>WNGP01010558.1_pt1 | contig 11313 bp, 11 predicted proteins | sample 5407671 | NCBI WGS metagenome assembly WNGP01 (sample SAMN13153381, study PRJNA577476) | soil metagenome | isolation source: 40 cm soil or saprolite under Garry oak tree replicate 2 | place: USA:California | collected 2016-06-15
ACCGACGGTGCGAACGCCCACAGCGGGATCAAGGTGAGGGCACACGCCAGCGACACTACTAGGGGGCGGCGCCGGCCGATGCGGTCCGAGAGGAACCCGCAGATCACGCCACCCGCCAACGCGCCCACCATCGAGAAGGCGGTCAACGCCGCGCGCCGGGTCGGCGTGAAGCCCCAGTCGCGCTGCAGGAACGTCGGATAGAGGTCCTGGGTGCCGTGCGAGACGAAGTTCATCATCGCCATCAGGACGGTGAGGTACAGGAACAGCTTCCAGTGCGAGGCGATGGCGCGCCCGAGGTGGCCCCAGCTCTCGTGCCGAGTGCGCTCCCACACCTCCGACTCCCGCACGCGGAAGCGCACGTACAGCGCCAGCAGGGCCGGCAGCCCGCCGATGAAGAACAACGGACGCCAGCCCCAGCGCGGGAAGATCGCGAAGTAGCACACAGCGGCGAGCAGGTAGCCGGCTGCGTACCCCTGCTGGAGCAGGCCCGAAAACACGCCACGCAGCCGGCCCGGGACTTTCTCCATGACGAGTGCGGCGCCCACGCCCCACTCCCCGCCCATGCCGATCCCGAACAGCGCTCGCAGCACGAGGAACGTCCCATACGTGGGAGCGAGCCCCGACAACACCTCGACGATCGAGTAGAACACGAGATCCAGCATGAGCGGCAGGCGGCGGCCGTAGCGGTCGGCCAGCAGGCCGAACAGGAACGCGCCGAGCGGGCGGAACGCGAGCGTCAACGTGATCGAGAACGCAATGGCGGCATCGGACCGATGAAACTCCTGGGCAATAGCGGTAAGCGTCATGACGACGAGGAAGAAATCGAACGCATCGAGCGTCCAGCCGAGGAAGCCGGCGAGGACCGCGGCGCGGTGGTCGTTGTCAGCGTGGCGGGTTAGGTTCATCGTCGCCCTAAACATGAGGGAAGTAGTGCTGCTTCGCACCCTCCTCTTTTACCTATTGAGCGGGCGGGTCGTGGACTCGAGCGGCGCGCCGATCGCCGCTGCGCAGGTCGTGCTGGTGGAGCTGGGCCGCGGCACGCTCACCGCGGGCGACGGAACGTTCGCCTTCGCGAGTGTCCACGCCGGCCGCTACACCGTGGTGGTTCGCCGGGTCGGCTACGGGGCCGCGACGGCGCAGGTCACCGTCCCGGCGGGCGCACCGCTCGCGATCGCGCTCCGGAGCGCGCCCGCCGCCGTCGCCCCCGTCAGCGTCACGGCCACGCGAGACGCCCTGGACCCGCGCGCCTCGCCGCTTCCCGCGGACGTGCTGACCGACGAGCCGCTGCGGCGTGCGGCCGGCGTCTCGCTCGCGCGCACCCTCGCCGCGCTTCCCGGGGTCCGGTCGGTCAGTACCGGGACGGCGGTGGGGAAGACACTGATCCGCGGTCTCGGGGGCGCGCGCGTCCTCGTGCTCGACGACGGCCACCCCATCGGGGACTACTCGTGGGACGACGAGGACGGCGCGTCTGCGGACGCGCGGCTGGCCGAGCGCGTCGAAGTGATCCGGGGGCCCGCCAGCCTGCTCTACGGGTCGGATGCGATCGGCGGCGTGGTGAACGTCATTCCCGAGCCGCTCCCCGACGCGCCGGCCGGCGCGAGCCTGCGGCGGGCCCAGGTCGAGGTGTACGGCGCGACCAACAATACGGAGCTCGGCAGCGCACTGCGCGGCGAGGGAGCGCGCGGGAGGTGGAGCGGCCGCTTGTTCGCGGTGGCGCGACACGCGGACAATCTGCATACGCCGGTGGGCGAGCTCGACAACACCGGGTTCGAGGCGCTGAACGGCGAAGCGGTGCTCGGCACGCACGGGGCCCGCGGCAGCGCGAGCCTGCGGTTCGCCCGCACGGGTGGGGAATTCCATCTCCTCGAGGCGACCGGGCCGGACCCGGCGGGGGGAGAGGGTGGGGGTCCCGAGCGAAAGATGTCGGACAACCGCCTCCAATTCACGGGAAACTACCTGACGAGTGGCGTGCGACTCGAATCCAAGGCGCAATGGCAGGGGCACGCCGTCGTCGAGGTCTCGGACACGGGCGGGGCCCCCGGGACCGAGGCGGAGGTGATCAACCTGCTGCTCGACACCTACACGATCGATCTCCTGGCGCATCACTCGCTCGGCGGACGAGCCAGAGGCACCGCCGGCGTGTCCGGGGCCTACCAGAGCAACGCCACGCGCGGGCGGGTGCCGCTCGTCCCCGGCGCGCGCTCGGCGAGCGGCGGTGTGTTCGTGGTGGAGGAGATACCGCTCGGTCGCTGGAGCGTGCTGGCGGGTGCCCGCGCCGACGTGCGCCACCTCGCCGCGGACAGCAACACGGCGCTGGCGCTCGGCGCAGCGACTCGCGACTACACGGCCTGGAGCGGCGACCTGGGGGCGGTATACGGACTGGGTGGGGGCTTCGCACTCGCCGCCAACGTGGGGCGGGCGTGGCGCGCTCCAGACCTGTTCGAGCTGTTCGCCAACGGCCCCCATCTCGAGGAGGCCCGCTACGACCGGGGCGACCCCACGCTGCGTCCGGAGCGGAGCTGGAACGCCGACGGGAGCCTGCGCTGGCAGGGTCGTCGCGCTCGCGGCGAGCTGGCGACGTATCGCAATCGGCTCGACGGTTTCATCTTCGTGGCCCCGACGAGCCAGTTCGTGGATTCGCTGCGCGTCTACCAGGCCGTCCAGGCGCGGGCGACGCTGTGGGGTGGGGAGGTCGCGGTGGAGGTGGAGCCGGTCGCGGCCCTCGCGCTCCGCGCGCAAGCCGACTACGTGCACGGCACCAACGATCAGACGGGACGGCCGCTCCCGCTGATGCCGCCGCTGCGCGCCGCGCTTGGCGCGGAGCTGCACGGGCGCCTTGGAGGGGTGGGTCGCGCGTACGCGGGAGTCGAAACCGAGGTCGTCGCCCGCCAGACGCGACTCGGCTCCGACTCGATTCCCGGCCAGGGATCGGTGACCGTGGATATCCCCACGGCCGGGTACGCGCTCCTGCACCTCGAGGCGGGACTGGAGCGGCGGGTGGGCGGCCGCCCGGCGCGGCTCGACGTCCGCGTGCGCAATGCGACCAACATGCGCTACCGGGACTTCCTGAACCGCTACAAGGAATTCGCGCTCGACGCCGGGCGGAACGTGGTACTCAGAATCTCGACCGAGTTCTAAGCGCCGCGCGAGCCCTCCCAGTTCACGAACAGGAACCCCCCCGGCGCGTCGAACTTCGCCTCGCCCGGTCCGGGGAGGATTTGCAGCTGCAACTCCTCGATCTTGTTCTTGGAGCAATCCCAGCACTCGAGCGCGAAATCACCATCCCGCCGGGTCCGCGACAACAGCATGACGTGCACCATCGCGTTGTCGGTGACCAGCGCGCCGTTCTTGGACAGATGTCCCACTGCCCAGAGCGCCACCGCGCTATTGATCGTCGGGACGAGTGGCGTGTGTACGCCGGTGCTTCCGTGGTAGTAGAGGCCGAGAATCACGCCGCCGAAGCGCGGGTGGTGCGGCACGTCCCGCGTCTGCACGCGGTCGAGCACGAGCCTCCAGTGAGCCCCGTCCTGCGTTGCGAACTCCGCCACGCCGTCCACCGAGTCGCGGATCGCGCCCTTGTCCCAGGCCGTGAAGGTGAACCTCCCGGAGATCGGCGCGACGTTGTTCGAGTACGGGCCGTTCTTCACCTGCGACTCGAGCCCCTCGCGCTCAGCGCCGAATGCCTGGAGGATCGGGGCAGCGCTGTCGGGGAAGGGGAACGGGCCGGGGAGGATCTGGATGACCGGCCCGCCGCCCGTCACGCGAATCGCCTGCGCCTTTGAGCCGGCTACCTCGAGATGGGTCTCCATGCCGAGCTTCTTGTGCGAGTCGTCGCCCACAGGGCAGTACACATCGTAGGTCCCGGGCTGGAGGGTGACCGTCAGTGTGGCGGTGGCGCCGGGCTGTATTACCTTTGTCTCCTGCTCAACACCTTCCCCTTCGACTTCGAATGCGTGCGGGATGCTCCCGGTATTGGTGATGGTGAACGTGACGGGTCCTGCCGCGATCATTGCCTCCGACAGCTCCACCTTCCACTCGGACAGTTTGGCGCTCACCGTTGCGGGCGCGCCCGGTGCGCGGTGCCGGGTGGGACTCGTCACGAGCGCGACGGCGGCGAGCAGGGTCGCGGCGACGTTGCGGGACGGAACAGCAAGAATGCGGGGCATGAGTGATCTTCCTCCTGTGATGGTGGGACAGCACCTGGCCTCGATGCCGGTGACCCCACGCACCCCGCGCTTATTCCCAGGGGAATAATCCCGCTGTCCGCGGAGTCTTCATTCGAAGGCGTGCCGCGACACCGAGGACCGGTTGGAGCCGAACGAGCTAGCGGGATTCGAAGCGACGATGTTGCCGCACCTGGACGCTGCCTACACGGTGGCGCGCTACCTCACGCGCAACGACCAGGACGCCCAGGACATCGTGCAGGACGCCTACCTGCGTGCGCTCAAGTATTTCGGCGGATTCAGGGGAGGGGGAGCTGACGGTAGCGAGGGCCGCGCATGGCTGCTGGCGATCGTGCGCAACACCGCCTACACATGGCTGCGCCGGCACCGCGGCGACGCGCTCGCGACCGAGTTCGACGAGGAGGTGCACAGCGACGCGGTGGCGGAGCACGATCCGGCGGCGGCGCTCGAGCGGAACACCGCGCGCGAGTCTCTGCACCGGGCGCTCGACCGGCTACCGGCGGAATTCCGGGAGGTCATCGTGTTGCGCGAGCTCGAGGGGTTGTCCTACAAGGAGATCGGGGACGTGACGGGCGTGCCGATGGGCACGGTCATGTCGCGGCTGGCGCGCGCGCGCCGGCGCCTCCAAGAGGCCTTATGCGCCGGACAGGGAGAAGGATAAGGTGACGCACCGCGAGCTCGAGCTGCAGCTCGATGCCTACGTAGACGGGGAGCTGGCGCCGGGAGACGCGCGCGAGCTCGAGACGCACCTGAAGGAGTGCGGTGATTGCACGCGACTGCACCAGGCCCGCGTCGCGCTCAGCGCGGCGCTGCGGGAGCAAGTCCCCACGTTTCGCGCGCCGGACGCGCTCCGCAGTCGCGTGCGCGCCGCGGTGCGCGACGCGGCGGACACGAGGCCTGTCCGTCGCGTCCTGTCGCCCGTCGCCGCGCGCTGGCTGGCGCTCGCCGCATCGCTGACGGTGGTGGCGGTCGGGAGCTGGCGGCTCGCGCTGAGGCGCGCAGGCGAGGACGCGCTCGCCGGGCAGGTGCTCGCGAGTCACGTGCGCTCGCTCATGCCGGGTCACCTCACCGATGTGGTCTCTTCGGACCAGCACACAGTGAAGCCGTGGTTCAACGGCAAACTCGACTTCTCGCCCCCCGTGTACGACTTCGCCGGGCGTGGGTTCCCGCTCATCGGCGGGCGGCTCGACTACGTAGGCGGACGACCGGTCGCGGCGCTCGTCTACGGGCGGCGCCAGCACGTGATCAACGTGCTGCTCTGGCCCGCCACGCGAGGGTCGACGGGCGGCTCGGCCGTGGCTACGCGGCAGGGCTATCACCTGCTACAGTGGACGACGTCAGACTACGCGTACTGGGTCGTCTCCGACTTGGGGACGGCGGAGCTCCACGATTTCGCGCAATTGGTGCAACAGGCGGATTCGGCGACCACGACAGTCTCGACCAACTTCTGAGCGCCGCGACGTCACCCGGCGCGACTGGCCTCGCGCTGGAGGAGCGCGCGTTTACGCTCGACCCCCCAGCGATAGCCGCCGGGCGCGCCGTCCTCGCGAACCACGCGGTGGCATGGAATCACCAGGGCCGCAGGGTTGGTCGCGCACGCGCGCGCGACCGCGCGGGTCGCGCGAGGCTTCCCGATCGCGCGGGCGACCTCGGCGTAGGAGCGCGTGCTGCCATAGGGGATCTTCCGCAGCTGCTCCCACACGCGACGCTGGAACGCCGTGGCGCGCACGTCGAGCGGGAGCGCGAGTTGGCGCTCCTCGCCGTCGAGGTGAGCCACGAGCGCGGCGAGCCACGGCTTCAGGGTCCCACCTTGGGCCGTGATCTGGGCCGCCGGAAACTCCGCGCGGAGCATCTGCTCCAACGCGCGAGCGTCATCTCCCAGTGCCACGCGGCAAATGCCGCGCGCGGTGGCGGCGACGAGCAGCCAGCCGAGGGGGCAGGGGACCGCCGCGAACGTGATGTGCACGCCGCGGCCACCGCGGCCGTAGGTCGCTGGGGTCATCCCGAGCTGCGCGTGGGCGCGTTCGTACACGCGGCTCGTCGAGCCGTAGCCGGCGTCGTACAGTGCGGGGCTCACTTTTTGTCCCTCCTTCAGTCTGGTCTTGAACCGGTCCAGGCGGCGCTGGTCGCGATACTGGCGTGGGCTCACACCCAGCACGCTGCGGAACGCACGTGCCAGGCGATGGGGCGTGGTGCCGACGCGGGTGGCGAGGGCTGCGAGGCCCGTGGCCTCGTCGGGGCGCGCGTCGATGACCTGGCAGGCGCGCCGCACCGTCTCCACGCGCGGGTCGGCGCCGCTCGTCTGCGCCGGCCGGCAGCGGCGACAGGCGCGGAATCCCGCCCGCTCGGCGATCTCGGGCACGAGGAAGAAGCGCACCTGCTCGCGCCGGGGCCGCTTGCTCGGGCAGGACGGGCGGCAATAGATCCCCGTCGAGCGAACGGCATAGACGAACGCAGCGTCGTAGCGGCGATCGCGAGCCAACACGATGCGCCAGCGGCGCTGGTCGGAGAGGGTGGAAACGACAGCGGCACGAGTCACGCGAGGGAACATAGCGTGAGCCCGTGCCGCGATCTATCCGGTTTCTGCGCTCAAATCCTCAGCTCCACGGCTCGTCTCCCGACGGCCCGTAGATCGACGGCACCTTCCCGTCCGCCATGCGGAGATAGACGGAGAGCTGTCCACGATGATGCACGGCGTCCATCAGCATGAACCAGAGGACGTCCATCTTGCGCATGTCGCCCATCTGCTTGGGGCCCGTCATGAACTTGACGGTCTTGTTCAGCTCGGCTTCCGGGGTCTTCCTCAAGCGTTCTACGAACGCCGTGTGCGCCGTTTCGTAGCTAGAGATCACCTCGGGCAGGGTGGCGGGCGGCTTGGGAATCTTGCCGAGCTCGAGCGCGCCGTCCAACGTCATCTCGCAGGCCTTTTGCTCGGCCACGAAATTCCACGCCAGCTCACGGGCGCTCTTGGCCCGGGCATGGGGCTTCATGTCGCCCTTCGCGGCCGGGAAGGCCTTGAGCACCTTCAGGGTGGTCGGGAACTCCCGGGCCATGGTGTGCAGGAACTGGTCCTTCTCCGTCATCATGGGGCCTCCTTGGTGGTAGGCACGAGCGTCAATAGTACCTCGGTGGCACCGCGGCGATCCAGGAGCTCACGGAGCGTTATCTTATGCATCGCATGGGCAACAGCCGCGCCAGCTTTTCCAGTGGCACGCCGTGGGAGCCGATTGTCGGCTACTCGCGCGCGGTGCGCATGGGCTCCATGATCCACGTCGCGGGGACGACCGCCACGGGCGAGGACGGGCGCATTGTCGGTCTCGACGATCCCTACGCCCAGACGCCCAGACGGTGCAGGCGATCCGCAACGTCGAGCGTGCGCTCGCCGCGCTCGGGGCGAGTCTGCGGGATGTCGTCCGCACGCGCCTGTTCGTGCGCGATATCGCCCATTGGGAGCGGATCGGCCGGGCGCACGGCGAGTTCTTCCGAGACATCCGGCCCGCCTCCACGATGGTCCAGGTATCGGGGCTCGTCGATCCGGCGATGCTCGTCGAGATCGAGGCCGACGCGGTGCTCCCGTGAGCGACGAGCCCGCGGTCCGATCCGATCCCTCCGATCGCTCCAGGGCGGTGGCGCTGGGCCTGTGCGTCGTGGGCGGCGTCTTCGGCCTGCACCGCTTCTACACCGGCCGCACCGCGAGCGGTGTGTGGATGTGTCTCACGCTGGGCGGGCTCGGCATCTGGTACCTGTACGACGTGGTCGTGCTCGCCGCCGGGGATTTTCAGGACGGGGAAGGGCGCCGCGTGACACGCTGGGATGTGGCCGCCAGCGCGGCAGCGGGAGCGTCGGACCGGCGCGTGACCGACCTCGAGGACCGCCTGCTCGGGCTCGAATCTCAGGTGACCGAGTTGGCCGAGCGGCTCGACTTCACCGAGCGGATGCTGTCGCAGCAACGCGAGAAGGATCGCCTCCCACGGGGTCCCTAGCTTCCAACTGACCGGCCGTCCGACTGTCCGACGGTCCGACGCTTGGTTACTTTCTCCACCCGCCGACGCCGCACCCGCATCCAGCCGCTGGGGGAGTCGATGAAGATTGGGGTCCCGAAAGAGACCGCCGCCAACGAGCGCCGCGTGGCCGTGACGCCCGAGGTCGCCGGCCGGCTCGTGAAGGCCGGCCTGGGAGTCCAGGTCGAACACGACGCGGGCAAGGCCGCCTCCTTCCCCGACGAGGCATACGGGGCCGCCGGCGCCACGGTCGTGGCGAGCGCGGCCGACATCTTCGCGCACAGCGACGTCGTCCTGAAGGTGCAAGCGCCGTCGCCGCCCGAGGTCCACCGGTGCCGCGAGGGAGCGGTGCTCGTCGCGGTGTTCCAGCCGTCCGCGGAGCGGGAGGCCGTATCTCAACTCGGGGCGCGCAAGGTGACGGCCTTCAGTCTCGCCTTGCTGCCCCGCATCACGCGCGCGCAGCCGATGGACGTGCTGTCGTCCCAGGCGACCGTGGCCGGATACAAGGGGGTCCTTCTCGCCGCGGCCACGGCGGGCCGGTTCTTCCCGATGCTCGTCACGGCGGCCGGGACCCTGCCGCCGGCCCGCGTCCTGGTGCTCGGCGCCGGGGTGGCGGGGCTCCAGGCGATCGCCACGGCGCGCCGTCTCGGCGCGGTGGTGTCGGCGTTCGACGTGCGCCCGGCGGTGAAAGAGCAGGTGGAGAGCCTCGGCGCCAAGTTCCTCGACCTGGAGATCGCCGAGCACGCGGAGACGGCGGGGGGCTACGCCAAGGAGCTCAGCGAAGACACCCACCGCCGAGAGCTCGAGTTCATCGCACAGCACGTGAAGGACGCCGACATCGTCGTCACGACGGCCGCGATCCCGGGCAAGCGCGCGCCGACCCTGATCACGGCCGCCGCCGTTCGGGCGATGAAGCCGGGCTCGGTGATCGTGGATCTGGCGGTCGAGACGGGTGGGAACTGTGAGCTGGCGCAACCCGGCAAGGACGTGATCGAGAACGGCGTGGCGATCCTCGGGCCGCTCAACGTCCCGAGCACGGTGGCGTACCATGCGAGCCAGATGTACGCGCGCAACATCTCCAGTTTCCTCCTCTACCTCGTCAAGGACGGCGCGCTGCGGCTCGACTTCGAGGACGAGATCGTTCGTGACACGTGCGTGACCCACGCCGGAGAGGTGCGGAAGACATGACCGACAACCAGCCTGCGACCGTCGACTACTGGTCGATGGTGTTCGTGTTCGTGCTCTCGACGTTCATCGGCCTGGGGGTGATTCGTCGCGTGTCGCGCCTCCTCTACACGCCGCTCATGTCCCTCACGAACGCGATCTCCGCGATCGCGGTGGTCGGCTCGATCGTCGTCACGGGCGCCGACTACCCGGCCGCCGTTCGCATCCTGGGAGCGGTGGCGCTGTTCGCGTCGATGACGAACATCGTGAGCGGATTTCTGATCACGGACCGGATGTTGAAGATGTTCAAGAAGCAATGACGCTCGCCGTCGCCCAGCTCGCCGCGATTGTCGCGACGGCGTTGTTCATCTTCTCGCTGCATTGGATGAATGACCCGAAGACCGCCCGCCACGCCGTGGTGGCGGGCGTCACGGCAATGCTCGTGGCCGTGCTCGCGACCTGGTTCCAGCCCGAAATCGTCCATCACGGTTGGATCGTCCTGGCGATCGTGGGTGGGTTCGTCGTGGGCGTCCCGCTCTCTCTCGTGCCGCTCACCGCCGTGCCGCAGCGGACCGCTCTCTCGCACGCCTTCGGCGGGCTCGCAGCCGGCCTGGTCGGCACGGCCGAGTACTTCCTCGGTTTGGGGGGGGGGCAGCACGGCGCGCCGCTCACGACGTTCCGGATGAGTGCGCTCGTCGCCGAAGTGATCTTAGGGTTCCTGACGTTCACCGGCAGCCTGATGGCCGCCGGCAAACTGCAGGAAGTCAAATGGATCCCGCAGCGGCCGGTCACCTACCCGGGGCAGAACTTCGTCAACATCGGCGTGCTCGCGATCGCCGTCGCGCTGGGCGTGCTCGTCACGCTGCAACCGGCCACGGCGTGGTCGCCCCAAGCGTTCATGGCCATCGTCGGCCTCGCCCTGTTGTTCGGGGTGCTGCTCATCATTCCGATCGGCGGCGCGGACATGCCCACGGTCATCTCCATCCTGAACTCCTACGCCGGGCTCTCCGCGGTCGCGATGGGTTTCGTGCTCGGCAACAAGCTGCTCGTGACCGCAGGCGCCCTGGACGGCTCGAGCGGCTTGATCCTCTCGATCATCATGTGCCGGGCGATGAACCGCTCGTTCACGAACGTGCTGTTCGGCGCGTTCGGCACCGTGCAGAAAATGGCAGCGGTTGGGGAGCAGAAGGCTTGGAAGCAGGAGACGGTCGAGGGGGCGGCGCAGCTGCTGGAGCAGGCGAGTTCCGTGGTGATCATCCCGGGATACGGCATGGCCGTGGCCCAGGCCCAGCACAAAGTGCGCGAGCTGTACGACCAGCTCACAAAGCGCGGGATCAAGGTGACGTTCGCGATCCACCCGGTGGCGGGGCGGATGCCGGGGCACATGAACGTGCTGCTCGCGGAGGCGAACATTCCTTACACGGCGCTCGCCGAGATGGACGAGATCAATCCGGAGATGCCGCAGTGCGACGTCGCGTTGGTCATCGGCGCGAACGACGTCGTGAATCCCGCGGCGCGCTACGCCAAGGGCAGCCCGATCTACGGCATGCCCATCATCGACGCCGACAAAGCTCGCACGGTGCTCGCCATCAAGCGCAGCAAGAGCCCCGGATTCGCCGGGATCGACAACGAGCTATACGTGCAGGACAACACCTGGATGCTGTTCGGCGACGCCAAGGCGGTGCTCGGCGACCTGGTCAAGCAGTTCGGGAGCGGCGGGCTGCACTAGCGCCCCCAGCTGTTGTTCCCCCGATCGATGTCCGGATAGACCCGCTTCGGATCCACCGTGGCGCCGACCACGGGCTTACCGGCGGCCACCCGCGCCGTGAACCGGCTGCCCAGGTTCCACATCTCGATTGGGTACGCGCGCAGCTCGGTGGTCCCGTCCGCGTAGCGCAGCTCGAGGGTGACCGGCAGCACCATCTGCGCGCGATTGGACAGGTAGACGAACGTCGTATCGCCGC
>WNGP01012851.1_pt1 | contig 11313 bp, 5 predicted proteins | sample 5407671 | NCBI WGS metagenome assembly WNGP01 (sample SAMN13153381, study PRJNA577476) | soil metagenome | isolation source: 40 cm soil or saprolite under Garry oak tree replicate 2 | place: USA:California | collected 2016-06-15
CGCAGTAACGCCTCAAGGGCCGCAAATTTTCCCTGGCAGCTCTCAAGAATGTTCAGCAATTGCCTCCTGGCGAGCATTGCACGACGTGCGTGAGGATCAATTGCTGAAAGGCGCATCAATTCGCGCAACCAACCAGCTCCATGCTTTCGCTGCAACTCCCTTTCACGGACGAAACCAAGGTAGGTCTCATGCAAAGCCTCATAGGTTGCTCGCTCTTCAGGAGTCAGGTCAACGCGCACACGCTGGGTGCGATACTCTGCGAGTTGCTTTCCAACGAGGGTCTCTAGCTGCTGTGTGAAGACAATCGGCCCGATCAGCTCATCGAGTCGCCATCGTTCACCTACCTGCTCGTGCTCTTCGGGATAGGTGGCTGTCAATCCAAGGCGAAAAGGGGCAGGAGTCATCAGCGCTGCTTCTCCCCATGTTTTGGCAGGCAAATGGTGGACTTCATCGCAGATAAGCAGTTTGAAGGTATTGCCGTATTCGGCGATCAGATCTCCGGCCGAGTGATACGTCGTCACGGTCAGAGGGAGGATGCGTTTCTCGCTGCTGTAGTACACACCGATCTCTGTCTGGAACACATTGGTTAAGAGCGCGTACCATTGGTAGAGCAAGCTCGTTGTTGGAACGAGGACAACGGTTGAAGCGCTCACGTGATGGATCGCGTGCACTGCCACAAGCGTTTTTCCTGCACCTGTCGGTAAAACAATACTTCCTCGTCCATTTGCCTGTTTCCAGGCGTCAAGGGCCTTGACCTGATAATCATGCAGTTCACGTGTATCATGCACATCTAGCGTAAGATGTTGCCAGCGAGGGATAGAATTGCGTATACCGTGCTCTTTCATCCATGGCACAATTGCATGATAGCGGTATGCTTCACAACGCCAGCGATTCTTTACAAATTGAAATGGAATTGGAACTTGCTCTATGTGGTTGGTATCCTGGAGAACCAGTGTTCCACCTTGAAAGAAGACGGAAGCATCCAAACTCTCGTTCCTTCTAGAAAGGGAGTAGCTTCTCAATATTTATTGTTCATAAAATACATTCTTAGAAGTATGTTTTCATTATGTTTGTTATTAGAACAGATGTCAATAGAGGAATAGCTACTCCACCAAGCACACATGCAAATAGCGATAGCCTTGGCAATGCCTTGAACAGATATCAATAGAGGAATAGCTACTCCACCAAGGGCGACGCAAGCGTCCCCACCACTCATCCACACCACTCCCGCCCCTACGCGCCCTGAAGCCCCTACGGGCCTTGAAACCTTACACCCCGATTGTTGGTGCAACGAGAGCACTTGCCGTTTTTTCTTAACCCGGTGAGAATGGTTTTTACATGATTAACAAAGCAAACACCGGCGCTAGCGTGTTGAACCCAAATCCGAATAGAATAGGAGTCCTTACCGACACCGAAGTGCTCCTGGTTGACGTTGTCCAGGGAAAGCAAGTGCTGCGTTCGAACCTGCTTCCATTAGATGCCGATAAACTGAGTGTACTACTTGAGTACCTATGGCAATTGGGGTTGAGCGAAGTATGGATTCTGCCTGCTACCACCCTGTCACAAACTGCTAGATGCGCCTGGTTTGAAGAAACCAACGGCTCCTGGGTCGCGGTTGTCCACCCGAACCCATCTGAGCCAGATAGACCTCTCTGTGCTCTGCTCTTGCCAAAGGGGAATGGTCAGCGGGAAGTGCGTCGTCTTACATTCGTCTTCCCGGAGCATGCAGGATGGAACTGGGTGCTTCCCGATGCGAGAAGCCTGCTGGCAACCGTGACCTATCTGGATCAAACTCTAGCAAGGCCCTTGATCGATTCACCTGATCTTGTCGCGCATCAGTTGCTCACCGACCTTACCCTCGACCAACCCACTTCATGGTTACGGTCCTCGCCGGTTGATCTGCACACTTTACACAGTAGAGACGGGGCTACACTATCGATAATGGAGAGCGTACGTGATCTCGTATGGATGCGTCCTTTGACGCTGGTGGAACAGCGTCAGAGATATCTGCACAAATACAATCACATCTCACCATACCTTGAGGCTTGCACAGCAGTCACGCTTGGCGCAGGAGCGCCTGAGTTTTCCTCCACTGGGCGCGCCTATGATGGCATACATCCGGGCATCTGGCGTGTCCATGCCGAGCCAGCTGGTTCCATCTTTGATGGCAAAAAGCTCCCGCATTTCTTAGATGGGGAGTGGATCAGCACGCCTCAAGTCAAATGCTGCGCGGACATCGGCTACCATGTGTACGTACGGGAGGGTTATTACTGGTCGCAGTCGCACGAACTGCTCAAACGGTGGGGAACGACCTTGTGGCAGGCTGCTGAGCGCCTGCACTCACAGGGTTACAGGCATGAGCATGGAAGAGCCAATGCTTCTCATACCATCAGACTGCTTGGACAGCTCGGTGTGGCTATCCTTGCAAAAGAAAAAAACGATGGAGGATGGGCTCGACCCGACTGGTGGAAGCAGATTGTTGGACGCAGTCGCGCCATCCTATTTACCCACCTGGCAAGTTTCGCAAGAAAGGGTGTTATGCCGACACTGGTGGACCGGGATGCGCTCTGGGTAGTATCTGATGATCCCAATCCACTCACGGCAGCATCTGGCCTCCTGACTGCTCATCGATGGAGGGGATATTTTGTTGGCTATAAGGTTCCACTTCCCCTCTCACATGAAGTCAAAGCAATCTTCAGGACACCCCTCTCACATGAAGTCAAAGCAATCTTCAGGACAGCCGAATCTCCTGAGCAGGTAGCCAGGGCGTTAGATACCCTGGCTGGTGCACTCTCTCAATAGGTAGGGTATCGTGTTAGTAGATGCAATTTGTCACCGAAACCTTTACAGTTGCTGTCTCCCCATCGGCGGATGTAATAACCACTGTTGCATCTCCAATATCAGATTTATCAATCGTGAATGTAAGCGTAGAGGACTGACCAGAAGTATCACTGTTGCTTCCAGAAGTCAATGTCACTGTTAACCAGGATGCAGAGGGTGTTGGTGTGCCTTGATAAGAATATGTCGGCGTTCCTGCTGTCCATGTTAACGTGCCTCCACCAGTATTTGTGATTGTTATGTTTTGTGATGAGGGGTAGGAAGGACATGTACTGAAAGACAGATTTGTAGTGCTAAGCTGCATATTAGGCGGGAGAGTTACCACCAACGTTATTGTCACTTGTACGGGTGAATTATCGGCATTTGAGTTGAAACCCAGAGTAGTTGAATGGGTTCCTATCGGCAGGTTCGCAGTATACAACGTCACATTGATCGTTTGTTGTCCATTTGCTGGAATCGTCCCTTTCGGCACATCTATTCCAAACCAATTGACATCAGGATCAGTGGTTAGAGTCCAATACAGCGTTTGTCCACCTGTATTGCTAATTGTCAATTGCATCCTTGGTTGCTGACCCTGTTGTACACTACCGAAGTCCAGGCTAGATGGACTAACTGTCATATGGGGCGGTGACAAGACAGTGAGCGTCACACTCACAGGCGCTGTAGTAGCTATTCCGTTCGTTGTGAGGGTCGCGGAAATTGTTCCTTGATATATGGCCGGTGAGAGGCCACGAGCAGAGACATTGAAATAGACATTATCTACGGCCCCGGCGTCTAACGTACCTGAAATCTGTTGACTATCATAAGAATCGATACTCAGCCAATTCGAGCCATCATTTGTGGATGACGAGATTGAGACTTCACCTGCATATGTCCCACAATTAGTGAAAGTAACTTCTTGTATTCCCACTTGCCCAGGGTATGTGAAACTGAGCGACGATTGATTTACTGTGAAACATGGTGAGACGGTGAGAGTGATGCTTGTAGTCGCCGTATTTGTACCTGCGTTTGTTGTAATGGACGATGTGATTGTTCCTTGATACATCCCTGGTTGCAGGTTCGTGCTAGTAACGCTAACGGAAACAATTTGTCCCATATTGGGAGCCAGGGGACCGCTTAGCGACTCTGTATTCACAGAGCTTACATTTAACCAGGGTATGCCATCAGTCGTGGTTGTCGAGATCGACACTTTACCCAATTCTGCACCACAGTTAGTGAACGTTACCTCTTGTGCCTTACTCGGCTGCCCCTGCATCACTGTAATGGAGAGCGAAGGTTGATCTACCTTGATACATGGCAGTGAACAACTCCATGAGATCATAATAGGAGTTTCTCCTTCCGCTCCATAAAAGGTGAAAGTATCATTTTGACAGGAGATGGACGACATGCTTACCTGTTCCTGTCCACCAGGCGTCAAAAGTCCATCAGGTGGATCAAATTTAGCTCCTAGATTACTGGTAGGAGACCAATTTATATTTCCCTGAGAATTGGTATCCTCGGTTAGCATCACCGTACAGGTCCAACTGCTTCTATTACTCATACACTTAGAGCTACCTGGATCCAGGTTCATTACATTAACCGACCAATTCGGCACACGCTTTGGAGGCATAGGCTGCAAAGCCACAGTAACCGCAATAGATATTACCTGAGACCCTTTATCGGAATTGAAAGTAAGACTCGTCGAGTAGGCTCTAGAAGAAGGGGTAAGTTGACTGGTATCGACAGTCACCTGGACTATTTGTTGCCCCCCCGGCCCAATTGTGCCTTGAGTAGAACTCAATATCACCCAGCTCTCTTTTCCGGGCGCGATAAACCAGTTTAACGGCTGTGCGCCGCAGTCGCCAACTGTGACATCCCGCATTCCTGGTGTTCCCTGCTCTAACGAACCAAAGTCGAGATGATCAGGTCTCACACAAAGTTTTCCCGGTGTGATGACTGTCACAGTTGTCTTTACCGGGATACTCATTTCACCAGCATTAAAAAAGATAGTGACTGTTGATGTGTCCGCTGTCCAATGAAGCGGTAATCCACTGCTATTCTTGACTGTCAAAGTCCGTGTTTGTTTATCTCCAGCAACTACCATGCCAAAATCGAGGGTGAGGGGTGTTACGATCAGCGTAGATGACATAGCCTGGGTAGGCTTTATAACAGGCGGCCGTAAGAACAGTCCAACTATGACAAATCCGAGAATAAGTGTCGACGCAATAAGATAGGGGGTAGCAGCGGCTGTTACAGCTAGCGGTGACGGAATGGTTCCTAAACGCAGCCGCATCAATAAATGCCTGCGTGCATCATCATTGTCCTTCCGCATTTGATTCCCACAAAAAGGGCATATACGTAAGTTATCTGGTAGAGTTGATTGGCAATTTTTGCACGTTTGCATAGGGATGATCTCTCAGTATTTATCAACTCAAGACCGTTTTAGCGGCTGGGTAGGAATTTCATCGTTGAGTGTTTGTCTATCAATCTCATGTAAGAATGCTGCTATCAGATCGCGCTGCTCCGCCGTAGTACGGGCTGATTGTTGTTGCACCAAATGCTCAGCGCTACTACGAATTCTCGCTCTAAGCGCTTTATCAGTTACCAACAATCCCCCATTGACAATACAGCTCATGACAAACAGCAGGTTGCGTTGTACAAGGGCGCTGCTCTCCGGAGTATCCAGAATAGCCTTGAGTATCTCGTTTATTTCTCTCTGCTCGTCACGACTATTGCGTGCGCTTTTATACATAAGCACGAGCAGCAAAGGTTCATGCCACTTGTTTGAGAGGAAGCGCTTTGCAGCCAATTCTCTCCGCTGCTCTCGTGATTTACTGATAAGATAAAGAGCTGCGAAGTAGTTCTGGAATGCCTGATTCGCGAAACAGAAAAGTCCGTCACCTACTTCGGCGAACAGTCCGCTACTTCTGCGCAGTGTCTCAACCAGTTGTGCTATAGTGTGCGTTTTGATCTCATGCTCCTGCAGCCGGTAAAAATCAGCCATTGCCTGGCGAGTGATTATGTCTATATCATATGTGCTAAGCAAGACATCATCATTTTGCATACGGTCTGCGAAGCGACCCAACACATCTTCTACAAGTGATAACTCTTCTTCTGAGAACATCTTGCGTCCGCTTTCTCGATTCCAGGTGTCAAGCAATGTGCGCGTAACCGCCTGATAGAGATCAAAGCGATGATGAAGGACATCTCGACCATTCAACTGCATAAACGACATCAGCGTGAGGACCAATGGGCTGACGGCAAGTTCCTTTAGCCCCGAATGAGTTTTGAGAATAGCATACAAATGCTCTTGCTGCCTTCTCCCAACTTCAACAATCCCACTCCTTGTCGGAAGTTGCGTTCCTTGTGTAGAAGGCACAGGGTAACGTCCAATAGCGGCACACCATTTTGCTAGAAAACTCTCAATGTGCTGTTCATCGAGGTCAAGCAGAGTGTAATGACTATATCTGGCAAAAATCTCAAGGGCATAATCTGCTATGCGTGACGTGACAATAAAGTTGTTCGTCAGGTGCGTCTGTTGGTCCTCCACAGCATGATCTATGATAAATGTATGTATAGAATTGATAACGTGCCTGCGTATTGAGGGACTGAAGCCTTCATCCAGGCCATCGAATAATACAAGGCAACGACCATGTTCTAATGTATTGAGTACTTTCGCTAAAGCATTTGGGTGTGTCTCACTCAACTGAATGATGAGGAATTGCCTGAGAGTACCAGGCTCTTTAGCAAGCCACTCTGCATAATCGTTGGTCTGTATCACAATAGGAATCCGAATGGGTGATGATCCATTTGCCAGGGCAGAGGGGTCTGATGAGAGTAAGTCATCAGCCAGATGGTACGCCACCCAGCGTAAAAAGGTGGTTTTGCCTGAGCCTGGTGAGCCCAGGATAATGGCTACTGGGTTTCCTGGAAAAAAGCTTTGTAGCACCTCCTCTATAGAGATCTGAAGGTGCGCTTGTACATGATCTTGCCTTAATTGTGAATACCAGACTAAGCCCAATCGTCGGACATAGTTTTCTCGATCTTCGTCGCTCAGATCAGTGTGCTGCTGTATCTTTCCGAGTTGCCTTTCCTGCTCAAAAGGTAGGTCGAAGATAGGACGGTCAGGGATTATATGCAAATGAACAAACACGTCATCGAGTGGAACATCAGGAAATAGCAATGTGCGAGAATATTGAGCCAGTCCCTTTGGACTCATGTTTTGGCTCAACTCCTTTACTGAGCGAAGATAGTGTATGAAACCTTCTTTTTCACTCGCTTTCTGTATGGCCTCTCGTTCTTCCGTTACTTTCGCTTCTTGTTCCAGCAATTCCTCTAATTTATTTTTTGAAGAGGGCGGCTTCAATAACTGTCTGAGGATTACTGATAGCAGTGTTATAGCGATAAAAAGCACCAGTACCGAAAGCACTGTTACACGATAGATTTCTTGTACATGATTCGGATTAGGTTTCGAGAGCCAGTTAAGCACAACTTCGTTGAAATTGTTTTTGGAATCCGAGGCTACTGCCAGGCCTGCTGCAAAAGAAACCAGAAAGACGATGATGACTGCAGACCAGAACCATGCTGCAACAGTCCATATACGATCTGCTATTTTGTACAATTTATCTCTTTGCAAAGTATTCTTGAGAGGATTGCTGCTCATGAGAATACGCTCCTTCCTGTCATTATGTGGCCTTATAGAAGAAATCTGTGAGTAATGGAATACAATGAGTACCTACATGATACAGCTATGAAACTTCCCCACATACTGGACGTTACTAATCTCAGTTTTTAGATTATGATTTTCTCAAAATGATAAAGATTCCTCGCATATATAAAATTGAGGATAGGGTTTTTAGAATGGGGGGTTACTCTTTGGAATTTGATACCATCAAAATAATGGTAGCATCGATTTGACAGGGCAAGCCCAGGACTTGCCCTGTCAAATATGAACTAGATCTCTTCGATTTAAGCCTGCGCTTCGCTTTGGGAGGCAACGAATGAGGCATACCAGCGGCCACTATCTTTGATGACGCGGCGCTGGGTAGGATAATCGACGTAGACGAGGCCGAAGCGCTTGCGGTAGCCCTCAGCCCACTCGAAGTTGTCCAGAAAGGACCAGACAAAGTATCCCTTGATAGGCACGCCCTGGCGTATGGCTTTGGCAACGGTTTGAATATGCGCATGCAGGTAATCAATGCGTTGCTGGTCGTGAACTGCGCCGTTTCCGTCCCAGTGATCGTCGAAGGCAGCTCCACTTTCGGTAACAACCATGGCCTTTGGAGCATATTCACGGTGAATGCGCATCAAAATGCTTGCGAGGCCATCAGGGAAGACCTCCCAGCCCATTTCAGTGTAAGTCGCACCTGGGATGCGCACTACTGCTTCGTAGCTATCAGCGTGCCCTGTTTGTCCAATTGTGGTTTCAGCATCTATGCGGTCGCGCACAATCATACGCGAGTAGTAGTTGACGCCAAGGAAGTCAATTGGGACGGAGATGATTTTTCCATCATTTTCGAGTATAGGTGGAGGGGCTACTTTCAGATCGGTAAAAAGATCGTCGGGATAGCGCCCACGGAAGAGTGGGTCGAGAAACCAGCGATTGCGGAAGGTATCTGCACGTTTGATCGCAAGCAGGGTTTCTGGACGATCGTCGGCGGCATAGACAGGATAGAAGTCGAGTGCAATGCCTACCTGAGCCTGGGGAGAGATGTGCGCGCGCAGGCGTGGCACAGATAGGCCATGCGCGAGCAAGACATGATGGCCAGCAACCACGGCCAATTTTTTATCGCGTACGCCAGGAGCATGGATGCCGTCAGCATAGCCGAGGTAGGCCGAACACCAGGGTTCGTTCTGTGTAAGCCACCAGTCAACGCGGTCACCGAGGCGACGCGCTACTACCTCGGCATATTCTGCGAATGCGTAAGCTGTATCACGAACAAGCCATCCGCCGCGATCCTGTAAGGCCACAGGCAGATCCCAGTGATAGAGTGTCGCGAGGGGACGAATGCCTCGAGCGAGCAAGGCATCGACAAGGCGGTCGTAAAAATCCAGGCCGCGTTGATTGATGGCACCGTTACCCAGCGGGAGGATGCGTGGCCAGGAGAGCGAGAAACGATAGGCGTTCAAGTTGAGTTCGGCCATGAGCGCAACATCTTCTTCCATACGATGATAATGATCTGCCGCGATCTCTCCTGTCTCACCCTGATATGTCGCTCCTGGTATTGCCGCGAAGCGGTCCCACACGGAAAGAGCGCGCCCGTCTTCATGCGCCGCCCCCTCTATCTGGTAGGCTGAGGTAGCGGCACCCCAGAGAAAATCGGGCGGGAAGGCAGCAGTCAGCTCCGATGGCTGCGTACCTCTTGCGGGACTTGACATGGATCTCGTATCGTCGGTAATGCTCATTAGGCCTCCTCTATCAGGCTCCTTTTGTGTGGCCTGTCGACAGTGCTATTTTGGGTATAAGCTGGCAAGGACGCTAGCTTGTGAAAGAGTGAACAACATGTGAGGTACTCACCTCAAAAGGGTGGGGCACACGGCGTTTACAGGGATTGTTTTTTGTGCGACCCCATGCCAGGCCATTTCACGGACCATGCCCATCCCCACGGGCGACCATGAAGGCCCACACCACATCCACCCAACCGCCCTCGCCCCTACGCGGACGATTCCTCAGGGCGACGCAAGCGCCCCTACGTGGATGATGCTTCGGACACCTCCTCTCCTTTGCTATAGAGGAAACAGTGCGTCCAGTGGCCATTGCCCAGGTCGGTGCGTCTGGGGCGGTACTGGCTGCATACCGGCATGGCATGTGGACAGCGTGGATGGAAACGGCACCCATCCGGCGGATTGATCAGGCTCGGCGGCTCTCCTCTTACATTGGGAATTGCCTCACCCATTTTCACCTGCGCCTCTGTGCTAGTTCTCATATCGACTGCGACATTCGCAGCCTGTCTATGCCCCATTGTATCAGGATCAGGCGCTGCCGAGAGCAGCAATTGCGAATAGGGATGCCGAGGATGTTGAATCATCTCTTCCGTTGGTCCCCCCTCGACCATCTGACCTGCATACATCACCAGTGTCTCCTCAGCGAAATAGCGAGCGCTGGCGATATCATGCGTGATGAAAAGAAACGCCAGACCATCCTCTTCCTTGAGACGCAGCAACAGATTTAGCACATCCAGGCGAATGGATACATCCAGCATCGAGACCGGTTCGTCAGCCAGGATGACCGAGGGACGAACTGCTAGCACCCGAGCGATAGCGACTCGCTGGCGCTGTCCCCCGCTAAGTTGATGCGGAAATTTGTCTACAAAGTGGTCAGCAGGGGTCAGGTTCACTCGTTCAAGTAGAGCGAGGATCTGCTCGCATTCTTCATTCGGATTGTGTGCAGATCCATATAAGCGCAGCGAACGGGCAAGGTGATAGCGAACACCGTGTGCCGGGTTCAGAGACGAAAAAGGATCCTGGAAGATGTATTGCACCTGTCTGCGGTAAGCCCGCAATGACTGATGGCTATTTCCCACAGACTCTCCACAGAAGCGAATCTCACCGCTTGTCGGCTCATGGAGTCGCCCCAGCAAACGGGCAACGGTTGTTTTGCCACTTCCACTCTCTCCCACTAATGCCGTCGCCTTCCCTGGGTACAAAGCCAGAGATGTATCTTCCACAGCGTGTACGGCCTGCGCTGGACCGAACAATCTTATAGCGCGCAATGGAAAATCTTTCTTCAAATGCACAGCCTGCAGAACGGGTGTCATCTTGACGCTACCGCCTTACTCTTTCTCGAAAACAAACGCCTGCGTGGCGGGCGCTCAGCCCGCAAGCGAGGATTTGACAGTTCGTCCATACCGAAATTGATAAATGCTAAGCCTGCGCATAGCAAGGCGATGCATAATCCTGCTGGCACAAATTGCCACCACTTTCCTACTATGAGAGCCGCGTTATTCTGCGCCCAATACAATATTACTCCCCAACTGGGCCGAGATGTATCACCAAGCCCAAGAAACTCCAGAGCAACCTCGGCACCCACGGCATATACAAACGTACCGACAAAAGTAGAAGCAATCAGCGATACTTCATTGGGCAATATTTCAGAAGAGATAATACGCAAGGAACTTTCACCAGTTGCACGCGCTGCAGCCACGAACTCACGCTCTTTCAATGAGAGTGTCTGTGCGCGTAATACACGCGCTCCATAGCTCCAGGATGTAAATAGCAAGACCAGCGCGATCACAAACTCATTCTTGTTAGCGCCACTGGCACTAGCTAAAGAAGCGAGTACAATGGTTAGAGGCAGGCCAGGTAAGACCAGGAAAACGTTAATGATCAGGGAGAGCACCTCATCAACCATGCCTCCATAGTAGGCAGAGCTTAAACCCATGACAACTTGCAAGATAGTAGAACCGATTGCCGCGACGAAGGCAACCAATAAAGTGACGCGCGCTCCGTACACTATCTGCGCAAACATATCCTGGCCCAGACCCGTTGTGCCAAAAA
>WNGP01009441.1_pt1 | contig 11309 bp, 9 predicted proteins | sample 5407671 | NCBI WGS metagenome assembly WNGP01 (sample SAMN13153381, study PRJNA577476) | soil metagenome | isolation source: 40 cm soil or saprolite under Garry oak tree replicate 2 | place: USA:California | collected 2016-06-15
CTCCGTTCACCGTACGAGGATGAACCCTTTCCTGAAGAAACTCACCAATAAGATCAAACGGACCCATCTTGAGCCACGCATCAACGCTCCACGCGGTTCGCTCGTCCGCTCCGGGGAGCACGAAAGGCGAAAGAGAGCCGTCGGAATTCACCAGTAAATTCAAGCTTTGCGAAATATTTGTTCCCTTGTCATCGCGGCTATTGAGAACGTCGGCGCCCAGCTTGAGGAAGGATCCCTTTCCCAAAACGTCCTTGAACAAGGTGGACTCCAGTCTACCCACATACATGAAGTTGTTGTTGTCGTTATTGGTGATGTTCCGGCCGTTTCCGTTGAAGATGCCAGCGTAGTAAGTAAGCAGATCTGCCTGGCCAGGCCAGATGGTCGCGAATGGTTTACCCCAGAGCTGAATGCCAATCTGTCGCTCGGGTGTAATCGCGCCCGTCGGTAGAGTTCGCTCGATCGTATATAGCGTCGTGTCCGGAGTTATCTGGTCCAAGCCAAATGGCGCTTTCCACTGACCCATCTTGACCTGCGCCCAGGGGAATTGATGCCAGTTGATAAAAATGTCCGTGGCCTCGAACGCGGTTCGGTTCGAATTAAGTCCGTCGCTGTTTTCAAAGTCGCCTTCCACCTTGAAATCGAATTGCTCGGCAAAATCGCCGGTGAGATTGATTCGTGCGCGGCGCAGACGAAACCGATCTTTCAGCGCTGTTTGACCAAACCGGCCTTCGAACGCGGAGACATCACCGTCTTCGAAATTCATCTGGATGAATCCGCCGAGCACCAGTTTCAATTCTGGTCCACGCTGCTGCACGTAAACCGGCGGTTTCTCTTCTTCGACGACAGCTTTCTCGACGTACGTTTTTCCGTCGTAAGTCACCTTTTTTTTGAATTTGCCGTCGGGCACGGACGCAGTCTCTTTCTTCAGGCTCTTGATCTCCGCCTGCAGTTCGGCGTTCTGTTTTGCCAGCAATTCCACTGCGCGCTCGAGTTTTTCGATTCGCGCAGTATCAGACGATGATTCCGCGCGCAGCTGCTGCGTAGTGAGCAACACAATTGCAGCCAGGCTTGCGCCCGCTGCCCGTAAGACGAATTTTTTGATGAACATGAGTTTCTCCTTGGTTTTTAATGGTTAGATCGAGAGGTAGAACCGCTCGGTTAAAGAACTGCCTATCCAAATACAGGCGAGGCTAGAAGCCGATTGTTACATGCGTATGACGAAAGTGTGACGATTCAGCAAACTTTGGCGTTAACTGCCGAAGCAATTCTATCGAGTGGTATAGAAATATTGGAATTTAAGGCGCGAGCGAGTTGAATTGCTGTTCAAATGGAGACTGGCTCTGGCAGGAAAATTCTAATCATCGAAGATGAGAGCGACGTTGCCGACCTTCTCACGCTGAACTTGCGCAAGGCGGGCTTCAGGACTTCGACGGCCGCCGACGGCGCGAGCGGTTTGCAGAAGGCGCGTGACGACAGACCCGATTTCATCATCCTCGATCTGATGTTGCCAAAAATGTCGGGGCTCGAAATCTGCAAAATTTTGAAGAGCGACGCGGCGACGTCTCACACTCCGATTCTGATGTTAACGGCAAGAGCAGAAGAGATTGATCGCATCGTTGGTCTGGAATTCGGCGCCGACGATTACGTGACCAAGCCGTTCAGTCCGCGTGAAATCGTGCTGCGAATTCGGGCAATCTTCCGGCGCGGAGAAAAGGCGGACGAAAGTCTGAACGCCGGCCCGATCTCGATCGACCCTGCGCGCCATGAAGTTCGCATCAACGGAAAGCGGGTGCGTCTCACCAGTCTTGAGTTCAAACTGCTGCGCACATTGATGCAACGCCGTGGCCGCGTGCAGGAGCGCGATCGGTTGCTGAATGAAGTTTGGGGCTACGAAAGCGTGATCGACACCCGCACGGTGGATACGCACGTGCGCCGCCTGCGCGAAAAACTCGGCAAAGCCGGGGACGCGATTGAAACCGTTCGCGGTTTCGGTTATCGGCTGCGGGAAAATTATCGAGAATGATCTGGCTCCTGCTTTGCGCGATTGTTGCAGCCACAATCGCTCTTGCCTTGATCGCGTGGCGCAAATGGATCGCGCCGTGGCGGCAAGTGGAGGAACTCGTCACAGAAATCGGGCGCGGCGAGCAGCCGCGGACATTTCTGATTCACGGCGGCGCCGAGACTCAACGTATCGGGTTACGCCTGGAAAAGATTTTCAACGATTTGAAACAGCTCAGTAAGCAAATCGCAAAACGCGAATCCGGACTGCAGACCATTTTCGCTGCGATGCATGACGCATTGCTGGTAGTCGATTCCAAGCGGTACGTGATTTTGGCCAACGAGACGTTTCGAAAACTTTTCGCGCTCCCGGAAATTTCAGAAGGGACACCTCTGCTGGAGATTGTGCGCGACGCGACGCTCGACCGGGTAATTAATGATGCTTTCGATCATGGTGGCCCAGTTCGCAGCGAGTTGGCTCTGGATGGTTCGCAGGTCGAACTCGACGCCGTCGCGACAAGGAACCAAGCAGGCGAGATCACCGGTGTGCTCGTTCTGTTCCATGACATTACCGAACTGAGGAAGATGGATCAGGTCAGGCGGGATTTTGTCGCTAATGTCTCGCACGAATTGCGCACGCCGTTGTCGATCTTGCGCGGCTACATCGAGACCTTGCTCGACAGCCCGGAAATCTCGCGCGAGGAATTTTCTCGAATTCTCGGAGTCATGGAACGCCATTCGAAACGCTTGGATTTGCTAGCCGAGGATCTGCTTACGCTTGCGCAATTGGAATCAGCCAATCCCAATTTGCAATTGAGCCCCGTCGATCTGTCGAGCTTCTTCGGAGAAGTCATTCGCGATTGGGAAACGAAACTCGCAACCAAACAGCTCAACGTAATTGTGGATGTTCCGCCTGGCTTGCCCCCGATTCGCGCCGACCGGCAGCGGTTGCAGGAAGCACTCTACAATTTGCTCGATAACGCCGTGAAATATTCGCGTGAGCACGGCGAGATCAGGCTGATGGCTCGGCAGCGCGACGAAGAAATTGTTCTGAGCGTAAGCGACGATGGCATCGGCATCAGCAAAGAAGACTTGCCGCGCATTTTCGAGCGTTTCTACCGCGTTGACAAAGCGCGCAGCACCGAAAGCATTCGCGGCACCGGTCTCGGCCTGGCGATCGTCAAACACATCACGCAACTCCACGGCGGCCACGTCGAAGCCGAGAGCGAAATCGAGAAAGGCACGACGATTCGGGTGGTTCTGCCGGTCAGAATGTGACGTTCTTGTGACACCCGGAATCGGCGTTTGGACTGGTCTTCCCTTTGATTTAGCATTTGCTTGTGAACAAAAACGTCCTTTTCATTTGCGTCCATAACAGCGCGCGCAGCCAGATGGCCGCAGAGCTTCTCAACCGGATTTGCGGCGAGTTTTTTCACGCACAGAGCGCCGGACTCGAACCGGGAACACTCAACCCGCTGGCGGTCGAAGCGCTTCAAGAAATCGGGATAGACATCTCTCGCGCCAGGACGCAATCGGTTTTCGATGTCTTCAAGTCGGGGCAGCTCTTTGCGTACGTAATTACAGTTTGCAGTGAATCCGAATCGAAAGGTTGCCCGGTATTCGCGGGTGTAACCAAACGGCTGCACTGGCCATTTCCCGATCCGTCGCAGTTCACTGGAACGCATGAAGAGAAGATGGCCAGGACACGCGAAGTGCTGGAGCAAATTCGCGCGAAGATTGAAAACTTCTGCGAAGAGCATTGCGCGCTCGAGCCGAGAGCTTGGCGTTTCACCGATTGACCAGGCGAGCTTTTCCACGGCTCGGAAATCGTATCCAAAGAAACTGGCCCGCCTGCATCTGCAGTAGCGAGAAGCGGGATGCGGCCTCGTTCGGTCGCTGTCACACAAACGTAACAGTAAAGGTTTTGACCGCACGAAATCGGATGCGGCAGTTTCGTGGTATGACAAAACTTCAACTGCCGAAAATTCTTGCGCTCGTTGTTGCGCTGGGATTAAGCGCGAGCGCTTCGGCGCAAATGATGATCAACGGAGCAGGCGCGACCTTTCCGTATCCGATTTACTCGAAGTGGTTCGACGAATACGCGAAGGTCGATCCTTCCGTCCGGTTCAATTATCAATCGATCGGTTCCGGCGGCGGACAGAAACAAATTCTCGCACAGACGGTCGATTTCGGTGCGTCGGACGGGCCAATGAGCGACGAAAATTTGAGCAAAGCGCCCGGGAAGATCCTGCATATCCCGACAGTCGCAGGCGCAGTGGTGATCAGTTACAATCTCGACGGTAATCCGGCGCTCAAACTCGATGGCGAAACGATCGCCGACGTCTTCCTGGGAAAAATCAAGAAATGGAATGACCCGAAAATCGCGGCGTCAAACTCCGGCGCAAACTTGCCGGACAAGGAAATCGTGGTCGTGCATCGCTCTGATGGCAGCGGAACGACGTTCATTTTCACCGATTACCTGAGCAAGATCAGTCCGGAATGGAAGAGCAAGGTTGGGACGAATACCTCTGTTAACTGGCCTGCAGGAATTGGCGGGAAAGGCAATGAAGGCGTCTCGGGACAGGTGAAGCAGACCCCGGGCGCGCTCGGATACGTCGAATTGATTTACGCTATCCAGAACAAAATGCCGTATGCCGACGTTAAGAACGCCGCAGGACAATTTGTAAAGCCGACAATCGAATCGGTGACCGCAGCGTTTGGGACGGCCAACATTCCGGATGACTTTCGTTTTTCGATGACCAACGCGCCGGGTAACGATGCGTATCCAATTGCTGGCGCGACCTGGTTGCTGGTTTACGAGCAGCAGAAGGATGCAGCGAAGGGCAAAAAGCTGGTCGAATTTCTCAAATGGGCGCTAACCAAGGGAGAAGGAATGGCCAAGGACTTAAACTACGCGCCGCTGCCAGGCGATCTGCAACAACGGGTTTTGAAGCGAATTGACGAGATTAAATCGTAGCTAAGTGCACGGCAGTGGGTTTCCGCTGCCGGTCCAATTTAAACTGATTATGGCGATAACCGCATCGATAGCGGTGGAAGAGTCCTCCGCACAGGCGAGGATGGCGCGACCGTCCCGGTTCGGTGACAAAGCGTTTGAATGGCTCACGCTGGCCATGGCGTTGACCGTGGTTGTGCTGGTCGTTTTGATTGGGTGGCAACTCTGGCGCGGATCTACGCTCGCGATCCAGAAATTTGGTTTTCATTTCCTAACCACATCCACCTGGGACCCAGTGGCCGAACAGTTCGGGGCGCTACCCTTTATTTACGGAACACTTGTTTCTTCGCTCATCGCGCTCCTGATTGCAGTTCCCCTGGGCATCGCCACAGCAGCGTATCTGACAGAGCTTGCGCCATTGTGGATTCGGCAGGCACTGGTTTCACTGATCGAAATGCTGGCGGCAATTCCGAGCGTGATCCTTGGCTTGTGGGGAATTTTCGTCATGATCCCGTGGCTGCGCGATTATCCATTTCCATTCCTCAAGCGGTTCTTCGGCTGGATACCGCTCTTCAGTGGACCGATCTACGGGCCGTGCATGTTTGCTGGCGGAATCATCATTGCCATAATGATTCTGCCGATCATCACTTCGGTTTCGCGCGAGATCTTGCGCAGTGTCCCGGATTTGCAACGGGAAGCCGCCTACGCGCTGGGCGCGACTCGCTGGGAGGCAACCCGAATTGCAGTTTTAAGTTATGCGAAGAAAGGGTTGTTCGGCGCGGTGATTCTCGGTTTGGGACGCGCTCTTGGCGAAACGATGGCCGTTACGATGGTGATCGGCAACACACCGCAGATCGCCGCATCTCTCTTCAAGCCCGGATACACGCTCGCCAGCGTGCTAGCCAATGAGTTCACGGAAGCGACGACTGACATGTATCTGCAGGCGCTATTCGAAATTGGCCTGGTTCTCTTTGGCACAACCATCCTGGTGAACCTTCTCGCGCAACTCCTTCTACGGACCATCGCCGTAAAATCTGCAACGCGAGCGGTGCAATAGCCATGCAATTTGAACGAACACACAATCAGACCTGGCGCAAAATCAAAAGCGGGTTGGCGTGCGGAATTGCTTTTGTATCCGCTGTTCTTGTGATCTCGCCCTTGGGCCTGGTGTTTTTTTATCTCCTCGTCAATGGCGCCGGTTCGGTGAACTGGGATTTCTTCACGAAATTGCCTGCGCCAGTTGGAGCGGTCGGCGGCGGCATGGCAAACGCCATCGTCGGTACGCTCGAGCTGCTCGCGTTTGCGGGCGTGATTGGAATTCCCATCGGCGTGCTCGGGGGAGTGTACCTTGCCGAGTATGGCTCGGCTCGGATCAATTCTTTCCTGCGGTTTCTAGCGGACGTCCTCAACGGCATTCCGTCGATCACCTGGGGCGTCGTGGTTTACGGACTGGTGGTGTTGCGTTTCAAAGGGTTCTCAGCATACGCCGGCGGTCTCGCATTGGGCCTCATCATGATTCCACTGATCCTGCGCACGACCGAGGAAGTTATTCTGCTCGTGCCGAATGGATACCGTGAAGCGGCGCTCGCGCTTGGCGTCAGCCGCTGGAAGACAATCGTCCACATTGTGATGAAGACCGCGTCAAAGGGGATCATCACCGGGATTTTGCTCGCTCTCGCTCGCGTGGGCGGCGAAACGGCCCCGCTTCTTTTCACGGCTTTCGGTAATCGTTTTTGGAATCACAGCCTCAGCCAGCCCATCGCCGCATTGCCGTTGCAGATTTTTACCTATGCGATTTCTCCCTATGATGATTGGCATCGGCAAGCCTGGGCTGGCGCGCTCGTCCTCGTCACGGGTGTTTTTTGCGTTAATGTAACAGTCAGAATTCTGACTCGAGGCCGTACGGCGTCGGTCGTCTAGGGCTTTCGCAGATGGAGAATCTGGTTATGGAAACAACTGAACGAAGCGTTATCGAGCGCGCCGAACAACGGTCCGCGCCGCCGCCCGAGGTGGAGGCTCCGATGGCATGCACGTTTCAAGTAAAAAATCTCTCAATTTGGTACGGCGAGAAGCGTGCCATTGATGATGTGACAATGGATATCGCAACAAACGCCGTGACGGCCATCATCGGGCCGAGCGGCTGCGGTAAATCGACATTTCTACGGGCTCTGAATCGCATGCACGAGCTGGTGCCAAAAACGCGGATGGAAGGAACGGTTCTGCTACACGGCGAAAACCTCTATTCGAGCACGGTCGATCCGGCGATCGTTCGGCGTCGCGTCGGCATGGTTTTTCAAAAATCGAATCCGTTTCCGACTATGACGATCGGCGAAAATGTCGTCATTGGCTTGCGATTAAACGGAGTGCGCAACCAACGGTTTCTCGATGAACGCTTGGAAAAATCGCTTCGTATGGCTGCCCTGTGGGATGAGGTCAAAGATGATTTGCACAAACCGGGCACAAGCCTTTCGGGCGGCCAACAGCAGAGGCTTTGCATTGCACGGGCGCTCGCCGTTGAACCGGAAGTGATCTTGATGGACGAGCCGTGTTCGGCGCTTGATCCCATCGCCACGGCAAAGATTGAGGAATTGATCTACGAACTCAAAGCGCAGTACACGATCGTGACCGTTACGCACAACATGCAACAAGCTGGCCGGATTTCCGATTATACCGCTTTCCTTTATATCGGACGGCTAATCGAGTTCGGGCCGACCACGAAAATTTTCACAAACCCAAGCGAAAAACAGACAGAGGATTACATTACTGGCCGATTTGGCTAAGAAATTGATGAAATGATCGCGCATAAACACATCTTAGGAACATTCGATGAATCGCTCGCGGCGCTGCGTAACAACGTGCTCATGATGGCTGGGCTGACTGAGCGCAGTCTGGAGCGGGCGATGAAGGGTTTGGTGAACCGCGACGACAATATTTGCGCAACTGCAATCGCCGACGACGAAGAGATCGACCAGTTGGAGAAGCAGATCGATAAGGACGGCGTGGATATTTTGCTGCGCTTTCAGCCGGTTGCGCGGCAATGAAACTTTCATCAAACCTCGAGCGCATGGCCGATATGGCGACAACGATCGCGCGACGCGCACGCAAGTTGAACCGGCATCCGCCGTTGCCCGAAGTCGAATTGATCAGACCGATGTACGAGCACGCGATGTCGATGTTCAAAGACAGCGTGGACGCCTTTGTGCGTGAGGATGTCGATCTTGGTCGCGCAGTCGTTCCGCGCGATGAAAAGCTGGATCAGTTGAATCGCGCGGCCAGCCACAAACTGGTCGAGCGCATGGCGCAAGACCCGGAGCAATTGCGCGGTTACCTGAATCTGATTTTTGTTGGCCGCTGCCTCGAGCGCGTGGGCGATCATGCCACGAATATCGCCGAAGACGCCGTTTACGCGGCGGCCGCGGAGGACATCAGGCACCAAACTGCCGCGGCCTCCGTCTGAGATGGTGCGCGTTGCATATGCGCACCTAATTGTCGATGTTGGGAGATGCCGGAAGCTCAGGCCACTGCCCGGACCGAAGAGCAAAGCACCGCGTTTGCGACTCCGGAGGTCGTGCAAACCGCGCATGAGCGCTTTGGTAACCCAAAAAATTTCATTAACCGCGAGCTAAGCTGGCTCGAGTTCGACCGGCGCGTGCTCGAAGAAGCGCAGGACCCGAGGCAACCGCTCATTGAGCGGGTCAAGTTTCTAACCATCGTCAGCTCGAATCTGGACGAGTTTTTCGAGATTCGCGTCGCCGGAATCAAACAACAGATCGAGAGCGAGACCAGCGAGATCGGTCCGGACGGTTTAAGCCCAACGGAGACATTCGACCGCATCCAGAAAACGGTGCGCGAACTCGTGGCGACGCAATATGCGCTCTGGAAAAATGAGTTGCTGCCAGAACTGGCGAAGAACGGGATTTATGTGCGCGAGATCGCGGAGTTGCCGGCGAAACGCGCGGCTTGGGCGCACCGTTATTTTCAACAGGAAGTCTTTCCAATGCTGACGCCGCTGGCTGTGGATGCCAGTCATCCGTTCCCGCACCTCCTCAACCGCAGTCACAATCTGCTGGTGCGAGCAAAGACGCGCCGTCGCGGCGAACCGCTGCACGCCATCGTACAGGTGCCGCGGGTTGTTCCGCGACTGATCTTGATGCCTCGGGGCACTGGCGCGAACGAGCCGTGGGAATACATTTACCTGGCGTCGCTCATCAAACAGCACATCGCCGAATTGTTTCCCGGCTTGATCCTCGATGGCGCACACGCGTTTCGCGTGACTCGCAACAGCGACCTCTACATCGACGAAGAGGAAGCGGAAAATCTTTTGCGCACCATCGAGCAGGAACTGCGACGCTCAAGGCGCGGCAACGCCGTCCGTCTCGAAGTGGAAGCCGATTGTCCGAAAGATTTTCTCGAATTGCTGCTGAGATTCTTCGATCTCACGGAGGCCGATGCCTACAAGCTCGATGGCCCGCTTTCCATGACGCATCTCATGCCTCTCGTGACTAACGATGCGTTTGCCAAGCTGAAGGATCTGCCATTTCAGCCGGCGCGCGATCCAGCCCTGCCGCCGCATGTCGATTTTTTTGAAGTTTTGCGGCGCCAGGACGTGCTGCTCCATCATCCCTACGACAGCTTCGATCAAATCGTGGAATGGATCGAAGCTGCCGCTCGCGACCCCCAAGTGCTGGCAATCAAAATCACGCTGTACCGCACCAGCGGCGATTCACCGATTGTCGAAGCGCTCATCGACGCAGCGAACGCCGGAAAACAAGTTACCGCTATTGTCGAGCTGCGAGCGCGCTTCGATGAGGCGAGCAACATTCAATGGGCGCGTCGCCTGGAAGAAGCCGGAGCTCACGTGATCTATGGCGTAGTCGGTCTGAAGACGCATTGCAAAGCGCTGCTCATCGTTCGCCGCGATGCCGACCAGCTCCGGCGCTACGTCCACCTGGGAACTGGCAACTATCATTCACGGACTGCACGCATTTATACGGACTTCAGTTTGCTCACCAGCGAGCCGCAATTGAGCGAGGAGGTGGCGACTGTTTTCAATACTCTCACTGGCCTTGCTGGCTATCCGGGCCTGAAAAAATTGATGGTTGCGCCCTTCGACATGCACAGCCGGTTGATTGCATTGATCGAGCGCGAACGCGACAACGCACAGGCAGGCAAACCGGCGCGTATCGTTGCGAAGCTGAACGCGCTGGTGGATCAGGAGATCATTGAGAAACTCTATGAAGCCTCCTGCGCAGACGTGAGCATCGATCTCATCGTCCGCGGTATCTGTTGTTTGCGTCCCAAAATTCCCGATCTCAGCGAAAACATTCGCGTCATCAGTATCGTTGGCCGGTTTCTCGAGCACAGCCGGATTTTTCATTTCGAAAATGGCGGACAGCCCAAGGTCTTCCTCTCGAGCGCGGATTGGATGCCGCGAAATTTCTACCGGCGAATCGAATTGGCGTTCCCGGTCGAAAACCCAATGTTGCGCGACCAAATCATTAACGAGGTGCTTCCAAGTTTTTTAAATGATCGGGTGAAAGCCCGCGAGCTTCAGTCGGACCGAAGCTATCGGCGCTTGAAACCCGAAGGTTCGGAGCCGAGCGCGCAGGCGCAATGGCATTTTCGTGAAGTCTCGCGCGAGCGCGCAAAAAAAATGACCGGCTCAAAGAAGAAATTGCGTGCCGACAAATTAATTCCGATCACCGTAGCCAGTGACAAATCTGCGGCTCCAGCGGAATCCGGAACTGATCAGCAGCCGACGTCAACGCCCTCGGCCAAAACGACGAAACAGTCGTGATGCGGAGAAAAATCCTGGTCATCGACATCGGCGGCTCGAATGTGAAGCTGATGATTTCGCGCTCGGGAAAACGGAAATTCAAGTCCGGGCCGCACTTGACGCCGCGCGCGATGGTAGCGCAGATCGAACCGTTAGTCAGTGATTGGAAATTCGACGCGATCTCGATGGGATTCCCATCACCCGTGCGCGACGGGCGAATCGTAAGCGAGCCGAAACATCTCGGAAAAGGCTGGGTTGGATTCGATTTCGAAAAAGCATTCAGCAAACCGGTTCGCATAATCAACGACGCATCCATGCAGGCGCTCGGCAGTTATCATGGCGGCCGAATGCTTTTTCTCGGGCTCGGCACAGGCCTCGGCTCGGCTCTGGTGTGGACCAATTATGTCCTCCCGCTGGAATTGGGTGATCTGCCGTATCGTAATGGCAGCATCATCGAAGATTATCTCGGGAAACCAGGTTTGGCGCGGCTTGGCGAAAAGACTTGGCGGCGCGACGTCGAGCACGCCCTCATTCAATTGAAAAAAGCACTCATTGCCGATTACGTGGTCCTCGGCGGCGGCA
>WNGP01012154.1_pt1 | contig 11309 bp, 8 predicted proteins | sample 5407671 | NCBI WGS metagenome assembly WNGP01 (sample SAMN13153381, study PRJNA577476) | soil metagenome | isolation source: 40 cm soil or saprolite under Garry oak tree replicate 2 | place: USA:California | collected 2016-06-15
CGCCGCCAGCGAGCAACGCCACAGTGGCGGTGCCGTGATCGGTCCCGTCGGTACCGTTGATGCGCGCGGTGCGCCCGAACTGGGTGACGACCGCGACCGCGGCCTCGCTCCAGGCCGGTCCCATCCCGGTGTCGATCGCGGCAATCGCGCCATCGAGCGCGCCGAGGCGCGCGGCGAGCCGCCCGCCGATCGCGCCCTCGTCCTGATGGGTGTCCCAGCCGTCATAGGCGAGCGCGCCGATCCGCGGCCCGTCCGGCCGCGCCAAGAATTTCGCCGCGGCGCCGGCGGATTCCGCGAAGAACGCCCGCACCTGCGCGGCGCCGCCGGGCGGCGGCTTGCCGGTGCCATGGTTCTCCATGCCGCCGACGCGCGCGATTGCCGCCAAGCCCATGCGTTCCTGAAGAGCGCGCGCAAGCGCCGGGTCGGTGTGGCGATACAGATCCGCGAGCCGCTGGATGGTGTCGTCGCTTGCGGGCGGCAGCCGCGGCGGCGTCCAGGACAGCACGGGCGCCGGCCCACGCACGACGAGCGGCGTTACCGGGCCGACCGCGAATGCTTCGCGCTTCTTGCGCTCCGCGCGGCCGGCCGGCTCCAGCGCCGCGAGCGCGCGATTGAGCCAGCCGGTATCGGCGGTGCCCGGCCACTCCAGGCCGCTTTCGAGCACGTCCTGGCCGTCGAAATGCGAACGCTCGCGATAGGACGTCGCGGCCGCGTGCACGAACGCCGCCTGCCCCGCCCCGTAAAGCCGGTACACATTCGGCATGGCCGGATTGAGCGCGAAGAAGCCGTCGAGCGCGAGCGCCGCATTCGGCCCCTCCAGTGTCAAAGCCTTGTCGCCGCGCAATCTCAGCCAATCCGGATCGCCGACCGGCGCCACCGTCGCGAGCCCGTCGAGCGCGCCGCGCAGCACGATCACCAGGAAGCGCGGATCGCGTCCCTCCGCCCGCGCCGCCTTGGGCAGATGCGCCCAGGCGAACAGCACGCCGGAAGCGAGCAGCAGCTCGCGACGCGACGGTGCATGCAGATTCAGGGGCATCACGTCACCTCCGTTGGAACTCCGGCGCCATGAGCAGAAGTGCCAGTGCCTGCGGACGGCTCTCGGCGCGCCCGACCGCCTGGCGCGTCTCCGCGGAGGCGAGCGGGCCCAGCGCGAGATCGACCGCGCCTTCCGGATCAACCAGCGGCGCCACCCGGCGCGCGAGCTGATTGGCGACGTCGAGGCGCTCGGCGAGCCCGTCCATCCAGGCGGCGCTGTCGTCCGGAAATCCTTTCGGCGCCGGCGGCCGCCACAAGGGCTCGCCGAGCAGATTATGCGCCTGGAGCACCGGACGAATGTCCGGAGGCGTCACCCCCGTCGTGCGCAGCGCCGATACGATCCATTCGCCCGGCTTTTTCAGCTTTTCGCGCGGCGCCGCCCAGGCCTCGGGAGCGGATAACAGCGTCTTCGCCACTTCTCTAAGATCGCCGTCGGTGTCCAGAAATCGCTTCGCGAGTCGTTCGACCAGCGCAGGCGGCGGCACATCGGCCACGAAGGCGCGCGCGAGCTTTTGGGCAATGTGCTTCGCGGTCGCCGGATGCCGCGCGAGATCGAGCAGCACTGCGCGGCCTTGCTCGATGCCCGTATCCGCATAGCTCTTGCCCGCCACCCGCTGCGGCCCCGGCTCGTGCATGCGCGTGTTGAAAACGAACTCGCCACCCCGTTCCGGATTCTGCTTCGGCGGAAACACGGTCCAGCCGGTGATCACCTTGGCGAAACTGGTGACGTCGTCCTGGGTATAGCCGGTGCGGACACCGAGGGTGTGCAGCTCCAGAATTTCCCGCGCGAGATTCTCGTTGAGCCCCTTGCCGCGATTGCGGCCCGCGATCGAGTCCGGCCCGATCGATCGCGCATTGTCGAGATAGACCAGCATGGCCGGATGGCTCTCGACCGCGAGCAACATGTCGGCGAAGCGGCCGAGCACGTGCGCGCGGATCGCCTCGCGCTCATAGGCGCCGCACAGCGGGCGCACGCCGCCCTTGTCGGCGGAGACGCAGAAATGGTTGGACCAGAACCACACCAGCCGCTCGACCAGGCCGAGCTCCGCACCGAGCGCGGCGTCGATGCGGGCCTTCGCCTCCTCGAGATAGAGCTGCTGCGGAATGCCGGGGCCGGGATCGCGCTTCGGCTTGGGCGCCATGGAATTCTCCGGAGCGCCGGCCATGTTGTTGGCCATGCCGGCGCCGGCGGCATCAGGCGGCGTGGCGGCTGCCCCCGCGCCCGGCTGCGGCGGCGTGCTCGCGGCCTGCTTCTCCATTTCGCGCTCGGCGCGTTCAGCGAGCCGCTGCGCGCGCTTCTCCTGGCGGAAGTGAAAGGCGGCACGCGCCGCTTCGCCGCCGCTCAGCAGATCCGGATCGGAGATGCGCCCGATGCCCGGCCGATCGAGTTCGGCCAGCAAGGCGCCGCGCGGGTCCGAGGCGATCGCCGCGATCGAGCCGATGCGCGGCCCGAACCCGAACCGATGCAGCGCCAGCGCGGCTTCCGGCTTGGGATCGCGAGCCATCAGGCCTCCGGGCGAAAGAGGGTGGATCGGCATATCCAGAGTGCCGCAATCTACCTGAACGGCCCATGACCGCCGCATGAAAAATTGGAAAGGTTCACCACGCCATCAGTGCCGGGGGGCGATCCGCTCTGGAGCTGGCCGTAACCAGGGCTGCCGCGCTGAAAACGACGCGCGTTCGCGAGCTTGCCGACGACCACCGCTCGCCAGGCTGGATCACGGCACAGCTGCTGACGGTCGACGGCGGGCGGATGGACTGCATCGGACATGGTTAGAATCGGGCGCTGACTTGGGCAACGAGGAACCCGCGAACACCGGCCGTCTATCGGGACAGCGTGCGGGCCAGCACCGTGCGGGCCAGCACCGAACTCGTCATTCCAATGTCTGGGCAGGCGGCAGCGCATTCTGGGCGGGGGCTGATTGCGCCGAAGGTTTGGCGGGTGGCGCCGAAATCTCCTTGACAGGACCTGCCGTGGCAACTCCCTGCCTCGGCGCTCCTTGATTGGAAGCTGCGTTTCCGGACGATCTTGTAGATCGTCCCCGGTGAGAGGCGTCGGATCTCCTCAGTCCCCATGAGTGAGCGATAGAGGGACCCGCCGTGAGTCGTGAAGTCCCGCTGCCTCATCGATCTCGGCCGGCGCGGGGCGCTTCCATTGAAGCTGAGTGCGGCTCAGAAAATTCGGTTCCCCAACTTTGGCCGCTTTCTGAGCTAAGCTCATGGCTGCCGCTCGGCCACACTGGGCGGCAAGGCCCCGGTTGGGTTGAGGACGCCACTCCGTGAACCCAGCCGGGGCGCCTTTTGGCGGCCAATGAGTCCCCTAACCCCGGAAGCTCCACCCGCCGTCCATAAAGTCATTTTCGTCGCCGGATCAGCTCATTTGGACGCCTGGGCTGCCGAACACGCTCGAGAGCGGCCGTGCGGTATCAGTCGCGATCTTCTGCGCGCTGCTCGCAAGTTCTCTGGTCTGTTCTGTCATCATCTCGGATTGGTGCCGCGAATGCGCGGTCGAAACGTCGACCAGCTCTGACATGGACTGTGCCTGCAGCAGATCGTGTGCATACTCGAACATGGCATTGACGTTGGCTTGCGTGGCTGAGCGACTCTTGAGCTGATATTCCCGGAAACCCTCGGCCGCCCTTGAGGAACTCTCCTGGATTCGGCCGGCAGCTTGTCGCGCGTTCTCGCTGATATCGCGGGCGTTTAATCGGCATTTTCGGCGGCTTCGTTTGCTCGTTGTCTCTATCGGAGCTGCCCATTGCCCGCTCTGTGGTCAAAGATGTCAAGAAGGATTACCTCGGCGAAGAGGATGATGAGAGCGAGCCCGAGCCAGAGCCCTACCATCGAGGCGATCTGAGTGAACACGAGAGACATCTTGCCCCGAGAACCTTAGCAGCCGCGACATATGCTCTTCAGCTTTTTGTTGAGCGCTTTGTCGAGTTCTTTCTGTTTCTTCTCGGCGGCCGTCTCCTGATCTGGTGGCACATCAGTTGCTTTTGGCTGGCGGTGAACAACTGGAGCCTCACGTGAGGGAGCTCCTTGCGCTAAAGCACTGCTCCACGTGGACGCTGTGACCAAAATCAGGGCCGATGCCACGGCAGCCAACCGCATGACGCGCACTCCTGTTCAGACCGGTTGCTCGACGAACGTGGTACAGCGCCCGCCGGACGCTGATGACACGGGTAGCCATTCTGCCGAGTCGGCGGGCGCCCGTCCGCCGATGAAGGCGGAAATCAGCCGCGAAAAGCTGATGGAGCCTGGGTTCAGGGTGGGCGACAAGTGCACTATCAGCCCGCGGTTGCCGCGCATCTATTCGCGAGAAGAAACACGAGCCAGACGCCAAGGTCGTCGACCGCCCCGGCCCAACAGCGCCGATGGCTCAGGCGCCGCGATCGAAAGATTTGATAACTCCACCCCGCGCAACCTGCTGCATGGGAGAGCCGGGGGCCCTTTCAGGCTTCCAGCCAAGGCGCGTTCGCTGGGCTGAAATGCGATGGCCACCCCGCGGCTCGCGCACGAGATCGCTTTAGGGGGCAGAGGGTCCATTAATTTTTGCGCGAAATCGGCATCGCAACGAGGACGTGCCGGGGCGAAAACATCTTAAGGAACCTTCTCCGGGGTTCGAACTGGCTTCTTGGGAGCAGGTTCTGTCGGAGCAGGTATTGGCTTGGGTACCACAACCGGATTGGGGATCGTCTCCGGAATGTCGATGGGTTCCGAGCCGGGTTGATGAGCACGAATCACGCGCGACCTCCTTGATCGAGCAGGCGGAATTGCCCGACCAATTCACTGCGGTATTTCTGAAGCAAAGACTGCACTTCCTGCAGAATTCCGCGAGATGACCTGGCTGGTATCTCGCACCAACCCTGAAAGAATCCGCCTTTCTTCTTGATACGAACGGTCTCTTGAAAAGCGTACGCAACAAGCTCTTGGAGAGCGGCAAAGAACTTGTCGTCGTCGTCGCTCTCTGGATCATTCGTCCGGACCCACGGAGCATCGACGAGACCGTTGAGTATATGCCGCTCTAGCAATGCTTCCATCTCCTCCTGGAACTGCATGCCGAGCTGATTCCAGTAACCCTGGTACTGAGCATGGACGAGAAGAGTGGCGAGAAGGTTGATATTCTGGATGTCCAACCTACTGCCGCTGCCTGTGAGCAGATCGCTGCGACCGTTATAAAACGGCAGTTGGGGCTCGACGAGACGATGCTTGCCAGATCCCACCCACCAATCAAAATTTCGGTCGAAGTCCCCCTCTGCATCGTAGAGCACCAAACGCCTCCCGCGCGGGTAGTGTCCGTTTTTTGCAAAGGTTGTTGCGAGGTCTCCCAGAGCATAGCGCCGCAGCGTGTCCGACCCCAAGTAGAATCCTATCGCCAACAATGCCGAACGACGAGCATCGAGTCGCCCTGGAGAGCATACCTGGATCTGGATTTCCGGGTTACTGAAAAGCGCAGATCCAATGAAGTGCTCGATGCACTCAAGGAGGAGTATCGCCGAACGAGCACTGCCCACCGGTGGCAACACGAGACACAGCGAGGCACAGGAGTGTTTGTAGTAGTTGATGTCGAGGATTTTTTGCGCCCCTCCAAGACCCTCCACCAGAGTAGAGAACTGACTCGCGTCGCCAAGGCAGTGGATTTTGAGGCCCACTGACAGACGGCCATGCTCAACGCGCCGACGATGGAGTGTAACCGCATCAACTTTCGTCGGAGCATGCCCGTGCATAAGAATCAGCAGATCTTCGAGACTGTACCGGTAAGACACCAGGCGCCTCCTTCAGATGAAGTTGCACTATTGCCTGATACAGGTCGAGCCTCATTGCTCAACCGTTCCATTCCAGTTGGTCTCCGAACCTTGGCGGGCCGGGACGCGACAGGGTGCAGGCTGTAGTCATAGCCACCATGGTTGCGGCAACCGGCAACCACCGAGCACCGGCGACAGCCAACAGAGGTGACAACCGTCACGAACCCCAGCTAACTCTGGACGGGTGATGCGGCGTGATAACGCATGGGAACGAAACGGTACCCATCTAGAAGCTCACGAAAAGACTTATCCAGTCGATTGTCCCCAGCCCCCGTCAATACCGGCTGGCACCTAAACCCCGGTGGTTCCGCTACCGGGGTTTTCTGTTCTCTTGTCCCCAAGCGGCATTCGGTCGCAGCACCGGGGGTAGCCAGCTACATCGGCCGCGAGCATGGACATGAGCCGTCGGTCTACCCGCTCGCCAACCACGGCTTATCGGATGGTTCCGCCGGCTCGTTCCTGGGCCATCGCTACTCCAAAATAAGTCTGCGCTTTTCCTCGAATTCAGCCTTGTCGATCTCGCCCTTCGCGAACCGCTCCTTCAAAATCTCCATGAAGCGGTCTCGTGGACCTCCGGCTCTTCGCCGCCACGCGCTCTCCGACGGCCGCAGCACATTAGCATGTTCAAGTCTCCCATTCAGTGACGGAAATTATATCCCCTTCCCACCCATCCCCAAACGGACCTTTGCGAGAACGTCGTAGCCGATCGTTGCCACGAGCCGATGCTGGCGTCGGAGCATTTCCAAGACGATAGATCCGCCAAGCGCCTTTGGAGGTAGTCCGCTGCTGGATCATCTTCTGTGGCGGCGTCTTGTTCTGCGGCGGCCCCGCGACGCAGCTGTTCGAGTGGTCGGACGAGGTGACGGCGGATTGCCCGCGCAAGCGCGCCAGCGACGTGAACGATCAATGCGGCGCCTGCTGTCCGGATCTGGCGAAGGTGCTCTGAGGTAGGTACAAAATTCGGTTTCGTTGATTATCTCCTACGTTCGTAGGCTGAAAACGCACGTACCTAATGGCCGACGAGAGGGAGGAGAGAGAAGCGAAAATCCGGCGCTGGCGACAGGCAGCCGACGAATGCCGCGCCATGGCCGCCGATACCAAGGGCCCCCCCACGACCGATCCCGCTCATGGTCAACAGGACGATAGCAGCAAAGAGGCCGCCCGAGTTTCCGCGAGCGGCCTTTCTTGTCCGAAGCTTGGCTATCCTGCGCGGGGACCGGCGAGTTGGCGCCGGTGATCGGAATCTTTAAATCATAACTGATTCACCCGGGGTTGGTTTCATGGCACTCCATCAAGCCTTGTGCGGTGCAATATGCTCCCCTCCTCCGCAGCGCCCCAAAGGTGGTATCGCTGTATCTCTGATGAGGCTGGCGGTTTTTTTAGTCATCCCTGGAAACGGAATCGCCACGGTTGCATTCCTGACATATGGGCGACAACTCCAATTCACGGGACGCAAGATCAATTTTCTACTGGAGAATCTTTGCCAAGGATGCCGACCACCGAACCGCCCGTGCCATCAGGACTACCATCGGCGGCCGTCTTCGGAAGATGTATTCCCAAGTAGTCGAAGAGCGGCTTCCCCCGAAAATTGCCGACCTCTTGGGCCGACTGGGTGGTAGCCCGAGACGGTGATCGCATGCCCCCCAAATGAAAGAAGCCCCGGGCCGACTCAACAGGACCGGGGCTCCATCGCGAGAAAGAGGGGGACCCCGGGAGTAGGGGTCTACGCGCGTGCCGTCGGTTCGGGGGTGCCCGGCCGATACGCTATACGGGCATGTGAAATTCGTTAAGGCATTCGCCAGAAAGAGGGACAAAAATGAACAAATGGGCCGCCGCCTGGCACGTGCTGGCTTGGTTCGCGGAAATGCTCCCGAGCCCGCCCGTCACTCGGAATCAAGTGGAACTGATGCAGGTCGACAACGTGTCATCGCCAGAGATGCCTGGATTTGGAGAACTTGGAATTTCGCCGCACTCGGTCGAGGAAATACTCCAGGAGATATTATGGGATCACTTGATCAAAGAGCTTCTTCGGCTAGGCCGCTCCAAATTAGCGCCGGCAGAGGGACGCTAATACCGAACCCAAGAAGCCCCGCCGGTGCGCGCCGAGCCTCCGCGTCGTCCATCGGCCGATTGTTCTCTGCGCAGACGGCCGCAGCGCGATCAGCAATAAAGTGTCGCCCTGTCCGATCTGGCCAGGGACATAGCATGCGATCAAAACGTCAAAGCAATGGGCGCCTCGCCGTCGCTTGGCTCGCGCAGCACATAGCCGCGGCCCCACACCGTCTCAATGTAGTCCTTGCCACCCGAGGCAATGGCAAGTTTCTTGCGCAGCTTGCAGATGAACACGTCGATAATCTTCTGCTCCGGCTCGTTCATGCCGCCATACAGGTGGTTGAGAAACGTTTCCTTCATCAGCGTCTTTCCCTTGCGCAGACTCAGGAGCTCCAGCATCTGGTACTCCTTGTGGGTCAGATACACCTGCTGGCCGTTGACCTCCACGGTCTTGGCGTCTAGGTTGAGAAGGAGATCACCGGTCTGAATGACCGACTGGGCGTGGCCTTTGGAACGGCGCACGATGGCATGGATGCGCGCCACGAGCTCGTTCTTATGGAATGGCTTGGTCATGTAGTCGTCGGCGCCGAAGCCGAGACCCTTGACCTTGTCCTCGATGCCGGCGAGCCCGGAGAGAATGAGAATGGGCGTCTTCACCTTCGAGACCCGTAGCGTGCGGAGCACCTCGAATCCCGACATGTCCGGCAGGTTGAGATCGAGCAGGATGATGTCGTAGTCGTAGAGCTTGCCGAGATCGACCCCTTCCTCGCCGAGGTCCGTCGTGTAGACGTTGAAACTCTCGGCTTTGAGCATCAGCTCGATGGACTGCGCGGTGGCGCTATCGTCCTCGATCAGCAGTACGCGCATGCCAGTCCCTTTCCTCGCCACGTAGGGCTCAGGTTGGCACGCCGCGGGGCGGGTCCCTGGGAGAGTTTGGGCACAGGCTAATTAGTGATGGTTAACAAAATCTGACTTGGTCCACTGCTGCGATCTGCCGAGGCGGGCACCACCTCCAGAAGTTTGCGACAGAGGGCGAGCTTGTAGCTCGGTGCCATTCGCCAGCAGGCCGTTGTCGCGGCATGTCCAGACCGGTTTCGGTAGCCGATCCGGATCGCGCACCTTGCTCTCCGCTGTCTCGTTGCGAGAGTTCGCGTTTAATGTTCTGAGGCTTCAGACACAGGCTTCGTTCTCCTCGCCCCGGCTCCGGGGAGACAGCCCCTTGTCCGGACAGTTCAGACCGCTCGGCAACGTACCGCTGAACGAATCATCTGCGGCTTCCATTCAGGGCCCCAGATCTGAAACCGATGCAACGCAAATAAAGTGACCGAACGAGGCGGCTTGCGATGCGCGGCGACGCGGCCCGAGACTCGCGGGGTCGGCAGCGCTTCGTTCTCGGCGTGCGAGCATGAGCCCGCACGCCTAGTCGCACTTAGTTCGGGCGGAGCAAGTCGGCGATCACGGCGCGAGTCTCTTCGGCAATGGCGCCGAGTTGATCGACCGCCGACTTCAGCTCGGGCTCTCCGCCGCTCTCGACGGCAACCTCGACCGCTTCGGCGGCTGAAGCGACGCGCCAGGCGCCAATGCCGCGAGCCGAGCCCTTGAGCGCCTGCGCCGCTGCGCAGATGCTGGAGCGCGCCGCCTGTTGCGTCCGCAGGATCAGCATGCTCGTCTGACGACCGAAAGCCTCGAGCACTTCGTTCTCGAGGCTTGGGTCCCCCAGCGTCATCCGAGCAAGATGCACGAGGTCGATCAAGCGCTCGCTCGAGGCGAGCACCGAAGCCGAACCATCTTCGGCGACCCATGACGAAAGTTCCATCACTCCCTCCCCCTCATCGCTAGGCCTATCCATCGAGTTTGACCGAGCAGGGGCGAAATCCCGGTAAATGGATGGCCGCAATCGCGCCTTCCGCTTCAAGCCAAGCACGCGATCCTTAACAATCTCTGACCAGATCCCCTGGGATTGCACGGATCGAGCCGTGCGGAAGCTGAACGCGGTGGGCGTGGTCTGCCAACGGGAGGCCCCGGATCGTCCACCGTGGAGCGATTAGAAAGCAGGGCTCCCCCGGCGATATCGATGCGAGAGCGCTTGCGGTATCATGGCACTGGGCGACCATGAACGACTGAGCGAGCCCGCTTCATGGCGCGCCAGCCCGGGTTTATCTCCATCAGCCTAGATCGCAGCCTCGACGGGCGCCGCATCGTCAGCTACATCCAATGGCATCCGGCGGTGCCATGCCCAACATCATCGCGCTAACCAGGGAATATGCGCCGGGGGAGACAGCCTGCGATGGCGAGACCCCGGATTGCCCTGACACGTCGATCCGCGGAAACCGGGCGCCAAGCATCCGCCCAAAGAGGACAAGCGGCTCGCGAAGCTCTCGCCCCATGCGGTGGCAGCAATCCGGCTCTTGCTCTTCACCGGTTATCGGCTGGGCGAGATCTTGCGTTTGCGATGGGTGGACATTGATTTGTTTGGAGTGCGGGCTGCTAGCAATCCAGGAGCAGGCCCTCGGCCGGCTTGATGCAGCGACCAGGACGCTCCTGCAACGTTTAGCCCGTGGGCAGAACCCGAAGGCGGCGGGGCCGCAGGGAACAGGCTTTTAAAAAACCATCTCGGATGGCGTCGTCCGCCTGTGGCGTAGAAACGGCCGAGGTCTATCCTCTTGGCGGAAGGGAGCGGCCGACGGCTTTTTGGTGGCAGGTTACCCCGTAAAAAAACACGGTCCATGGGTTGTTGCGCCCGTGAGAGTGGTGACGCCGTCCGACGATCCCGTTTAGGAAATTGATCAACAGCGCAGCCGCCGATGGTCCATATCGGCTGGTGGGCTGGTTTGCAGAATGCGGCGTCGAGACGGTCGTTATGGAATCGACCAGCGTCTACTAGATCTGGATCTTCAACGCTGGCACCGAGGACTTCATCATCTTGTTCACAGTCCGCGGATCGATCCCGAACCGGCGAGCCGCCGCCCGCTCGCTCAGGCCCTCAATCCGAACCGCATGCCGCACCTTCAAATAGAGATCCACGTCCTTCATCCCGGAGATGTCCCGCTCATTGTTGAACATTATTGAGAAGCGGTCGCTGCCGAGATTGATGTTAAGCGGCGTTGGCTTGGCGAGCAAGGACGCCGTGTGAGTTTTTGTTCTGGTGTGCGTGCAGAGCGGCACGTAAGGCTGGAAGTTGCTTGTGAGCCTTCAGTCGTCGATTCGGCAATCCAAGCCGCGTGACCGTGAGGATCTCGTCAATGCCTTCCAGGATCGAGCCGGCGACGCCCGACCAGTCTCGTTCGAGACGCTGGGCGAGGTTGCGAAGCAGCTTTTCGGCCCTGTCGGCGTCGTCGAGCTCCCATGCTTGTCGCAACACGCGGCGGACCGAGGCGTGCAGCGATTTGGGCAATCGCTCCATGATGTTGCGCGCCT
>WNGP01005203.1_pt1 | contig 11302 bp, 11 predicted proteins | sample 5407671 | NCBI WGS metagenome assembly WNGP01 (sample SAMN13153381, study PRJNA577476) | soil metagenome | isolation source: 40 cm soil or saprolite under Garry oak tree replicate 2 | place: USA:California | collected 2016-06-15
CCGACCATCCAGGTCGGTGCACGGCCCTCCCGCCAGCTCGCCATGAAGTACTGTCCCCAGAGATGCAGGACCATGAAGACGAAGAACACCTGCACGCTCCAGAAATGGAGGCTGTTGAAGAAGCGGCCGGCGCTCGAGAGGTGCCACCACTGGGGACCGAAGAGCGCCAGGATGGTTCCGCTCAGGATCACCCAGACCAGCGCCGCAATCGTGACGACGCCAAAGACATAAACCCAGGAGCCGACCCAGGATGGCTGCCGATCCGGAAGGAGGTTCTCCCACGGCAATCTTCGTTCGAGCTGCCGGCGGGTGGCCGCCGTCCAGCTGTGCCCCGATTCGTCGGATCTCTGGGTGCTCATGGTTTCTTTCCCTTGTCGGCCGACGCGTCTCCGGGAAAGGGAAGCAGGAGCGCCGCAGCGAAGAGCACGATCATGATCCCGATCAAAATCAGGTTCGGGTACGAGATGAGAATGAAGCCCCAGTGAAGGTAGCCAGCAGGTTGATCCATGACTGCCACGCTACGGCGTCAGTCGGCAAGCAGCTATTGACCAACGGCCCTTGTTCATCAGGACCTTGGTCCCTTAGATGCCTCGCGTGCCCGCAGGCAAAAAGAAAAGAGCCCCTCAGTTGAAGGGGCTCATGGTCGGCTCGGTCGCAGGTTAACCAGAGGAAGACCTCGAACGCTAGGGCAACCAGGACCGCGAAGGCGGCCACGGCCAGCCCGATCGCTGCATAGAGCGCGTACGTGCCGATGGTCCACCACCCATAAGCGTTCAGCAAAAGCCCGCGGAGCGTCTCACCGCGGAAGAGCGTCTGGACCTGGCCGGCCAGCTTCGTATCGGTCGGATTTGCCTGCGCCTTGGTGCTTACCTGAGAGTAGGTCTGGCCGCCGGCGATTTCCTGTAGATGGACGCCGATGAAGTGGTTCGCATAGACCTGGGCCTGCTCGCCGGTTGTCAGCTGCTGGCCAGCGTATACGGTCATCGCCGCCGCGTCAGCGCCCGGAAGCGACGTGATCGCCTTGCTGTCAGACGGCGGGAAGTAGATCTGTTGTGACGTCAGCTCCGTCGAAATCTGGTTGTGAATAAAGGAATTTCCCCAAAAAAGGAATCCCGCGCAGAACGCCAGGATGCCGATGAGGCCCACCTGGAGAACCACCACTCGCCACCGCATTGCCGTTGTCATGTCACTCACCTCTTTGAAAATTTGCTTCGATTCCATCCTGACGGGCTCCCGCCGAGCCGTTCAGGACCGATGGTCCTGACCTCGTGGTGACCTGCTGGCTCGGGGACGGGACCTTCGGCCTCAATCGGTGGGAGTCGAGCTGATTCCCGGCGCGAACGGTCGGTTACGCGGCGACGCGCCGCTGCCGCAGTACGCCGGCCACGCGCTCGACGAAGTCACGAACGGTGGCTTCTGCCACCCGGTGGAGGAGCGCACGATCGAGGGATTCGCCAACAAGACCGAACGGAGGCTTGTAGCGCGCGCTCAGCCCGAGTTGGCTGAGGTGCGGTCCGAGCGCGGCGACCTCCAACTCGCCCTCGAGTGCTGGGAAGATTCCGCGCGGCCCGGTGGCCCGCCAGGTAACAGGCAGCCATGTGCGGCCGAGCGTGCGAACGGGTGCGCCCAGCTCGATCTCCACCCGCTTGCCAAGCTGAAGCGCGCCTACAGGGAAACCGACCTCCGCGAGCAGCTGATCACCATGTTCCTCCGCCGATGAGGCAAGCCCTGGAATCCACTCCGCCGGAGTGCGGAGCAGGGCCTCCTCGACCTTGGTGATCGGAAGGTGGAGTTCGACGTAGGCACGGAGGAACATGCTGCTCAGACATTACGGCCGGCACTCGAGCGATCGCAGAGTCGATAGTCCCGCGGTGTTCGGGACCATCGAGGCCGGCGCCCCGGAGGCGATAGGCGCTGAGATATCGTCTACCCCGATGGCGAAGCCCGGCCCCACTGCCAAGCGTCCACCGCGAAGCGCGCATCAACGGGTCGACGCTCGAAAACCGTCGCCGCAGCAGCGGGCTCCCGCGGTGCCCATTGAGCATCTTCTTGAGGCATTGCCCGACGCCGTGGTGCTTGTGGATGCGCGCGGGCAGATCGCGTACGCGAACGGCCAGCTCGAAACGCTCTCCGGTTATTCTCGTGGAGAGCTCTTCGGGCAGCTGATCGAGTTCCTCGTCCCTGAGCGCTTCCGCGAGCTTCACACGAAACACCGGCGCGGCTACGTGGCCAACCCACGGGCACGGCCGATGGGCGTCAACCTCGACATCTATTTGCGACGCAAAGACGGCACGGAATTTCCGGCGGACATCGCGCTCAGTCCGTTGCAGACCCACACCGGCATGGTGGTCGTCGCCGCTCTGCGGGACGCGACCGAGCGAAAAGAGGCCCAGACGCGATTGCACCGACTGGCCGTGCTCGAGGATCGAGAGCGGATCGCCAAGGAGCTGCACGATGGGGTGATCCAGGCGTTGTTCGCGGTCGGCATGAACCTGCAGGCTACCGAGGCTAAGGCCGGCGATCCTCAAGCGGTGCGTGCCCGGCTCAGCGGCGCCGTCGACAGCATCGACGTGGCGATCAGGGACCTGCGCAACTACATCTTCGGCCTGCGCCCGGGTATCCTGGCCGACCGACAGCTCGACCAGGCACTCCACCTACTGGTCGCGGAGTTCCAGGAGAAGAGCGGGGTCGTGACGGCCGTGCAGATCGACGAGCGAGTCGCGGCGCAATTTGGAAACACGGCGACGCAGCTCGTACAGGTGACGCGGGAAGCGCTTTCTAACGTGGCGCGGCACGCTCAGGCGACCACGTGCCGAGTCAGCCTCCTGCAGCGCGACGAGAGCGCCGTTCTCGAGATCGACGACGACGGCCGCGGGTTCAAGCCGGGTCGTGGCGGTTCCCGCGGCCAGGGCCTGCGCAACATGCGTGAGCGCATTGAAGCAATTGGCGGCACATTTTCCGTGGAGTCTTCCCCTGCCGAGGGGACAACGGTGCGCATCCGACTCCCGCTTTGACCGCTGGAGTTGAGACTTGCCTCGTGAAGATGAGAACATGGCCGTCGTGAGTACCCTGCCGCTGCGGGTCATGATCGTCGACGACCATGAGGTGGTCCGCAACGGCGTCAAAGCGCTGCTCGAGGAAGCGGGCGGGATGTCGGTTGCCGGCGAGGCGGCCACGGTCAGGGAGGCCATCGAACGGGCGGAATGGGCCCGTCCGGATGTCGTGGTGATGGACGTGCGGCTGGCCGATGGAAGCGGCATCGAAGCCACGCGCGAGATCCGTGCCAAGCTACCGAAAACGCAGGTCCTGATGCTGACCACGTTTGCGGACGATGAGGCCCTCTTCGCGTCGATCATGGCCGGTGCCGCCGGTTACGTCTTGAAGCAGATCAAGGGTGGCGACCTGATCCGAGCCATTCGAGCAGTCGGCGCCGGAGAGAACCTCCTCGACCCCGCGGTCACCAAGGGTCTCCTCGACCGGCTCCGGAAAGGAAAGCATCTGCTAAAGGATGAGCGTTTGGCCCGACTCTCTGGGCAAGAGGAGCGAATCCTCGGATTCATCGCTGAGGGCAAGACCAATAGGCAGATCGGCGACGAGCTCCACCTCGCCGAAAAGACAGTGAAGAACTATGTGTCGAGCATCCTCGCAAAACTCGAGGTAGCTCGTCGGGCTGAAGCGGCGGCCTACTTGACTCGGCACACCACTCCTCCAGGAGCGGCCTGAGCTAAGCCGTTCTTCCGAGCTGAAGCCGGCGAGGACCGGATTCAGGGTAGGAGGTCCGGTCTCAGTCGGGACCTTGGTCCCTGGTGCCGCTGATGTCCTTCGGCGATGCTTTGAACGATGAAAACGATGAATAACAAGGAAGTCAGTCCGGTGGTTCTCCTGGTCGAGCCGAACGAGCGCGATCGCGAACTCTACGGGGCCTGGCTCGAGGACGCTGGGATGACCCCGATCAATTGCCCCGGCCCCAAGATGCCTGGACTTAGCTGCCTCGGCACTTGCGGACGGCCCTGTCCGCTGGCGAAGGTCGCTGACCTCGCGGTGCTCGATACCCGCCAGCTGCCTGGCCTTTCGAAGCGAGGCCTTCCCGCCTGGCGCCTTCTGCGCTATTACCTCGGACGCGGTAAGCCGGTGGTGGTAATCGCCGACCACTACCGAAAGGACCGAACATTTCGTCCGGAGCAGGTCAGGGTCCTCAGTCCCAATCCTGGTCTGGAATCGTTGCTCTTGAGTGTGAAGTCGATGCTGAAGGAGGCGCGCACATGGTAACGACGTATCCGACCATCAGGAACCAAGCAACCGAAGACGCTCGAGAGATCAGCGAGCTCGATGACTTGCGGACTGCGTGGGTCGCCTCTTACCGGCAAAAGCATGCCGAAGCCGACTGGTGGGCTGAGGGCTTCGGCGCCGTTGAGCACTCACTGGATACGCAAGAGCGTGTCTTTCGGATGGCCGAACAACTGGCCGGTCGCGGAATCGACCGCCTCGCCGTGTTCGCTGCGCTACGCCATGCAGACGGGGTTGCCCAGGCGAGCAGCGGAAGGCTTCACGAAGGAGACCTCCAAACCCGACACTTCTACCTCCAGGGACGGGCTGTTCGCAGCGACGATTTTCGTCGCGATCCCTGGTCTTCCAGTTTGTTTGCCGCAGCGGCCGGCTGCGGTGTCATCGATACTCTGCTCGGTCCACATGGCGTGGTCGTCAACCTGCTGCCGCCCGAAGCTTTCGAGGAACAGCTAGGGCGGGCCAACCACAGATGGCTGCCGCGGCCCCAGGAGGGAAGAGCCATCATTCTCCTCGACCGGGCACCGCGGCTCGATCACCTGCGTGCAATGGGTTTCGACCCGATCACCTTCGATGGAATCGATCCCGCCGCTTTCGCGTGGGCTATCTTCGAACTCGCGGCGCGGGCGGAGGACGCTGCCACTCAACTAATGTGCGACTGCCACCCGAGCTTCAGGCCGGTCCCGCTTGGCGTCGCCGTCGAAAGCTCCTCACCGGGCTTCATGAATGCGGAATGGCGGCCTGTAACGAGTCTGGTGCCGGCTGATGCCTAAGAACCTGGACGGGCGATTCGATTTGCGTAGGCCGCCAGAGCGGGCGGCTGACCGAGCAGAGCGGGGATCTTCCGTGTCGGCCAACGGAATCTACCTGTACTGGCTCCCGCTGGGGGCGGGCGGGAACTTCGTGCGCTTGAACGGAAAGATCTATGAAGCTGTCGCGGCGAAAGTCAAGCAACGCCCGCCTTGTGAGCTCTACCACTCCGCCCTTCAGGTGGTCGTGCCTGAGGGGCACTACGTGATTGAGCAGACGCCTGTCACTGATGCGCACGGCTCTGAACGGGGCGTCGTCGCCGAAGGGCCGGTTGGTGCCCGTTGGGCCGGCCGCTTCCGCATCTTTCGCTACGAAGTGCACCGATGGCTCGACGGTGTAATTCCTGATCTCAATGACGCGGTCGACAGTCCACGCCAATTGAGTGACGATCTGGGCCAAGCCGAACGACTGCTAGAAGTTGTTCCTGAGGTGCCAATCCTGGTGTGGGGGCGCGACGAACTGAAGGCGGGTGAAATGTGGAACTCGAACTCGATTATCTCGTGGATGATCGCCCGCATTGGACTTGACGCAGACTCGATCAAGCCGCCAGCTGGTGGACGCGCTCCCGGCTGGAAAGCAGGGGTTCTTGCGGCGGGTCGGCAAACGCTGCGGACCCCACGTCACGCCGTAGCTGCAGCTAGCCACAGCGGGACCTAATAGGGCTGACGCTATGGTCCTCCGCTACGTCATCGCCGTCCGGCTCGCGCTCCATGGGCTGATCTGCTGAGGTCTGCCGTTTTATTTCGGTGGTACGGAGGAGGGAGCCTTTCGACCGAGCTCGCCGGGTTACGCCTACGTTGAACGCAAAAGAATGGGGGCGACTGAAGGGGCGTGGAGCTACGCCTCCGGGATCTGACGTCCGCCCGTGGCCTCCACCGTGATGCCGGCGGGCTCGGGTCCCCGTCGGACACCCTTATTGAGGCGGTCGATCCGGGCGAGCTCGGCCTCGCTGAGCTCAAAGTCAAAGACGTCGAAGTTCTCGGCGATGCGCTCGGGCTTGGTCGACTTTGGGATCGCCGACCGGCCCTCCTGCAGGTGCCAGCGCAGCATCACCTGGGCTGGAGTCTTCCGGTGCTCCTGCGCAATCTCACCGATCGTCGCGTCCTGCAGCGTGCTGCCTCCCTGTCCGCTTCGGTAGAAGGTAATGCCGCCGAGCGGTGACCACGCCTGGGTCACGATGCCATGTGCGGCATTCAGCGCCTGAAGCTCCGGCTGGCTGAAGTAGGGATGCAGCTCGATCTGGTTCACAGCCGGTACGACCTTGGTCTCCGCTAGCAGCTGCTCTAGATGCTCTGGCATGAAGTTGCTTACTCCGATCGCCCGGACACGGCCGTCGGCGAGAAGCGTCTCGAGCGCGCGGTAGGCGTCGATCGTGAGATCAAACTGGCTGGGCAGCGGTTGATGAAGGCTGAGCAGGTCGAGCTGGTCGATGCCGAGCTTGCGCGTGCTCTTGTCGCAAGCGTGGAGGGTCTGGTCGTAACCGTAATCGCTGATCCACACCTTCGTCTCGATGAAGATGTCCGAGCGGTCGATGCCAGAGCGGCGAATCGCCGCACCGACCTCGCGCTCATTGAAGTAAGCAGCGGCGGTATCGATGAGGCGGTAACCTGTCGCCAAGGCGCTCTCGACGGCGGCTTCCGTCTGTTCATTGCGGATCTGGAAGACACCAAAGCCGAGGCTCGGCACTACGACGCCATTGTTCAAGGTGACCGTGGCGTTCATGGCTTCGAATGATAAGCACGAAAAGACGTTCGTGCCGACAAGTACCGATAACGCCGGCTAGGGGACCCTGTAACTTATCGGACGCCCCTCACGGGCAGAATGGCGACGGCCCCGACGATGGCAAAGATCCCGGCGGCAGCGTAAAGCACGCCGTAGTTGCCACCGCCGATCGCCAGGATGACCGGAGCGCCCGCCGGCGCGAGGGAGAAGGGTAGAGCGCCGGCGATGTTGAAGACGCCGAGATCTTTCGCGACGTTGTCTTTGCTCGGTAGCACGTCGGCGACCAGCGCGAGGTCGACCGCCGTATAGATGCCGAAGCCGAGTCCGCTGATGGCCATGCCTACGAGGAATCCGTTGAAGTTGCTGGCGATCGCGACCGCGAACATCGCCAGGCCGTACACGATCGACGCGATGAAAACGAAGATCTTCCTACGGCCCGTCCAGTCAGAGAGCTTGCCAGCGCTGAGCGAAGCGGCGACGATTAGAACGGACTGAGCGAGTGTGCCGAGGAATATCTGTTGTGGCACCTCGGCGGCGGCGGTGCCGATTTTGCTCAGCAGGAAGTAGGCCTCGTAGGTGGTCAGGAGAGCGTAGGCCAGAAGGAACATGAAGCGGCTCGCGAAGGCCCAGGCGAAGTCTGGGCTTGTCCGCGGTCTGACGTAGAACGTGCTGGCGAATTCCCGCAGCGACCAAGCCGGCCTGGCCGCTCTGGCCAGCCGACGGTCCTTCAGCGCGACCACGAAGAGCAGGATGAAGAACCCGCCAATCGCGCAAGGGACCAGGAACGTCGCGACCGGGTGGCCGGTGAAAAGTTTGACGAGAAGGGTGCCACTAACCGCCGCGATCGGCAGACACACACCTAGGACGCCGGACACGAGACCGCGTTGCGCCCGCGGGACCTGGTCGGGCAGTACTGCTATCAAAGCCGCGAGCAGAGCGTTGAAAAACAGCTGCGCCAGGCACCATCCCACCAGGACGACCAGGATGTTGGGTGCCAAGGCCACAACGAGGATGCCGAGGGTGCCGCCCACCAGGCCGATGACCATCCATGGCCGTCGCATGCCCAGTCGCGACCAGGTGCGGTCGCTCATCCTCCCGAAGAACGGATTGCCGAACATTGACACCAGGGCGCCGATCCCGGCGACAAGCCCTAAGCTTTTCGGTGCCTGTTGGATCCCCACCAGCGAGTTGACCCTCAGTGGCAACGTGACCAGGATCGGCGCGAGGAAGAGCAGGTTGGTGCTCATGAATGCCAACGTGTACAGCGAGATGAACCCCCATCCGACCCCGTGCGCCACGGTCGACTGAGGCGCCAGCACAGCCTCGGCTGTAATTTCGTATTTCAATCCGTCCACCGCGGCTTCATCGAATCGACGATGCCACCCAGGTTGCCACCTGGGCGCGCGAGTTGAACCCGAGCTTGTTCAGGATATTGCCGACGTGAGTGGCGGCTGTACGATCGGAAATGAATAGGCGGGCTGCGATCTGCTTGTTGCTCAGTCCGTCGGCGACTAACCGCGCGACCTCCAGCTCGCGCTTCCCGAGGGCCGCGCTTTCGGCGCCATCAGAAGCAGCGACCTCGGCTTGATCGGATTCGCCCAGCGCGAGGCGCAATGCCGCCATGCGACTCAAGCGACGGCCCGCCTGAAATTCGGCCTCGAACCTCGACGACCCCAGCGCTCCCTTCGCCAACTCTTTGGCCTGCCCTAACAGGGGGACAAGCGGTCCCATGATGTCTGCGCCGGTCTGCGTTCCCACGGCGTCTGCTGCCCCGAGCAGTTGTGCCGCTGCTCGCGTCTGGCCAGTGTTGGCCGCATACCAGCCTGCCGCCGCAAGTCCGTAATATTGCGCCAGCCGGTTGTCGATGGTCCGAGCGACGTGCAACGCTTCGACGAATCGTGACTTTGCCGCATGAATGTCGCCGGACATCATCCCCACCATACCGAGGTTGCGAAGCATCGCTTCCAGTTGGTACAAGTCACCGGCTTCTCGACTGAGGCGCACGCCCTCCAGAGACGCAGCTCTGGAAGTCTCGAGGTCGCTTTCGAAGATCGCCTGAATGGCCCGAGACTCCATCAATTCGATTGTCGCGGGGAAGTCATCCAGATCCAGAGTGATCGCTTCGGCCTCCTTGAGATAGCGTCTCGCCGCTTCATGCTCGCCAGCCAGGTTCTCGGCGGTCGCGGCTATCGAGAGTGACTCGGACAACAGCGCTGGTTGCCCCGCCTCTCGAGCGGTCGCGATAGCTCGCGCGATCCATGGCCGGGCGGCTGCGGGGTCCCCCTGCAGCAGGCTCAACCAACCACGAAGGTAATACGCCCGTACCAGCGTATGCGGAGTCCCGTCGCCAAATGCGAGCAGTTGGTCGAGCCAGCGCACGCTCTCCGTGGTCCCATGCGTAATCCAGTAGTACTTCATCGAGGCGGCGATATCGAGCCCGCGGGCAAAGTCGCCGCGCGCCACGCATTGGTGAAGGACCGCTCGGATATTGTCGATTTCGAGCTCGGCCCACCGGAGCCACTCGAGAAGCCGGTACCGAGCCTGGTCCGCCGATCGCAGACACGTCGTCCGGTAGTGCTCGAGGCAACGCTCCCCGAGAAGTTCCTCCTCTTGTGCATCCCGCAGCTTGAGGCTGGCGTATTCGCGCAGGGTCTCGTGTAGTCGATAACAGGCAAGTCCCCTAACGTCCTCTTTGCTTACCAGCGATTTGTCGACCAGTGCTGACAGGACGTCCAACGCCCCAGTGACAGGCACCTCATTCGACGTGCAAACCGACTCGACATCCTCCAGGGTGAATCGACCGGCGAATCCGCATAAGCGCCTGAACAGAATTTGCTCGGCCGCCGTCAACAGGTCGTAACTCCAGTCAATGGTCGTTCGAAGCGTTTGATGACGTGGGAGTGCGGCGCGGCCGCCACCGGTGAGCAGCGCAAATCGGTCAGTCAAGCGATCGAGGATCTGCTCCGCACTGAGGACTCGGGTTCTGACGGCCGCGAGCTCAAGCGCCAGCGGCAATCCGTCGAGCCGGCGGCACAGCGCGACGACCACTGCCTGGTTCGAGCCCGTGAGCTCCCACGTGCCCGATGCCGCTGCCGCCCGCTCACTAAACAGGGTGACGGCTTCGTTCTGTCGCAGGCGATCGAGCGGTTCCGTTCCGTCTTCCGGAGGCACTTGCAGGGGCGGAATGGGAATGACCTGCTCGCCTGGCACTTGGAGCGGCTCTCGGCTCGTGCTGATCACCGTTAGCTTGGGCGCCGCGCGGATGAGTTCGGCCACCAGCGCAGCCACCGCTTCGATGAGGTGCTCACAGTTGTCGAGCAGGAGTAATAGCTGTCTGTTCCGCAAGTCGGAGACCAGGATCTGCGACGGCTTCATTGCGGTCTGGTCTCTCAGGTCCAGGGCTGCGAGCACGGCGTTGGTCACGAAGGACCCATCGCGAACCTCGGCGAGCTCGACCAACCAGGCGCCGTCCGCGAATCCACGTCCCAGGTCGGCGGCAATCCGTAGTGCGAGTCGGGTCTTCCCGACCCCTCCTGGCCCCACGAGGCTGACCAGGCGAGCCGTGGCGAGCTTCTGTCTGATCTCGGCAAGCTCCCGGCGGCGGCCGACGAAGCTCGTCGCCTCCGCGGGCAGGTTGCCCAACCGGTGCTTAGGTCTGGCCATGGTGAGTACGCATCGACTCGGTAATCCTGACGATTCGTGCGGCCGGCTGCGGCCTCAGGCTGACAAGTATGACGAAGGAGCTAGCGACCCAGCGAGTTGAGGTGACATTCGTCGGCGCGCCGCCGGTGCGACAAATCGCGCGGGCGATAGGGGTCACCGAGGTCGAGGTCGACGGCCACCGGGTGTGCTGCCTGGTTTGGGGCAGCTTTCAGCCGTTTCTCGAAGCCTTGCACGGTTACGAAGTCACACGCCTGACCTCCACGCCGGCACTTTCAATAGGAGATGACTCATGAACGAGCTAAACAGTCACGCCGAGACGGCGCGCTACGAACCAACACCAATCGCCTCACTCGACGCACAGCTAACGGAGCTGATCGAGTTGGTTTGGGCCTGCGAGGCTGCGGCCCGGACAGAAGACCGCATCGACGCCGTGATTCGGTACGGGAACAACTGGGCCTCGAGATGAAGGCGATCAGAGGGGGGAGGTGGTTGATGGGCCCACGATGACGCCGCGCTTGCTGTGAACATCAATCGTGGTCGTCGCGTCGATGACCTTATCAACAAAGGAGCTTCAGATGACTTCAGTTAGAAAGACAGCGTTTGCGGCTGGCGCGCTCTACCTGCTCAGCTTCGTCTCGATCCCGACCCTCTTTCTCTACAATCCGCTGCGCGCTTCGAACTACATCCTCGGGCATGGCTCGAATACCGGCATCATCGTCGGCGCCATCCTGGAGATGATCGTGGCCCTCGCCGGCATCGGTACCGCCGTCGCGCTGTTCCCGGTGGTCAAGAGGCAAAATGAGGGAGTCGCGCTGGGCTTCGT
>WNGP01005298.1_pt1 | contig 11302 bp, 17 predicted proteins | sample 5407671 | NCBI WGS metagenome assembly WNGP01 (sample SAMN13153381, study PRJNA577476) | soil metagenome | isolation source: 40 cm soil or saprolite under Garry oak tree replicate 2 | place: USA:California | collected 2016-06-15
TTCTTGGTCAGGGGTCGATCCGGAGCAGGACGCCCTGGTCGATGAGGGTGAGCCAGGTCGCCCCGGCTGCCTGGGTCACGCCACCTGCGCGTCGGCCGAGGGGCAGGGTGCCAAGGGTGCGGCCGCTGGCCGGGTCGACCCCGCGCAGCAGCCATTGGCCCGCCGGGCCGTTCTGCGCCCAGCCGGCACCCTCGCCCAGGGCGGTCAGCCCGTCCGGTACGACCATCCGCCGGACGGCCACGACCCGGTTGGTCGCCGGGTCGATCCGGTAGGCCAGCCCGTTGCGCACGTCGCTGGCCCAGATGCCGTCGCGGACCGAGACGGCCAGCGGCAGGTGGCCGGGGGCCGGCACCGCGGGCGCGGGGAGCCGCACGACCGCTACGCGGGCGCCGGTCTGGGGGTCGATCCGGACGACGGTGCCGGCCGGCACATCCGGCACCCACAGCGCATCGCGGGTCACTCCGATCCGGTGCGGCACCTTCGCGAACTCGTGGAAGTTGCCAAAGCTGTTGGCCATGCCGTAGGCCGGGCCTGCCAACTGGCGGTGACCCGGTCGCTTGCCGGGTCAATGCGCAGCAGGACGTCCTGGTCGGCCAGGGCGACCCAGACGGCGTCCCCACCGGTGCCAAGCCCAGCCGGTTGGCCGCCCACCGGAATGGTCGCGCGCACGCGGCCGCTTGCCGGATCGACCCGGACCACCACGCCATCGGACGGGCAGGCGACCCACAGGCTCCCGGCGCCCGCCTCGACCCCGGCGGGACTGGCACACACCGGGATGGTGGCAGCCACCCGCCCCAGCGAGCCCTGCACGGGCTGCTGCTGGGACGGCCCAGCCGGCTGGTCGACGGTGCCCGCGTGGTGGCCGCGCACCACCCCCCAGCCAGGCCGCGGCCACCAGCACCAGGACCGCGATCGCCAGGGCGGTGCGGGCCGCCTGCCTGCTGGCCCGGCGGCGCAGCTGGCCCAGCCGCCGGGTCGGGTCCAGCTCGCCCTGCACCGCACGCAGTTCCTCGGCTGCCTGGGTGAGCCGCCGGTCCACGCTCATTGAAGGTCCTCCGGTTCCAGGCCGAGCCGGCGGCCGACACCGACCCGGCCGTTGTGCAGGTGCTGCTTCACCGTCCGCTCGGAACGGTCCAGGATGGTGGCGATCTCACTCACCGAGCAGCCCAGCAGGTAGTGCAGGGCCAGCACCTGGGCCTGACGGCGGGGCAGGCCCCGGACCGACCCGCCACACCTCAGCGGTCGCCGCCGACGGCTCGGGGACGTCTGCTGGGCGGCCGGCCGCCATGCGGACCACGGCGCGGCCCTCGGCCAGCCGCCGGCGGCTGGTGGAGGTGGCCAGGTTGGCGACCACCCGGCGGACCCAGCCGGCCGGCTGCTGGTAGCCGCCGATCCGGGGCCACTGCCGCCAGGCCGCCAGGAACGCCTCCTGAGCAAGCTCCTCGGCGATGAAGCGGCTGCCCGACAGGGCCCACGCCAAGGTGACCGTGGCCGGGTACTCCCGCAGGTAGAACTCGTCGAAGCGCTCGACGGCATGCAGCGGGCGCCCGACAGCCGGCCGGGCGGCAGCCCCTGCCCTCGCCTGACGGCCCCCCATCGCCTCCCCCTCCCACACGCTTCCACTAGCAACTCGCGCGGAGCCACCCACCGGGGAATCGGCAGTTCTACACAGACCAGGCCCACCGCGGTGCGCCCCCAGCACGCCAGGACCGTATCCGGCTCGGTGATCTCGATGGACCTGTCGGATTCACCAAGGTCGGCATCAAGCTCCGACGCCGACGTGGCAAGGCGCCCAGCGTCCGGATCGTAAAAAGGGATTTGCTGACAAGTGCGGAGCCTGCGGGCGGTGCTGGCCAGCCCGATCCCCTACGACCAACATGCGGTCGGGGTGGTGGTCTTCTCGGCCAAGGTTCTGCCCTGGTCGCCGGAGGGCGAGCTGGCCCTGGACGCCCGCACGGCGGCCAATGGTGAGTGACGCGTCGGCGTAGGCTCGCGCCGTGGTGCTCAGACGCTCGACCACCACGATACGGCCCAGGTGACCCTGGCCAGGGCCGCCTGGCCGCTCAGGCTGGGATGGAAGTAGTCCAGTGTGCTGACCTGGCTGGCGCTGAAGGTGACCACTCGTCCGTCCGAGCGCACGCGATCCCTCCGGTGGGGTTGGCTTGCGGCTGCCAAGCACAGCAAGCCGCCCCAGCCGGAGGGACCGTTGGCCAAGTCTGCCAGGGAGATCATGGAGATTCTTGAGGCATTTGACCTGACCCGCTGCGTGTGGTCCGCCGCGGAATTAGTCGGTTGCAACCACAAGACCGTGCCCGCTACGTGGCGCTGCGCGATGCCGGCGCCGACCCGACCACCCCGCCGCGGCGCCCACGGGAAATCGACCCGTTCCTTGCCAAGGTCGAGGAGCTGGTGGAGCGCTCGGCCCGACCCCCAGGTCAAGCGCGACCGCGTCGGAGTGGCGGGTGACGAACTTCAGCGCCACCTCGTAGGCTAGCTCAGGCCGTCCCGACCGGGACGGCGGTGAAGGCAGCAGCACCCTACTGTGTCAGGACCGCGTACCGCCGGGCAGGCCAGGTCGCCCGAGGATCTGGTCATGGCGCTGCGCGCCCAGGGTATCGGGGACCGCCGGGTCATCGCCGCGTTCCTCACCATCCCGCGCGCGCGGTTCGTGCCGCCCGCGGCCGCGCATCTGGCCTACGTGGACGAGCCGATCCGCATCCCCCACAGGCAGGTCACCACCCAGCCCAGCCTGATCGCCAGGATGGTGCAGGCGCTACGCCTCGCCGGCAGCGAACGGGTGCTGGAAGTCGGCACCGGGCTGGGATTCCAAGCCGCGATCCTGGCGATGCTCGCCCGCGACGTGGTCTCGGTGGAGCGCTTCGCCGACCTCGCCGAGCAAGCACGGACGAACCTCGAGGCGGTCGGGCTCGGCCACGTCCGGGTGGTGGTTGGTGACGGCACCCTCGGCGTGCCCGGGCACGCCCCGTACGACGCGATCGTCGTCGCGGCGGCGGCGCCGCACATCCCTGAGCCCCTCATCGAGCAACTCGCTCCCGGAGGGCGGCTGGTGCACCCAGTCGGCCCGGGTGGCCGCGAACTGGTGACCGCCTTCCACAAGCAGGGCGACCGTCTCGTCGAGGACGCGCAGGTCATCCCTGCCAGCTTTGTCCCGCTTGTGGGAACGTACGGGGTGGTATCAGGGCAGGCCGCTACGCACCGACGATCTCGACGGTAAGCCAGTTCTCGAAGCAATGGTTGTGGGCCAGGCAGGCGACGCCGATCGTGGCACGGCCGCCGAGGCCGGCCTGCTCACCAAAGACGTCGCGGAACAGGTCGGTGGCGCCGTTGGCGACCAGGTTGACGTCCACAAAGCCCGGGGCGACGACCACGAAGTTCAGCGAGCGCACCAGCGCGTTGACGCGGTTGAGCGAACCCAGTGCCAGGCGGATCGTCGCCAGGCAGTTGACCGCGGTGAGCCGGGCGGCCTGGTAACCCTGCTCGACGGTGACCTCGCCGCCGAGGCGGCCCGGGTGCAGCGGGGTGTCGTCGGCCTGGTCGGGCACGTGGCCGCTGAGGAACAGCAGGTTGCCACTGACGTGGTGGGACTTCATCGAGCCGTACTTGAGCCCAAGGTAGGGCACCGTGGTGTAGTCGGGGACGTCCAGTCCCAACTCGGCGACGCGCACCTCGTAATCGGGCATGAGCTCCTCCATCGCGGCCGCAGATCCTTGACCCAGTGATCGTGGCAGCATCGCTTGCGCCGGGCCGAGGATATCCACCAGAGCCGACACGAAGCCTGGCAAGGCAGCAAGTCCAACTGCGGCCAAGGCGACCCGCCCTACCGTCACGACGCGACGGTCATGCCAAAGGGCGACCACCGGCCGGATCTGCGATACGGCCCCGGCCACAAGGCCCGCCGCGATGATCACGGGGATCACCAGGAACAACGGGATGAGCAAGAGAAGCGGAGCGTAGGCGGCAATCGCGCGCGACCGGGACGCCACCAGCGGCAACGCTCGGCTGTACCGCCCGGCCAGGGCGGCGACGACCATCCCGTGGAACAGTCCAAGCGCCAGAAATGCGACCACGGCAACCCATGCTGGCCCCACCAAGGAAAAGTCTGGGTTGTTGGCGCGCAGGGGGTCGATGCGGTTGCCGACCACAAGGAGCAACAGCGTCCCGAGGGCAAGCCCGCCAGCTCGGCCGCTGGGCGGCGACCGCCTCGAGCAGCGCCCACAGCGGGCCGTATCCACGTGCTCGGCCGGGATCGTGACTGAAGGTGGTGCTGGCCAGGGCCAAGACGAAGCGATGGCCGTAGCAACAGCCGTTCTCGTACACGCCAGATGTCCCAAGGTGCTCGATGACTCAGCAACCGGAGCTTTGTTGTCCTTTGCACGAAATGGGTTGACATGGCGATCGTCTCGGCGTGAAGTAAGGGTGCATTCCTGCCTGCTCGGAGAGGTGCGTGGGCACGCGGGGCCTGGAGCCTGGACGGCAACGGCAGGGGGGATAATGCCGTTCATCGCGAAGTCGGCGATGCCCTGTGACCCAGATCCCGCCGCCGAGCACCAGGTCTTCGATGAGGCGGCCAGGGGCGGGCACACGTTGTTCACCGCTCCCCCCGGCTACCTGGTCAGCGAAGGCCTGTCGGCCGCCTACGGCGGCAGGGTCACCGGGTTGTGTGGGTCCGGATCGGCCCCGAGGACCGTGACCCGGGGATTCTCCTGCTCTCCGTCATCGCAGCGGCACGCCGCTGGCAGCCCAACTTCGGGGAACGGACGGTAGACCTGATGCGCGGGCGGCCCGGCCCCATCTCTGGCTGGCCCCTCCTCTTTGCGCGGCTGGCCGAGGAGCTGTGCGATCTCCTCACCACTCCGAGTGCCCTCGTCCTCCAACACGTCCACCATTTCCAGCAGACACGCCCGACACTCAAACTCCTCGGCTCCCACCTGCTTCCCCCTCTGGCGGACTGCGTGGCCTGCATCATCACCAGCCACGGCCTGCCATCGGCGGCGTTGCCCTCCGGGATCGTACGTCGATCCGCACGCGACCTGCGGCTGGCCGACGCGGCGGTCTCGCGGATGCTCGAGCGCGTAGCGCCTGACCTCCCCGGCGAGCGCCTCCGTCAGCTCGCGGGACTGTGCCAGGGGCAGGCCGCCCTAGTCGCCGCCGTCTGCGCCGCCTGGGTCGCGCTCGGGCCGGTGGCGGTCGAGCGTGTGATCAGCCGGTCGGCGGACGCACAGGACTTCCTCAAGCTCCTGGCCTGCACTTGGCTGACCACGGTCGACGTCGACGCCCGACGAGCGCTCGGTCTAGCGCTCCGCCTCGGGTACAGCCACCCAGCCCTGACGACCGCCTCCCTGGGAGCGGGCCGCCTCCCGCTCGGTCCCTGGCTTCAGAGACTGAGCGACGGATGGCTACGAGTTCGTACCGTGTGGAATACCCCGCTCCGTTCGGCACTCGCCGCCACGGGGCTTCCCGGTCACGACGCCATCCACCGGGCGGCCGACTACCTTCTGGAGGTCGGCGCGGTCGAGCAGGCGGTCCCGCTCTACCTCCAGCTCAAGGACGCCGACTGTGGCGCAGGCCATCGCCGGCGAGGCGGACCGGCTCATGGATCTTGGCCAATGGGAGACGATGGGCGAGTGGCTCGGCCGGCTACCGGACCGGACGCTCAAGGCGAGGCCATGGCTGGTCTACCACCAAGCGGAGATCGCCGCCGCGCGCATGCAGACCGCCCAGCGCCGCTTCTCGACCGCCACGTCGCTGTTCACCGCTCGTCACGAGCCGGAGGGCACCTGCCAGAGCATGCTGGCCGAGAGCGCGCTGGCTGCCGGCCGGATGGACCTCTCCTACGCCCAGGCCCGCGCCCTGGCCGCGAGCGCAATGGCCGATGCCGCTGGCTTGCCCTGGTATCAGGCATGGGCGGCATGGCAGCTCGGGAGCCTCGCCCTCGGCACCGGCAAGCTGGACGCCGCCGCCGCGAACTTTGGCCGCGCCGCCGAGGTCGCGGCCCGGATCGGCGATCCCGCGATGCTCGACCTCACACTGGAAGCGCAGCGGCTCGCTGGCCACCTGCAAGAAGTTCGCCGCAGGCGGGAGGAGCACCACGAGGCCTACCTCGACCTTGAGGCTGCCGAGCACGCGCCAGCCGAGCGCCTCCTGGCCCACGTCGGCGCGGCCTACGAGTGGGCGACCACCCTAGTCCAGGTCCATGGCTGGTCGTACACACCGCTTGCGCTCAAGATGCCTACCCAGTTCGAGCCCCAGACCTCGTCGACGCCGGGGAGCAGGAGTTGGTGGTTGAGGATGCGCCAGGGTTTCGTCGCACACCGAAAGGCGGCACCCAGAACCGCTGGACCGGCGGACGCGGCGGCACCGGGCACCGCGCTCGGGCTCAGCCTGGCGCCCCACACGCTCGGCGGTCCCCATGTCCCGCTTGGACGGCCTGCCAGCGCTGAGCCGGCGCTGGTCGCGCCGCCATCCCGCCGACGGGAGCCGCTCAGGACGACTCCGGCAGGGCGGAGCCCCGGGCAGGTACCCTCATTAACCGTCCACCTGCTGGGTCGGTTCCGGGTAACGCTGAACGACGCTCCGGTCGACAACTTGCCGAGCGGACGCAGCCGTGCCTTGTTCGAGTACCTGCTCACTCATCGGGACCCGTGGCCGCCTCGCGAGGCGTTGATGGAGGTGTTCTGGCCTGGCGCGGCACCGGCGGCGGCTCGCAACAACCTGAACGTCGCCGTCCACACTCTGCGGCGTGCATTGCACACGGCCGGCGACGTCCAGATTCTCGTGTTCGAGCAGGGCACCTACCGGCTGCATTCCGACCTGCGACTCTGGGTCGACGTAGATGAGTTCGACCACCACGTGCGAGCGGGGCGTCAACTCGAGGCCGCCGGGGAGCTCGCCGGCGCGATGGCCGAGTACGAACTCACCTTCTCGCTGTACCAGGGCGACTTCCTGGCCGACGACCCCTACGAGGAGTGGCCCGTCCTCACCCGCGAGCGCCTGCGCCTGACCCACCTCGATATCGTGGATCGGCTCAGCCACCTCTACTTCAGCCAGGGCCGGTATGCCCCTGCGCGGCCCTGTGCCAGCGCATCGTCGAGCGCGACCCTTGCCAAGAGGACGCGCACCGCCGCCTTATGCGCTGCTACAGCCGCCAAGGCCAACTGCACCTGGCGCTGCGTCAGTACCGGATCTGCGTAGAGGCGCTCCGCGCCGAGCTCGGCATCGACCCGGCCGCAGAGACGACCGCGCTTTATGAGCAGATCCGCCGCCGCGAATCCGTGTAGCAGGCTCGCCCGGCCAGGCTGCGCATAACCCGGAAGCATCTCAGAGCTGGACGAGCGGCACATATTACCCCAGCGGCGCTTCGGAAGTCCACTTAATCCCGGTCGCCGCCCGCCTTAAGCGCCAGGACGACGCCCGTTAAGCGGGCCGCGGTACACCAGTGGCGCAGACCGTCGACGAAAGGAGTGGACCATGGCCGTACAAGGCGAGCCGAGCGCCGACATAGAGGCCACCGACAACGTGCAGGTGCTCGACCCGGCCGGAATCCCGTCCAGCCTGATCATCAGGAGCACGAACCCCTTCAAGGTCGCGATGGAGTTCAAGATCCTCTCGCCGACCGTCCAGGCATTACTTGGGACGCCTCTCCTATGAGATCAAGTACTTCGCCGAGAGCATCGGACCGGGAGCCGAGTACAACCTCGGCGCCGTCTCCAAGCCGACTGTCGCCGGTCAGGCCACATACAACGCGACTACGCCCACCGGCTCTGAGACCGCCCTGGACATCCCCGCTAATACGCTGGATCCGGGCGTATACCGGCTCGCGGCTCTGGTCTCCTTCAAGCTGGCCTGCCCGAACACCACCCCAAGCCGTACCCGATGACCGTGTACGTCGAGGGACCGGCCATCGAGGTGTACACGCCGTAGCCGCCCGCGGGCGCCGTTCCTTCGGTGCGGCGAGCCCCGGAGGATCGGCGCCGTTGGCGCTCGCAGGTCCCCACTGGCGCACCGCCGTCAGCGGGGACCTGTGAGCGGGGCCCGGTCCCCGCCCTCCTCACGGGCCAGGTTAAGCATGTTCGTGGTGCGCCTTCACGGCATGCACGAAGATGATCGACGAAGGAAGAGAATGCTCATGGACCCCGACAACGCCACCGGGGCGAGCGAGCAGCCCGCCGATGACCTCCGGGCTGTCAAGGGCATCGGTCGGGAGACCGCACGCCGGCTCCACGACGCTGGCCTGGGGACCTTCATCGATCTCGCCCGCCACTCGGCGAGCGAGATCGCTACTAAGGCCCACGTTCCAGTACCGCGCGTCGAGCGGGAAGACTGGATCGGCCAGGCCCGTGAGCTGGCCGAGCGGTCCTCGCGCACCGGTGCCGAGGGATCCGAGACGGCGATTGACGACGCCGAGCACCGAGAATCGTTCATCCTGAGACTGACGCTGGATGACGACAACAAGGTCATCCGTACCCTCGTGACGCACGTGCGGAGCGAACGGGAAGCACCACCTTGGGCCGGCTGGGACACTGCCCAGTTGCTTGAGTTCCTGTCCGAGTACTGCGACCTGGGCGAGAAAGCAGAGGCCACACCCACCGGCGGCACCGTGGCATCGGCGGCATCGGTAGGCGACCCTGAGCCCGCGCGGCAAGCCATTGCTGCTACGGGAAAGCCAGAGTTGGCTCCGCTTACTCCTCCACCCCCGAGTGAGGTTTGGTTGCGAGAACTTGAGGTCGTATCCGCTACTTCGGGCGCCCCGCAGCGGTCGCTCAACGCCGGCGAGCCATTTGCCGTACGACTCGCGTTTGACCTCCAAGGAGCCGAGGCAGTGAGCCGCGCACCGCTCGCGTACACCGCCAGCATCTTTGCGAGGACCATGGGCGAGAGCCGACGCCAGCCCGAGACTGTCGGGGAGGACGCCGGCACGCTGGAGGGAACGGGCAGAGCCATCTTGGAGGTACGAAGCACCGGCCTCCCCCCAGGTACCTACCGGCTTGAGGGGACCCTGCGCCTGCGCGATCCGGATTCGGCTCGGCCACGTCGTCTGGCCACGCTAAAGGGCGGACTGCTGCAGGTCTACTGAAGACGAGGCCACGCGCCTAACCCAACGACCATGGTCGCCCTGAGGCTGCTCTTGGCCAGGCTACGGCGGATTCCGGCGCTCTATCCGATGACAACAAAGGCCACGGCCGCGGCTACCCGCAGGCTCAATTTGCTGTCCGCGGGAGTCACATCTCAGCGATCATCGAGCCTGGGGAGGACCTTCCCAGCCGTCGACCCGGCGATCGCCTGGTCGTCTTCGCGCGGGGCACCGACAACAACATCTGGCACGCTGGCAGGTCACCCGCAACGGCGACTGGTCGGGGTGGGAGTCGATCGGGGCGCCGCCGGGTGGGCAACCAGCGACCCCGGACGCGGCTATGTCGGGTCGCCGGCCCGAGCTTGAGTCCGCATGCCCTGCGAGACGGTCGAACTGCCGACCTTGCCTGCGGATGACAGGGAGGTGCTGTGCCCCATGGGCGAGGGTCACGCGTCGCGGCCAGTACGTCAGCTGAACGGAATGAAGCCACTCGTTTGGCACGAAGCTTGGACGCCGAGGTGGCAAGGCGGCTAGCGTCCGGGTCATGGAGGGAGCTGCTGACACGTGACCCTTGGGGGTAAGGCCAGCGGAGCAATCGCTGCCCGGAAGCCACCCTCGCTGAGCTGCAGGAACGCGTACCGGGAAGAGTGGAGCTGAGGGGATTTGAACCTTGACCTCTTGCATGCCATCGAGATGACCATGAGGTTGAGGGACTGTGAGTCGGATCAAGAGCCCGTCGTCAACGATGACAGAATGGGCAGCTCGTAGGCCGGATTGTGACCCATTCCGTTATCGGCCGAATGGATCATCCACAGTTGCTCCCACTCCCCCACAGGGCGGATTGCTGCGTGCTGGCTGCGCGCTCGGGCTGAGCGATGTCGTCCCGGACGCGGCGAGCCCGACCGGCTTCCGGGAGCCCGGTCGCATCAGGCGTAGCCGTCGCGCACGGTGGGTGGCACGTTTCGCCCCCAGGTCTCCGAACAGATGGTTCTGCCGGCGGCGTCGAACACCGTCACCTTGGTGAGCATGTGCGGGTCGAGCATGCGGCCCGGCCTTCGAGATCTTCACGCGGAAGATGTAGAGGACCCAGTGCCGTCCCTTGACGGTGCCCTCGGCCATCGGACGAAGCGGACCGACCAGCTGGGCGTTCCCATCCGGGCCACCGAGTCCGAGCGGCCGCATGAGTTGCTCTGGCTTGATCGGTTGCAAGGTCGTGACGGGAGGCCGTGGCCGTTCACCCGTCGCCGGTTGGGTCGCGTCCCCGCGGAGCAGCCGGCGCCACCCCGACCGCAAGGCCGGCGAGCGCCCGTACGACCTCCGCCACACTTCGCCACGTGGCTCGAGGACGCCGGCATCCCCTCACGCGTCATCGATGAGCTGATGGGCCACGAAGGCGGCCGGATCGAGCGCGGGTCAGCCCCATGGGCGCGCTGTACCGGGAGATCACCCCGGGCCGCCCAATCAGCACCCACGCAGTTGGCGCCCGGCGCTCCCTTGATCGAGGCTGAATAGGATCCGCCATGGAGGCTCCGCCCAAATCCAACGACGGACGGGACAACCTCTCCTACGCCGGAGCCCGGCGCAGGGTGGCGGGGTGCCCTGCTGTCTTGATCCGTGGCGGCGGAACGCCCGGCGGGTCCCAGACAACTGACGCGTTCGCTGAGCCATTCCCGCAGACCCTCGATTGGGTCCGGTCGGTCGGGGATCACCCAGAGCATCACGTCCACCGCGCGTCCGGTGTAGGAAGGGTCGTCGTAGGGGCAGCGGCCAAACTTGGATGGACCCCAATCCCAGTGCGTGGGGTTGCGCCGGAACAGACGGGGCAGGGTTGGGTCGTAGGCGAAACAGATGATGATGTCGAGGTCCCAGATGCCACGCTGGCTGCGTCGATAGTGCTCGGCGCCGCCTTGGGCGAGGGCGATGAAGCGAACGCGGCCACGCCAGCCAGCGAGCCGGGGATTGCGAGCGAAGAACTCGTCGAGCTCAGCGTCAGCGGTGCGGCCGAGGCGCGTGAGATCGGCCCGGTCGAGCGGTTCATAGGAGCGTGCCGGATCGCGTGTCAGCTTGAGGTCCCTCCCCGCTACGGTGAGCACTTAGAGACAACCAGGTTGCGGCTGCGCCGCCATTCCCGCATTTCACCGCTCCATCGGTTCGCGAGTCAGGGCTTGACTTCGGTACTTGGGTACAGGGTTAGGGTGCTGGTGCGGCCCC
>WNGP01015944.1_pt1 | contig 11299 bp, 7 predicted proteins | sample 5407671 | NCBI WGS metagenome assembly WNGP01 (sample SAMN13153381, study PRJNA577476) | soil metagenome | isolation source: 40 cm soil or saprolite under Garry oak tree replicate 2 | place: USA:California | collected 2016-06-15
TGACGATCACGGCGGTGGCGCCATCCGACACGGTACGCTCCGTCCGGTTCCAGCCGGAGGGCCTGCAGTTCCAGGAGCCCGCGTCACTGACGATGAGCTACGCGCAGTGCAGCCTCTTGGGCTCGCTGGCGCCGAAGCGACACGCTGCGCGAACCGTAGCACGCCGGTGTCGGTCGTGCCGGGCGCGAGCACCGCGAATTCGCCGGGGCCCAGCGACCCAACGACGTCGCACACGCGGGCGGTTTGCGCCACCAGGTTGCCGGTCCTCGGGTCCGACGGCGCGGAGTCCACCGCGAAGACGACGCATGCGAGCGCGCCGTGATGCCGCGCCATCAACGCCCCCAGCTCGCGCGCGCGCCGCGCCAGGCCGGGACGGTTGTGTAGGCCCGTGGCCGGGTCGAACAGACCCTCGGCAAGTGTGGCGTCGATGTTCCGCTTCGCCTGGACGTAGGTCTCGAGCTTCAGCGCCAGCTCGTCCGGGTCACCGGGGTGGCGGAGAAAGTCCCAGACGCCGGCGCGCAGCGCGGTCACGCGTTGCTCCGGAGTGGGCTGTCCGGAGGTGAGTAGGAGAATCGGGACGTTGCGGCCGATGTGTGGCTCGCCGCGGAACAGCCGGCAGGCCTCGAGCCCCGTCAGATCGGGGAGCTCGGTATCGAGGATGACGATGTCCGGCCGCGTGTCACGCGCCCGCTCGAGGGCCCGGGCGCCCGTCGCCGACTCCAGGACGGTATAGCCCGTGGGGCCGAGCACGCGGATGAGGGAGCGGTCTCGACCAGCGGCGATGAGGACGACCGGAACTCCCGGGGTGGCGTTCATAGGATTGGCCTAAGGAACGGCAACAAGCGGGCCGAAGCGCGTGCCTGGGCCCCCTCACCGCAGAGGCGTCCCCCCGTGCTTGTTCTGGTGAGCGGCGGCCACAACTGCCGCGTCACTGCCACAACAGCGGGTCAGAGCCCCAGCCAGTAGTTGACCTTGATGAGGAAGATGTTCTCCGAGGGCCCCCGGAACAGGGCCTCGGCGTCGTTCCCGAAGTCGATCGTGCCCCGCCCGAGCGACGACTCGCCGCTGCGCGTCCACACCAGAAACAGCGTCGAGCCGGGATGGTACTCCCACCGCAACACTGCGTTGCCGCGCAGCGACCGCACGGTGAAATCGCGATTGCCGATCACGAATCCCGGCGCGGGGCCCGAGCCATCCGGGTCGATCGAATCACCGGCGGCGACGGGTGTCGACGTTCCCACATCGACGCCGTACACCAGCGTGCGCAAACTGCGCGGCGCAGCGAATTCGCGGAAGCGCGAGAAGTCCCCGCTCGAGATGAGCGGCTGCATGAACAGCTCGAGGGTGAGCGTGGGCGAGAACGTGACGTTGAACCGCGTGTCCATCGAGAGCTCGTTGAACGCCACCTGGGCGAACACGTACCGCTTCCCGTAGAAGGCGGTGGCGAACGAATCGGGGACGGTGCGCACGTACTGCGTGCCCGTCTCGTTGTGACTGAGGGACGGGCCGACGGTCAGCTCGACATTCGACGCCGGCCGCAGCTTGATCGACGTATTGGCCGAGCGGCTCCAGTACCCGTCCCGGCTGTGTACCAGCTGCCCGGAGACCTCGAGCACGATGTTCTTGCGGAAATCGGTCTGGATGTTGGTGCTCCAGACGTCGATGCCCGCCTTCCCCACCACGGGTCCGCCCCGCGTCAGTCGATCGTCCAAGGTGTTCGGCCGGTGGATGAAGAAGCCTTGCACGTTCCAATAGTTGCGCGGCTGGATGTAGCCGAACAGCTGCATCTGCCGGTCGATCAAGTCGCCGTCGAAGTTGTATTGCTGCTGCCCGCCGGCGATCAAGAACATCTGGCGGTACCACTTGGTCGGTTTGGTCCACTGCGGAAATACATTGCCGCCCATGTAGATGAAGTCGGTGCGCCCGAGAAACGTGAGGTCGTTGTTGTCGAAGCCGGGCGTGCGGATGTTCGTGGAGAGCTCCCACAAGACCTTGCCCTGCTCGCGGGAGAAGCGCGCGTAACCGCCGAGGCCGCTCAGCGAGGTACGGGTGGAATCGAGCGGCGTGCCACGATCCGGCCTTTGGAAATAATGCTGCGACGACGTCTGGATCCGCAGGATGGCGGCCGGGTCGCCCGTGACCTGGGTGCCGGCTGCCTGTGCCATCAGCCGGTAGTTGCGCTTCGCGAACCACATCTCGGTGCCGAGCCCGAACGCTTCCGCCCGGCGTGACAGGTTGGCGGCCGCGAAGGGGTCGTCGAGATTGCGGTACACCGACGTGCCCATCGCCTTGATCACGGTGGCCCCACCACGCAGATCCTTGGCGACGCGTCCCACGAAGTAGTTCGTGAACGGCTCGACGCTGTAGCGCAGGCGCGTGCGCGCGCTGTCGCTGCGCTCCACCGTCGCCCACTCGCGTCGCGTCAGCGCGTCGAGTACGCCGATCGACCACCCCGTCGGCGTGCGACCCGTGACCTTCGCCGCGCCCAGAATCGTGGTGTTCTGGGGCTCGTCGGCGTACTGATCGAGCGTGTCCCGGTACGCGGAAAGCTGCGGCGCCCGGCCGATGCGCCGCGTGTTCAGCATCGAGAGACTGGAGACGTTGGAGCAGAAGAAGCAGCTCAGGCCGCCCAAGCCGAAGTAGCCGGCGCCTTCGACGAAGAAGGGCCGACGTTCCTGGAGAAACGTCTCGAAGTCGGTGAGATTCACCACGGCCGGATCCACCTCGACTTGCCCGAAGTCGGGATTCACGGTGGCATTCAGCGTGAGATTCGAGGTAAGCAGTACCCGGGTGTCGACGCCGACCCGGCCGTCGTACGCGTGCGGGTCATAGAACGGATCCGCGGCGTTGCCCGGCACGTTGGCGGACCGCCCGACCACGTAGGGGAGCACTTCGGCGCGGCCGGGCGCGCCCTTGATGACGAGTCCCTGCAAGTGTCCGAACCGCGCCGGGCCGCCCGTCTCGGTGAGCTTCCAGAACGACCACTGCGACAGCTCGTTGAGCCGGTTCTCCTGACGCCAGATCTGGAGGCCCCAGGTTTGCTCTGCGGTGGTCGAGGGAAACCGCAGCTGCGAGAACGGAATCCGCATCTCCGCCGTCCACCCCAGCGAATCGATGGTGGTTTTGACTTCCCACACCGGGTCCCACGACTCGTCGCCGCCGCCGCCCAGCCCGTTCGCGTCGCTGCGCACGCCGGAGGGATTCACCGTGAAGAACAGCCGGCCGATGTGGTCGTGATACGTGTCGAAGATGACTTCGAGGTAGTCCGCGGACGCATTGCCGTCCCGGCGCACGAGCCGCGTCTGGACGCCCTTGGCGCCCAGGCTGTCGAACATCCGCGCGCCGACATAAATCGCGGCGGCGTCGAACGCGAAGCGCACCTCGGTGCGCTGCGTCGCGGGCTGCCCTTCGTGGGGCTGGTTCTGCAGGAAATCGGTGGCGGGCGGTGCCGATTGCCAGACCGGCTCGTCGAGCCGGCCGTCGAGCTTGATGGCCCCTTGGAGCGGAACGGCTCCGACGACGCGGGGCGGCGTGGGATGGATGTTCTGAGCGACGAGCGGGGGAAGCCCGGCGACTGCACCGAGCACTACGAGAAGGACGATCGTTCTCGACATCGCGGCGGCTCGGGGTGAGGACACTACTCTGACGCTCATGGCGGGCGAAAGGTTGCCGAGCGACGTCGACGACCACGTCCGGGGAAAGTCAGGAACCGGCAGACACTGGAAGTCGTTGCCCGGCTGTCATTTTCACACGTAATTTCCCGCATGCCGATGAGCTTCCGCGCCGCGCTCGACGCCATGGTGCGATTGGCGCTGCCGATCGTGGCCGTGCAGCTGGGTCAGATGCTGATGGGAGTGGTCGACACCATCATGGTGGGCCACGTCTCGGCCGAGGCGATCGCCGCCGTCGCGCTCGGCAACCTCTACTTTTTCGGCGCGGCGATCTTCGGGATGGGTGCCCTCATGGCGCTCGACCCCGTGGTCGCCCAGGCGGTGGGCGCGGGCGACACGGTCGCCGTGGCGCGCGGTGTCCAGCGCGGCCTCGTCATGGCGCTCGGGCTGAGCGTCGTTGCGACGGCCTTGCTTCTCCCGGCCCGGCCCGTGCTCGCACTCCTGCACCAGCCGGCCGGCGTCGCCGACGTGGCTGCGACGTACGCACGCGTCGAGATCGCCGGCATCGTCCCCTTCTATCTCTTCGGCGCCCTGCGCCAGAGCCTCCAGGCGGTTAAGCGCATCGCCCCGATCGTCGGCGCGATGATCGCCGGCAACCTGACCAACCTGGGTCTCAACTACCTCTGGATCTATGGAAGACTGGGGTTCCCCGCCGCCGGGGCCGTCGGGTCGGCGTGGGCGACGGTGGTCAGCCGCTGGGTGATGCTGGGGCTGCTGCTCGTCGTGGCGTGGCGCTCGCTGCGGCCGCAGCTGGTCCCGCTGCGACGCGAAGCGCTGGCCTGGGAACCGCTGCGCCGGATGGTGTCCCTCGGCGCGCCGATCGGTGTGCAATACGAGCTCGAGTACGGCGTGTTCGCCGTCGTGGGCATCATGATGGGCTGGATGGGGACGGCGCAGTTGGCGGGCCACCAGGTGGCACTGAACCTGGCGTCCCTCGCCTTCATGGTGCCGCTCGGCGTCTCGGCTGCCGCGGCGGTGCTGGTGGGGCACGCGGTGGGACGCGGGGACATCGCGGAGGCCCGCCGCGCGGCCGCGGCGGGCCTGGCCTGCGGCGTGGGCTTCATGTCCGCGAGCGCGCTCGTCATGCTGCTCCTGCCCACGTTCCTCGCGGGGATCTACACGACCGACCCGGGCGTCGCCGCCCTCGCCGCGAGCCTGATCCCGATCGCGGGCGTATTCCAAGTGTTCGATGGGATCCAGGTCGTGTCGATCGGCATCCTGCGCGGCGTCGCCGACACCCGCGCCCCGATGGTCGTCAACGTGTTGGGCTTCTGGCTCGTCGGCCTGCCGGTGAGCGCCGCCCTCGGGTTCGGCGCCCGGGGCGGTCCGCCCGGCCTGTGGTGGGGGCTCACGGTCGGCCTCATGCTCGTCGCGCTGGTCCTGATCTGGCGCGTGCGCCGGCGACTGGCGGGGGACGTCACCCGGGTCGTGATCGACCGCGACGTCGTCCAGGCCTGACCCTATATTGGCCGCATGAACGTGCTGGTCATCGCCGCTGTGGCGCTCGCCGTGTGGGCGGTCGTGATCTTCAACCGGCTCACGCGCCTGCGCCAGTTGAGCGACAACGCGTGGGCCGACATCGACGTGCAGCTCAAGCGACGCCACGATCTCATTCCCCAAGTGGTCGCGGTGGTCCAAGGACACGCCGGCTATGAGCGGCAGACGCTCGAGGCGCTCGTCGCCGCGCGCGGCCGTGCCCTGCAGGCCACGGCGGGGAGCCCCGCGGCGCGTTTCCTGAAGGCCGTTGCGAGCTTCGCGGCGCTGCAGCGGACACTGACCGACGTCGAAGACACGTTGCAGAACGCGCGACGCTACTACAACGCCGTGGTCCGGGACTGGAACACGGGGATCGCGCAGTTCCCCACGAATCTGTTGGCCAATACCCTGGGCTTCAAACCGCGCGAGTTCTTCGGCCTCGACGACGCCGCCGAGCGCGCGGTGCCGCAGGTGGACACGGGAGCGAGCGCGTGAGGGCCCGCGTGGCGTTCGTCTTCGCGTTCAGTGTGTGGGCCGCACCCGCGGTTGGGCAGCGCTCGTACTCGATCGATCGGTTCGATGCCCTGATCGGGGTCCAGCGCGACGCCAGCATCCAAGTGACGGAGACGATCACCGCGCGGTTCGTCGGCTCGTGGAACGGCATCTATCGGACGATCCCCGTCACCTACCACACACCGCAGGGATTCAACTGGACCCTGGGGCTGAGTTTACAGAGCGCCACGGACGGTGAGGGGCGGCCGCTGCGGGTGGAGGCGAGCCGCGAGCGGCACTACATCAAGTTCAAGATCTGGGTCCCGGGCGCCGCGGACGCGACGCGCACCGTCGTACTCCGCTATCGTGCCACGAACGGGCTGCGATTCTTCGAGGACCACGACGAGCTGTATTGGAACGTGACCGGGGATGAATGGGACGTGGGGATCGGCGCGGCCGCGGCGCGGATCGAGCTGCCGTCCGGCGCCGAGGGCGTGCGCGCGATCGCGTTCAACGGGGCGTACGGATCTACGGCGCAGGAAGCGAAACTCGAGACCAGCGGATCGACGGTCACCGTGGCGATGCCCCACGCCCTCGGCTTTCACGAAGGCCTCACCGCCGTGGTGGGGTGGAACAAGGGGTTGGTCGTGGAGCCGCCGGCCACTGCGCGCGCCGCAGCGGCGGTGAGCAGCAACTGGCCCTTGGCGATTCCGATCCTCGTCTTCCTCCTGGCGTTCTTCATCTGGTCGCGTCGCGGCCGAGATCCGCGGCGGCGTCCCATTGCTGTTCAGTACGAGCCGCCGCCGGGCCTGAGCCCCGCCGAGGCCGGCACCCTGATCGACAACTCCGCGGACCTGCGCGACGTCACGGCGACGCTCGTCGATCTGGCCGTTCGCGGGTACCTGCAAATCGAGGAGTACGAGGAGAACAAGCTCTTCGGCCTGCTGAGTGGACGGGGGTACGCGCTGCGCCGGCTCGAACCTCCCGCCGGTGCTCCGGCGCTGGCGCCGCACGAGCAACGCATGTTCGACGGCCTGTTCCGCTACCACCCCGGCCGCGTCGAGCTCTCCGATCTGAAGGAAGAGTTCTACACCCAATTGCCGGGCATCAAGACAGGCATCTTCGACCGGCTCCTCGGGCGCGGGTTCTATCATGCGCGACCCGACAGCGTGCGCACGCGGTGGATGGTCGCGGCGGTCCTCTGCGGCGGCCTGATCGCGGTCGGGGGCGGCGCGCTGGCGGCCGGGTTCCTGATGACCCCCGTGCCGTTCGTTGTGGCCGGCGTACTGGTCGCCGGTATTCTGTTGTGGTTCAGCCTCATCATGCCCGCCCGCACCGATGCCGGCACGCGCGCGCTCGAGCAGGTATTGGGCTTCGAGGAGTTCCTGCGGCGGGTCGAATCCGAGAATCTGAAACGGATCATCATCGGCCACCCGGAACTGTTCGACCGCTTCCTGCCATTCGCGATGGCGTTCGGCGTCGAGCGGCGCTGGGCGAGAGCGTTCGAGGGCATCTACACGCAGCCGCCCACGTGGTACGTCGGGCCGAGCGTCATGCACTTCAGCGTGAGCAGTTTCTCAGGTAACCTGGCGCACATGACGAGCGTGGCCGGCTCGACGCTGACGTCGTCCCCCCGTACGTCGGGGGGCTCCGGGTTCGGCGGCGGGGGCTTTTCGGGGGGCGGCGGAGGCGGCGGGGGCGGCGGGGCGTTCTAGAATCGTTCACCGCGGCAGGCGCGGCCGCTCCGGCACCAATTCCCGCACCAGCTCGGCGAGCCGGTCCGCCAATCCCTCGAGCTCCTTCGCGCGGCGATTCGTGTTATACCGATAGACCGTGCGAGCCGTCGCATACGTCGTCGCGAGCCACAGCGGGACTATCACCGCCAACACCGGCCCCGCCACATGCAGGGCGCCGCCGAAGATCCCCAAGATCGGGCCGATTCCACCGCCGCCCATGCCGCCACCGATGCCGCCGTACACCGCCCCGATCAACTGGCCCATATTCTCCTGGATGGTGATGCGCGTATGCCCGCCGCGCACCGAGACCGCGATCTCGAGATCGCGACGCACCGCCGCGCCCCGCGCCGCGACCCACGAGAACGAGCGGCCGAACTGACTCACCTGACCCGCGTTCCGAAGCACCCGCCGGATCTCGTCCACCAGCACCTGCCATTCCGCATCGGGCAGCTCGCCGGCGACGACACGTTCGAAGACGAGCGACGTCGGCCCATTGATCCAGGGGTTGCGGTGCGGCGCCTCGAGCGCCGCAGGCGTCACGCCCGCCGGCTTGATCGTCTGCGCCGCGGCCCGCACCACGTCCGGCGCGATACCCACCTCCGCGGCCAGCGCTTCGACGCCGCCGATCGTCATCGCCCCACCGGCCGTCGGCGCGGTCGCCTCGATCTCGCTCGCCCGTTTGACGATTTCCAGGGCCTCGCCGCCGCTGTAGCGGCGCCGCGCAGGGGGCGTCGGCGCGCCATTCAGCTCGTCGATCAGCGCCGCGGGCGTGGCCGTGCGCTGGTCGTGCCGAATGGCGAGCCCGCGCACCAGCGCGCCCTCGAGCCGGGGGCCGACGTCAGCGAGCCGCGACCGGTGCGTGGCGCTGGCCTCGAGAAACCGCCCGGTGCGCACCGCCTCCTCCGTGGGCCAGCGACCCGGGATCTCGCCCACGAGCATCTCGTAGACGACGACCGCGAGGCTGTACACGTCGGTGCGCGCGTCGAGATCGGTGAGGCCCGCCGCCTGCTCCGGGCTCATGTACCCGGGCGTACCGAGCGGGAATCCGGTGCGCGTCAGGTTGGCGCCGCCCGCGGTGCTGATCGCTTTGGCGATGCCGAAGTCGGCGACGATCGGGTGGCCCTGTGAGAAGAGGACGTTTTCGGGCTTGATGTCGCGGTGGAAGACGCCCATGCGGTGCGCGTACGACAGCGCGTTCGCCACCGGCGTGGCGATCGCCAGGGCAGCGGCGGCGCTGAGGCCCCGCCCGTCCTGGAGCCGTTGCCGCAGCGAGCCGCCATCGAGGTGCGGCATGACGTAATAGAGGAAGCCACCCACCTCGCCCGAGTCGTGCAGCGCCAGGATGTGCGGGTGGGTGAGGCCGGCGGCAATCTGGATCTCCTTCAAAAACCGCTCGACTCCGAGAAACGCGGCGAGGCCCGGCAGCAGCACCTTCAAGGCGACCTCGCGCCGATGCTTGCCGTCATACGCGAGGTACACCGTGGCCATGCCGCCGCGGCCCAACACGCGACGCAGCGTGTAGCGCTCGCCGAGCGCGGCCTGGAGGTCGGCGGGGATGTCGTTCGCCACGGAGGGGGAATATAGGGCCCACAGGGACTTGATGTTCTCGCCGTCCGCACGATCTTGTTGCATGCTCAAAGCCACCCGCCCATGAGCGACTGGGGAGAGCGCATCGCGCGGCCGCTGCGCGCGCTGCACCTCGACACCATCAGGAACAAGATCCTGGCGCTGTCGGTGCTGGCGACGCTCATCCCGACGCTCGCGACCACGATCCTCTCCTACGGGCGGAACCGCCGCGCGCTCAGCGAGAAGGTCGGCCAGGAGCTCCGGGGCACGAGCGCCGAGACGGCCCGCACGCTCGATCAGTGGCTCGACGAGCGCCTCGACGACCTGCACGTGTCGGCGAGCTCCTACGTATTGTCGGACAACATCGGCAGGACGCAGGGCAGCGGCGCCGAGCGCGCCGCCGGCCGCGTGCGTGACTATCTGACATCGGCGCGCGAGCGCTTCCCGACCTTCGAAACACTCCTGATCCTCGATGCGACGGGCCGCGCGGCGGGGAGCAGCGGCGGCCGCACGGGCGCGATGTCGCTGCCGCTCGAACGCCTCAACGCGCTGCGCACCGGCGACGCGCACGTGGGTGACCCGTACTGGGATCTCGGCCTGGCGAAGGCCGCGATCGTGCTCGCCGTTCCCATCCGCCAAGCCGACGGCCGCTTCCTCGGAGCGCTCAGCGCCAAGATCAACCTGCACTCCATCACCGACACATTGGCGCGGCTGGCGCCGGCCGGCGCCGGCGAGATCTACGTGATGACGGACCGCGGCAGGTTGGTCCTGACCTCCCGCACCAGCAGCGCTGAGCTCATGCGCACCAACGTGGCGGCGACGGTGACGCAACGGCTGCTCGACAAGGAAGGCGCGACAGTAACGTACGTGCGTCCGGACGGCCTGGAGGTCGTCGCGACCTTGCGGCGCGTGCCGCGGCTGCGCTGGGCCGCCGTCGTCGAGGTGCCGCGGGCGGAGGCGTTCGCCGAGCTGGCGCGGCTCCGCAACGTCACGATCCTGATGCTGATCGCGCTGCTGGTGGGCGTGGGACTCGCGGCCTACGGCTTGGGTTTCCTGATCGCGCGCCCCCTGGAGCGGCTCAGCAGCGCCGCGGCCCGAGTGACATCGGGCGATCTCAACGTCGAGCTTCCCGCGGGCGGCAGCGGCGAGGTCGGGTACCTGACCCGCGCCTTCGCGCATATGGTGTCGCGGTTGCGGGAGCGGGAGGGTCAGAGCGAGCTGGAACGGCTCTCCGTCACCGACGCCCTCACCGGCTTGTACAACCGGCGCCACCTGATGGGGACGCTCGCGAACGAAGTCCAGCGATCGCGGCGGCTGCGGCGCACGTTTTCCGTGCTGATGGCGGATGTCGATCACTTCAAGGCGTACAACGACAAGGGCGGGCACCTGGCGGGGGATGCGGCGCTCGTGAAGGTCGCCGAGATCCTGCGCAAGGCGACGCGCGGCGTGGACTCGGTGGCGCGCTATGGCGGCGAGGAGTTCCTCGTCATGCTGCTCGAGGCCCCGCTGGCGACGGCGGCGATCGTGGCCGAGCGCATCCGCGCGCGCGTGGCCACCGAGCCGTTCGAAGGCGGGAAGGTGACGGTGAGCATCGGGATCGCCGAGTATCCGTCGCACGGGGACACGCCGGAGGAGCTGATTGCGAGCGCCGACGCCGCGATGTACAAGGCGAAGAGCCAGGGCCGCGATCGCGTGATCGTCGCGTCCGGGGGCATACCACAGCCCGAGCCTGAACGAAAGCCGAGGCGCCGCAAAGGCGAATCTTAGGGGTGGTACACCTCCGCTGAACCTCCGCTGCCGTTTTCCGGGCCAACAACGTACATGAGGCCGTCGAGGAACGCGGCCGCGAGGTAGCTGCGCGGGATCGCCATCACCGCGCCGACCCTCCAGCGGTCGGTCGACGGGTCGTACAACCACAGGTTGGCAGTGGCGTTGACGTAATTGCTGGCAGGATCGTAAACGTAGCCGCCCACGGCGTAGACGACGCCGTCTCCGCCGGCCACCGCCAATCCCCACGTCGGATCTGGAAGCGGGGCGCGTGTGGTCCACGTGTCGCTCGCCGGATCGTACGCTTCCACGGCGTTGAGCCCCTGGACGTTGTCGGTCCCCGTGCCACCGACAGCGTAGATGATGCCGTTCACAGTCGCCACGCCGAGCCCCCAGCGTGCCGTGGGCATCGAGGCCTTGGTGGTCCACGTATCGGTCACCGGGTCGTAGGCCTCCACCGTGGCGAGCGCTTGCCCGCACGGGGGCGGCGTTCCCGCTGGGCACCCCTGCCCTCCGATGGCGTATAGGATGCCGTTCACGACGGCGACGCCGGGCGTGACTCGCCGAGTGGGCATTTCCGCCTTCGTGGTC
>WNGP01004773.1_pt1 | contig 11298 bp, 8 predicted proteins | sample 5407671 | NCBI WGS metagenome assembly WNGP01 (sample SAMN13153381, study PRJNA577476) | soil metagenome | isolation source: 40 cm soil or saprolite under Garry oak tree replicate 2 | place: USA:California | collected 2016-06-15
GCCGCATATCGATAACTTGCTGCAGAAATTCAGTCGCATTGCGTTCGTCCAACGGCTCTTTGATATCGAGATGTCCGGGACGCGCGATTGGCCCGTCGGTTAAGAGCGAGACAACACCGGCCGGGGCCAGCGCAATGGCTTCATCCAAAAATTCCCTGCGATTGCGCATTGAAGAATTGCCCCAGTACCAATGCCCCCAAATCACGGCCGCGAACGGTCCGCGCCCTTTGGGCACGACCAAATAAGCAGGCACGACGCCACCTTTGGGACTGTCGTAAGTAATATCGTAAACAGTCGCCGTCGCGCGGCGCTGCACGCCAATTTGTTTTGTCCCGAGCGGCGCCTTTTGATCATAATCAAAGTGGTTGAGCATCTCGGGGTCCTGAGCAATTCCTGGCTTGAATGCGACAGCAAGAATTGCCATTGCGAGAATTAGTTGGATAACACGGAAGCTCATTATTGATTACCTCGCCTGGCCTTTATTGGGATTGACAATATCATATTGCCGATGCGAGCCTGAATGTCTTAATTAGCAATCCGCGAAAGGAGAAATCGGGATGCGTCTGACTGAGATGGTTTCGTGCTCTGGTTGAGCGGCCAAGCTGGCGCCTGCCGTCCTCGCTCAGGTGCTGAGCGGGCTTGAGAGACAACCGTTCGATCCCAATCTGCTGGTCGGTTTCGACAAAGCGGACGACGCCGGAGTGTATCGTCTGCGCGACGATCTGGCGCTGGTGCAGACGCTGGATTTCTTCACCCCGATCGTCGACGATCCATTCGATTATGGCCGGATCGCCGCGCTCAATTCGATTAACGATGTCTGGGCCATGGGTGGGACGCCGGTGACGGCGATGGCCATTACCTGTTTTCCGAAGAAGGGCCTGGACTTTTCGATTCTTGGCGAGATCATGCGCGGCGGTTTATCGATCCTGACTGAAAACAAAGTCGCTCTCGTGGGCGGGCATAGTGTCGACAACGAGCAGATCATGTTTGGTTATTCCGTTACCGGGGTGATCGATCCGAATCGAGTCGCCACTAATGCGGGCGCGCGGCCCGGTGATCTGATCATTTTGACGAAACCTATTGGCACAGGGGTCATCTCAACCGGGATAAAACTGGCGAAGGCCGCGCCCGAAGTGGTCGCAGAATCAATTGCGACGATGTTGACACCAGGCAAATATGCCGCTGAGGCAATTCCTGGATTTGAAGTGAAAGCCGCGACCGACGTTACCGGATTCGCTTTGCTGGGCCATGCATGGGAAATGGCTTGCGCCAGCAAAGTGACAATTGAAATCGATTCAGCGCGCGTGCCTTTGATCGGTGGCGCATTGGAATTAGCGGCAGCCGGGATGTTGACCAGTGGTGATAAGACCAATCGCGAATACGTGGGCGCCGAGGTTGAAGTCGCAGCGAGCGTCGATTCGAATCTGATGAAACTCTTCTACGATCCGCAAACCGCCGGCGGGTTGCTGTTGTCGATTACTGAAGATAAAGCGAACGAATTGTTGGCGGAATTGCAGCGAAATTACCCGCGCGCGGAGATTATTGGGCGAGTTTTCGAACGTGGCGCTAAGTTGATATTAGTGAAGTGATTTCCCTCTCCCTCTGGTAGAGGGCGGGGTGAGGGCTCAGCGAAAAAGCGAAGAGGAAGTTACCACTCTTACAACCCACTATGGTTGAGGAGGAAGACGGTTTCGCGCTAAACCCTCACCGCAATCCTCTCCCAAACGGGAGAGGGGGCTTTTGAATCAATGGATCAATACGACGCAATCATCATCGGCTCCGGCCAGGCGGGAAATCCGCTCGCCAGGGCTTTCGCGAACGCCGGTCGGAAAACCGCGCTCATCGAACGGGGCTTTGTTGGCGGGACGTGCATCAACTACGGATGCACGCCGACTAAGACGATGTTCAATAGCGCGCGGGTAGCTTACCTGGCGCGCCGGGCTGCCGACTACGGCGTTCACCATGGCGATGTAACGATGAACATGAGCGAGGTTCGCGCGCGCAAACAGCGTGTGGTCGAAGAGTTTCGGGAAAGCGGATTGAAAGGAATCCAAAACACCGCGAACCTGGATTTGATTTTTGGCGCCGCAAAGTTTATCGGCAAACACGAAATCGAGATCCAGTTGGACAATGGCCACAACCGCCTGCTCAACGGCGAGAATATTTTCATCAATACCGGTGGGCGGCCGGCGCTACCCGATCTCTCCGGAATTGATACCGTTCAGTTTCTCGATTCGACCTCGATCATGGAACTCGAGGTGCTGCCTGAGCATCTTCTGGTGCTGGGCGGCGGTTATATCGGCCTTGAATTTGGCCAAATGTTTCGCCGCTTTGGCAGTGAAGTAACCATTATTCAGCGAACCGGGCAGCTGCTGGGACATGAAGATGCTGACGTCGCCTCCGCTGTGCTCAAAGTAATGGAAGACGATGGCATCAGAATTTTGCTGAATACCGAAGCCATCCGCGTTGCGAAGAACGAAGCGAAGATCGAGTTGACCGCGCGCAGTTCTGATCGCGATCAGAAGTTAGTTGGAACTCATCTGCTGGTGGCTGTTGGCCGGAAACCTAACACGGAAGATTTGAATCTGGCGGCGGCGGGGATTGAGACTGACAACCATGGAAACGTCAAGGTCAACAGTAAACTGAAGACAAACGTTGGCGGCGTCTACGCGCTCGGTGATGTGAAGGGTGGTCCCCAATTCACACATATTTCTTACGATGACTTTCGTATCATTCGCACCAACCAGCTCGAAGGCGGCAACGTTACGACCGAAGATCGATTTATTCCATACACGGTGTTTATCGATCCCCAACTTGGACGCATTGGACTGAGCGAGTCGGAAGCGAAAGCGAGAAGCCTCAATGTTCGCGTCGCCAAACTCCCGATGTCGCACGTCGCGCGCGCGATCGAGATGAGCGAAACGCGTGGCTTTATGAAAGCCATCGTCGACGCTGACTCGAAACAGCTTCTGGGCGCGGCGGTGCTGGGAGTAGAAGGCGGCGAGCTGATGGCGATGTTCGAGATTGCGATGATGGGCAAATTGGCTTACCCGGTTTTGCAGGACGGGATCTTTGCGCACCCGACGCTGGCTGAGTCGCTGAATAATTTATTTATGAAGTTGGATGGGTGACCCTTTGTTTGAGCAACGTTGTCGCGGGTATCATTACTATCGTCGGAAAGACCAAAATGGTTTCACAAATTCAACAGCCGGCTGGAAGCGCCACACAGACCATCGCCGACCTCTATGAAAGTGTGCGCGCCCGCACGCTCGAGATCGTCGCGCCGCTGGAAATCGAAGACTATGTAATCCAGACGGCGGAGTTCATGAGTCCGCCGCGTTGGCATATTGGCCACACCTCCTGGTTTTTCGAGACTGTGCTGCAAAAGTATCAGCCGGGATACAAGGTTTACTCGGCCGAATTCCTTTTCTATTTCAACTCGTATTACGAGGGCTTTGGCGCGCGTATTGAGCGACCGAAACGCGGCACGCGTTCGCGCCCAACCGTCGCTGTGACAAAGAAATATCGTTCGCATATCGACGAGCAGATGTCGCGTTTCATCGCGAAGCTTTCCGACCGCGACGAGGGCCGCGAGATTGAGGCGATCGTGCGGCTCGGGCTCGAGCACGAGATGCAGCATCAGGAGTTATTGGTTTACGACATCAAGCACTTGCTTTGTGATCAGTTCGATGCGCCGATCAGACCGGCGCCGAAATCAATTGAGATGGTGACGGGCATGGCTGAAGTCGAGGGTGGGTTGTTCGAGCTTGGTTATCGCGCTGGGGACCCCGGTTCGATGCGGGCTCTCCGGGAGACGCCTGCGCTCCGTCCTTTCGCCTTCGATAACGAGAAGCCACAGCACAAGGTCTTCCTTGAAGATTTTCTGATCGATCGCGCGCTGGTAAGCAACGCCGAGTACCTGGAATTCATGAACGGCGGGGGCTACGAAGATTTTCGCTGGTGGCATTCGGCGGGTTGGGAAAAAGTGAATCAAGAGCAATGGCGCGCTCCTCTTTACTGGGAGCAGCGGGATGGAGAGTGGATGATTCGAGATTTCGCCGATCTTCATCGCGTCACAGAAAAACCCAACGAGCCCGTTTCACACGTCAGTTTTCTCGAAGCTTCAGCGTACGCAAAGTGGGCCGGCAAACGACTGCCAACGGAAGCGGAATGGGAAAAGGCAGCGAGTTTCGCGCCCGCGCTGAATTCAAAACGAGATTTCCCCTGGGGTGCCGGCTGTCCTGATGAAAGCCACGGAAATCTTTTCGAAAACGGCCTATGGAGCGTCACTCCTATCGGTGCATTTCCTCGTGGGCAAAGCGCTTATGGGTGCCAGCAAATGATTGGCGATGTTTGGGAGTGGACTACTTCAGATTACGCGCCGTATCCCGGCTTCAAGACGGAATTCGACGAGTACAACGACAAATGGTTCGTCGGCCAAAAAGTCCTCCGCGGCGGTTCATTCGCCACGCCGCGTGCGCATATCCGCACCACCTATCGAAACTTTTTCTATCCGCACGAGCGCTGGATGATTGGGGGCTTTCGCTGTGCAAAGGATAAGTGACCGATGCTGTTTAGAAGCGGGCCCCCGCCCACTTCGTCGGGCAGTGGGCGGATTCTAAACTTTGCGAAGCCTGTCTTCAGCTTCATCCCAACGCCACGCAGCTTCGTCGCCTTCAAGATGCACGCCGCCGAGCCATAGATCGATTCCGTTGAGTCTGACAAAGTCTTCGTCGCCGCGGAGCACCGCCTCGCCGAATTCGGTTACTTGAAATGAAGACTCCAGCAGCTGCCGGGAGTTGAGCGCCGAGACTGTGGGCGCATTTCCCATCGTCAACAAGGGTCGCGAAGCTGCCGCCAATCGTTCGAGTTCGATAAAGACTTGCGCGTCTCCAAATCCGTAGACTGGATCGGTTTTTCCAACGTCAGGAAACAAATCCGCGAACCTGTGGCGCCCGGAAGCGATCAGTTCCAGCGCGACATTCTCAATCCGCCCGAGACCATTGCGCCGACTGGGAAAGCGCGCCAAATGTTTGTGCAGGGCGGTCCTTAAGAAAGATAGCGCGGTCGTATCGGATCGCAGGATGGCTTCAATCGTCGTCGGGTCACTTGACGAGTAAGCCGCCCAGGCGCGAGCGCCAAGATCCAGCTGCGCGGCGGTGACTTCGCGCCGTTGCGGAAACAGCGATGCCAATTGCTCCGCATTCAACTGCCCAAGTCCGCGAAAATCCGCGATGCCCGGAAACTCACCAATGCAAATCAAACTGAGCTTGGTTCCTCCGAGTTCGCCTTTGGCAAACCAGTTGAGCAGATAGAGCAAATGAATCTGGCAAAAGAGATCGTGCTCGAACCACAGCACTATTTCTTTATGGTCAGAGAATCGTTGCAGAGCTTCGTCCTGGTGCCGCAACTCTGCGTCGCACTCTTCAACCTCGGCACCGTAAGCGTCGGCGAGATATTTGGCGCGGGTGTCTCGAAATTCCTCGTCAGAGAGATTGCCTGGGGCCGGTCCGCAAACAAGGGCTTCCCGCCAAGCCAAATGTTTGCCGGGTAGATCCGATTGCCTCGCAGTCTGCGCCGCGGAGTCGCCGTTATGAATGTGAAGCACAGGACCGATGCTATTGGTATTGTGAGCGAAAGACAAAGTCACTTTTCGCTTCGGACGAGTGACATTGTTGGCAACTACCTGTCTTTTCTCGATGGGTGACTCTCTTCCCCCCCACCACTCACGACGCCAGGGGCCGAATGATTCTAATTATCTCGTGGCTCATCCAGCTTGGCAGTCCACGCGCTCGTTGGGTAGCGAGTTCGCAAAAGGTTCTCGGCTCGTTCGCGCAGGTCGTCGTCGCCGCTTGCGTCCCGAGTCTGCAGGTTGATTTGCGTCACGATGTAGAGAACTTCGGGAAGACGCGGATCGGCGGGCGCTCGCTTTACCCATTCCAGGGCCCGATTGCTGAGATATGTTTCTGCCGGACCGAGGTTCTTGATCGTTTCCCTTTCACTCTGGGCCTCCTGCGACTGAGCCGCGGTAATGAACGTGGGTTTCGGTATTACTTTCGGTACTTCTTCGCCGTTCTCGTTGTATTCCGTCTCGGTTGATTCAGGCCACCAGCCATCAGCCCACCGTCCGATCACATTCTCATCCCGCCCGGGCATGCCGTCCTTAATAAAGGGCGTGAGTGACGGAAACTTCAGCATGGTCCAAAGTCCGGCCAGCTCTCTTTCTTCTCCGGGCCTGGCGTTGAGAAAGCGCTGAAAGGCTTCAGCCATTTCCGGAGAGGTCTTCATCGCCTCTTCAGCAAATTTCAGTGCGATATCCTCGCGGCCAAGCAAGACTGCACGCGTCCAGACAGCCAGCACCAACCGTCTTTGGAGATAATCAGGCAGAGCCTCATCGTGCGCTGCCTGCGCGAGCGCGGTCAGCGGCAGGTGACGGTTAAGAATGTCGGCCGCCTGTTCGTCAAACATCGCGCGGTGCTCCCAGGGCAGCAGTGGCTTATAACTTTCTTCGGCCTGGCGCTCGTAGTCTTCCTTCGTTTCCTTGTAACCATCAGGTGTCCAGTAGCCTTTTTCGTTTTCAAGGAAATCACTGATCTTGCCGAAGCTGCCGCCATACGAGAACGTCACCGGTTTGCGTTTGGCGTACTTGAGAAACTCAGAGAGCGTCTCGGCAAGTTGCGCGCGCTGCTCTAAAAATTGATTCTGGGTTGAAATTGGGAGGGCATCGAATTGCGAACTGATGATTTCGTCGAGCAATTTTCGCGCCTCGCTCGACTTACCGGCGGCAATCCGGAGGCGAACGAGATGATAGGCAATGGTCGCGAAAGCCGGAGTGTCGTGGCTGACTCGTTCAGCCTGACGTACCAGCCGGTCTACGCCCGGCGAAGTTGCCTCGGCCTTTGCCAGGGCCATGACCAACCACGGCGTCGACTGCGTATCGCGCCACCTGGTAAACGCGCGCGCATAAGATCCGGCGTCGGAAATTTGAAAGGCGATAATCCAATCGGTCAAATCGTCGGCGTGGAAAATCTCAGGCACTAACTCGGTCGACAGTTTCTCAGTGCTGTACTGCCCTTCATATTCGGTAGGTCCCTGCCTGCCCCACTTTCGATTTGGAGCCAGCAGATATTCGCGCCGTTCGAGCCCGGATTTGTAGAGGACCTTTATGTCATTCGCTTCGTCGGGCGCCAACCTCCGGCCCAGCGCCTCTTCAACCGTCTGCAAGACTTCAGTCTCCGGCGTGTCTGGTTTCACAAACTCAGTAACTCCGGCGGCATAATCAGGTTGGCCGTCACCGCGCTTTGGATAGAAAGTCACAAGAACCAACTCGCCTCTTTCGACCGCCTGCCACTTTTCATTATTCGGACGTTGGTACGGGCTTTCTCTTTGGTTCTCGCCCTTCAATTCTGCTTTTCTCTTTTCTTCTTCCTTCAGGACCTTTCCTTCAAACCTGTCGAGCAGCCACACGTAGTCGATTAAGTCCTGTCGCAGGTTTTGATCGTTGCCCTCGTACGCCAGTAACTGTCCAAGTTCCCGCAATCGGTCCTCGGGACGAAGCCTGTACCTGACCAGCGCAAGCAGCTTTTGCGAAGCCTTTTGAAACTGGCCGCCGCGCGCGATTAGTTTCTGCAGGTAATGTTCGGCGCGCTCGTAGGTCGCCCGCTTCCTGCTCTCGTCTGCGATCAAACTTGCCTGGCGCACCAGGGTGCGCCCCACAAGATATTCAGCCGTTTGCTGCCAGGGTGATTCGGTATCGCCGGCGATCTTTTCGAACCGGTCGCGTGCTTCATCAAAATTCAGTGAATAAAAAAGCGCGGCGGCGACTTGATAGTCACGATCTTTGCGCAGCCAGTCTGAGCTTTCGCCACCCACCGCCGCGGGCAGCTTCTTGCCACCCGCGCAGTTTTCAAACACGACGTCCTGGGCCGCCAGCCACGAACGGACACTTCTATCTTCAGGCCCGTATTTCGCAAGATGATCTTTCAGCGTCTCAGTCGCTGTCTCAAAAGCATTCCTGGTGCAATTTGGAAAAAAGTCATAGTTCTCATATTGGCGTTCAGTGTAAATAGCCGGCAGGTCCTCGTCCTCACGCAGCAACTCCTTACGCGCGGCGATCCATGTCTTGATGGCCTGATCGCCATTGTCTTCGGGAGGCGTCCCACGCAGGGCCTCGACCAGCGCTGTTTGTTCGTCAGCGGTAAACGGTTTGTCGTTCAGGTACCGATAGGCTATGAACAGGGCCTTGCGTCCAAACGTAGGCTGAACGATGCCAATATTGCCACGGGTAAAGTTTTCAAATGGGAGATCCGGCGATTCTTTGAAGACAAAGACGGGCTCGATGTAGTCGATGCCGCAGGCGCGCGCCGGCGGCACGAGGTTCAGCGTTATGGTTACCGAAAGCATGAACGCAGACAATGGGCGCCAATGTTTCATCGCTGTATCCTTTCCTGAAAATCCGCGATGTCTTTTCCACTCCAGGCATGGTTATTAAAGACATAGAGCCGGCGAGACTTCTCGAATTGCATGTCTAAAGGTTCGTCAAGTGCAATTCCGTAGCTCCTGCGACACAAAGGTTCGCGAAAGTCGTTGCCTGTGGCCAGTAGGTTTTTGATTGGTTTATCATCCGCGCCCATGCGAAAAATCATCGGCACGGCTTCGTCGACCGGCAGGTCATTGAGCCAGCGATCGCCAATGCAAAACGAGGCGAGCGCGGTCATCGAAAGCGGGATGTCGTCACGCAATTTCGCGCGCAAGTCCTGCAGCAGCGCTTGATAAAATTCCCGTTCAGATAAAGCGGAATCAAAATCTATCTGAATTGCCGAGACATGATTTAACTCGAGCGTCTTCAAAATGAGCGAGACGAGTCTTTGTCTTTGCATTTCACTTAACGCGGCGCGCTGTCCGGTTGTCTTTTGGGATTCGACACGCGTGACGGCGATAAGTTCCAAATCACCCGAAACTTTTAGCGGTTGATGGCGCGGGATCGAAACGACTTCATCGCCTTTCAAAACGAGCGTTTGCGCCAGAAAGGCGACGGCGTAACGATGGGGGTCGAGAAATCTCAAATCTTCCGGCCGCTCCCAGGCCCAGAGAATAGTGGAAGGAAAGTGTTTTTCGTCGAGGCGGTTGCGCGTTTGCTTTGTCAGATGGCAGCCCGAAGAGATTACCAGCGCCAAAGCCAGATAGGATGCTCGGCTTTTCTTTTCAGTATTCATCGCGGGATATCTTAAAGACGCCGAGGATTCTGCGCCAAAGGCTCGGGCGTGCTCAGCGTGGAAGCCTCAGCCGCGCGCGAGGAAAACCACAGGTAGTTTTTGGAGTGCTGGTGACGGTGTTGACGCTTCGCGGCCTTCTGCCTGGCAAGAAAGGCGGACTCGCCGTATTTCTCGCTGTATTTATGGTGCTGCTTGTTGCCGAGCGTGGTAAGAAGATCGAGTGAGTGGGCTCGATTGCACGTGATGGAAGCCGAGTTCCAACCCCGCGTCTCGCCAGCGAGCGAATTCTCCGGGAGTGACGTAACGCTCGACCGGCAGGCGTCGGGCATGGGGCTGCAGGTACTGGCCAATCGTCATGATGTCGCAGGAAACCGCGCGCAGGTCTTTCATTAACTCGACCACTTCATCGAAAGTCTCGCCGAGACCGACCATGATACCCCTCTTGGTTAACATGCCACGTTGTTCAAGATCACGGCGGTAAGCGGCCCGTTTTAGAAGCGTAAGCGACTGTTGGTAGTCGGCGTCCGGGCGAACGCGTCGATAGAGTCGGGCGATCGTTTCGGTGTTGTGATTCAGCACATCCGGCCTCGCATCGAGCACGGTATTCAAGGCAGCTTCGTCGCCATTGAAGTCGGGAATCAGCACTTCGACCTTGCATTCAGGATTGAGCGCGCGCACCTCTCGAATTGTTTCGGCCCAGTGTGAAGCTCCGCCATCGGGCAAATCGTCTCGATTCACGGAGGTGATCACGCTGTGCGCGAGATTCAGATGACGCACCGCTTCGGCAACGTGACGCGGCTCTTCTGAATCCAGCGCCGCAGGCTCGCCCTTACCAACCGCGCAGAACCCGCAATGCCGGGTGCAAATATCACCGCCCAACATAAAGGTTGCGGTCCTATTAGCCCAGCATTCAAAGATATTCGGGCACTTCGCTTCCTGACACACAGTGTGCAGATTCAGTCCCTGGATCAGCTTCAACAGGTGATTCTGATTCGTCGGATCGCCCAGACGAATTCGCAGCCACTCTGGTTTTGGCTGACGTGGTTTGGTATTGAGAACTCGAAGCTCGCGGGCCAATGGTTTATCTCGCTTAATTGGTAATCATTCTAGCATCCTGGACTTGAATTGAGCATCTAAGGGCAAGGTCCGACAAGGTCTAACGGAGACGCAAGTCGAAACAAACTGAAGTTTGTCGGACAATTTTCAGCTATACTCCCCGCCGTCTAACGGACAAACCACCGGATGGACATTGATACACCTGGATCAGAATTTCCACCGTTTGTACGTGAGAATTCGCGTTCATCCGACTGTTTCTAAGGAGGAGATATGAAACGAACCCTGATTCTGAGCGCCGCCATTTGCGCGCTCCTGACAAGTGGGATTTACGCCTTTGGCGATATCGCTCGACCAAAAGTCAGTCCCGCGCCGAAGGAACCCAAGACGGTTCTTTACACCAGCCTTTCAGTGGCTCCTGATGCGAAAATTTATGAGGCGCGCCTGCAAATCTCGCAACAAACACTCCAGGAGATAGCAAAGGAAGCAGGCAAGATTTCATCGAACCAGTCGATGACCGAGCGGTTGATGCACAGTTCTACGCGGACCATCATGGCGGGGCTATTCATGTTTCTGGCTGTGTCGTTTGCCGGCGTTTGGCTTGCTCGATCGGCTCAAGGTCGGAATCACAAAGCGGTGGCGGCGGTGTTCATGATTGCCGGATGCGTTGGGTTGGCAACGGTAATCGTCCGCGCCAATGCGGGACCGCCGGGATACGTCTATTGGCAGAGTCTGCCAAACAATTTGAGTCAGGGGAAACCGACGACCGCTGGCGTCAATATCGAGATCGTCCCCGGCGATGACAGCACAATTAAGTTGATTGTGCCAATGAGAAATACCAATCGACCCGGCGAAGAGTAGTAGCGCAAGTTGCCAACTTGCGCCACCCTGCAGGCGCTCCTGACATGCAACGAGTCGAGAACATCTCAATACCATGGGCCGGCAACGAGTCGCGTAGCCGAACACGTGCGTCGGCAAAACTGTTTGCGACAGTTGTGGTCGGGAGTGCCTGCTTGTCCGCCATCCTGGC
>WNGP01008247.1_pt1 | contig 11295 bp, 7 predicted proteins | sample 5407671 | NCBI WGS metagenome assembly WNGP01 (sample SAMN13153381, study PRJNA577476) | soil metagenome | isolation source: 40 cm soil or saprolite under Garry oak tree replicate 2 | place: USA:California | collected 2016-06-15
CGTAGAAGGACCTCCTTTGCCGCCGACTGACTTCACCTCTCGTGATTTTGCCCGTATCAAGGCGCACTCTGAAATGATTCACTCGGACGTATAACAGCGTACTCGTCAATGTGAATCAGGCGAAACGAGCCAGATGTCCGGATCCGGAAAGTTGCTGTAATGTCCCTTTCAGCCGACTCCGGGCCGAGCACTGGAAACGCCTCCCGTATGGATTGTGGAAGAGTTGCGGTTAAGCGGACGCTAACCCCCCGCGTCGCGAAGTTGTGTCTGAGACCAACACCGCCAATCAAGATTGAGAGGACATGTGTGTTAAACAGAACGGGGCAGCAGGGCAACGTGTACCAGGCTCATCAGCACGGCAAGTGGAATCCACGATCGTCGGCGTACGGCCGCTTTTGGATTGACGTCCCCAGTGGTGGGAGGAAGCGTAGAACGGTTTCGCTCGGCCTATGTGCGACACAATGGATAGCGCGCCTGCGATTGCGTGAATACATCGAGCGAGCAGGTGTCTGTTCCAAGCAGGCCGAATGGTGGATGGAGTCTCTCTCTACGCGTAGACGGAGGCCGCTGAAACCCGCCACGATCTATGGATGGCAGCATTGCCTCGAGCGATGGATTCTCCCGAACCTTGGCAACAAGCTAGTGTCGGAAGTGGGGAATGGTGCCCTGCGCCAATTCGTTGAGATCCTGACAGCAGCAGGACTCGCCCCGAAAACAATCGTCAACGTGGTTACTGTAGTGAAGTTCATCGTCGCTTCGGCGGTCGACGAGGAAGGCGATCAAATCCATCCGCGAGTTTGGAACTACGAATTCATGCAACTGCCCTTGGTCGTCAAGGAGAAGCAGCATCGTCCCACGATCACGGAAGCAGAAATATCCGCCATGCTAACCACCTTGAAGGGGCGCGATGCCGCCTTGGTCGCGCTGGTGGCCGGAACAGGTCTACGAATTGGTGAGGCTCTGGCCATCCGCACCGATGATTTTGATCCGCTGTGCCGCTTGCTACAGGTGCGGAGAAGCGTGTGGCGGAGACGCGAGCAAGCACCGAAAACCTTAAACGCGATTCGCCCAGTGGATATTCCGGAGGCATTGGCACAAGTTCTATGCCGCTACATAAAAGGAAGAAAGGGGCACCTATTCACGACGAAAGCGGGACGTCTTCTGGACTCGCGCAATGTCCTGGATGTGTTGCAGCAAGCGGGGAGACAAGGCGGATACCACGCGTTCCGCCGCTTTCGTTTTGCGGTACTCCGCAAGGCGGGGGTGCCGGACGACCTCATCAAACTGTGGCTAGGCCATTCGCAAAACTTGATCGACCTCTACGCGGCGCAACTGCGGTACGACGAGACTTATCGGAGGGAATGGTGCAAGAAAGCTGGGCTGGGATTTGAATTGGGCGAATTGGGCTATAAATCGGAAGCACCAATTCGCCCGGCGCTTGTTGCGTAAAACGATCCTGAAACAGGACTTAGAAATGGTTGCGGGGGTCAGATTTGAACTGACGACCTTCGGGTTATGAGCGCAATTCCTGCCTACACGTGGTACAAAGCCGTGCAACGAAACCCAAGAAAACAAAGCGGAATCGCTCGCTTCTGTTGCTCCGTTTTGTTCGCTTTTGTACGCAAAACACGGACAAAAGACGGACACTTGCGAAAACTTGCCCTCTAATTTGTGTGGGTTCCGGAAATTCTGGCACGGCGGTCTGTACAGGCTGGCAAGATCTCCTCCAGGTTGAGATGGTGCGTCCTCCCCGAGGGTCCGTCGAGATGGATGAAGCGTCCTCGCTCGCCCCGGTCGAGGGGAGTTGCCAGAATTACGGGATGCATCTTGCCCGCAAACGTCTCCGCAACCGAATAATCTTTGAATTCTGGATGCTTCTTTTGGTGGCAAGTCCTGAAGATATCCACGGGGAAAGCATGAGAAGAGGGCCTACGAGAGACAGCCGCTTTTCGAGAAGACCTCTCGGCTGTTAACTATACCGCCGAACACCATAAGCCCTTGTTTTGGCGTCGGTTAGCTACCAAGCTCTCTTCTCTACTTGTTCCCCAGTTGTGCCCCACGCGGTGACTGCGCCCAACTTCTGAGGAATCATGGGCAAAATAATAATTCGCCAGCCACTCGGAAACAAACGCCAGAAGTCAATCCCCGCCACCAAGCTGGAAATCTGTACCCAATTACTTCCAAAATGAGTAGATTCCCGCGGACAATTTTCTGCTCAGTCCTCGCGCAAGTGTCGTGCGGCATGCGCCTGCGAGCCGCCCGACGATGAACTCCCTGGTGAGTTCCAGGCTAAAAGTCCAAGCGCAGGAAGACCTGGCCTGTGCGGTAGCCTCCAAAATCAGAACCGCGAGCTGCGGAGATCTGTCCGAAACCGCCACTGGCGATGTTCAAATTGGGATCAGCCAGATTGGCGTGATTCAAAATATTTGTGAAGCTTGCGCCTGCCTTCACACGCAAGCGTTCGGTGAAAGCAAACTGCTTTGAGAGGCCCGTCGAGAGGTTCACCATGCCAATATTGCAGGGACTGCCCGGTGTCCAACTGGGGTCTCCTGGGCAGACAAAAGAGCCAGGAACGATCCATTGCTGGGCGTTCTGATTTGTAGGCACCCAGTTACCTACCCTATCTGGATACTGCTGCCGGCCATCAATGATTCCCGAACCGGTACCGGAAGGATCGCCGCCACTGAAGTAAGGAGTGATGAAGGCGCCGCTCTGCCACAAGAAAATATTCGACAGGCGCCAACCGCCCAACACACCCTCCGCGAACTCATTCCAATTTTTGCCGAACTGCTTACCGCGTCCGAAAGGTAGATCATAGAGAGCTGTGGTGATCCAACGGTGACGCCGCGTGCCGTATACTTCTCCGTAATCGATGCTTCGGTCGCCATAGTAAGTCGCACGCGAACCGCCGTTTTCGTCGGCGAAGCTTTGTTGATGCGCTTGGTTGTCCGCCATGTTTTTGGCAAGGGTATAGGTGGAATTGAAGGTCAGACCGTTTCGGAAACGCCGTCTTGCCTCCAATTGAAAAGAATTGTACAAAGAGTTGGCGCTGCTATGGCGATCGTTGAGGATTCCCCAGTTGGGAAAGGGACGATCGGTCAAGGGGCGGTCCAATGCGGATGTGGTTGAGGAATAACCCATGTCATTGTAGCTCGGCGCCCACACCAGATGATTCGTTCGCAGACCGATATAGGAGGCGCGTAAGGCAACACCTCCCGCGAACTCGTGGTCTGCTGAGACGTTCCACTGGTAAGCAAGAGGGTCATGGAAATGGATGTCGTTGGCCGTTCCGAAGTAGTCCGTGCCGTACTGAGGTGCGCCGTAACCACTGCCGCCCGCGGTATAAGCGGGCCATTGGTAAGCCGGGCCACTGGAGCTCTCCTGATTGGGAAACGTCTGCGTTCCAGCCTGAATCGTTCCGGTAAGCGCATAGAAAATCGAACCGAGCGTGGTGACGTTATACATTCCAGCGCCCGCGCGAAACACAGTGCGGTCGTTGTTAAACGGACGGTAAGCCAACCCGAGGCGCGGCATGAACCGGAGTTTGTCGGTGGTTCGCAGCGAGTTCGGCAAACCGGCCTGGCTCGCCGAGAGAACCGGGGTGCATGGCGCACCATTAACTGCAGGTCCTTGTGTCGAGCCAAGGTTAGGGCAGGCATTGAAGTTGGCCAGAAAGCCCGGATTCAGCAGGGAAGACTTTCCATCCGGATAGACTACGCGGCCAGAGAGCGGCACGGAAGGATCGAAGTTACCGATGTCTCCAGCGGCATCCTGATAGCCGGGATGAAATTCATAACGCAGACCATAGGACAGGGTGAATTTTGGGGTGACCTGAAAAGTGTCTTGACCGTAGAAATTGTAATAAATCGATCGGCCGTCGTTATCCTGGGAAACCGTATCGTAGAAGGAAGTTGAGGGAATACCAAGCAGGAAATCAGCGAAATCGTTGCCGGTAAAGAGCGCGGAGCCGAAATCAAAGGTTCCGTAATTGTCCGCGCCGTTGAAACCCAGCGGCGTGGCTGCCTGGACGTGGCGGATATCCAGGCCAAATTTCATGGTATGACGCCCTTTGATCCAACTGACCGTATCGGTGTACTGGAAGACATTCGACTTGCTAATGCTACTGAGCCGGTCGGCGTTGAGTGAGGTAACGCTGTTGAAGTCCAGTTCAGTCACACCATTGAAGTAGAGATTATTGCTCCCGATTCCATTAATTCCCAGGGTTTGCGCGAAGGCCTGGCCGTTGAACGGATTGGTGTTTCCATTGTTGTTGCGGGTGAAGCCAAACCGGAACTCGTTGATCAGGTTCGCTCTGAAATTGTAGGTGGCAGAAGCAACCAGCATGCGATACTGGTTCACGAAATTACTGGAAGGGAGCAGCAGTTCCGTTGGGTTTGCCACGCTGATATCCTTCCAACTAAAGCGTCCAAAAATCTGCCACTTCTTGCCGACGTACTCATCCCCGCGGATATCGAACTGGTTCGAGTTGTAACTGTTATCGACGTTCTGGATGTAATTGGTGCTGCTGTCAAAACCGCCCGCGACCGTTATCGGGGTGCTGGCAGCATTGGGGAGCGGATACAGCGCAAGCAATTTCTGCGCGATGGGGCTTATGCTGGACAGTTGGTAACCGTATGTTCCTCCGTTGGGATTGTTCAAAGGCGCTATGTGATTGCCTTTTGAATCATAGACGTTTGAGAAGTCGCCGCCGCGCATCGCAGAAGTCGGGACAGTATTTTGGATCGCTTCGCCCCTGGGAAAACGAAAGCCCTCATAAGTGCCGAAGAAGAAGGTGCGATTATGACCATCGTAGAGGTGCGGGAAGCGCACCGGCCCCCCGCCGGTGACGCCGAAGTCGTTGCCGATCCTCTGTGGCTTGGTTGTTTGTCCGTAGGCGAGCGCGTCGAGTGCGCGGTTCTGGTGATACCAGAACAGGCCACCGTGATAATCGTTGGTGCCGCTCTTTGAAATGGAAGTGACCGCCCCAGGCTGGCCGAATTCGGCATTGTTACTCACCCCATCTACGCGCAGCTCGGTAATTGTTTCCGCCGACGGCCAAGCATCGGACAAGGGATTGTTGTTCGTGACATTCTGCGTGCTAATGCCGTCTACAGAGGTCTCCGACATGAAAGGCAGGCCGCCTTGGATCGAGAACTTCCCACTGCTGTCTGGCTGTACGCCGGGGAGACTTTGAACGAGGATTAGCGGGCTTGTACTGCCATTTGCTCGATAGTTCGCAGGGAGTTCCAGAACCTCAGCGGAATCGAAACTTCCAGTAATAGCTGGAGTTTCCGTGTTGATTGTCCCAGCGGCACTGTCGTCAACCTCGACCGTTTGCGTGACTTCGCCGACCACCAAGACGAAATCCTCACGAAGCTCCTGGCGAGCCAAGAGCTGAACGTCATTGTGGACTCCCAGCTTGAATCCGGCTTTTTGAACCTCAATGCGGTAGCGTCCAGGCTTCAGATTGGAAGCGAGGTATTCGCCAAGCTCGTTAGACGCACCAGTGCGCGAAGCGCCCTCTTCGATGCTGGTGATCTTGATGTCTGCGGCAGCGATGACGCTGCCACTGGTGTCTCGAACGGTCCCAAGGATTGTTCCCTGAGTGGATTGGCCTGTCGCACTCGCCGCAGCGAAAAATAGTCCACAAAGAAAAACGAGCAAGCTAAACCAATAATTGCGTCTCATTTTTAGGTACACTCTCATTTGTCTCTCCGCATCCAACTCAGCAGGAGGAGAAATTAGTCGAATATTGCTCCACAACGACTCCGGGTGCAAGGGAGACCTGTTTCTGTCGGCCCTCGTCTTGAGATGCACGGGCTGTCAGCGTGAAAGGAGTAGAACAGTGGGAAATGACACTGGCGTGAATAAGCGGTGAAGGAGTGACCAATTCAGGGAGGAAAGTTGTGCGTTTAGTGCGGAAGCACATCGGTGATCGGTTTGCCCGCTCTTGGAACAGCGACGGCATAATCTTCGGGATCGGTATCCTTTTTGAGCTTTGGTCCTTGCCGTGGCGTGGCGTTTTGACAACCGCGTTAGTCATGCTCATTGCCTCGCCTTGGGAGTGTCCGCGAATGCAGTGACAAAGACAACGCGCTCGCCAGAGAACTCCCTGCTCAGCCCCATACTTATCTAAGGAACATCCAGAAGGGAAAAAGGGAGAAAAAATCTTGGTACCAGTACATTTTTTCCGTCAGAGTGCGCCAGGCAATGAGGGGACCACAGTGAGGGAAGACGGATGAGCACATTAGATTGGAGATCGAGGGTGAGGTGGACGGCGCGGCGTTCGCTGGTAGAGCACAATGCCGACTCAACCATTGCCGGCCGGGTGGCATGCGTGGCGCAAGGGCTGGGGACCTGGCGGTTCGCATTCCCAAGCTTAACTTCGCATTAGCGCTTTATCCTGCCCCGACCCACTCCGTGTGGAGTGCCGGTGGTCGGAGCAATGTTTGCATCACTACACAATATTGCTCTGTCTTTTCGCGCAATCCGCGTAGTTCCTCTGCCGTCGCATGCGGTGCAAGAATCTCGAAACGAAGACGAATATGGTCAAAGCCGACGGACACGTCTTTTGATATACCCAGGGTGCCCCGAAGATCCAAGTCGCCTTCAATGGTGACGTCGATGCGTTCGGTCTTCATGCCCAGGGCCGCGGCAACCATCTGGCAGGTTATCTGTGCACATGCCGCCAAGGCTCCGAGCAGGAGGTCGCCGGAGCAGGCGGCCGTTCCGGTGCCTCCGACCCCCGTGTGTGCTTGCGCCTGATATATGGTGTGTCCAATATCAACGGAGCAAGCTATCGGTGTTTCGGTTTGCCCGCCCCTTGCGGTAAGCGTGACCCGCGACTTATTCGGGTCCTTTCGGTATTCTTCTTTTAGCGGTTTTTGGACGGATCTGATGTCCATTGCGTACCTTGGCCCTCTCAATCATCATTCACGCAGCTACTCGCGACAGACGCCCGGCGTGCGGTTAACCATGAACAAGTGCATCGAGGTATGAAAAGCCACATAGTGCAGCCAGGAAGCATGCAGCCACTATGCAGCCACAAGCTGTCTTGAAACAAGTCTCATTCATTGCTAGCATATGTTCCCATCAGGCGGCAGCCATGCCCAAGTTCGTGATCGAACGCGAAATACCAGGAATCGGAAATCTATCCGATGCCGAGGTGCGCGAAATCTCTCAAAAGTCTGTGAATGTTCTCAAGGGAATGGGTCCTGCCATTCAGTGGCTCCATAGCTACGTAACCGGCGACAAGGTTTACTGCGTCTACCTCGCTCCAGACGAGGCGGCGGTCAGGGAACACGCACGAAGGGGAGGCTTCCCCGCGAATCGCATCTCCGCCGTCCGCAGACTGATCGACCCGACAACCGCGGAGTGAGTGTCGGCTGGAGTGTGGCTGGCGCAGGCTGCTTAAGCCGTTGGACACAAGTCATGTGGCTGGGTCATCTGCGCCCGTGGCCGTAACCGAGCGAGCCGCAGAATGTGGCATCAGCACCTCTTCAATCGCTTTGTCGACGGGCATAGCCCAACCTTCTAACCAGGCCGTTGTGTCCGCCGTGTTGGTTAATACCTGCCTTGCCAGATCCAAGGTGGATTCCAGCTTGGCCTGTTCTGCGGGCGTGAGCGGAGCACCAATGCTTTGGCGCAGCGCCGCTGCTGCGCCTGCCAGCCGCAGCGAACGCTCTGCTTCGAGTTCTGCCGCCGCAGTGCACGCGAAACACTCCAGCAGGCGGGCAATTCCGCGCTTATGTTCTAGTTCTTGGAAAATTTTTAGGCTTTCCCGGTATAGAGAGTGCGCTCTGGGACAATTCCGCTGTTCTCTCGCCAAGCTTCCCAGATCAGCCAGCGTGCCAGCAATGCCCCAGCGGTCACCGAGTTCCCGAAAAATTGCCAGGCCCTGTTCGTACAATGTCCGCGCGGCTGCGGAGTCACCCTGATCGCGGGCGACATCTCCCTGGTAGTTTAGCGACCAGGCGACGCCCGTCCGATCTCCCAGTCCTCGGAAGATTGAGAGACACTCCGCGTACAGGGAGCGCGCACGGGGATAGTCACCCTGCAATTTGACGACATTCGCCAGGTTACTGAGAGAACGAGCGACGGCCTTCTGGTCGCCCAATTCTCTCCACAGCACTAGGCTTTCTTCGAACAGAGAGTTCGCAACGGCGACGTCACCCTGGTCCCGAGCATGGACCGCCAGCGCGTTTAGAGAGACGGCGACGCCCTGCTTGTCACGCAACTGACGCGCGATGTCCAGATTTTCCCTGATGAGCGTATCTGCCGAGGCGTAATCTCCCTGCTCGCCGGCGAGCACGCCTGCGGCAAAAAGCGCGCGCGCTCGCGCCTTCGTGGGAGCTGCTGCCCCTGCCATCTTCAGCAGCTTGCCCAGCCTGTCCCTACCTTCGGCGAGATACTCGCGCGTCTCCCAGAAGCGAAACAGGGCCGCGCCGAGCCGCAGGCCCCACTCCGCATCTCCGGTTTCTGTCAGCCACTCAAGGCCGGCGCGAAAATTGTCATGTTCTAACGCGAAGCGTTCCAGCCTTTCCGCTCCTTCCGTGCCGCTCTGGTCCGCAGCCTCCTCTTCTGCCAACACCAGGCAGTAGGCGGCATGGGCGCGCTTCGTCAAGGTCTCCTCCGAGCTTGCCTCCAGTTTTTCCCGAGCGTACTCGCGAATCGTTTCCAGCATCACGAACCGAGATTCACCGTTCGCTTGCTCGACTTGCTGCAGCAGGCTTTTGTCCACCATAGATGCCATACCGTCGAGCAGGTCCAAATCGAGATCGCGTTTGGTGTCGCACACAGCTTCCACACCTTCCAGACTGCATCCGCCTCCGAACACCGATAGTCTTCTGAAAAGTTTCTGCTCGGCAGTGCTCAGCAGATCGTAGCTCCAATCGATGGCAGCGCGAAGCGTCTGCTGCCGCCGCGGCAGGTCCCGCGCGCCGCCCGTCAATAACTGCAACCGGCTCGCCAGGCGTGTCTGCATGGAAAAGGGCGAAAGAACTTTGATCCGGGCGGCTGCGAGCTCAATCGCGAGAGGCAGACCATCCAACCGGGCACAAATCTCGGTGACGGCGGGCGCGTTTTGTCGGTTAAGTTCAAAATCTGGCTTGGCAGCGACGGCGCGTTGTACGAACAGCGCGACCGCAGGGTACTGTGATAGGACCTCAACCGAAGGCATGGACCGCGAATCCGGCACCGCAAGCGCCGGCACCGGAAATTCATGTTCTCCGTAAACGTGTAGCGCTGCGCGACTCGTTACCAGGATTTTAAGATTGGGAGCCATGGCCAGGAGCTCTGCCACGGTAGGCGCCGCCTGAATCAGGTGCTCGAAATTGTCCAGCAGGAGAAGCATTGGTGCGCGCAATGAATCCTGTAAATTCTTCTTGAGTATTTCGAGCGGCGACTGACCTCCCGTTTCCCGGATCCCCAACGTCTGAACGATCACAGAAGCGATGAAGCCCGGATCGCTTAGCGGGGAGAGCGGGACAAAATGAATTCCACCTGGAAAGCGATCAACAAGGCCACTCGCCACCTCCACCGCGAGACGCGTTTTGCCGATCCCGCCTGGGCCCGTGACCGTGACCAGGCGCACATCCTGACGCAGCAGGAGTTCTTTGGCGGCAGCTACTTCCTTCTCTCGCCCCACAAACCGGGTCCGTTGCACAGGAATATTGGTCGGGCGGGGCTCCACCTGCTTAACTGGCTTTTCCGAGAAGCGGTCGCGTATCGCTGCAAGTTCGCGTGCGAGATCTCGGGTAGAGATGTAGCGTTTATCGGGCTCTTTTGCCAGGCACCTCTCGATAGCCCAACACAGCGGAGCGGGGGCGTCGGGGTTTTGCACTCCGATCGGTTCGGCCTGTTCCCGGAGAATGGCCACCAGGGTCTCCGCTGCTGTGCTTCTTGGAAAGGCGCGTTTTCCGGTCACCATCTCGTAAAGCACCAGACCGAACGAGAACTGGTCTGACCGGAAATCCAGCTGACCGCCGCTGGCCTGCTCCGGTGACATGTATTGCACCGTTCCGAGAATCACGCCCGGTTGAGTCTGCGAGGCGGATAGAGTGCCCGTATCCGACAGCTCTCCGCTGGTCGACGCGAGCTTCGCCAGGCCAAAGTCGAGGATTTTGACGAATCCATCGTCAGAGACCATCAGGTTCTCGGGCTTTAAGTCCCTGTGCGCGATGCCCGCTTCATGCGCCTTGGCCAGCCCGTCCGCAACCTGCGCCGCGATTTCAATTGCTTTTCGCATTGGCAGCAAGCTGGCGACAAGCAGCTCGCGCAGTGTCTTCCCCTCTATCAGCTCCATCGCAATGTAGTGACTGGACCCGTCCTGCCCGACTTCGTAGATGGTAACGATATTGGGATGGTTCAGCGCAGACGCGGCCTCTGCCTCACGACGAAACCGTGATAAGGCTACCGAGTTCTCTCCGACCTCTTCCGGAAGGAACTTCAATGCCACGAAGCGGTGCAGACGGGTATCCTCGGCCTTGTACACCACCCCCATCGCCCCTCGGCCGGCTTCTTCGACCAGCCTGTAATGTCCAATTAGCTGGTTCAGTGGCAGCTTGGGCAGCTTAACTGAGGAACTAAGATCCAGAAGTTCCGGAGCGGCTGCCGCGAGAAACTCGCTGCCTGCCTCCGTGTAGGAAGCAATCAGCGATTCCACTTCGGCGCGCAGTTCGCTATCCGCCCCGCAAACCAAGTCCAGATAGGCTGGCCGCTGCTCAGGCGCTATCCGGAGCGCTTCTTCCAAAATCTGTTTCGTCCGCTCCCAACGCTCTGTGCTCATACGCGGGAGTTCCTGGACATTTCCCGATGGAGCCATGCGCGAGCCGCCGTCCAATCCCGTTGCACTGTGGCCGGAGCAATTTCCAGTACCTCAGAAATCTGCTCCAAGGAGAGCCCGGCAAAGAAGCGCAATTCTACAACTCGGCTCTGGCGCGGGTCGATTTTGGCTAGACCTATAAGAGCATCATCGAGGGCTACGACGTCTACATCTTTTCGGCGGGACATCATCATCCCTTCGTCGAGGGAGAGCTTGGGGACGGGCATAGTCGACAAGAATCTGGCGCATCAGCTGGGCGGCAAGGGCAAAGAAATGAGTGCGGCTCTCCCACTGGGGACGGCTCAGCCCGACCAGGCGAAGGTAGGCCTCATTCACCAGCGCGGCGCTCTGTAACGTATGGTTTGGCCGTTCATTCCGCAGTTGAAAGTGGGCCACACGGCGCAATTCCTTGTAGACCAGCGGGAGCAAGGCGTCGAGGGCGTCGCGGTCACCACCCCGCCATACCTGCAACA
>WNGP01004777.1_pt1 | contig 11293 bp, 7 predicted proteins | sample 5407671 | NCBI WGS metagenome assembly WNGP01 (sample SAMN13153381, study PRJNA577476) | soil metagenome | isolation source: 40 cm soil or saprolite under Garry oak tree replicate 2 | place: USA:California | collected 2016-06-15
TAGGGTTTCTTCCGGCTTTGGTTCACTCCTAACACCGGTAAAGTGCAGGTCGAGCTTTGGTAGCTCCCGTGGGTCTTCTATGATTCCGCAAGAGATCACCGGGGTATCCGCAAAGAACAGATCGTGCAGGCCGGCAATAAACTTCAGGGATTCATACCCTGCGGTAACGATCACATCCGGTTTCTGGCCTGAATATTTGTGTAGGAATTCCTCGCGGAATTCGGGTTCTGAAGCATTATCCGGAAACATGGTGACTTCCAGGCTGTCGCTATAGAATTCAATTCTGTATGGAGATTTCTGCAGACCAGCGAAGACTGCAGTCTCTATCTCTGTAAAGCCTGGTGATGCGGGAGTACCAAGGTCAGTAACGAGAAGGACTCGCCGAGTCCCTTTGACCTGCGCGTTGACCCTAACCTGGAACAGAAAACAGGCTAAAAGAAGAATGACTGCGGAGGCTGTCGATGCCTGCCAAGCTCCAGACCGCCACCGTCGCCCGGGTCCTAATCCTTTTCGGTCGGCATAAGGAGACTTGGGCACTTGCGGCTTTATCGATAACCGAGCGCAGCACATAAACACTTTCCGAATTCCCCTCAAGTTCTGCGGGCTCGTGATTGGGAGTTGACTTCGCCAAGCCGGCAGATAAGGGTTCCTTAAGTAAACTTTCAACCTAACCTGTCAAAATTGACAGGTGAAATTACACGACCGCGGAGTTTCTATCTGACGGATAGATTATAGTAACAAACCGAGAGCTAACTCTACGCGGTTAACCTAACACCAGTCTTGACTGTGGGGCTTAGAAATGTGGTGCTTAAACGTGTTCGGTCACAGGGGACGGTGGTGTCTGTGGGCTCGGCTCGGAATGCTAGCAATTAGTTTGGGGTTTGTAAACCGACTATGTGCCCAGACGGTATCAACAGGCGCTGTGACAGGCCTCACGCTCGACTCTTCAGGGGCAGTTCTCCCCGACGTAATCGTCTGCCTCTCTAAGGAAGGTGGCGGTGTGGTCAGGTCGGCGACCTCTGACGAAGGCGGAAGGTTTAGTTTCCTTTTGCTGCCGCCCGGCACATACCAAGTACGTGCAGAAAGAGCCGCTTTCGAACCGCTCACACTTTTAGCCATACACGTCACGGTAACTGAAACACTTCGCCTCGAACTTCACCTCCAACTTGCAACACGAATCGAGCGCGCCGAGGTTGTTTCGCATGCACCGATGGTTGAGACCGAGAGCTCAGCCCTAGGCCGAGTCGTCAGCAAAGGCGCAGTGACCGGCCTCCCGTTGGTCACAAGGAACTTCGCGCAGATCACGGGACTTTCTCCCGGAGTAGTCGTGGGGGTTTTCAATGCGGGAGAGCTCGGAGTTGGCGAAACGGCGCTGCCGCAGATCGCCAAATCTAATGACGGGATCTATGTGCACGGAGCGCGATCCTATGACAACAATTTCGACCTGGACGGGATTAGTGTGAGCGACGTGCAAGGCAGTTCAGCCGGAAGTGGTGGAATTCCGATTCCTAACCCGGATACGATCGAAGAATTCAAGGTGCAAACAGGTCTCTATGACGCAGCTTTTGGGCGTTATGCGGGGGCCAACATCAGTGTAATCACAAAGGCCGGCAGCAACAAGTATCACGGTACAGTTTTCGAGTTCTTGCGAAACAACGTGCTGAACGCCAACGAGTTTTTTCTGAACGAAACTCACCAGCAGCGGCCGGACCTGAAGCAAAACCAGTTCGGATTCACGTTGGGTGGGCCTATTAAGAAGGAAAAACTCATTTTCTTTGGCTCGTATCAAGGGACGCGTCAAATCAACGGACTTGCCGCTGGCCAGGCCAGAACTGCTTGCACGGCTACGTTACTGACCCCGCCCTTGACAAATGACAGATCTGCGACGGCTCTCGGGAAGCTGTTTGGAGGCATGAAGGGCGAGTTGGGGGGAACAGCTGTTAATCCAGACGGTTCGAACATCAATTCTGCTGCCCTGGCCCTTTTGAACTTCAAGCTTCCCGATGGAAGCTTCTTGATTCCAACACCACAAATCATTGACCGCTCGAAGTCTCTCGCCGTGCAGGGCCTTTCTGTCTTTACCGAACCTTGCCAGTTCGCAGAAAGCCAGGTCTTAGCCAACGTGGATTACGATGTTTCAGCAAGGAGCCGATTCGCCGGACGGCTTTTCCTCTCAAATGACAGCGAAACCGTCACCTTCCCCGGCAACGGTCTAAACGCGTCAGGTAACATTCCCGGCTTTCCGAGTCCCAGCGACTCGGGCTTCAGAGTTTTTTCTCTGGAACACACTTACGCGCGAACCAGTAGCTGGCTGAACCAAGCTCGAGTGGCGTATGTCCGCACAAGAACACGTACTGAAGCGATTACTCCGTTCAAATGGTCGGACCTCGGCGTGGCAGAGGGTGGTATGAGCGAAAACAACCAACTGCCCAGCCTGAGCATTCTTGGCTCTATCAGTGTTGCGTCAGGGTTTCCGCGAAGAATCACGCAAAACAGCTTTGTGTTTAATGACATTCTTAGTTTTACTCGCGGGACTCAAACCATGCGATTCGGAGGATCAATAACGAGATATCAAGACAATGTCAATCTCGTGGGACTGGGGTCATTCCTGCACTTTCTCAGCTGGCCAGATTTCTTGCTCGGCCTCAACGCATCCGGCAACGGCACGGCGTACAGCAATGTTTTTGCTTCGTTCGATGCGTTCGGACTGACAGATCGCGAGTACAGAGCATGGGAGGGGTCGGGCTTCGCAGAAGACGACTACAGGATCAGTAGATCAGTGACCCTTAACGTTGGCTTGCGTTACGAACGCTTCGGTCAATTTGGTGACCGGCTCGGGCGGAACTCCAGCTTCGATTTCAGCAAAGCTGACAAAAACCCACCACCGGATGGGAGTCTCGACGGGTATATCGTTGCTTCAAATTTTTCAAGCGATCTTCCACCGGGAGTAATACATACGAGTAATACGTTTGCGAATTATGGCGAAGGACAGAACTCGCTCGCCCCGCGAATCGGTTTTGCATGGCAGGTCTTGGAACATAGAATGCCACTGGTACTCAGAGGAGGATACGGAACCTATTATTCGCGAACCACTGGACAAGCCTTTTATCAAAGCGTGTTTGGTGCCCCATTCTGCTTGTTTCGGTTGAATGCAGGCACAGCAAACGCCAACGCGACATTTCAAGCTCCCTTTCCCCAACCATTTCCTACGCCGGATTCTTTCCCCCTGTTCCCCGCCTATTCAACTAATACTACGACAACCATTTATGCCGTCGCGCCGGTCTTTCGTCCTGCCCTGATTCAACAGTTTTCACTGAATCTTCAGGCAGAGATGCATGCAAATTGGCTCTTAGAAGCAGGATATGTGGGTACTCGTGGCACCCACCTGATGCGTCAGCGCTCTTTGAATCAGGCCCTGAGCGCCTCAGCAAGTAATCCGATCCGCAGCGAGACATCAAATACGATTGCGAATATTGGCGAACGAGTTCCCGTTCCTGGAGTGCCCCCTGACTCGCTGCAAATCATGGAATCTGAGGGCGGTTCTTGGTACAACGCACTTGAGTTAAGCCTTACCAAGCGCTGGAGCCATGGTCTTGAATTCCTTGCTTCCTACACCTTTTCCAAGACTCTGGATACCGACGGTGCCGATATTAACTCAACTTCATCAGGTAACGGCCTCACACTAGGGGACCAGAATTCTCCCAGCCAGCGTTGGGGAAGAGCGAGTTTCGATCGCACGCACCGGTTCGTGTTCAGCCAAACGTGGACGCTGCCCAGCCCATCTTCCGGACTCTCACGTTCGGTCCTAGGAGGGTGGGATCTGGCGACAGTAATCACCATCCAATCTGGCAGTGCCCTTACCGTTGCGGATACAAATCCCAACAACGTCTTTGGCATCAGCGAGGATCGAGCCGAGCTGAGCGGTAAGTGTCCAAAAAACCAGCTTGTGACGGCCGGACGAATCGGGTCAAAACTTAACAATTATTTCAACGCTTCTTGTTTCACGACTCCGCGCGTGATCGGCGCCGATGGCATCGGGGCGGCTTTCGGAAACAGCGGAACGGGAATCGTGGATGGACCCGGCGAAGCGAATTTAGATCTGGCGGTTTCAAAAGCAGTGGTACTCGTATGGCCACATGAAAATAGCATGCTTCAACTTCGCGCCGAGTTCTTCAACGCTTTCAACCATCCGCAGTTCGCTAACCCAGACACCAACTTCTCCTCTCCGACGTTCGGCGTTATTAGCAGCACGTCTGTAAACGGGCGGGTTGGACAATTGGCCCTGCGATTCAGCTTCTAATCCTCGAAGTTCAATCCGCTTAAGCAGAGAGTGGCGGCGCCACTACTTCTTCACCTCTGGGGGATACTTTTTTAGGAGTTTCTCGACGGCTTTGTTGATGTTCTTCTGTTTCTTCTCCGGCTTTGCCTTGGGATCCAGTGTTTTCGTGGCTGACCCTCTCCATACCAGCTGTTTTGCTGCGGGGTCGTACATGCTCAAATCCAATTGCCCCACGTATACGGTAGACGTTGAACCGTATGTCATAGTTGAGGTCATACCGCCATAGCCATACCAACCAGATCCCCAGCCGGGACCGTAGCCCCAGCCTGTGTTAAACGAGGTGAACTCCTTCTCCTGCCCGAGAGCGGTCTGATACCCGATATACAGCTCAGCATTGTCCGAGTCCGTTTTCGTCAGCCCCTTCGCGCCGAGTTGAGCGTCAATGGCGCTTGTTATTGCCCTTTGAGTCAGTTCATCGGGAAGTTCCGCGCCCTTGATCGCTACCCACTTATACGTCTTGTATTTCGAAAAGTCTTTGTCCTTATCGAAGTCGTAGCGAATGTCCTGCGCTACTGCCGAACTTGCTGCCACCAACAAGAAAGCGCTTATCAACAAACTTGCCCTTTTCATTTCTTGAGTTCTCCTTTGAAAACCGCGGCCTAACCTCGTGGCCCTTCACCAGTTGTCATCCGTGCGGGTCCACGTTTTGTCGGGGTTGTAGAGCTGCATGTCTTTGAAAATTCGGAGTGTATCCGGGCCCAAATCTTTCTGATAAACAACGCCTTCGTAGCTAACGATGAAGGTCTGAACGCCAGTGACGCGGTATTCTGCCGGCACAGCGGCAAGAGCAAATCCGCCGATCATCGCGCCATTCACAACAAAGTCCATTTCGCCAAGCAGTGCCGCCGGGCCTTGTCCCTTCAGGATTTTGAAGAAATACCCGTGATAAGGTTGACTGCGACTTGTATAGCCTTGCGCCAAAGCTTTGGCGACTCCCTCGCCAACAGGACCTCCCCAGGTTCCGTCGGCATTCTGCCAGGCAAGACCATCCTGTTTTCCCGACGTACTGATGATTCGCTGAGCGTACTGGTTCACCTCGGACCCGTCATGCTTCTCCTGAGCATATTGTTTTTGCGCCTCGACGTATCCCCGGCAGATTTGAATTACATCCAGTTCGTTGACGCCAATCCGCCGTAGCAGAATTTCCCTCCGGCCAGCGTTCGTATCAAAGATCCACTTTCCCTCTTTTTGGACAATGGGAATGGGCAGTGGCCAATCGTCGTTTCCGACCAATATGGCGGCGCGGTTAGGATTCTTAGGGCTGACAGCTATCGAGCTCTTTTCCCGAGCCAGCGCCGCAAATGCTGCAGCGCGGTTTTTGTCTTGTACTGGGTCTTGCGAGGAGACTAGATCTGCGCCATCGGGCCCGAGAATCTCCTTCAGAGATGGCACATTAAAGCTTGCTGCTGCCTGGACCAGGGCATCAGCTGCTTCCTTCGGCGTAGTGAATGTTTTCTGCGGGGACCGAGACGTTCTTTCGGCGGCTTGGCTCGCTTGAAAGCCTGCATGCCCAGGTGTGGCAATTGAGCCAGAGTGCGTGAGTACCATAGAGGCCACAGAAACGCTGCAAGCGACCAAGATAGTTTTCTTTTTCATTTGCTTTTCCTCAACGATGGATTGGACTACCTCCGTCTACCGCCGCCACCCCCACGGGACCCCATGCTGGATGCGCCGCGCGAACTGCTTGCTCTTGCGTTGGCTCCGCTCGATCCACCGGAGCCGCCACCAAAAGCTCCTCCTCCCCTCGACCCGCCACCTGAGGAAACGCTGCGATTGCCGATGCGATCTCCGCCACTCCCGCTACCATTTCCCGGGCTATTTGTGCCACTGCGTCCTCGATTGCCCGCACCGGACTGCTGGCGGCCACCACGGTCCATGGTGTTCGCCTGCGCCCCCTGGCCCCTGCCTCCCAGTTGCCCTTGGTTCTGGCGCGCGTTGGCCTGCCGGTTGCCAACAGAATCTCCACGAGTCGTCCCACCATATTTGTTCGCTGTGGCACGGTTCGAGTAAGGAGTACCTCCGCGGTGCTGGGAATTGTGCTGCCAATTGTTGTTGCCTGTTCGATTGCCGCTCCGATTTGAAATGTTGCTCTGTCTATTGGAGTTATTCACGAATGTGTTGTTGTTATTGATGTTGATCGAATTGTTGCCGCTCCAGCCGCTGTTGCAACACCATCCGCCACCCCAAGCTGCGCCTACCATCATCCCCACACCGAAGGAGATAGCCATGCCCGCGGCGTAGTAGCCGGGAGGCGGGTAGTAGATGGGCGGGTAGGGATATGCGGGAGCCCCGTAAACTACAGTGGGATCGTAACTAGGGACATAGACAACATCAGGTTTGGACTGCTCGACTACGATTACTTGCTTATTTTCGACCGCCTTAGTTTCAACCGTCATCTGGTCGTTAGACTTCAAATTCCCTTTGTCCTTTGCTTTTGCGCGCATCCGCTGTACGGCATCCATCACGTCGGATTGCTGTGCCAGAACGGCGTTTCCGAGGTCCGTTGTCCACTGGATGTCGTCTGAAAGTCGCTTGACGACATCTGGAAGAGCAGCCAATGACTGAACCGTAGGATCCCAGGGCTGCTTCATGACCGCGTCTTGCAAAGCTTTGTCTTTGAGATCCTTGTGTTTGGTCAGCCATTGTTGGAGCTGCATGATCTCCAGTGGATAAGTAGAGGCGGCTAAAAGCTGTGCCAAGAGGGGGTCAGGGTAAAGAGCGATGGGCGCAACTAGTGAATCCAATTGATCATTCGGGATCTTGGGAGCTTGTTCCTCGGGAGCAGTACCTTGCTGTGCGGTTATGTCTAAGCCTGCTGCTGACAGTCCATGAGGAATTAGGAGCACGGAGCATATCACTGCGGTCAGCTGACATCTCAAGCGTCGGGCGAAACTCAACATTTCATTCACCTTTCATTCTCGCTCAACTTGTATCCAGTCCACCTTGTTGGCAGTACTGGCAAAACTACCAGTCAGGTGCATGAGACTAAGGTGGATTTAAACCTGTAATTCTTGATAGTGCACGGTCGGTGAGAACATCTTCTAGCTCTGCGAGAGTTCGACATAATTCACCGGAGGCTGGCGAATACCAGCCCACGCCGTCTCTCAGGGACACCAGGAGCGGACGGACTGGCGGCGCCAGGTTTTGTGAGTTGACCACGGCAGGAACGCGGCGAGTACTGGTCATTTTGCCAGTTGGCTGAACCCAATGTTAAGGATAGAAAATGACCATCAATGACCAAAAGCCGTCGGCAAAGCGTTTCGCAATCCATAAACAGGACTATGGCGGGACGCGGCTGCACATTTCTGCTGGCGGTTTTCTCCTTTACGTCCTGTGTATTCGGCCAAGAGATCAAAGCGGAGGTAGTGAGTGCGTTTGTGTGGGGAGAGGATTCCCCCTTTGGCGCGATCTCCTCGATCATTCAAGATCCGCTGACGGGCCATGCTATCCACAAACTAAGGTACGGCCCAATCGAGGTGAGTTCCCGAATCGGATTCGAGGGTGTCAGTGCCTACGAAGTGGGGACCTACGTCAATTACACAACGACTATCGTTAACGGCTCGGACTCAACGCTGTCCGTACGATACGGTGGGATCAGTATTGATGGGCGTGCAGTCTCCCTCCCATGGGTTATTTTTCCCGATAAGAAGCTCAACAAGCGTGAACGCAAGAACAAAACGAATGTGGTTGAGCCTGACAAAATGCAATGCTTTACAAGTGGTTTTCTTTCGCATGATCACTTGTTTTCGGCGGATGACTCGTCGCAGACTCTTAACGTCGATTCCAAAACCGCGCTGACCGTTTCATCTGTGGTCCGGGATCCTCGTAGCTATCCTCTCCGTTGTTCACTCGAGGGCTGTCACCCTGTCGGAACGATCCGCTACCACCTCACTGTTAACAGCCAAGATTACGTCTTTGTGTGGCCAGGACGATCTGCAATTTATTGCGGCAAGTGACAGAGGGCCTCGGCAAGGATTATTCAAACCATCTTTCGAAGAAGCATGTTCATCAGCCACCGGCAACTTCCAGCAATGCGCGCCTGGATTCTGGTGACTTTGGATACCTTGTTAATCCGCCGAGATGACCTCATTCCTTTCGGTGGTCTTTCGCCAATCCACTGAGTCCATGCCTACTGCGCCTTTGGTTCCATCCGGCTCTTCGAATACCAACACATCTCCATCCCTTCGATATTTGCTCAATATGAAGGTCTCGTTTGACTTCAGCACCAGAATCGTGCAACGGATGGGCAGCTTCCCGTTGGCAGTGGCTGCCAAACTCTCTCCGCTCGCAATCTTCTTGTCTACTGCCGGCTCGGCAATGTTCGTACTCCTCCCGGTGAAAGTGCTCGGCTGGGCCAACGACGCATAGGGTGGCCGATCTGGCTTCATTGACCCGTAGGCCAGCGTCGCCGGAAGGGAAATGTCATCCATTAGTCGCAGCTCCAGCGATTCCTCGCCCTTCAACGTGGGCCGGGGGCCGCGCATCGGCAGAGAAACGACCTTCCACGGCCATAAGACCGGGATCATCCACTCAACAACGTCTCGCTTCGCATGTCCCTTCCCACCGATGTCCCCCTTTTTGTCCACCCTAAATCTCTTTGCTTGGATCACTTTCGCGGGCACGGGCAAATCGCCATAAGGCAGAATCACCCTGTCAAACGCGATCTTCAAATAACCCTTCCCGATGAAATGCCCGGGCTCTTTCGCTGCTTCGAGGTGCCCACCTAACATGCTGCCTCTGGGAAACATTATTCTGCCAAACTCCTGCTGAGCACGCAGGTGGCACACCACCGGGTCACCCACGGTTGCCGTGCCCGAAGAGAAATCTGGTTCATTCAAAGTACATTGCAGAAGTGTCCCGGCTGGTATCAACACGTCCTTTTGAGCGCAGACCCCACCAGCAGACACTAGCATTCCTATCGCCATCGCCGCTATTCTGATAAATGGCCTCATAAGACTACCTCCTGAGTAAACTAAGAGCACGAAATTGCATGGGTAAGAGCAACCGCACGAAGCTCTGCGCCGCTCGACTCACTTAACTTCTGGTCAACGAAGAAGTGAGAAACGAGGACCTTGCAAGGGTTCGCCCCAGAAAATATGGAAATATCGCTGCAATCGCCACTGTCACTATTGACAGGTAGGTGCGTACCGATGCCTGACAATAAGTCTCTTAGTTTCAGTACGAATCTGGCTAGTATCAGGGCTGATCTGTTTTGATAGCGAGTGTTCGGCAAAATGCCGTTTAAGGGGTAACCGCCGAAATTGATTTAGGCGCAGGGAACGCGGCCTTACCAGGAATTGTCCACGGGACGAGGTGTACCTAAACAACGTGGTTGGAGCATCGCCAGGATTGCGGGATGAAAGCCGGGACGCGCCGTGCGTACTCATCGAACTGATCGCCAAGCGTTTCGCGCGGGAGCTGCTCCTCAGTGCGAAAGCGGTCGCCAATTAGAGAGATGAGAGAGCGCGGGATTAAAAACGCCCGCGCTGCACGCCCAGGCCTGTTAACGATACTCAATGCTGATTCCGAATGCGGTGCGGAACTCTTTGCCCGGCTCGACGACGTGAATTCCCTTTCCGCGGTGACACAGTAGCAAAACCTAGCTCGGCTATTTGACCGAGCGAAGGGAATCGTAGATCGGAGGCTCGTTCAGTATCAACGCCGTTGCGGTGGCAACAAAAGCCGCGCCAAGCATCAGCAACAAAAGCGTGTAGCCGCCTGTCAGTTCCGCCGCCAGGACAATGCCCGTTACCGGAGCGCGAACAGCAGCCGCGAACAGCCCCGCTAGGCCCACGATGGCGAACTGTGTAGGAACGGCAGCTGCCGATGGGACAATACGAGACCATGGTGCGAAGAGTAAAAACCCTGCCTGTGATCCAATCACCAGCATCGGCGCGAAAAGTCCGCCGGGCGTGCGCGCCGCGTAGGAAACCGGCCCAAGAAGGAAGCGGACCAGGAAGATTGAGGCCAACGCGGTCGACCTCAGACTGCCGTCCAATGTCTGTTGCGTGAGCAAGTCACCCCCGCCGACCAAAGACGGCACGAACCATCCAAACAACCCGATGAGGGCACCAATCGCCGCAGCTCTGAGGCCTCCCGGCAGCTTGTCAAAGCTCAGACTCATTGTGAGGGCGGCAAGAATCATGCGGCTGTAGACAACCCCCACAAAGCCCATGACGATTCCGCAAACGATGCTGACAGGGAGAACTCCGAAGTTGAGAAATTCCTAGGTCCGATCGCGATGGAGCGGTCCTGCCAGTCCTACACTTGAACGGCTACAAAATCAATAATCCTACACTCCCTCCCGCATCAGCCGCGATGAGTTGGACAGTCTCTTCCGAGGCTACAGTTGGACACCGCATTTTGTGGAAGGCTCTGATCCCCAAAGCATGCACCAAGCAATGGCAGCTGGCACGGAACACTGTGTCTGCGAAATCCGCCAACATCGGCAGGAAGCACGCAAGAGAGGAGTTGCTGAGCGGATTCGCTGGCCCATGATTGTGTTGCGGACTCCAAAAGGTTGGACCGCTCCAAAGGAGCCGATAGGGCGGGATGGAACTCAGCCCACATGTCAGTTCCGTCCGCGAAAGAGTACATTTTGAGAGTTCGCTCGAGCAGAAGTCGTTTATAAGGGTTGAACATCGGGCGCTAGGAATCCTGCAACGAGAAGAAATCCCGTAGATTACCAGCGTCTCGTGTTCTTAACGGAACGGGAGAGATCGAATCAGGTACCCAGGCGCCACAGCTGGGAATTGGCCGCTGGAGGCAAGCTTGCTGTTGCAGCACAGGCAAATTGCCAGTGCACGTTGCATCTATATGTAATGGGCGATTCCGTCGGAGTTCCAACTATGCCACGACGATCCGGTTCTTTACGGCAAATTGGATGAGATCGGCATTTGTTTTAAAGCCAAGATCCTGCATGATGCGGTATTTGTGAAAGGCCACAGTCCGTGG
>WNGP01004779.1_pt1 | contig 11293 bp, 10 predicted proteins | sample 5407671 | NCBI WGS metagenome assembly WNGP01 (sample SAMN13153381, study PRJNA577476) | soil metagenome | isolation source: 40 cm soil or saprolite under Garry oak tree replicate 2 | place: USA:California | collected 2016-06-15
CGCTTGTTTCGGCTTTTCGGCGTAATACCCGCGCTCTTCGCTGCGACCGATGCGGCGATGGGCCCACAATCCCTCAAGAATCATTTCGGCGGCGGCTGCGGCGGCACCGGCGTCCTTACGGTCCGGGATGCCGAGCCTGCCGACATGCTCCATCAGCCCTTGGATTCTCGCTAGCTGCTGATGACGCTCGTTGGTTGTTGCCAGGTCTGGAAGCTTTAGTTCGCCGCCCAATTCGAACCATTGAATCACCGGCTGGAAATTTACGTCGGTGAAGTGTTTGCTGAAGACCCGACCGACGGCCGTGCGAATCAGTTCGCGCGCCACGGTGTCCGCGCCTTTGAGTTCGCCTTCGTATTCGAGCTCCATTTTTCCGGTGATAGCGGGGAGCGCGGCGTAAACATCGGCGACGCGGGCGACCACGGACTTTTCGCCGGTGCGAGCGGCGCGTTGCTCGGCGCTGCTGACTAGGCTTTCGAGTGTGGTGATGGGGAGACGCTGGCTTACGCCGGAGCGGCGGTCCACGCGCTTGTCCTCGCGAGCCTGGAAGGCGACCTCTTCCACGACCTGGCGCAGGTATTGCGGAACTTCGATCTTCTTGCCGGAATCGCGGCACACCCAGGCTTCCTGCGCCGTGATGGCCATGCCTTCTTCGAGGCTGCCGGGATAGTGCGTGCGAATCTCGGCGCCGATGCGGTCTTTCAGTGGAGTGATGATTTTTCCGCGCGCGGTATAGTCCTCGGGGTTGGCGGTGAAGACGAGGAGGATATCGAGAGGAAGACGCAGGGGATAGCCCTTAATCTGAATGTCGCCTTCCTGCATGATGTTGAAGAGTCCGACCTGAATTTTGCCGGCCAAATCGGGGAGTTCATTAATGGCAAAGATGCCGCGATTGGCGCGTGGGAGAAGGCCGTAGTGGATGGTGAGTTCGTCGGAGAGGTCGCGGCCGCCGCGAGCGGCGCGGATGGGATCGACATCACCGATGATGTCGGCCATGGTTACGTCGGGGGTGGCGAGCTTTTCGACGAAGCGATTGTCGCGGGGCATCCAAGAGATGGGAGTGTTGTCGCCGTCGGCGACGATTTTTTCACGGCATGCGCGGCAAATCGGTTTTAGGGGATCGTCGTTGATTTCGCAGCCGGCAATGACGGGCATTTCCGGATCGAGCAAGTTGACTAGACCGCGAAGAATACGGCTTTTGGCTTGACCGCGTAAGCCCAGAAGAATGAAATTGTGGCGCGAGAGCAGGGCATTGACGATTTGTGGGACGACGGTGTCATCGTACCCGTGGACGCCGGGGAAGAGGGTCTCGCCCTTTTCGATGGCACGGAGCAGATTGCGGCGGAGCTCATCCTTAACAGAGCGCGATGCGCCGCGCGGATCGAAATCGGGAATGCGCTTTAGCTCGCCCAGAGTGCGCTGTCGGGAATGTGCTGAAGACTGTATCGATGTACTCATCGTCATAGGGCCCCGTTCCGCGTCCCGACAAAATCAGGCCGCCCACAAGCTAATTCAATCCGTGTCCGTTACCACCGGCGCGCTGGCGCAAGGCCTCGGACTTCTGTAAATGCGGGGCCCACTCACGAAGGTACGCTACCAGACGCTCCTGGCGGTCCGCTTCCGTACGGAGCTCGAGGACTTGCTGCTTCCACAATAGGTCCATGGGCAGCGTGGCGGCAACGAGATAAGAGAGTCCCTCGGGAGCGGCACCTTGGAGATTTTTCGGATAGTCGTCGAAGATCAAGGTGTGACAGGCTTCGAACAGCTCGACGAGTTCCCGCTGGATGCGCGGATCGGCGGAAGTTTCCCGGTCCTCCAGGTAATCCACGTGACCTTCCAGGAGCGGGTCTTCCGTGAAAAGTTCCACCACGCGAAACGGGGCGCGGCCGGCTGTGAGGATATCCATCGGGCCGTTTTCGTAGCGTCTGACGACGTGAAGGATTTCGGCGGTACAACCAACGCGCGCAACGCCTTTGGGAAGAGAGAGGAGTATGCCGAATTCAGATTTTTCCTCAAGACAGTCTTTGACCATTTGGCGGTAACGAGGCTCAAAAATATGCAAGGGCATTTCAGCGCCGGGGAGAAGTACGACGTTCAGAGGAAACAGCGGAATGCGTTCAGGCCGCATGGGTCCTAGACAACAATGATACCAGACGTAGCAAACGACGGAGATGAATCCTGGCTGCGCAATTCGAGTATTAGTCCCTGGAGTTGATTAAGATGGCACACTTTACAAAAGTGACGCGGTATCTGCATCCGTGGGCATTAAGCCTGCCGATTAACCAAGCATTCTCTTCGCATTTGGCTGAGACTCTGCAACCAAGCAGGCGCTGCTTCCGTTAGGAAAGTTCGTTTAGTAAAGTTTCCATCTCGGAGCGGGCGTGTTGATCGCCTTTTTTCGCAGCGGCCGCCATGCCCCTTGCAAGGATCTGCTTGGCTTCGCTGGTGCGGGATTCGCGGGCGAGCAGTTGGCCGTACATCAGGTAGGCGGGGATGTAGTCCGCATTGCGCTCCAAGAGCGCGCGAAAATGCTGATCGGCGGCGCTGGGGTCGCCGCTGTTCATGCACTCCATGGCCAGTCCGTAGCGAGAGAAGGCGTCATCGGGCTTCTTGGCGACGAACTCTTCCAGCGCCTGGCGACGGGTTTTCTTTTGTTCTGCCATCGGGTCGTCTCGTATTATACGGGTAGCACCGGCGGCATCCAAAATCGCGCCGGAGCCAGGGGTTTCGATGAAGCGGAAAAACGAAAGTAAACAAGAGCCCGAGACTGAACTGCCGGGGAAGCCGGTCAGCGCCTCGCGTTCCGAGATGACAGAAATCGTGCTGCCGGCGCAGACGAATCCGCTGGGAAAACTTCTGGGAGGACAGGTGATGCACCTGGTTGACATGGTTGCGGCATTGGCCGCGCATCGGCATTCGAACAGCTATGTGGTCACCGCGTCGGTGGATTACATCGACTTTCGTAATCCGGTGAATCTGGGCGAAATTGTGAACTTGAAATCGCAGGTTAATCGAGTGTTCCGCACATCGATAGAGGTAGGCGTCGAGGTCTATTCCGAGAATGCGTTGACCGGAGAGAGGAGGCATACGACCACAGCATATGTGACGTTTGTAGCTGTTGACGAGCATACGCGGATGCCCAAACCGGTGCCGCCACTGATTGTGAAAACACCGGAGGAGCGGCGTCGATTCGACGAAGCCGCCGAGCGGCGCAAGACGCGCTTGGCGCTGCGATATGGAATGTAGTGCGCTAAGTCCTTCAAAATAAGCGCTTTCTTCCAATTATGTACTTGACACAGATTTCAGGTAGCGGAAGATTCCCCGCAAGGAACAGGGCAGTAGAAAGTTCGTCACTGCAGCGGCTGTAATTGTGGTCGTGCTGTGCGTGCTCATCGGCCTGTTCTGGGTGGTGGAATAACATGAAGCTCATAGACATTCCAGCCAGTCCCGAACTTCATCCGCGACGGTCAGGGCCTGCTCGACGCAGGAACCGATGGAGGGTCCACGCAGATAATTGCCTGCGAGCCAGATTCCGGGAAATTGTGCCCGGAGATTCTCGATACGTGTCAAGCGAGCTCCGTGACTGAGATTATATTGTGGAAGCGCGCGTGGCCAAATCGTGACATGGGAGAAGGCCGGGTTACTCTTGATGAAAAGGACAGGTGAGATTTCGCGATGTGCCAGATTTGCAAGCTCTTCTAGTTTCAGATTTGTGACTGCGGGATCGGTTGCTCCGCCCACGAAAGTGGTGAGCAGAGCCTGGCCATCGGGGGCGCGACCTGGGAAGAGCGATGAATTCCAGACGCTGCCGAGAACGCGGAGGCCGGCGGAGCGAGGCACGAGGAAACCGAAGCCGTCCAGGGAGTGCGAGACATCCTTCTTACGATAGCCCAGTGAGACTACGGCGACAGGGGCGTATTCCACAGAACCCAGAAGTGATTCGAATTGCGAATCAAGCCGGACCAGCAATTTTCCTGCTACCTCCGTGGGTGTGGTCACGACCAAGGATTGCGCCGTGACGGATTCTTGCCTGCCATTTGCGTCCAGATGAGCTGCAAAGGAGCCATCGCTGCGCTTAACAATTCCGGTGAGGCTCGTTTCTGTCAGCAGGGCAGCGCCGAGTTTTCGCGAAATGGCGCTTGCCAGGGTTTGATTGCCATGGCGAAAGGTTTGCAGCGTGGACTGGCCGCGAGGAGCTTTTTTTGTTTTGGCGAGCCGCAACATGCCGCGAACAATGCTTCCGGAGACTTTTTCTGCTTCATAGAGTTGCGGGAAGGTGCTTCGAACGCTTAGGCGTTCGGGATCACCTGCATAAATTCCAGAAACCAAGGGCCCAACCAGACGATCGAGGAGCTGAGCGGAGAATTTTCTGCGAACGAAGGAGGCCACGGATTCGTCGCCATCGGGAGGAGTGCTTTTTCCGAGGGTGTCAAGCACGAGAGCCCATTTGGTCGCGCCATTGATCAGCGAACTCATGAAAAGCGCAGGAGCACTGAGGGGCACGGACCGGAGTTCGCCGTCGATCAGGATATATCGCGGTGCACGTGGCGGGGCTAGAACGACTTGATCAGAAATGCCGAGGTCCTCGCATAGCTGATGAAGTTGGGCCGTGCCGCTGAAGCTTTGAGGTCCCAATTCAAGTAGGAAGCCGTCGCGAGTTACGGAGTTGATGACACCGCCGGGACGCGGAGAGGCCTCGACTAGTTGCGCCTCGATCCCCGCCTTCCGGAGAGCGAGAGCGCAGACTAGGCCGGAGATGCCACCACCGACCACCAGTGCTGGGACGTGACGGGTCACTGAGATGTGAGCATCCTCTCGCGGGATCAGAGAGTCTTCGAAAAGAGCGGCTTGGCGATGAGCTGCTGTTTTTCGAGATAGGGGTCGAAAAGCATGGCCAGATTGCGGATGAAGATGCGGCCGAGCCAAGTGGCGCGGATCTCGCCTCGTTCGAGGTGCACCAGGCCGTCTTGGCGGAACGGTTCCAGGCGTCGAAGCTCTTCCGCAAAATGCTGGTCAAAATCGATGCCGAATTCGCGTGAAATTTCCTCTTTGAGCACGATGGTATGACACAGCAGGCGGCTGATGACAGTGCGGCGCAGGCGATCCTCGTTCGAAAGATGATAGCCGCGCATGGTGGCGAGGCCGCGTTCGGCGACGGCTTTCTCCCATGTCGGGATATCGCGGTGATTTTGAGCATAGGCGTCTTGAATCCCGCTGATGGCGGTGATGCCCATGCCATATAGGTCGGCGCCCGCTTTGGTGGTGTAACCCTGAAAATTGCGGTGTAGCGTCCGGTTTTGTTGCGAAACGGCCAGCTCGTCCCCGGGCTTCGCGAAGTGGTCCATGCCGATGTAGAGATAGCCGGCCTCCAGAAACTTGAGCAGGCCCACGCGGAAGATCTCAAATTTTTCCATACCCTCAGGAAGGTGTGCGGCGAACGAGCCTTGCTGCTTCTTCAACCAAGGCACGTGCGCGTAGCTAAACAGAGCGATGCGATCCGGGGCGAGTCCGAGAATCTGATCCACGGTGTGGGAAAAAGTGTCTGCGGTTTGGTAAGGAAGTCCGTAAATCAAGTCAACGTTGATGCTATCAAAGCCCAGATCGCGCGCCGCGAAGAGTAGGTCGCGCGTCATTTCGTAAGGCTGAATGCGGTGCACGGCCTCCTGCACATCGGCGTGAAAGTCCTGAATGCCCATGCTGAGCCGGTTAAAGCCGAGCTTGCGCAGAGTTTCGAGATGCTCGCGGGAGGTCACGCGTGGGTCGACCTCGATGCCAATTTCACTGTCGGCGTCGAAATGGAAATGCTCTTTTGTAAAGGCAAACAGATCCTCGATCTGTTCGGGCGTCAGATAGGTTGGTGTGCCGCCGCCCCAATGGAACTGGACCACGCGGCGGTTCTTCGAGACGCTGAGGCTGATGCGCTTCATCTCTCGCTTCAGCACGTCAAGATAAGGGGGCGCGACGTTTTTGTTCTTCTGAATGACGACGTTGCACGCGCAAAAGAGGCACAGGCTTTCACAGAACGGAATATGCATGTAGAGAGAAACAGGTGTCCTGGCACGCTCAGCCTCTTCGTGCACCTTTTCGAGATCGGCTGGACCGAACGCGTCGTTCCAGACCGGCGCCGTGGGGTAGCTCGTATAGCGCGGCCCCGGGCGATTGTACTTGGAGAGAAATTCCTCTCCGACGTGGAGCTCACCGCTCATTTGTTGCAGGCTTGGATGTGCGAGTGTCATGCTTGGCGCCTCCTACCGCACCTGCGCAGCAGGTCTTGCATGGTCAACCAACGCTCGTTGGCCCATCTCGATAAATAGCTGAGCATTCTCGACCGGTGTATGCTGCAAAATGCCGTGGCCAAGGTTGAGGATGTGACCGTGGCCGCCGAGAGAATTGATTGCGCCGAGAGTTACTTCGCGAATTTTCTCCTGAGGGCCAAGTAAGACCGCCGGATCGACATTGCCTTGTAAGGCGATTTTCGGACCCAGCGTCTTTCGAATCTCTGCCAAATCTACGCGCCAATCGACGCTGAGCACATTCGCGCCGGTGCGCGCCACGGCGGGAAGCAGATGTTGTGACGCTTTCGTGTAATAGATCACGGGCACTGAGCCGCTGAGGCCCGTAATGATCTCCTGAATGGCTGGAAGCGCGAAGTCTTCATAGTCCTGCAGATTCAGCTCGCCGCACCAAGTATCGAACAACTGGACGGCACTCGCTCCGGCAGCGATTTGCGCCCGCAGATAGGGAATGGTTGCCTGAGCGATACGATGGAGTAGAGCGCGAAAAGTTTTTGGCTGGTGGTAGAGAAAACTCTTTACCGTAGCAAATCCTTCTTTGGTCTTGCCTTCCACCATGTAACTGGCCAGGGTCCACGGGGCACCAGCAAAACCCAAAACGGGAACCTCGGGGCCGACGGATTTCACGATGCGCCGGATGGCTTCTGGCAGAAAGCCAGTATCTGTCTCCGGGTCAAAAATCTTGAGGCGGTCGACGTCCGCCTTGGAACGCACCGGATTCGGCAGGTTTGGACCGGCGTCGCCGAGTTCCAACTGCAACCCCATGGCTTCGGCGGGAATCAGAATGTCCGAGAATACGATGACCGCATCAACGCCCAGCCTGCGAAAGGGCTGGAGGGAGACTTCGACCGCAAGTTGGGGCGTCTTGCAAACGTCAAGGAATCCGTGCTTTGCACGGATTTCGCGGTATTCCGGAAGGTAGCGGCCAGCCTGGCGCATCATCCAGACCGGAACTCGCGGAAGGGCGTCCCCACGGCAGGCACGAAGGAATAGATCTTTTCGGTTAATCGATGCCATCTGTTGCGTCATATTTCGTCTGAGACATCAAGGATAGCAAATCCCGGCCGGTCTTGCTGGTACGAGTACTAAGGCGGTATCGAATTGTGCGAGCGCCAGCAAGGGTAAGCTATACTCGAAATGTTGACGAATCGGGTGGGTTCAGGGGAGCAGGACAGTTGTCAATTCGGTTCGGCAGATGAGCCAGGAGCTCAGGTGCAAAGAATGAATCATTTATTTCCAATTTTGACTGCGCTCGCCTATCTATTGAGTTTTGTCCTGTATGTTCGCTTTCTGGCTACGGGGAAAAAACTCACGGGTAGATTAGGCACGCTGGTCTTGGGGCTAGGCCTCGTTTCGCATTATTTTGCGCTTTTGGAGAGGTCCCGCGGTTTGCACACCGTTCCTTACCATGACTTGTACGGATCCATGTCGCTCTTTGGCTGGCTTCTGGCGCTGACCTATCTGGGCCTAGAGTTGTATCACCGGCAGCGATCTGTCGGAGCCTTCGTTATGCCCTTTATCTTGGTGTTCTTTCTGGCTGCGCATCTGGCCCCGGCCGACCGGCTTTCACCGCCTGCCGCGCACGGGGCCACGTTTGCGTTTCACGTTACCCTAAGCATCCTCGCCTATGCGGGGTTTGCGCTCTCTTTTGTTCTCAGCCTGATTTTCCTGGGGGAGGAACGCCTGCTGCGAAGCCACAAACTCGGCAACATGGTCTGGCGGTTGCCGCCGCTCGAATTGCTGGAGCGCATGAGCAAGTCGAGTGTTCTGGTAGGGTTGGTTTCCATTGCGATTGGAACAGCCTTGGGATTCGTCTGGGTCGACCGGCTGAGCGAGTATTCGTTTTACGATCCGAAATACGTGGTCACGCTGCTGGTGCTCCTGCTGTATGCGGCGTACCTCCGTCTGGCGGGCACTGCGGCTTGGCGTGGGGCGCGGGCTTCAAGATTGTGCGTCTTCAATTTTTTGATCGTGGTGCTGAGCTTTACGGTCGTAAATCTATATCTCTCGCAAAGTCACCGCTACTTTTAGGAGCGCTTGAAGCGCGCTATGGAAATTGTTCTTGTCGGACTGAATCATCGCACCGCGCCCGTAGAGGTGCGTGAGAAGGTGTCTTTCACGGCCGAGCAGGCCCAGCGGGCGTCTGAGGAGCTCCGCGCTCGGGGAATTCTCGAAGAGACGCTGGTGCTCTCGACCTGCAATCGCAGCGAAGTGTATGGTGTGCCGCCGGAATCCTCCCATGAGTGTGCCCCGGGACTCTCTATTTTTCTGAGCGAGTTCCATTCGGTGCGTCCGGATATCCTCAGCGTGTCGCTCTATCACCACTACGATCGCGAAGCCGTGAAGCATCTCTTTCGAGTTGCGGCGGGGCTCGATTCCATGCTGCTCGGCGAAGCTGAGATTCTGGGCCAGGTGCGGGAAGCGTATCGCTTCGCGCACGAGCGCGGCGCGACGGGGCCCGTGCTGAATCGCCTCTTCCAGGGCGCTCTGGAAGTCGGGAAGCGCGTGCGCACGGAAACGGAGCTTGGCACGCGGCCAATGTCAGTGGCTGCTGCCGGAGTAAAACTGGCAGAACGCATTTTTGGAAAACTGAACGAACGGAAAGCGCTGGTATTGGGGGCCGGCACAATCAGCGAGCAAGTGGTGTCGCAACTTCGCGATCGTGGGATCGCGCAGCTTCATGTCATGAACCGCTCACGCGACCGCGCGGAGGAGCTGGCCAAGCAGTTCAGTGGAAAGGTTGTCGACTGGGGTGAGTGGGATACCGCGCTGCAGTCGCCGGACGTGGTGGTGTCGTCGGTTAGCGCGGATGAACCGGTGCTGCGCTGCGATATCGTCGAGCGAGCAATGGCGGCGCGCGGAAATCGCGCATTGTTCCTGATGGACCTAGGTGTGCCACGGAACATAGACCCCAGGGTTGCGGAGCTATACAACGTCTACGTTTACGACACGGATGACCTAAGCGACATCGTCCAGCAGAATCGCAACGCTCGGGCAAGCGAGGTTCCCCGGGCTCAGGGCATCGTCGACGAACATGTGACCAAGTTTCTCTCTTGGCAGGCGAGCGTCGAGCTGGTTGGACTTGTTGATGCGCTGAGGAAGAAAATGCGGGAGGAGCGCGCGTCATTCATCCGGTCACGTATGGAGCCGATGAAGCATCTGACGGAGACGGATCGCGCCCAAGTGGAAAAATTGATGGATGAGATGCTGGAGAAGCTGCTTCTGGAGCCTGCGGAACGCTTGCGAGGGGAGAAAGAACTCCGGCGGAAGATTCAAAACGTCGAAGCTTTGCGCGATCTGTTTCTTTCCAACCGGGAGAAGCGGTGAGAATCCTGCGGATTGGCACTCGCGGCAGCATGCTCGCCAAATGGCAGGCGGAGTCCGTTCGCAAACAGCTGTTTGCCGCGACCGGCATGGAAGCGGAGATTGTCATCATCAAGACCAGCGGGGACAAGATGCAGCAAGCGCCGCTGACGCAGATCGGGGGCAAGGGGATTTTTATCAAGGAGCTGGAGGAGGCATTGCTGGAGGAATCCATCGATCTTGCGGTGCACAGCGTGAAGGACGTGCCGACTGACCTTCCTTCCCGGCTCATCTTTCCTGCGGTTTGCCGGCGTGATGATGTGCGTGATTGCCTGGTAGGCTCTACGCTGGCAAATCTGCGCCAGCGAGCGCGTGTTGGAACGAGCAGTCTGAGGCGGCAAGCGCAGTTGAAACACCTCCGGCCAGACCTCGATCTCCGTGACCTCAGGGGAAACGTAGACACTCGACTACGCAAAGTGGAGAGCGGGGAATATGAAGCGGTAATGGTCGCCAAAGCAGGCCTCGATCGACTGGGTTTGAGCCAGCGGATTTCCGAGGTGCTCTCGCCGGAAGTGTGCATGCCGGCGGTCGGGCAGGGCGCAATCGCGGTGGAGTGCCGGCTGAAGGACACGGAAGCAGCGGACCTCCTGGCACCTTTGGACGATGCCGAGACCCGCACGGCGATCGTTGCGGAACGCGCACTCTTGTCTGCCTTGCATGGTGGCTGCCAGGTTCCCATGGGGGCTTGGGCGCGTATTGAGCGCAACGAACTATTGCTCGACGCGTGCGTTTGTTCCGTGCACGCATCGCAATACGTGAAGGAACGCGCCACCGCACCCCCGGATCAGGCGGCACAACTTGGAGAGCACATGGCGCGGGTACTCATCGAGGCGGGCGCACAGTCGATCCTAGAAGAAGTGAGCCGCCAGCGTGGCTGAAGCATCTCCAAGTGCCTTGGACGGCAGGCGAATTGTCATAACACGTTCGGCGGCGCAGAGTGAGATGCTGGCGAAGGAACTCTCTGCACGTGGAGCCATTCCCGTAGTGCTTCCGCTAGTATCGTTCGCAGACCCGCAAGATTTCGCGCCGCTCGATCGAGCGATTGCGGAAATCCAGCAATTTGATTGGATCATTCTTACCAGCGCGCAGGCGGTTCGCGCGGTGGTAAAGCGAGGGAAGGAGCTGGAGCGTAGTCTGATTCGCTCAGGGGGCAAGCCACGAATCGCTTCTGTCGGTCCGGTAACCGCCGAAGCCGCTCGGCAGGCCGGACTTCCCGTCGAGTATGTTGCGGAGACGCACACCGGGGCGGCGCTGGCGGAGGAGTTGGGTGACCGGCTTCAAGGAGCGAAAGTATTCTTGCCTCGGAGCGATCGTGCAAATCCGGATTTGCCAGCAGCATTGAAGCGACGCGGCGCGCAGGTTGCAGAAGTGATCGCCTACCGCACGTTGAAGCCAACCGAGGTGGATCAAAGAAACTTGAGGCAGATGGCTGAAGGCGCGGCGGACGCGGTTCTATTTTTCAGTCCGTCGGCGGTCCAACATTTCGCCGAGCTGTTTGGGGGCGAGCAATTGCGCGCTCTACAAGATAAACTGGCCATCACGGCGGTTGGACCGGTCACCGCGAACGTGTTGCGCCAGGCCGGTGTCGGGCGCACCGTGTTGGCAGGAGACACGACGGCCGCCGCGGTCGTCAATGCGTT
>WNGP01005176.1_pt1 | contig 11293 bp, 9 predicted proteins | sample 5407671 | NCBI WGS metagenome assembly WNGP01 (sample SAMN13153381, study PRJNA577476) | soil metagenome | isolation source: 40 cm soil or saprolite under Garry oak tree replicate 2 | place: USA:California | collected 2016-06-15
GGTAATATAAAGATCGGCTCCTTCACGCACCATTTCGAGCGCGATGGCACGGCCAATACCCGTGCCGGCTCCCGTAATAAACCCGCGCAAGCCTGCTAACAGCATTACCAGTTCCTCTCTACTGTGCAAAAAACAAGGCTTTGCTATCTTGCGTCATCAAGTTGACGCAGTTCCGGCAAGTAGGTCTGTAACCGCGTATAGAGATCGCGGTAGAGCGCAAAGCCTTGTTGATAGTATGCGACATTCGCCTTTTGCGGCTGGTAGACTGGACCCTGCGAGATAAAACGTGTGATCTCACGCCAATCAGCGAACATGCCTACACCCATTGCGGCTACGAAGGCAGCGCCCAGCGCTGAAGCTGCTTCACCGGCGACTACCTGCAGTGGCCGATCCACGACATCCGCGGCGATCTGCATCCATAGTTTGCTGCGACTTCCACCATCAGCAGCACAGACACGGCGAATGGGGCGTTTAGCTTCAGCAAGCAGCATGAGATGATGCGCAAACCCGTAGCAGACCGCTTCGAGAATGGCACGGTAGAGATGCGCTCGTGTATGATGCAACATTACCCCGGCGAAGACACCCCGGGCCTCCGGGTCAAAGATGGGTGGGATCACTTCAGCTTCGGAGTCCAGCGCCGCTAGAGGCACGCCACCAGCCAGTGTATTTGCAAACCACTTCACTAACGAACCACTGGTGGCCATGCAGCCACTGATGAGTGTGAGACCTGGAATATCGTGATAATCAAAGTAAAAATGAGGATCAGGCTCGGGACGACCGGCACAATAGAGGATGTCACCAGCGCCACCAAATTTAAGCAGCACATCACCATCCCGCGTCAATCCTGCGGCCAGGGCAGCCGCTATGTGATCGGCGCTTCCGGCCACGACCGGCGTACCTGCTCGTAGTCCTGCCTGCGCCGCGACCTCTTTGTTGACTCCCCCAACAATGTCGGTTGGCTGCTGGACCGGTGGCAAGATGGCGAGGTCTAAACCAGCATGCTCCAGGTAGGGCATGTGCCACCGGCGCCGCCGGATATCATAGAGCCCGCTCTCAACGGCCCAATTTTCTTCCAACGAGTACTGGCCTGTCAGCCGGAAAACGATGAAATCGTAGGAGCCGCATAGGTGAGCTGCACGCGCTACAACGGCTGGCTCGTGCTGTGCCAGCCAGCGCCAGCGGGGATCGATATTCTGCTGGTTAGGCACACCGCCGGTGACGGTGAAAAACTCGCCCAGGTCAACACCGGCATGCAATTGCTTCACTTCGGCGGTCGAGCGCGCATCGTTCTGTTGTACGCTTGCTCGAAGCGGCAGACCTGCCGCATCCAGCAGGACCATAGCCGGTACCATGCCCGAAACGCCGATAGCCGCGACCTCCTCGGCAGGGATAACAGTCAGCAATGCACGCACTGCCTCAATGGTGGTGGTCCACCAGTGTTCCGGATTCTCCTCAGCCCAGCCTGGATGAGGAGATAACAGTTCGTGAGGTTGTTCTGCCTGTGCGACGATGCCACGGTCGCGCTCCAGTGCAACCGCTTTGAGGGCCGTTGTGCCAACATCAATACCAAGCACATAATGGCCAGCCATGTCTTAATTCTCACTTTGTTCTCGTGCTGCACGCACCTCGTCCATAAAATGTTGTACACGTTCGGGATCCACGGGGTTCCAGGTATAGCTGTCCCGCTTGAGGCCGGTACCGACAATCACACCATCCGCGACTGCCAACGTCGCTCGCACTGTCTCAATGCGCACACCTGTATTGGCAAGAACCGGCGTGGTGGGCACTGCCGACTTGGCTTCGCTGATGTGGTTGAGATCGGCTTCAGCACCTGCCATTGCGCCAGAGATGAGAATGGCGTCGGCAAGGGACGAAACAACGACGCTGCGCGCAAGGGCACCGATAGAGCGCCGGGCAACGGGGCGGGCGAACTCCGGCTCGATGTTGAAGAAAAGGCGCACATCACCGGCGCCAAGGCGATGGCGGTAATCCAGCGCAGCAGCAGCATCAGGCTGCCACAGTCCCATATCGCTGTCATAGACGCCGGTGAAGACTTCCCGCACGAAGCTGGCGCGCACTGCCTTGGCTACGGCAAGAGCGGCCATGGGGTCCCAGAGCAGGTCGACGCCATAGGGTAGCCTGATATAGGGGCGCAGTTCGCCAATGGCTGCTGCCATAGCCGCAATCGGTGCGCGGTCGGTACGCAGGGGGTACGGCCGGTCGCCTTCATTGCAGAACAGCAGCCCATCAACGCCACTTTCCTGCAAAATATCCAGGTCACGACGCAGGGCCTCGACAACTGCTGCCATTCCTCCATGGCTCTCATAGAGCGGGCGCCCGGGCAGAGGCAACAAGTGCATCATGGCGATCACCGGTTTGGGACGCCCGAAGAGTTTTTCAAGAATAGGACCATCATCGCTTTGGACATCAGACATGAAGTGTCTCTCCCTGCTAACTCGGATACCTTCCGCTTGGACTCGCTACGCCGAGGGCTTACTCGGGCGGGATCTCCTGGAAAGCTGCTTTCAGGTGGATGCCCTGTCGTTCACGCACCAGGCGTATTACCAGATAGTATATCGCTCCCAGGATCGGGACTGCAAAAGCCTCGATCATCGAGATGGGGGCAACCTTCCCAAAGGCAGTCGTCGCGAAAGTAACATAGAGCACAAAGGCCCAACTGAGAAGCATCACAACACCGGCAATGGTGAGCCAGGGAACGCCCGCAATGCTGGCGCGGACCATGGCAGGCGCTGAGTTGAACAGGTTGGGACGAGTGAAAGGCATCACAATGGCTGCCAGCGCAACGGCGATGAAGGCAACGGCCATCACAGCGATGACGTTGATGAGTAACGCGCTTAACCCTTGATAGATGTTCAGGTAGTTCAGCAGCTCAATCCAGAGCGCTACGACCACGGTCGCCACGACCGGCGTGTGCAGGCGATCATTCACTTCGGCCACATTGGCCGGAGCCAGGCGATCAAATGACCAGGCAAAGAGGTTGCGGGTAGCGATCAGGAAGCCAGTGGGAGTCCACCAGAGCACCGAGAGCACGAAGCAAAAGGCGACAAAGACCTGAAGGAAACCCGGCAAGGCCAGGAATTTCACCAGCGCCGGGAGGTAGGGTGCGAAACCCAGCGGTGAATTCGGGGTATTGAAGCCCAGATAGACAAGGGAGCCGAAATTTGCGAAGCCGTAGGTGTTGTAGACGAGGAAAGTAGCCAGTACGTAAAGGACTGCACTAATCACAAGCGCACCGATGATCGACGTAGTAGCCGTCCTGTACACATTTTTAATCTCGCCCGCGAAGTAGCCGGTCCACTGGAAGCCGGTGAACACCTGGAAGGCGTAAATGATAGCAAAGATCGTGCCAGCCCAGTCAATGCCATTTCCCGGTGAGTAACCAGCCCTGGCGGCCGCTGCAGTTACCTGGTTGAGAGTGATCCCGCTATGAGCATTGAAATTGGCGACAAAGGCGTCATGGCTGGTGATCGCCAGGCCGATGAGCCAGATAGCCATACCTATCCATACAATGCCGAAGGTAACGATCATGTAGCGCGCCACGCGCCGTGTGCCCAATACCATCAGAGCAGCGAAGGCAATTGTGAGCGCGGTGGCAATGAGGAACTGGGTGAGATGGTCGGGATTCCACGAGAAACCCGCTACGAACCCCAGACCTGGGAGCAGCAGCGTCATCATGGTCGTGAAGTTGAATGAAACCCAGGTCGTAAAGACGAAGGTGAGCGCAAGATTTGTCAGGAAGCCGACGCCTGGCCCCAGCACGCGGCTGACCCAGACATAATCTCCGCCGGAGCGCGGCATAGCGATGGTGAAGTACAGATATACCAGGCCAAAGCAGAGCACCAGCGGGATGGAGAGCAAGAACGAGACCAGCACATTGGCGCCAGGCCAGAAGGTTGGCGCAAACGAGAACACCTGGGTAATGCCGACAGGAATAAGCACGGCCGAAAAGACCAGGTTGAAGGCGTCAAAAGGGGAAAGCTCGCGCACCAACCCTGTCGCGTTACGGACAAAGAGCGAGGTAGAACCACTTACTGTAGACATTGAGCCCTCCTAAGACTAGAGCGATAAAAAATGATACCGCCAGGATGACACTACAGGAAGTACAGGCGCTGATTCGCTTGGAGTAGCGAACCGCGTCGCTACGATTACGCATTACAACGATCGATAATGCACCCTTTTTGGGGAAACTCCGTAACTCCCAGGCAAGGCTCCCTATCAAGGCACGGTAAACCGGCCCCATAAGCGTCAAGCCATTCCCTCAGGAGGCGGGGCTGAGAGGAACGACCCCACCCACGGGCGACCATAAAGGCCCACCCATCCACCTCTCGTCCACCCTCGCCCCTACGGAGTCTGATCCTGTTTTCGTTCTTAATTTGACGTCTATTGGGCATGGTAAACCGGCCCCCTACGAACCGTTACTAGAGATATATGGTTGCATCGCCTCCTGCCAGTACTGCACGCTCTGCCGCAGGTCGCGCAGCAGCGAGGCGTCGCCGGCCTCGAATGGATGGATCGGCTCAAGGAACAGGTAAACGTCACTATCACCTGGCCAGCGTTTGATGGTTTCGAGGATGCTTGCTGCGCTCACTATACCCTGGTTGTTGTACTGAGGAGTAAAAGGCCAGTGGTGGTCGCCAGTGCGGTCAGTTTGTTGCAGGTGTATCACCGGTGTATGCGGCCATGGGTGAGCAAGCCAGGCCAGGTAGTCATCACTGGTCGTTCCGGTGTGCAGGACACAAGGATGGCCTACATCAAGGCAGAGTACAATCGGAACAGCTCCAGAGACCACAAGGCTGGCGAGCGAAGACGCTTCCTCGATGCTATGCCCCCACTCCCGGGGTACAGCCATATTTTCGAACATGAGGAACTGCAGCCCCTGCCGCGCGGCATAACGAGCAAGCGCTGCCAGGCGCTCCCGCAATTGCTGGATAAGGAGTTGCTTGCGCAGATCGTTTGCTGCGTCTTGCACGCTCAATGCTCCTATATGGCCACCGGTTCCAAGGGCACCAAGACGGGCAGTAAAATCGATGGCACGTTCATACCAGCGCATGGCTGTTTCCCGCATTGCCTCACCCGGGTGTAGCAACTGGTTCCAGGAGTATGCCGCAAGGCCAGTGAAAGTGCTGTGCAGGAGGATACCCCGGGCAGCAGCATATGCGCGCACAGCACCGGCATAGGCGGCCGTTGCGGCCTCGTCAAGCATAGGGTCTACCAGGTCCAGGCTGAACTGGCAGCAGTCCAGGCCGAGATCTTGTTGCACGATGGCCAGCCACTGCTCCGGTTCAGGCCAGCGCTTCACGGCAAAGCATGTATTGATGCCAAGGTGTAGACGTGGCATATTGCCTGATCCTCCTAGCTAAAATATGGCTTTGACCCGGTGGATTTTAACCACTGGCCATCTGGTAGCCTTTGAGCTTGCCTTTATCGAGCGTTACCAGCACACCGTGAAGGACACCTTCGCTATAGTCGCTGCCAGGGTTAATGCAAATAGTGCGTCCGATCTTGCACGAGGCATGGGCTTCATGGATGTGGCCGTGCAATCCCAGCAGTGGCTGGTAACGCTCAATCGCTGAACGCACCGCCGTCGAGCCGACAGGCTTGAAACGCGTCTGCCCCATGTTCGTCTGCACCTTCAGCGATGCATCCAGTTCCGGCGCATCGTCGAGTCCGCTCTGAAAAGGGGGCACATGGAAATTCATCACCAGCGTTTCTGGTCGCTTGACCCCGGCCATCAGGACATCGATGCGCTGTCCCAGTTCGTCCTCGCTACACTCTCGCGGTGTGTGCCAGGGAGTAGGATTCGACCAGCCGCAACTGATCATCTCGTTGTCGTCGTTGAGCTGCACAGTCATGTCTTCAGGATTGCGGACGATGCTTGCGCCGGACAGCGCCTCCAGGACGGAAGGCGGGTCATCATTCCCACCCATGATGAAGCAGCGCACTCCTGTTCCAGTGAGGCGTTCATCGGCCAGGGTTAACCATGCCAGCAGTCGCTCTTTCATGAGCCGCTCGAAAAGAGGTTTGATCTCACCCGAAGCGTGCAGTTCCCGGGGCTCTCCCTGGCGGCAGCGATAGGGATAGAGGCCTTTATCACTCGCTCGCGCCTCGAAAGCCTGCACTTCCTGCTCCGTCGTGAGTCGAACCTGGCGCCCATGTTCTTCGGTTATGTAGGAGCCTGAATCAACTTCTTCCAGGAAGACGATAGCCTTACCAAGAATGTCGCCACCCATTACAAGAACGTTCGCCTGGTAAAATTTCGCCGCATTCAGAAACTTGCGGAAGCAGCGGTTGGACCCGTGAACGTCGCTTGCGTAATAGATGCGTGTTGCAGCCATGTTCTTATCTTTCTATGCCTACCTGCATACGCTGGCGTTGGCTACCTGCGAGAGAAACTTGCAACCCACAAGCCCGCAACTGCTCTAGCACGGCCTGAGGTGCGGCGTCATCAGTGATCAACGTGTGTATCATCTGTATAGGGGCCACGACCCCAGGCGCACAGAACCCCAGCTTGCTATGATCGGCAAGCACGGTTACGTGACGCGAGCGCTCCATCATCAAACGATGCAGCGCGGCAGACTCATAGTCCAACTCTGTTACTCCGACAAGTGGATCGATTCCCGCAGCCCCCAGGACACAGATATCGGCATAGAAGCGACTGATCGTTGCCTCGGCGATTGGACCCAACATGGTCAGTTCGTCGGCGTGCAGTTTGCCACCGACGACAATTACAGAGATGTTACGCGAACATAAAAGGCTGGCATGGGAGAGCGAGGCGGTTACCACGAGCAGGCGAGGATGAGGAGGCAAGAACTGCGCGAATTGCGCGGTTGTCGTACCTTCTCCCAGAAAGAGTGTCTGACCGGGTTCAATTAGCCTGGCAGCATCCGCTGCTATGAGGCGTTTTTGCGAGGAGAACTGCAATGCCCGGCTGTTGAAGCCCAGTTCCACGCTTTTTGTGACGTGCACGGTTGCTCCGCCGTAGGTCTGGCGTAAGAATCCATCCTGCTCGAGACGTTTGATATCACGCCGGATAGTCATTTCGGAGACGCCGAGTTCTTCGGCCAGTGCCTGGGTTTCAATCGATTGGTGCTCGGCAACTCGTTCCAGGATCAACCTGCGTCGCTCGCTTGCCAGCATAGGGTATGCTCCCACCACCTTCTGATCTCGATCACAAGATCAAACATATTTCAACAATTTTCCATTGACTAATAGTGTTGCTTATTGTATACTTTAGTCAATAATCCCTTGCTTGTCAAGCCTGAGGATGCAGGCATGACCAGCGCACTTCTGCTTTCTCCAGGCGGCATGCACCGAATTACTTGTTTTGACTGTAATCCAGAAGGAGTACGAAATGGAAACGTCAAGGCAGTCCTCATCGTTATTTGTGCGGCAATCATCAGGTCTTGTACGTGAAGCGTCAGCCTTCGACGCGATGATCTTCAACGCCGTCTTCTCGGCCCCAGTAGGGGCAACGCTCGCGTTCGGCATCTTCTATGCGCTTGGCACCTCTCCCGGCGCGGATATAGTGCAGGCGCTGCTGATCGCATTTATTGTCAATATACCGGTGTGCATCATGATGTCAATGATGGCAGCGGCAATGCCGAGAACGGGCGGCGACTATGTCTGGATCAGCCGTATCCTGCACCCGGCGGTGGCGGTCTATAGTAATTTCTCTGCTGCTATTTCGGCATTGATTGGCGCGGCCTTCTGGGCGCGTTCCTTCGCAGTGCTGGCGGTTGGCCCAACGCTGGCGGTGCTGGGAGCTGTGACGAACAACAGCGGCCTGATCAGCGCGGGCAACGCAGTCAGCGGCAGCGATGCTACCGGCCAGTGGTGGACGTTTGGACTGGGATTGCTACTGATTATTATCCTGGCGGCAGCCATGTCATCCGGAACGAAGATTTCGTTTCGCGTGCAGAATACCTGCTGGATCATCGCCAGCATCGGTACCTTCCTCGCTTTTGTGGCCCTGCTCATCGCCTCGCGCTCAGACTTCATTGCGAACTTCAACGCGTTCGCCCAGCCGTTCACACACAGTGCGAATTCATACCAGGCTATTCAAAATGCCGCTGCCAAGGCTGGCTTTACCTTCAATAGTGGGCACCTGTTTTCCGCGACAATACCGGTGGTTGCCATTATCATGACTTTCATGATGTGGAACTGGTGGTCGGTTTACATCTCGGGAGAACTCAAATCCGCAGGCAAACTGAACCGGCAGTTGTCTATAATGCTAGGCGCTCTCGTGTGGGACTCACTCTTTATGATCATTGGCGTCCTGCTGCTGTACCGCAGCGCCGGCGAGCAGTTCATTGCCAGCATTAATTTCCTGACTACTACGACGACCGGGTACACGCTGCCGGTGCTGCCGTACTACAACCTGATGGCGAGCATTGCCGCCAATAGTCCCATCTTTTCGCTGCTGGTTGCCATCAGCTTCCTCTTCTGGAACTTGCCCGCAATGTTCCCGAACACGTTCATGCCGGTGCGCACAATTTTTGCCTGGGCGTTTGATCGCATCCTGCCGAGCAAGCTCTCCGAAGTTAACGAGAGAACGCACGCTCCCATACCCGCGATCATCACGGCATCGGTGATTGTGCTCATCATTCTGGTCTGGTCGGTGCTCTCCACCTCGTTCTTTACGCTGCTCTCGCTAGGCGTGCTGGCCGGTGTTGTGACCATTCTGACGGTGAGCGCCGCGGCGATTGCATTCCCATTCCGTCGACCCGAGTTGTATAAGAACTCTCCGGCCAATGTTTCTATAGCGGGTATCCCGGTCTTGTCTATCGTGGCGGTGCTCTCGATCATCGTGATGATCGGGCTCGCCTATGTAGTCCTGAGCTACCCGCAGCTCGGTATCGTACCATGGCAGGGGTTTGCTTTCATGGGGTCGCTGGTCGTGGTGGGGCTGTTGATTTTCTTTATTGCGAGGGCTGTGCGGGCAAGCCAGGGGATTAATCTCGATCTGATCTACCGGGAGTTGCCGCCGGAGTAAGTCCTGGACAGTTTGCAGACATGCTTGTGACAGGCTCTCGTAGGAATAGCAAGAGTAGCAGGAGTAGTGGGTGTAGCGGGTGTAGCGAGCCACCACTATTCCTCTGCTATATTTTCGCGAGGTGGCTCTGTTTGATCGGTGTGAAAGAGGCAATGCATCAGGAAGGATATACTTCGTTGTTGACCATGACCGCTGGACATATCTGAGTCATCTGATAGACATGTGCTTGACCAAGCAATGCAGAAGCACGTTGTAAACCAAGAAGGACACCGGGTGGTCGTTTCTGTAAGCCGTGAGCATCAGAGGCAATGCAATGGATCAGACCTCTTTTTAGCAAGACTTCAGCACAGTGCCGCGCCGTATTCCCTTGCATACCTATCAGGCTACCCGCCGTCAACTGAGCTAACACCCCCTGTCGAACCAGAGCGGCGAGACGAGCTGGGTCCTGCTGGATCGCACGATAGCGTTCTGGGTGAGCAATAACAGGTACTATACCATACGCCTGTAGTTCAAAAATCACCCGCTCCGTCTCTGGAAGCCAGGTACTATACCACAGCTCTAGCAGGAGGTAACGGCTATGGTTGAGAGTTGCCAGCCGTCCAGTCTGGATATCCTGGATCAATCCAGGCTTGATGAGCGCTTCATGTCCAACAAAGAGGCGCAGTGGAATGCTAAAGCGCTCAAGCGCTTGTTGCAACTCATTGACCCGTTCCTGGATCTCTGCTGCTGAGCGTTGCACAAACTCATCATTGTAATGAGGAGTAACGATTGCCGAGTGAATGCCTTCCTGCACAAGCGCCCGCGCCAGTGCTAGAGCCTCTTGTATCGTCTCGGGTCCATCATCAACGCCAGGCAAGATATGTAGATGTGTATCGATCATAACCTGTAGAGGGTGATAATCACCTTTGAATGTTCCTCAAGTTCATTTATAGAATTGACCCTCACACTTTACCATATCCTTCTCACTGATGCCACTATCCCGCTTGACATGCCAGGGCTTTTCCTAAATAGTGCTCGAGGATATTTATTGTGCGGTTACTTTAACAGTACTTGCAGCAGTATTCCCAGCAGCATCATAAGCTTTAGCAATAATGGTATAGGTAGCGCCTTTTTTCCCTGGAACATTCCATACACAACTATAAGGAGAAGTTGTATCAGTACATAAAAGCGTTCCATTCACAGAAAACGCAATCTTTGTTACAGCAACGTTATCGGAAGCATTTGCAGCAATAGTAACTACGCTAGCATGTTTTACTGTGCTTCCATTAACAGGATTGGTAATTGATACTGTTGGAGGTGTTGTATCTGGTACCGGTGTTGGCGTTGGTGTCGGAGTCGGCGTTGGCGTCGGTGTAGGTGTTGGTGAAGGCGTCGGAGTCGGTGTAGGTGTGGGCGTTGGTGAAGGCGTCGGGGTTGGCGCTACCGCGGTGATCATGCCGTTTAATATATTCATCGTCATTTGCTGTACGCGCGGGTCTGCTCCATGACTCTGATACTTATTATCATCTAATTTCCATGACCATTCAATAGTGCCGGCTGTGAATATGAGGGCATTACTTGGTGTATACGTATAGATCGATCCACTCGCAATCCAATTATATCCATAGGCATCCGTAACAGGAGAATTTGAAAGAACAACGAGGTTATTTGGCGTTTGTCCATTATTTGCTACTGCATCAAATTCATATCCGACAAGAGATGGGATGGAATCTCCATTGTTTAATCCTGTTCCGCTGTATACCCAACTGTCTGCATTGGAAACGACCCAGGGAACACTGTTCGGATAATTTAACTGAGAAACAAACATAACACCAAGCAAAGCATTTTCCGGTTGATTCACCGGGTTATCTCTCCATTTGACAGTAGTTAGTGGAGGATTGTAATTAGGATTGCCCTGCTGGTTGTATGGATCAAGTGCTGCATCTTTGTAACAGGTCATCACTCGATTGGCAACGCCTATTGTTGATGGTTCAAATCGGATTTGCCAATAAATACTATTGGCATCAAAGAATGCCAGGTGTTTTCCCGCGTACATACTATTGGTAATGTTATCTCGCATTGGTTTGGACCAATATTCATCGTGATAATTGGACAAAAAAAGCTTGTGATTATTTATAAGTAAAGGGTTTGTTTGCGTATCAACACTTGTGGCATAAGAAATATTGTATCCCTGCGCTTCAAGAAAACGGATCATATTATAATCGCCGTCAAAAAACCCTCCTGCGCCGTCCCATTGCGAATAGGGACGATCAAAAGAGACCTTGTATGCTCTGCCTGCCG
>WNGP01004780.1_pt1 | contig 11292 bp, 16 predicted proteins | sample 5407671 | NCBI WGS metagenome assembly WNGP01 (sample SAMN13153381, study PRJNA577476) | soil metagenome | isolation source: 40 cm soil or saprolite under Garry oak tree replicate 2 | place: USA:California | collected 2016-06-15
CCATCCGGATTCGATCTACGCGGGCGCGATCGGAGCGGCGTTGTGGGGCGCGTTCCGTTTCCGCAAGCTCGCGGCGCAGGCCGAGGTCGCCAACGCCGCATAAACAAGGAGAACGCGATGGCCCTGATGATCACCGAAGCGTGCACGGCTTGCGATGCCTGCGAGCCGGTCTGTCCGAACAAGGCGATTGCGGCGGGCAGCCCGATCTACGTCATCGATCCGATGAAATGCACCGAATGCGTCGGCGCCGAGGACGAGCCGCAGTGCAAGCTGGTGTGTCCGGAGAGCTGCATCATGCCCAATCCGGACTGGACCGAGAGCCCAGAGGATTTGCTGGCGAAATACGAGCAGCTGCACGCTTGAGCCTGCGGCCGGCAGGTTCGCAAACATTGGGGAGCGCGCAATGAGCTTCAGCAACCGCATCAGTCAGACGCTCCACGAGGAGCATCAGGCGACCGTCGCGCTGATGGAGCGGCTCGAGCAATTGATCGCGCGCCAGCGCCGCTCCCCGCCCGCGAACGAGCGCGGCGTCGCGCAGCTTCTCGACGAACTCTCCCGAGAGCTCGGGGCGGACGTCGAGCGGCATTTCGCCTTCGAGGAGGCGCAGCTGTTCACCTATCTCGATGCGATCGGCGACAAGGCGATCGGCGCGCATCTGGCCGGCGAGCATGCGGCGATGCGGCCGCTGGGGACGCAGCTGGCGGCATTGGCGCGCAACGCGCGCGACAACGGATTCGACGGCTCCGGATGGGACGAGTTCCGGCACATCGGGGGCGAGCTGTGCGAGCGCATGCTGGCCCACGTGCAAAAGGAGGAGATGGCGTTGCTGCCGCTGCTCGAGGAAAGCATGGACGATCAGACCGAAGCGCGGCTCTACGCATCCTATGTCGAGAACGCGTGAGGACGTCGCCATGACCGCTGCGCTTGCCGAACCCGGCCTTCGCCGTTTGGACGCCCTTGATCTCCAACGGATCGTTGCCATCGACCTCGAGCACACCGGCCGCAGCCGCAGGCATTTCTTCGAGAAACGGCTTGCCGCCGCAACGACGCATGCCGAGGATTTCGTCGACATCGGCGTGATGCGCGGCGGATCGCTGCGCGGCTATGCGATGGCCCGTCTGCTGCGCGGCGAGTTCGGTCGCGAGCACGTCACCGCCGTGCTCGAGGCGATCGGCGTCGAAACCACGAGCCGGGATCTCGGCATCGGGCAGGTCCTGATGGACGGCCTGTCGGCGGCGTTGAAAGCCCATGGCGCGCGCTGGCTGCAATCGCAGGCCGATTGGACCAGCCAGGCGATGCTGCGGTTCTTCGAGGCCTCCGGTTTCGAGCTGGCGCCGCGAATGTTGCTGGAGCGCTCCGTGACCGCGCCGCTCGCCGAGCCGACCGAGCATTCTTGAGGGGTGCCCACGTCCATGAATCCGCGCGCAAGTCTCTCGATTCCTCGGCGCATCGGCGAAGCGCACGAGGTCGACTACAGCAAGCCGCTCGACGCGGCCTTCGGGTCGCTGGCACGGGACAGAATCCCGGTGCGATCCATGGCCGAGACGGACCTGCATGCCATCGTCGCGATCGACCAGAGCATCACCGGGCGAGCACGCGCAGCCTATCTGCGACAAAAGCTCATGGAAGCGCTGCACCAATCCGACGTGCGGGTCTCGCTGGTCGCCGAGCTCGACGGGCTTGCGGTAGGCTTCGTGATGGCGCGGGTCGATCTCGGCGAATTCGGCCGCGCCGAGCCGGCTGCGGTGATGGACACGATCGGGGTCGATCCGAACTACCGGCGGCAGGGGGTTGGCCGCTCGCTGCTCTCGCAGCTGTTCCTCAACTTGGCGGCGCTCAGGGTCGAGCGCATCCGCACCGAGCTCGACTGGCGCGACCGCGAGCTGCTCGCCTTTCTCGACGGCTGTGGCTTCCGCCCCGCCAGCAGCTCTGCTTCGATCTTGCGCTCATTTGATCCATTGCGGTTCAAGCGCGCGCCGGTTTGGCCACCCGGCGCACCACGTCCGCGGTGAACCACGCGAACGCCACGGCGCCGACCAAACCGACGGCGCTGCCCAGACGGGTCAGCATCGCGTTGTCCAGCACGATGGCGACGGCCATGATCGCCAGCGCCGAGCAGTGACACGCCGCATGAAGTTTCGGCGGCCAGGATGCGGCAAGCTCGGAGACGAGCGGCGGCGAGCCGCGCGGTTGCACCACGTGCATCGAGGCAAGGAACGGCAGGATGCGGTCGAGCACGCCGAGCAGAAAGGTCAGCAGCCAGCCGCCGAGCAGCAGAAATCCGAACAGCGTCGGCCCGTTCGCTCCGGCGTAGCCGTAGAGCGCGGCGAGGCCGACTAGAGGCGTGAGCAGCAGCATCGCCCAGGCGACGCGAACCAGCACGAACGACAGGCCGAGACGCTTGCGCATGCCGCCCGCAAGCGTGCGCGCCATCAGCCGAAGGTGCATCGCCGCGGCGAGAAGCCCGACGATGCAGGCCAGCGCAAGCATGGCTCGGCTGTCGAGCACGGCGCCCAGGACGCCCACCGCCAGCGCCGCCGCGGCAAGCGCGAATCCGGCGAACGCGGCACGTTTGGCCGGCGTGGAAGCCAGCGCGAACATCGGCACCAGCACCTGGCTGAAGCCGAGCGCCAGAAATCCCATGAAGCCATAACCGCCTAGGATCAGATGCGCGAGCGCAAACGATCCGTGATCGGGCAGGATCGCGCTCTCGTAATCGATCGCCAGCGCGGTCCCGAGGCCGGCGAGGCCGACCAGCGCGGCGAGCGCCGTCCAGCCGTATGCCGCGACCACCGGCAGGCTGCCGGCACGCCGCAGGTTTTCGGCGAGCAGCGCGGCGAACAGCAGCAGGCCGGCCGTGGTGAGGAATGCGGCGGCGATCACCACGTGAATCGAGACCGCGAGCATCCCGAGCGCCAGGCCGCCGAGCCGGGGACGATCAGCCAAAACACCAGCTTGATCGGCCACACCGCCGCCAGCGCCCGGCGCGTGGCGACCGGCAGCAGCTGCACCGACGCGCCGACCGCGGTCGTGGTCAGCACGCCCAGGGTGAGCAGGTGGATCGCGGCGAGCGCCGGCCCCGCTCCGCCGCGGAAGCTCGTCGCCTGCTCGGCGCCGGCGAACAGCGCGATCCACATCAGCACGTGGAAGATCGCGGCCGCGGCGAAGAACCGCAACGGAACCGATGCCGGCAGCAGCCGGCTCTTGGCGCCGCCGAGAAGGGCGGCGGCGAGCGTCATGGTCCCCAGCGAACCATGCGGAGCTGCACCTCGCCCGGACAGCCGGGATCGCCGCACGAGGGCACCAGCTCGTGGCTCCAGCCGCGATCGTCGAGCTCGGGATAGAGAAAGATCGGCTCGCGATCGAGGTGGGCGATGAGCGCACCCTCGACCTCGCCGCTGTCGATCAGGCCCAGGATGGCGACCATCGGCTCCGGCGGCTCGAGCCCGCTGACGTCAACATGCAGTCCCTCCGCGGTCCGCCAAGTCCGCGAAGGCCCGGCAGCGTCCGCGCACGCACAGCTCATGGCGCGGGCACCTGCTCGGCCGCGAGCTTCGCCACCAGGCGCCGGGCGAGCGCCGCCGCGGCCAGGCGGCGATAATGCGCCGTCGCAATCGTGGTGCGCATCGGCTGCACCTGCTTCTGCACGAGCTTGTCGAGCGCTTGCAGCAGCGTTTCGTCGATCCTCTTTCCGACCAGGGCGTGCGTGCCTTCGACGAGGAACGGCCGGGAATTGGTGCCGGTCACGGCGATGCGGAGCTTTTTGAGCGTTCCCGCGGCCACCTCGAGCGCAACCGCAACGCCAGCCAGTGGAAAATCGATCGCCTCGCGCGTACGCACTTTTCGGTAGGACGAGGGCGGCGCATCGGCAGGCACATGCACGGCCACGACCAGCTCGTCGACGGCGAGCGTGAGATGCGCCTTGCCGTCCTCGACGTAGAGCTCGCCGAGCCCGATGCGCCGCCGGCCGCCCGGTCCCGCGATCTCCACTTCTCCCCCGAGCGCGATGAGCGCCGGTGCCAGATCCCCGCAAAACGCCGCATGACAGCGTTTTCCCTGCGGCGCGACGTGACAGATCTCGCCCCGATGCTTGAGGCAAAAAGCGTTGGCACGCCGCCACCACTGGCTCTGGTTGTAATAGATGCAGCGCGTGTCGAGGCAAAGATTGCCGCCGACCGTCGCGGCCGTTCGATGCGCCGGACCGGCGATCGCCTCGGCAGCCTCGGCCAATGCCCGATAACGCTGGCGGAGTTCCGGTTGAGCGGCGAGCTCCGACACCGTCACGCAGGCGCCGATGCGCGCGCCCTCGCGGCTCCATGTCCACTGCGAAAGCTCTTCGATCCCCATCAAGTCGATCAGCACGGCGGGAGTTTCAATCCCGTGACGGATGTTGACGACGAGATCGCTGCCGCCGGCCAGATACCGGCTGGTCCGGTGCTCGCGGCGTGCGGCGATCGCCGCCGCGACGTCGTGCGGCTGGGCGAGGTGAAACTCGGGAAGCGGATCGGTCATGATGCCGCCGCGCGCGATGCGCTACGCCGCGCCTTGCGCCGACGCTCGACCAGCGCTTCCATGACGCGATCCGGCGTGAGCGGCAGCTCGCCGAGATCGAGTCCGATGGCATTGGCAACCGCGTTGGTGAGCGCCGGCGCAAAGCCGGCGAGCGCGCCTTCGCTCGCCTCCTTGGCGCCGAACGGGCCGAACGGGTCGTGGCTTTCCACGATGTGCGTCTCGATCGGCGGCGATTCCGCTATCGTCGGCACCCGGTACTCGAGCAGGCTCGCGTGCAGCGGCAGGCCCTCGGCATAGCGCGTCTCCTCGCTCAGCGCCTGGCCCATGCCCATCCATACCGAGCCCTGGATCTGGCCTTCGACCGCGAGCGGATTGATGGCGCAGCCGCAGTCGAGCGCCGCCCACACCTTCTCGACCTTGATCTTGCCGAGCTCCTCGTCGACGCTCACCTCGACGACCTGCGCGGCGTAGCTGAACCCCATCGTGGAACCGACCGCGCCGCCGCGATGCTTGCCGCCTTGCGCGTCCGGCGGGCAGGTGAACGAGCCTTTCACGGTCACTGGCCCCTCGTTGGCGAGCACCGCCCCGACCACCTCGGCGAATGGAAGCCGCGACTGCTCGCCGCTGCCGACGAAGAACGTCGCGCCGGCGCATTGGATGTCCTCGGGGCGGGCTTCGAGTTTCTTGGCCGCGGCCTCGACGAGCTTCCTCTTCAGGTGCTTCGCGGCGTCGATCGCCGCGTTCCCGACCATGAAGGTGATGCGCGACGAATAGGCGCCGTTGTCCTTGGGCGTGATCGCGCTGTCCGCCGCAACCACGCGAACGCGGTCGAGCGGCACGCCGAGCGTCTCGGCGACGGCGATCGCCACCATGGTCGAGGAACCCTGGCCGATGTCCGCGGCGCCGGTGAGCGCCGTCACCGCGCCATCAAAGTCGAGCCGAAGGTTGACGACCGCGTGCGGCTCGCCGGTCCAATGGATCGGCTTTGCCGCGCCGCTGACGTAATGCGAGCAGGCAAGCCCCAGGCCCTTGCCGCGCGGCAACCTGCCGATGCGCTCGCGCCACTGGCTTGCCTGCTCCACCCGATCCAGGCATTCGGCGAGCCCGCAGCTGTTCACCGTCAGGTCGTTGAGCGTGCGGGTGGGGGCGCGGAGCATGTTCGCGCGGCGCACCGCGAAGGGATCGAGAGTAAGCTCGCGCGCCATGCGATCGACCAGGCATTCGAACGCGTAGCGGCTGTCGACCGCGCCGTGCCCGCGCATCGCGCCGCAAGGCGGCAGATTGGTATAGACCCGATAGCCGTCGTATTTCACCGCCGGGATATCGTAGAGGCCGTGCAGCAGCGCGCCGGCGTAGAGGATCGTCACGATGCCGTAGCCCGCGTAGGCGCCGCCGCGCTGCGTCACCTCGCACTCGCACGCGGTGATGCGACCATCCCGTCGCATTCCGAGCTTCAGGCGAATATCGGTGTGCGGGCGGGCGCGGTGGGTGAGGAAATTCTCCTCGCGGGAGAGCCGCATCAGCACCCTGCCGCCGGCGGCGCGGGCGAGCAGCGCGTTGGCGAGCTCGAAATTGAGCACTTCGACGCGCGCCCCGAAGCCGCCGCCGATGAACGGCTTGATCACGTGGATGCGCGAGGCGTCCATGTCGAGACAGCGCGCGAGCATCAAATGCAGTTAGTAGCCGACCTGGGACACGGAATGGACGGTCAGCCGGCCGCTCAGCGGGTCGTACTCGGCCAGCATCGCATGCGGCTCGATCTGCGCGTGATTGACCTCCGCGCAGCAAAAGCTCGCCTCGCGCACGAGATTGGCCGCGGCAAAGCCCTCGCCGACGTCGCCGAACGTATGATGCACTTCGCGCTCGAGGTTGCCGGGCTTGTTGTCGTGCAGCAACATCGCGTCCGGGGCTCGCGCCGCCTCGGAGCTGAAATAGGCGGGAAGCTCGCGCAGCTCCAGCTCGATCAGCTCGAGCGCGCGCTCGGCGGTCGCCGCGTCGACGGCGGCAACGGCGGCGATCGGCTCGCCGCGGTAGCGCACGCGGCCGCGCGCCAGCGGGTATTCGTTCATGGCGACCGGCAGCACCCCGTAGGTCAGCGCGCAATCCTCGCCGGTGACGATCGCCACCACGCCTTCGAGCGCGCGGGCCTTGGCGACGTCGACGCGGACGATCTCGGCATGGCTAACGGGGCTGCGCAGGATGCGGCCGACAAGCGCGTCGGCATGATCGAGATCGGCGGCGTAGCGGGCGCGTCCCGTCACCTTCTCGATGCCGTCGATCAGCGGAATTTTGCGCCGTTCGGCACCGCCGACATCGACCGGCGCGGTCATGACGCGGCCATGCCGGCGGCGGCGCGCACCGACTCGAGGATTTTGACGTAGCCTGTGCAGCGGCACAGGTTGCCGGCGAGCGCCGCACGGATCTGCTCGTCGTCGGGATGCGGATTGCGGCGGAGCAGCGCCTCGGCGGCGAGGATCATGCCGGGCGTGCAATAGCCGCATTGCGTGCCGAGCTTCTCGTGGAAGGCGCGCTGCAGCGGATGCAGCCGGCCTTGCGCGGCAAGTCCCTCGATCGTCTCGATCGATTTACCTTCGCAACGCGCCACAAGCGTGAGGCAGGAGAGAACCACGTTGCCGTCGATGAGGACCGCGCAGGCGCCGCATTCCCCGCCGTCGCAACCGGTCTTTACCCCGGTGAGCCCGACCACCTCGCGAAGGTAGTCGGCCAACAACTGATTCTGCGCAACCGCGTCTTCGCGGCGGCGCCCATTGAGCTTGAGCCTCAATAGCCGTTTTCCGGATTGCGGACTTGCCGATTGCATTGCAACCCCATCGAATTCTGCTGCGGCCGATGCGGCGCCCCACAGCACCCGGTTTCGGCCCCGACGACCATGATCCAGATCAAATCGATTTGGAGGGCCCCGGACCGGCCTCGATGGCTGCGAAAAAGCCTGAGCGAATTGACCTAGGTCAAGGATGGACAACGCGGTCCTGGTACCGAGAATTGCGCGCTTTGCGCCGGGCCGGGAGACGTGGCCATGCACAGCAACATTGTCGAAATCGACGCGGCGCAACGGCCGACGCGGCTGCGCTTCCCGTCCTCGTTCAATGTCGCCGTTGCCTTCATCGATCGCCACGTCGTCGAAGGACGCGGGCCCAAAGTCGCGATCCGCGCCCTGGATGGCGACGTGACCTACGCGCAACTAGCCGCCAACGTCGACCGCTGTGCCGCCGCCCTCGTACGGTTGGGGCTTGGGCGGGGCGAGCGGTTGCTGATGGTGGTGAAGGATTGTCCTGACTTCTTCTATTTGTTCTGGGGCGCGATCAAGGCGGGGATCGTCCCGGTCCCGCTCAATACGCTGCTCCGCCGGACGAGCTACAGCTTCATGATCGACGATTCGGCCGCGGCCGCGCTGTTCTATTCGCCGGAATATGCCGAGGAGGTCGAGCCTGCAGTCGCCGCAGCCGCCCATCCGCCTCGCGTCGTGCTTCGAACCGAAGGGCCGGGGCCGTCGCTTCGGACCTTGTCGGGGGAGTCGCCGGCCGATTTCGCTGCTGTCCCGGCGGCGCCCGAAGATGATTGTTTTTGGCTTTACTCTTCCGGATCGACCGGCCGACCCAAGGCCGCGGTTCATCGTCATCGCGACATGGTCGTGACCAGCCAGCTCGTGGGCGTGGACATTTTCGGATTGGGCTCGCAGGATATCTGCTATTCCGAGGCCAAGCTGTTCTTCGCCTATGGGCTCGGGAACAATATGACGATGCCGCTCTGGGTGGGCGCGACCGCGGTGCTCAACGAGCATCGGCCCGGTCCAGCGACCAGCTTTCCGATCATCGAACGCTTTCGGCCGACCGTCTATTTCGGAGTTCCGACCCTCTATGCCGCCCATCTGCAGGCGATCGACAAGGATCGACCGGATCTTTCCTCGATCCGACTTTGCGTTTCGGCCGGCGAGGCGCTGCCCGCGGAGATTCTCCGGCGCTGGCACGAAAAGACTGGACTGTGGATCCTGGACGGGATCGGCTCGACCGAAGCGCTGCACATCTTCATTTCCAATACGCCCGACGACATCAAACCCGGGGCGAGCGGGCGGCCGGTGCCGGGCTATCGCGCCCGTATCGTCGACGACCATGGCGCGGAGGTCGCGGACGGCGAGAGCGGGCGGTTGTTCATTGCCGGCGCCTCGGCCGCGCGCTGCTACTGGAACGATCCAGAACGGACCTCGCGAACCATGCGGGAGGGCTGGCTCGATACCGGCGATACCTATCGGCGCGACCCGCAGGGCTATTTCTATTACTGCGGCCAGCGACGATATGCTCAAAGTCGGCGGCATCTGGTGCTCGCCGTTCGAGATCGAATCCAAGCTGGTCGAGCACCCGGCGGTGATGGAGGCGGCGGTCGTCGGCCGGACCGATGCGGACGACCTCGTCAAGCCCGAAGCATTCGTCGTCTTGAAACAGGAGGAGCGAGGTTCCGACGTGCTCGCCGACGAGTTGCTGCAGCTATGCAAGAAGACGCTTGCTCCCTACAAGTACCCGCATTGGATCCACTTCGTTTCCGAGCTGCCGAAGACCGCGACGGGAAAGATTCAACGATTCGTGCTCCGGAAACCTCGGCAGCCGGCGCCCCTTGCGCCATAGCGGACTACTCAATCCCCCAGATAGGAGCTGCGCACCTCGGCGTTCGACCGAATCGCCTGGGGCGGGCCGGAGGCGATGACGCGGCCGTTGACCAGGACCGTAATGCGGTCGGCGAGCGCGAACACCGCCTCCATGTCGTGCTCGACCAGCAGAATGGTGACCAGGCCTTTGAGCTCGAGCAGGGTCTTGATCATGCGGCCGGATTCCTCGGCTCCCATGCCGGCCAGCGGCTCGTCCAGCAGCAGCACGCGCGGCTCGACCACCAGCGCCATCGCGATCTCGAGCTGGCGGTGCTCGCCGTGGCTGAGCTCGGAGGCGATCGTGTCGGCGCGCGGCGCAAGCCCGACGCGCTCGAGCGCGGCACGCGCCGGCTTGCGCAAGGCCGGATCCCGACGCGCGTCCCGCCAGAAACGGAACGAATGCCCGGCGTGCGCCTGGACCGCGAGCGCGACATTGTCGAGCGCGGTGAAATCGAGAAACAGCGAAGTGATCTGAAACGTGCGGGCCAGCCCAAGGGCGCTGCGCCGATACGTCGGCAACGCGGTGATGTCTCGATCGGCAAAACGGATCGAGCCGGAGTCCGGCGTCACCTCGCCCGTGAGCTGACTGATCAGGGTGGTCTTGCCGGCGCCGTTGGGACCGATCAGGGCGTGGAGCTCGCCTTGGCATACCTCGAGCGAGACGCCATCCGAGGCAACGATGCCTTGGAAGCGTTTGGACAGTCCTTCGATCTGCAGCAACGCATCCGTCACGACGGCACCTGGTTTCGGTCGTCGGCGCACGTCCGCAGAATAGCGTCTCGGTGGGCGCGTCCAATCCTTACGACGCTCCGTCAGGGATCGTCCATGGGGACGCTATCGCGTTGGCTCGGAGCGGGCCACATTCTGCTTCCTCCCCCTTGGGGCCCTTAAGGGGGAGGTGATCGGAGCGACCGCCCGGACAACACGTGTGCTATCGACACCTCGAACAGCGCGCCTTGACAGCAAGGCCCTGATTTCTATAGTGCCGCGGCCCGGCGCGGAGGTTTTCCGCGCCGTTCGTTTTGCGCGGAAAGCCGCGCGGGCGGCCGGGCAAAAGACTTGATCCGATCGGCGATCCGAGCGCCGCGGCAACAGCGCGGGACATAGCCATGTTTGCAATCATCAGGACCGGCGGGAAGCAATATCGGGTCGCCGAGCAGGACCTGGTCACGGTCGACAAGATTTCGGGCCAGCCGGGCGACGCGGTCCAGTTCGCCGAAGTGCTCCTCGTCGGCGGCGAGAGCATTTTGATCGGCAGCCCCCATGTGTCCGGCGCCACCGTAGCCGGCGAGGTCGTCGAGCAGGGCCGCGGCGAAAAGGTCATCGCGTTCAAGAAGCGCCGGCGCAAGAATTCGCGCCGCAAGCGCGGCCATCGCCAGGAGTTCTCGGTGATTCGCATTACCGAGATCCTCACCGAGGACAGAAAGCCCAGGCCGAAGGCCGAAGCCGCGCCGCGGGTCGAAGCCGCACCGCAGCCCGCGCGGGCCGAGCCGGCCGCGGTGACGCCCGCCCAGCCGGCGCCGCAGCCGGAGGCAAAGCCGAAAGCGCCGGCCAAGAAGGCCGAAACCCAGCCCGCGCCCGAGGCCAAGGCAGAACCGAAAGCCGAGAAGGCGCAGGCCAAACCCGCCAAGCCCAAGGCGGCGAAGCCGGCGAAAAAGCCAGCCAAGCCCAAGGCGGAGAAAGCGGCTGCCCCCGCGAAAAAGCCCGCGGCGAAAAAGCCGGCCGCCGACACCCGCAAAGGTAAAAAGAAGTGATTATGATTCCGTCATGGAATCGGGTTAGAAGACCGAGCTAACGAAAGCAGCGAACCCATGGCTCACAAGAAAGCAGGCGGTTCCTCGCGCAACGGTCGCGACTCGGCGGGCCGACGCCTCGGCGTGAAATTGTTCGGCGGCCAAGCGGTGCTCGCCGGCAATATCCTTGCGCGCCAGCGCGGCACCAAATGGCATCCCGGGCAAAACGTGGGCGTAGGCAAGGATCACACGCTGTTCGCACTGACCAACGGACGAGTCGAGTTCAAGACCAAAACCAAGGGCCGCACCTATGTATCCGTGATCCCGATGACGGAGGCTGCGGCGGAGTAAAACGGCGGAATTATGTGCGTCCGCCGGCATCCATCG
>WNGP01004782.1_pt1 | contig 11291 bp, 6 predicted proteins | sample 5407671 | NCBI WGS metagenome assembly WNGP01 (sample SAMN13153381, study PRJNA577476) | soil metagenome | isolation source: 40 cm soil or saprolite under Garry oak tree replicate 2 | place: USA:California | collected 2016-06-15
CGGCTGGCTGGGCACTCCGCTAACGGCGCGAGTCCGCCCGCCGCGAGTCGGCCCGATCATGCGCCAGCGCATCTCCTGGTACGTACTTTCCGGATATTGCTGAGCCTGGCCATTCCGCGCGCCGAGAAAAAGGCACAGAATCACAAATGCAACCATCAGGAGGCGATTCCATCGCATCACATGACACCTCGGGGAAAATGCCCGAACGCGCAGCAACAATCCAAATGCCAGCGGCGGGCTTCCGTCTTCAGATTTTGATCCGAACGTAAAACTACTTGACGGCAACAAACCGCCGCGCAGCACTATGAACCCAGTCACAGCAAAACTCAGTCCCGCGCCGGATCACCTCAGGATGACAACTCGTTTTTGTCTGAGCTTGAAGATTACTGTGCGCGTATAGCGAGAAGTACGGTTAAATTTCCGGCCTATAGACCTTGGGCAAAGCAGGCGCGCTGCTTCAGAAACTGAAGCGAGCACCAAACTGCAACTGGCGCGGGCCAGCCAGCGGGCTTGAGGTTGTGGAGCGGGTGCCGAAGGAAGCAGAGGGCACCAAGCAAGCGTTCGGGTGGTTCAGACACGGACCCGTACCTATAGTGGTAGGCGCGGCGTACGAGTAAGCGGTTGTGTTTACGCCGCTGACGATAGTGTGATTGAAGAGATTAAAGGCATCAACGACAAAATTGAGCCGGTACTTCTCTTTGAACGAGAAACTGCGGCCCATGCGGAAATCCACGTTCGCAATATTGGGGAGGTTGTGGGAGTTGCGCGCTAACCAGGAGACGCGGCCACCCGTGGGCCCGGCGAAGGTGCTGACTTCGGCGCCGGTCAGGCCGCCGTCGCCCGCAATGCCGGCACTCGGGGTAAAAGTGGCGATCATGGAGTTGTACGGTTGACCGGTCGCAGCCACGACGATGGAGGAAAGGGACCACCCGCCCAGGAGTTGCCGGGCGAAGGCGCTGGAGAGACCCTTAGCGTAAGTGGGTTCCCAGATGACGCTACCGACAAAACGGTGCCGCTGGTCGAGGTCCGAATAGGAGTAGTCCCCCTTGAAGTTGTAGGGATCGAGCACCCCGTCAGTGCCGAAGAAAGTGCCGTTCGTGCCGGCAGTCTCGCCGTCGTCGAGCGCCTTGCTGTAAGTGTAGTTGAACAATAACTCCACATCGTGGCTCATGGGCCTCTTGAGCGTGAGCACCAGGCCGTTGTACCAGGAGTTGAGTACGCTGGCTTGATTCAGGATTAGGCCAGTGCCAAGGTCGAGGCGTGCAGTGTAGAAAGGCACCGTTGCCGTCAACGCAGTTGGAGCTGCCGTAACTCCCGAGGAGAGAACGTCGTAGCTTTTCGTCTGCGTCGAAGGCGCAACGTTGGAGTCGTAGCTAGCAGGAAGGTGAAGACCGCGCGTCAGGAGGTAAGTGGCGGAAATGGTCATGCGCCCTGGGAGTTGGCGCTCAATGGCCACTTCGACTTCATGCGCGGCAGGGTTGACGAAATCCGGAGTCATGCCGTGAGCGGCGGCCACCGAAGCGGGCAACGTCCCACCCGGGATGCCGACGGTGGGCGCAAGCGCGCCCGGGAATGGGGCAGCCGGAGCAGGCCCAGGGGGAGTGAAGAACACATTGGGAAAAGTCGGCGCGCACGCCTGGGACGCAGGCGATCCCGTAGGCGAACACCCACTAAACGTTTGCTGAAATACGCCGTTTTCTACGCGCAGAGCGTAATATGTGCTGTTCGAAGTCTTTCCATAGAAAATCCCGTAGCCCGCGCGAAGCACGGTGTTCCTGGTGAATTGCCAGGCAAGGCCGAGCCTGGGAGCGATGTTGTTGGTGTCGATGTTCAGCGTCGACGTGTAGAGGGTCAGCAAGGGGCTGCCGACATTGGGCTGAGGAGGCGCCGGGACATGCTGGAGGTCGTAGCGAACTCCCAGATTTAGGGTAAGCCTGGGGCGCAACTTCCAGGTATCTTCGAGATAAGCACCGAAGTCGTTGTTGTAAAAGTCGTCTTTACCGACGTGGGTGATCGGATCATTGACCTGGGTGAAGCTCGTATAATGCTTACCTGTGAAGCCGTCCCCGACATTGGCCCCGACGACATCAACCAACCAGCGACAGAAAGTCGCGTTCGCCGCTATCGCGGCGGTAGTCTGCCCAGCCGCTGCGGGGCAAACGGGGACGCCGCCGACAGCAGGGACGGTAAAGGCGGTGGAGCTATAGCTGTAATTTCCGTCACCCTGGAAAAGATTGACGAGCAGCTCGTGGATGAGGTTCACGTCCCCGCCGAACTTGAGGACATGCGTGCCCTTAACAATGGAGAGATTGTCGGAAATCTGGATGCGGTGCTCATCCGGGAAAGCGGGACGCGGGAGGGCGGAGGTCTCTCCGTAAGAAGCGATATTCAGTAGGGAAGCCGATGGTCCACCTGAGTTGGTGGAGTCAAACTCGAAATCGCGCCCCCACTGGAAGCGGAGCTCGTTAACCTTGTTGGCGGAAAAACTGGTGGTCCAGTTGCCGATGAAGAAGCGCTCGTGGGTTCCTCCGGCACCGTTTTGTGTGGCGCCACCATTGTTGACGGTCGGAGCAGTATTGTATCCGTAGGGCTCTCGCCAATTCTGAAGGTTGAAGACTGCGCTCAAGTGGTTGGAGTGATTCAATTCGTAATCGAGCTTGCCGAGAAAAACGTCTTGCTTCAAGTTGCGCGCGAATGCGCCTAGCAAACCGGTTGTGATAAAGGTCTTGGCACTGGAGCAATCGGTAGGCGAGACGGCCGCGGGGCACACGAATGCGTTAATCGTGGAGGGCGAAGTTGTGGACGTATAAAGGATGGGATTCACTTTCCGGAAACCATCGTAGGTGCCGAAAAAGAACAGCTTCTCCGGGAGGATGGCGCCGCCCACGCTTCCGCCAAACTGATTCTGCTGGTGCACAGTCTGCGTGGTGATCCCTTTTGTCTTTCCAACCGGGTCCAGAGCGTTCAAATCGGGATAGCGCAAGTTATAGAAAAGGTCTCCGTGAAGCTGATTGGTGCCAGACCTCGTCACGGCATTCACGGTGCCGCCAGCGGCCTGGCCGTACTCCGCACTGTAGTTGCTGGAGCTCACCTGAAATTCGCGGATGGAGTCCGGGCTGTAGACATAGGTGACGATGATGGCTCGCCCACGCGCTTCCGAGAAAAACGCTTGCGTATTGTTCGCACCGTCCACGGAGTTTCCATTGTAGAGACCGGAAATTCCGCGGAAGCTGCTGAGACCGCTGTTGCCGTCGGTGGTTACCGCCGGAGTGAGCAGCACAAAGTTCTCCCATCGGCGTGTGGCGATCGGCAATCCTTCCACTTGGTTCTGGCTGACGGTTTGTGAATGGTCGGTCTTGTCAGTTTCCAGCAGCGGTGCTTCCGCGGTCACTTCTACAGAGGTTTGCTGCGATTGCAAAGGCAGATGGACGTCAATCGTCACTCTTTCACCCACATGGACGATTACACCTTTAACGACCACAGTCTCGAAGCCGCTCTTGCTGGCCGTGACTTGATAAGTGCCTGGCTGGAGGTATGGGGCGACGTAAATTCCAGCCGAGTTGGTGGGGTAGCTGGATGCGGTTTCGGTGTCCACATTTCGCACGACAACATTCACGTCGGACGCTGGCAGCCCCTTTGGATCGGTGACAGTTCCGACGATCGTTCCCGTGGCGGTCTGCGCCGCGGCAAGCCGGGGTACAAGTAACGAGGCAAAGACCAGGAGAAACAGCCCCGAGAGACAGACGAAATTCTTGAAAGAGAGTTCAGGTGTCGTGCGCATTTCTTCTCCTACGAAACGTTCCTTAGAATGGACAGCCAAACCCCGACTTTGCATAAATCGATAACACAAATCGATGCTCCATTTCAAATCTGGATTTTGAATGCAATGAATCTTCGGTTCCATCGAGGACAGGCTACAGCAACGGACTCAATAGTATATTACGCGAGTGTAAAAACGCCGGCAGCGGTCCTGTCTCGAGACTACTCGAATTCCTTGAGGGTTTTGGCCATGGCGTGCAGACGCTCATCGATCAGGGCGAGCACGGTACCGGGTTCAAACTTTCCGTCACCATTGGTCGCACCGGCGGCAGTTCCCGTAAGAATTTCGATGCCTTGCTCGACCTTGGCGACCGGCCAGACGTGAAAATTCCCGGCTGTGACGGCTTCTAGAATATCTTCTCGCAGCATAAGATCTTCCACGTTGGATTCCGGCATCATCACGCCTTGCGTGCCGGTGAGTCCTTTGATGCGGCACACGTCATAGAATCCTTCGATCTTTTCGTTCACTCCGCCAATGGCCTGGATATCGCCCTGCTGATTGATGGAACCGGTCACGGCGATGTCCTGGCGCAAGGGCAATCCGGAAAGCGCGGAGGCGAGGGCATAAATTTCCGTGGAGCTGGCGCTGTCGCCATCGACTCCAGAGTAGGATTGCTCGAAGCAGATGCTGGCGGCCAGGGAGAGCGGCTTGTCTTGCGCAAAGCGGCTGCGTAAGTATCCCGCGATGATGTGCACACCCTTATCGTGGAAGCGCCCGCTGAGATTGGCTTCGCGCTCGATATTGATGAGCCCCGTTTTTCCAAGAGCCGCGGTCGCAGTGATGCGCACGGGCTTCCCAAAGGAGTATCCGCCGATTTCCAGGACGCTCAGCCCATTCACTTGCCCGACGCGTGTCCCACTCACGTCGACAAGCAGCGTGCCTTCCTGAATCATTTCGCGGATGCGCGTTTCGATGAGGTTGTGGCGCTCCATTTTCGAAGACAATGCGCCGCGCACGTGCGCCGCGCGAACGACCGCTTCCCCGGAGGCCGCGGCGTTGTAATGCGCCTCCCGCGCCAGGTCCGCGATGTCAATGAAGCGCGCCGTCACCTTGTTTCGCCGGCCTGCCTGGCGCACGCCGTATTCCAGCATGGCGGCAAACGCGCCACGATCGAACGGATACAAATTTTCTTTTTCGGACAAGGCGCGCAGGCGCCCCGCGTATTCAGCGATGACGCCGTCGCTCATGGCCATTTCTTCGTCGAATTCCACACGCACTTTGAAAATCTTGCGGAAGTCTTCCTCGTACTCGTAAAGCAATTCGTACAAGGAGCGGTCGCCGATGAGGATCACCTTTACGTTGATGTCGATGGCCTCGGGCTTTTGGGCGCTACCGCCGAAGGGATAAAACATCTCGAGGGGCTGAATTTCCAGGCGGTTGTGGTTTAAGGTGCGCTTCAGGGCGCGCCACACGCCGACCTCCGAGAGCGCTTCCAGCGAATACATGATCAGGAAGCCGCCATCGGCGCGGAGCAGCGAACCGGCGCGGAGATCCATGAAGTCGCTAGTCCAGCCGCCGCGCGCGTCATAAGCGCGCTGGATGGTTCCGAACAGGTTTGCGTAGGTGGGCGTGGTCTCGAAAATAACCGGCGACTTGTCATTGTCGTCGTGAGCGAGAATGACGTTTACGCCGTAGACGCGGAAGGGATCGCGCTCCGGGGCTCCTGGAGGCTTCGGCAAACCATCGGGCGCCGCCTCTTCGTCGTGTTCGCCTTCGCCCTCGCGTTCCTTGAAGGGATCAAGATTGTCTAGGAGATGGTGGCGCACTTCCTCGAGATATTCGGCGACGTTTGGCCCGGCGTATTTTTCCTTGAGCTCTTCGATGACGCCGTCCACCAGGACGGAAGCGGCTTCCTGCTCCAGATAGCTCAACTCGCTTGCGAGTTCGCGTGAAAGCGTCAGCGTCTTGCGGTAAACCACCGTGAATTCTTGGCGGAATTGCTCGTACTTTCGCTCGATGTCTTCGGCGACGGGCCCTTCGAGTTTCCCTTCGTGCACCATCTTGGAGATGTCCTCGATGGGCACCATCTGGCCTTCGAGCACGGGGAAAATCTCCGGCAGAGCAACCGCGCCGACCTGCATGTGGCCCAGGGCAAATTGTTCGCGCGCGATCCTGCGCGTGAAATCGTCCATCAATTCTTTTTCGCGCACGGTGAAGCGTTCGACGATGCGCGCCTTTTGCCGCTGGAATGGCTCGCCCTCGAACACTTGGGGGATCCGCCGGCGCAGAAAATCGAGTCCGGCTTGCACGTCCTTCTTGAATGCGTTGGCTTGGCCGCGCGCCAGCGCCAGCAAACGGGGCCGGTCGGTCAATTTGAAATTGTTGACGTAGCAGCGGTCGAGCGACTCCTTGGTGGGAGGATGAAGCTCTTCGATCATGCGGGCGATGGTTCCGCCGCGGCTGGTGCCTGCCAATCCGCACACAAAAACGTTGTAGCCCGGCGCGGAAAGCTCGGCGCCCATCTTCAGCGCGCGCAAGGCGCGTTCCTGACCAATGAAACCCTCGCGGAGCTCGGCTTGCGCGGTGGTTTCAAACGGGATGCGCGAGAGCTCGCACTTCCACCTCAGCATTGCGGCCGGAAGTTCCGCGGGCTTCGAGGCAGGCTTGGTGGTCATGAAATACCTTCGAGCGCGTTACTCTAGCACAGTCAAGTGACGTCCCGCGGCAAGACAAACCGCATGTTACCCAGCCGTTATGGGCGGACTTTCCGGGCGCTCCATGTAGACGGTCAGAACGCCTGCCGCGGTGGCCACCAGGATGGGCCCCAGCACGAGACCGAGCATTCCGAAGAGGCTGACGCCGCCAACCACGCTGATGAAAATTACCAAGCCGCTTAATTCGGTGCGTCCGCCGAGCAACAATGGGCGCAAGACGTTGTCCACGATAGTGGACACTCCGGCGCAAATCGCCAGCAGAAGAATGGCCCGCCCCCAATGCCCGGTGAATCCCAGCCACAACGCGGCGGGCACGAAGATCAGTCCGGAGCCCACCACCGGCACCAGCGAAAAAAAGGCCATGGCCACGCCCCAGAAAAGCGGCGCGGGCAGCTTCGTGAGGGCAAAACCAATTCCGCCGATCCCGCCTTGAATGGCGGCGAGGATCAGGCTTGTGGTGACACTTGCGGAGATCAGATCGCGCGTTTGGGTCATTAGTGTTTCGCGGTGCTCCGCGTCAAACGGGAGAATGCTGCGAACTCCGCGGATGAGCTGGTCCGCGTCGCGGAAGAAATAGAACATCGCGAAGATCATCACGAAGAGGTCGAAGATGAACTCCGCGATATTGCGCAGGATGGTGCCCAGCCGTTCGGCGAGAAAACCCGCTTCTTTCTCAACGCCTTGCTCGACCATGGCCATCACGTCGGCGTTGGGATCCAGCCCCGGCACGTGATGTGCAATCCACGCCCAGGTTTTCGCAACCATTGGCGAGTGCTGTTCGACAATTGAGTGCTGGACGCCGCGCGAAATCGAAACGGCCTCGCGAACGAACAATGTTGTGACCAGAATGGCGGGAACGATGAGCAGAAAAGTCACAACAAGTGTGCTAAAGACGGCGGCGCGGCTCGCTGAGAATTTGCGGGCCAGCCGTTCGTGCATGGGATAGAAAAAAATTACCAGGATGGCGGCCCATCCGAGGGCGGCAAGGAACGGTTCGTAGATGCGGAAAACGAGATAGATCAGCAACAGCAAAATACCGTAAGAAAGAAGAGTGGTTAAACGGTCACTGGTGGCCGCGTTCGTGGAGGGAGTAGGACTCTGAGTCATCATATAATCTTGATAGGCTGAGCAAAGGCTGATAGTTTTCTATCTACGCACCACCGGGTCACGCGCCGCGCACCGAGCCAATTCAGCATGTCGACGAAGTCCATCCCGCTCACTGGTTACCAGATTCGTCTCCTTGCTGTACTTGCTTTAATCAATTTTGTCAACTTCGCCGCGCGGCAGGTCTTCGTGCCGCTGATACCGCTGTTGCGCGAGCATCTGCACGTTACAGACGCCGAATTAGGTTCGTTGCAAACGTTCTTGCTTCTGGTTCTTGCTTTGGGCAGCATCCCATTCGGCTTCCTGGCCGACCGCTTCAGCCGCAAGGCCATCATCGCGGCGGGCATCTTGTTCTGGAGCGTCGCGACATTTGCAGGCGGACTCACTTCCAGTTTTCTTTTCTTCCTGATTGCCAGGGCCGTCGTCGGGCTTGGAGAAGCCGCCTACGCACCGGCGGCGCAATCCATGATTTCCGGCGGATTCCCGCAGGAACGCCGCGCCGTCGCGCAAGCCATCTTTGCTTCCGGAATGTTGCTGGGAGGCGCTGCCGGCCACGTTGTGGGCGGCATTATTGGGCCGAGATACGGCTGGCAGGAAGCGCTTTTCATCGTGGCTCTAGCCGGGATTGTACCCGGGATCGCGCTTTTCTGGATTGAGGAACCGCCGCGCGGACCGCGTTCCGAGGTGGTGCCCATCTGGAAGCTTTTGCAGGTTCCCGCGTTTGTGGCCATGATCTGCGCCGGGATTTGCATTACTTTTTCTAGTGTCTCGCTTATTACCTGGAGCACGGACTTCGCAGTCAACTATAAGGACTTCAGTTTGCGCGAGGCTTCGGTTTCGCTCGCGGTCATCGGCCTGTCATCGGCGCTCTTAGGCGTTTTGACCGGCGGGTTCGTTGCGGATCGCCTGCATCGGACCTTTTCCTATGGGCGAGTTGTCGCGGTTGTAGGCGCATTCCTGCTCGCGGCTCCGTGCCTGTTGCTGGCCATTCAGTCGGAAGAAAAATCAACTGTCCTCATCGGTCTCTCCATCGCCTTCTTTTTCATGTCCTGGTATCACGGACCTGTCACTGCCGTTCTTCACGACATGATGCCGCGGCGCGCGCACGCCACTTCCGTTGGCGTTTACATGTTTGCCACGCAACTGATCGGCGGACTGGGGCCACACGTGGTGGGGAAAATCTCCGATATTCGCGACCTGCAGCTGGGCCTGCAAATCGCCGTCGCCGTTCTGGTTTGTGGCGCGCTGCTCATGCTGCTGGTGATTCACTTTATCCGGAGGGATGGGATGCGGCATCCGACTCTGGATTCATTTCACGCTGAACCTGGCGATTGATTTCTCCAAACAAAAAAGGCGAGCCAAAACGCGCGCTCGTTCCACCCCATGGTGAGGATTACTACTTGATGCCGAACTGCTGGATCAGGCGGAGCACATCGTCGTGCACCACGTCGTAGAGCGGACGCACATCTTCTTCTTCGAGGCGTTCGCGCAGATATTCCGCGGCGACGAAGCTTGCTTCGCGGTCGGTCAGGTCGCGGCCGGCTTTGTCGCGGAATTTGACGAACGCGGTGTGCGCCAAGCCAACAACGTGGGCGGCGCCATCCACGAAAAACTTGGTGTCGATGGTGTCCGCGTGGCGCGTGGCAATGCCGTTCCACATATGCGAGAAGCGGCACTGATAGGTTTGCCCGGTCAATTTGGAAGTGACTTCGAAGGCGCCGATGAATTGGCTCATGGCGCCGGTATTCGCGAGTACTGGGCGTGTCGTCACGCGCGCTCCTTAGCTGACTACTCTTCTAACAGTTTAGGCTGAGATGCTTCGCTTCGCGCATGACAAACGGCGCGCTACGCGCGACTCGCTAGCGGCTGACTGCGGCGGCGGTTTCCACTTGCGAGTAACTGCGAATCGCCGCTCCCACGCCGGTACCGCTTGGCACGCGGAAGCCTTGATCGAGCAAACACTTCTCCAGCGCCGCCAGGAACAGCAGGACGAATGGCTTCTGGCTGCAGTAGCCCATTAGGCCGACACGCCAGATTTTGCCCTTCACCGTGCCAAATCCGCCGGCGATCTCGATGTTGAACTCGTCGAGCAACTGATTGCGCACTTTCACATCGTCAATGCCGCTGGGAATCATTACTGCGGTGACGGTCGGCAGGCGGTCCGCAGGATTCTTCACGAGAAGGTCCAGGCCCATGGCCTCAAGGCCGGCAATCAGCGCGAGCTGATTCAGGCGATGACGGTCCCAGCGCGCTTCAAGGCCCTCTTCGACCACCAATCGCATGGCTTCGCGCAATGCGAAGATGAGTGAAATCGGGGGTGTGTGATGATAGAGCCGGTCTTTACCCCAATAGTTCATCGCCGTGGTCAAATCGAAATACCAACTCTGCACTTTCGTCTTGCGCTTGCGAAAGACCTCTTCAGCGGCGGGGCTGACCGTAATCGGCGACATTCCCGGGGGCGCGCTGATGGCCTTTTGGGACCCGCTGAAGCAAATGTCGATTCTTTGCTTATCCACATCGAGCGGCACTGCGGCAAGCGAGGCCACCGTATCCACGATCAGCAGGGCGCCCAATTCGTCCGCCACCTTCCGGTAGGCATCGATGCCGGTAATCACGCCGGTCGAGGTCTCCCCATGCGCGAAGCCTATCATTTTGATGTTCTTGCCCTTCGCGGCCCGGCGAACGTCGTCCGCATGCACGGGTTTTCCGTAAGGCGCTTCCACCTTTACAACCTTCGACGACGCTCGCGTGGCAATTTCGTACATGCGCTCGGAAAAAACGCCGTTGACCGCCACGATACCTTCATCGCCCTCTTCGAGCGAATTCAACACGGACGCTTCAATTCCGCCCGAGCCAGAAGCCGAAAGAGGCATGGTGATTCGATTTTCCGTCTGAAAAATTTGCCGCATCAGGACTTGGGTCTCTTCCATGCACCCTTTGAACCACGGGTCCATGTGCCCCACCAACGGCGTGGCCATAGCACGGTAAACTCGGGGATCGATAGAAGACGGCCCCGGGGTCAGCATCAGCCTGACGGGGGGATTCAGTTCGCCAACGTGTTGGGTCATGACGTTTTGCCCTTCTTTTTCTTGCACTTAAATCGCACTTTCGATTCTGGGAACGCCCGCGAAGACGCTTTCGGGGACCTTACTTGGCCACGACAGGAATCCCAATTTTCGCGCAATCCCTACACCCGTGCAACCGACAAATTGGCTGGCCTGCTGCGTGAACTGCTTGCCGCATCCCTCTTATCTGAAAGGGGCACTCTCGGAAATTCCCTGGCAACAAGCAGTTTGATTGGTGGCATCCTCGGGAAGAACACCAGGCCCAAAGGAGCTACTGTGATGTTACGCCCTCTAATTCTCCTTTTTGCGCTCTCATCTTTTCCCCTCGCGCAGAACTTGCCGAAGGCGGAAGGCGATGAAACGAAGATCATCGCGCTAGAAAACCTCTGGAACCAGATGCAGATCAACCATGATGCGGACGCCACGGGGAAAATGCTGGACAGCGATTTTGTGCTGACCGATTACGATGGGACGGTGATGTCCAAAGGCCAATTTCTTGCTTCGGTCCGGGATACCTCCAACCAACTGACTGTGGAAGTGTCCACGGACATGAAGCTCCACCGGCACGGCGATACGGTGATCGTTGTGGGAGCGACGCGCGAAAAGGGGTCGGACAAGGGGAAGCCCTACGCGCACCAGGGACGCTTC
>WNGP01004785.1_pt1 | contig 11288 bp, 8 predicted proteins | sample 5407671 | NCBI WGS metagenome assembly WNGP01 (sample SAMN13153381, study PRJNA577476) | soil metagenome | isolation source: 40 cm soil or saprolite under Garry oak tree replicate 2 | place: USA:California | collected 2016-06-15
GATCGGTGCCATCAGCCTGGTCAGGACCTCGATGCAGTCGTACAGCGTGGCGCGGGCGGCCAGGTACTCGCGGGAATTCGGGTACTGCCGGAACCTGTCTCGACCGCGACATAGGTCCAGGTACCGGCTCGAAAGCGCGTCGATGAAACCGGCGATGCGGGCGCACGCGGCGGCTGAGCCAAACGCCTCCAGGTCCGCCGTGACATCGCGCACCAGCGAGTGCAGTTCGCTGAGTATCCACCGGTCGGGCAGCGACCGCGCGGTCGGCGCCGGCACGGCCCGCTCGCCTGGCTGCTCGCTGCCGCCCGGGCCGGGTCCTCCGGCTGCGCCGCTGATCAGGAAGGCCGCCGAGTCCCGGTAGGCGAGCAGGACCCTGGTGATCTCCTCGAGCGCTGCGTCCGAGTTCTGCCTGGCCGCGCCCGGCGGCGCCGTGGCGAAGAACCACCGCGCCGCATCGGCCCCGTACCGCTCGATCAGCGGCAGCGGTTCGACCACGTTTCCGAGACTCCTGCTCATCGAGCGTCCGCCGTCGTCGAGCACGGTCCCCAGCCGGAGCGCCGTGCCGAACGCCCGCTTCCCGTGCACCAGCGCGCCGACCGTCAGCAGCGCGCCGAACCACTCTGGTGCCTGGTCCGTGCTCTCGGCGACGAGTTGCGCACACGTGTCGTCGCCGGCGTCGGCGGTCGCCGCCTCGTTCGCGCCGCCCACACCGTGCAGCGCGAACGGCATCCACCCCGCGTCGTACCAGGCATCGATCACCTCGGGCACCCTGCGGCCCACGCCGCCGCATCGCGGGCAGGTGATCGTCACGGCGTCGATGTGCGGCCGGTGCGGGTCCAGGCCGGCCAGGTCGCGGCCAGCGAGCTCGGACAGCTCGGAGAGCGACCCGACGCAGGTGAAATGACCGCGCGCGCACTCCCATAGCGGCAGCGGCGTGCCCCAGTACCTAGTTCTGGACAGCGTCCAGTCCGACCCGGTGCCCAGCCAGGCGCGGCCCGGTCGGCCGTCGGCCTGCTGAGATCGTTCGCCCGGGTTCGGGCAGCTCCGCTCGCTCACCGCGCCGACTCGGTCCCCGGTCGCGGTGGTGCGGATGCGCCAGGCGGGCTGCGCGCGGAAGAGCAGCGGCGTGCCGCACCGCAAGCAGCGCGGGTAGTCGCATTCCCGCGGGCTGGAAGCGAAGATCAGCCTCCGGTCGGACAGCGCGCCGACCAGGATCGGGTCGGCGTCGGCGAAAAGTACCCCGCCGACCAGCGGCAGGCCGGATTCGAAACGGCCGTCCGGCCCGATCGGGTCGGTGACGTCGACCCCGTGGGCCAGGCAGGCCGCCCGGCCCTGCTCGTCGTAAGCGGGGGCTACGTGCGTGAGCCCGGTGCCCCCGCGCGCCGTCGTGAAATAGCCGGCTATCACCGGGCGCGGGCCGGCGGGCCCGCCGTCCTCGAGCAGGGGGTGGTAGGTGGCGCCGGCCAGCTCGGTCCCGGTGAGCCGCGCGGCGACCCGCCAGTCGCCGCCGAGCACACCGGCCAGCCGCGGCTCGGCCAGGATGACCTGGTCGTCCTGGCCGGCTCGGCGAGCGAGCACATAGGTCTGGTGCGGGTGCACGGCGATCGCGGCGTTGGCGGCCAGCGTCCACGGCGCCGTCGTCAGGACCAGCAGGTCGGCGCCGCGCAGCCGCGGGCTCGCCCCGGCGGGCAGGGAAGCGAGCCTGAATCGCACGATCACCGCGGTGCCGGGGGCAGGCTTGCGCGGATCGGGCTGGCCGATGTCGTGCGCGGCCAGCGGAGTCTGGCAGCGCGGGCAGTACGGGCCGACCCGGTGGTCACGCACCAGCAGGCCGGCGTCGAAGATCGGCCGGAGCGACCCCCAGACGGACTCGACGAAACTTGCGTCCATGGTCCGGCAGGCGGCGTCGTCCGTCCAGTACCCCATCCGCGCGCTGAGCGCGGACATCGCGTCGGCATGCCGTTGCGCGGACTCCCGGCAGCGGGCCGCGAACCGCTCCGGCCCGTAGGCCTCGATGTCGGCCCGGCCGGACAAGCCGAGCTCGCTTTCCACCGCCACCTCGACCTGCAGGCCGTGGCAGTTCCAGCCGCGGTTCCTGGGCACGTGGAAGCCCTGCATGGACTTCAGGCGCCGGTACATGTCCCTGACCGCCAGGCCGGGAAGCTGATGGATGCCCGGCATGCCGCTGGCGGCCGGCGGATTTTCGTAACACAGCCACCGCGGGCCGTCCGCCGTCCCGGCCAGCGAGCGGCCGGGCACCCCAGTCCGCGCCCACCGGGCCAGCACCTGCCGCTCGACAGCGGCCAGGTCGGAGTCGGCGGGACCGTCAGCAAGCCTGCCGGGCACCCGCCGCCCGGCGGGCGCGCCCGCTACCTGCCGCATTCCCCGCCCCCCGCGTGTGCCCCCGTGCCCCCGTATGTGCCCGTGGCGCGGCTAACAATAACTGGCGGGCGTCGTGTCGCCGCCGGGCCTGTTTGCGAATCGCCTCGCTCACCACTTATCCTCCGGTGACGCTAGTCAACCAAGATCATCGTCAGCGATGCGCTACAGGGAGGCGAGGGAATGACCGCAGCCGCACAGTCTGACGCCGCCAGCTTCCCGGTGTGGGAAGGCGAGCGGCCGTGGACGGAGTCGGAAGTCGGCCAGGTCAGGCGTCGGCTGGCGGACGAAGCCGACGAGCTGCGGACCGAGATCGGCAAGGCCGAATCGGACATTGCCGATCGCCTGGGCGATTCCGTCAGTGACGCGGGCGATGATCAGGCCGACGTCGGAGCGAAGACCTACGAGCGGGAGCACGAGCTCTCGCTGGCCTACAACGCACGTGACCTGCTCGCCCAGAGCGAACACGCGCTCGCCCGGATAGCGGGGGGAAGCTACGGTTCGTGCGAGTCCTGCGGCCAGCCGATCGGCAAGGCAAGGCTGAAGGCGTTCCCCCGGGCCACCCAGTGCGTGAACTGCAAGCAGCGGGAGGAACGGCACTGACCGGGAACAAGATCGTAACCGAGCGGCCAGGCACGATGACCACCGCGGACTCACCGGGCAGGCACCGCCGCCGGATCGTGGTGCTGCTCGCGGTCGCCGCGACCGTCCTGGTGACCGACATCATCACGAAGGCGGTCGTGGTCGCGACCCTGTCGGACCGCGCGCCGGTCAGGCTGCTCGGCGGCCTGCTGAAGCTGCGGGTTACTCGCAACCCGGGCGCCGCGTTCAGCATCGGCGGCCCGTCGGTGACAGCGGTATTCGCGCTGATCGCGGTCGGCGTGATCGTGTTTATCCTGCGCACCTCGCGGCGGATCCAGAGCCTGGCGTGGGCGATAACGCTCGGGCTGCTGCTCGGCGGCGCGACCGGCAACCTGACCGACCGGCTGCTGCGCGCTCCGGGACCGTTCCGCGGCTACGTGGTCGATTGGATCCAGGTGCCGCACTGGCCGGTGTTCAACGTGGCGGACTCCTGCATCGTCTGCGGCGGCGTGCTCGCCGTGTTCCTGGCCGTCCGCGGCGTGCGGATCGACGGGACGGTCGCCGACCAGCAGCGCGGGGCCGGGTCGCGGCAGCCGGACGGTCAGGATGGTTCAGGCGGGGTCGGCGGCACGGCGGGCGGGGTCGGCGGCGCGGCGGGCGGGCACGGCTCGGACGGCGACGGCTCGGACGGGACGGCCGGCTCGGACGGGGCGGGCCCGGACGGCGACGGCTGGCGCGGCCGGCCCGCGGGTCCCGGTGACCACCCGGGCGGCGACGCGGCGTGACCGCCTCCGGCCAGCGCCGGGTGCCGGTACCCGAGGGACTCGACGGCGAGCGGCTGGACGCGGCGATCGCGAGGATGTTCGGCCTGTCCCGGACCCGCGCCGCCGAACTGATCACCGCTGGCGCCGTGCTCGTCGGCGGCAGGCAAGCGGCGAAGTCGGACCGGGTGCCGGCCGGGGAGTGGCTGGACGTGACGTTGCCTCCGGCCGCCCAGCCGTCGGCTCCGCCGACGCCGGCGGCCGTGCCAGGCCTGGTCGTGGTCCACGAGGACGCCGACCTCGTCGTCGTCGACAAGCCGGCCGGCGTCGCCGCCCATCCGACGCCCGGCTGGACCGGGCCGACGGTGCTGCAGGGCCTGCTGGCCGGAGGTCACCAAATCGCCACCAGCGGCGCCGCCGAGCGGCAGGGGATCGTGCACCGGCTCGACGCCAACACAACCGGGCTGATGGTGGTGGCCAAGAGCGAGCACGCCTACAGCGTGCTGAAGCAGGCATTCAGGGATCGCGAGGTCGACAAGCGGTATCACGCGCTCGTTCAAGGTCATCCCGATCCGCTCCGCGGCACCATCGACGCCCCGATCGCGCGGCACCCGTCGGGCGATGGCAGGTTCGCCGTGGTCGGCGACGGCCGGCCGGCGGTGACTCACTACGACACGCTCGAGGCCTTCCGGGCCGCGAGCCTGACCGAGGTCAGGCTGGAGACCGGCCGGACTCACCAGATTCGGGTGCACATGGCCGCGGTCAGGCACCCGTGCGTGGGTGACCGGCTCTACGGCGCCGACCCGGTGCTCGCGGCGAGGCTCGGGATGACCAGGCAGTGGCTGCACGCCGTCGGGCTCGGGTTCGCCCACCCGGCTGACGGCCGCCGGGTGGACTTCAGCAGCGGCTATCCGGCCGATCTGGCCGCCTGCCTGGACCTTCTCGCCGACCCGCCGTAGCGGGCGGCCAAGATCTTGCAGACACGCCCGAGTTGCCTGGCGCGTCCGAGTGCCCGCGTCCGGCGGGGTGGGTTAGGGTCGAACCGACCCCAGCGCTGGCTTGCCTGCGGCATGCCTGAAGGAGGCGGTACTTCATGGCGGCGGATCCGGCTGGGACGGCGGCTCGCGGACGTGACGGCGGGTTCGCGCACCTGCACGTGCACACCGAGTACTCGATGCTGGACGGCGCCGCCCGCCTCGACGACCTGTTCAGCGCGTGCGCCGACGCCGGGATGTCGGCGATAGCCATGACCGACCACGGCAACGTCTACGGCGCCTACGACTTCTACTCCAAGGCGCGCAAGGCCGGGATCAAGCCGATCATCGGGACCGAGGCCTACGTGGCGCCCGAGCACCGCGGGCACAAGCAGCCGGTCAGGTGGGGCACGCCTGCCCAGAAGGACGACGATGTCTCGGGCGCGGGCGCATACACCCACATGACCCTGCTGGCCGAGACCAGCGAGGGCATGTACAACCTGTTCCGGCTGTCCTCGCTGGCCTCGATCGAGGGCTACTTCCGCAAGCCGCGGATGGACGCCGAACTGCTTGCCCGCTACGCCAAGGGGATCATCGCCACCACCGGCTGCCCCGGCGGTGAGGTGCAGACCAGGCTCAGGCTCGGCCAGTACGACCAGGCGCTCGAGGCCGCGGCCGCGTACCGGGACATCTTCGGGCCAGGCAACTTCTTCGTCGAGCTGATGGCCCACGACCTGGAAGTTGAGCAGCGGTCGGCGGACGGCCTGCGCCGGATCGCCGCCGAGCTGTCGCTGCCCTACGTGGTGACCAATGACACGCACTACGTCGCCCCCGGCGACGCTCAGGCGCACGGGGTGCTGCTGTGCGTCCAGACCGGTACCAACATGGCCGACCCGAAGCGGTTCAGGTTCGAGGGGGCCGGCTACTACGTCAAGAGCCCGGCTGAGATGCGCGCGATCAGCGACGACGAGGTCTGGCAGTCGGGCTGCGACAACACGCTGCTGATCGCCGAGCGGGCCGAGGTGGAGTTCACCAGCACGAACCTGATGCCCGACTTCCCGCTGCCGCCCGGCGAGACCGAGCTGACCTGGTTCCGCAAGGAAGTCTGGGCCGGGATGGACCGCAGGTTCCCCGGCGGTTACGACGGCGAGCGGCGGCAGCGCGCCGAGTACGAGATGGGCGTCATCGAGCAGATGGGGTTCTGCGGCTACTTCCTGGTCGTGGCCGACTTCATCATGTGGGCCAAGCGCAACGGCATCAGGGTCGGGCCGGGTCGCGGCTCGGCGGCCGGGTCGATCGTGTCGTACGCGATGGGCATCACCGACCTGGACCCGATCGCCTTCGGCCTGATGTTCGAGCGCTTCCTCAACCCCGAGCGCGTGTCCATGCCCGACATCGATATCGACTTCGACGAGCGCAGGCGCGGCGACGTCATCAGGTACGTCACCGAGAAGTACGGCGACGACCGCGTCGCCCAGATCATCACCTACGGCACGATCAAGGCCAAGGCGGCGGTCAAGGACTCGGCGCGGGTACTCGGCTTCCCCTATGCGCTCGGGGACCGGATCACCAAGGCGTTCCCGCCCGCGGTGATGGGCAAGGACGTGCCGCTGTCCAGCATCTTCGATCCCGACCACCCCAGGTACGGCGAGGCCGGCGAGATCCGGGCCCTGTACGAGGCCGAGCCCGAGGTCAAGCAGGTTCTGGAGACGGCGCGCGGCCTCGAGGGCCTGATCAGGCAGGCCGGCGTGCACGCGGCCGGGGTGATCATGAGCAGCGAGCCGCTGCTCGACCACGTCCCCGTGTGGAAGCGCGATGCCGACGGCGCGATCATCACCCAGTTCGACTACCCGAGCTGCGAGGATCTCGGGCTGCTCAAGATGGACTTCCTCGGCCTGCGCAACCTGACGATCCTCGACGACGCGCTGGCCGGGATCGCGGCGAACCAGGGCATCACGGTCGAGGTGGACACGTTGCCGCTGGACGACAAGCCGACGTACGAGCTGCTGGCCCGCGGCGATACCCTCGGCGTGTTCCAGCTCGAAGGCGGCCCGATGCGGGCGCTGCTCCGATCGATGCGGCCCGACCGGTTCGACGATATCTCGGCCGTGAACGCGCTGTACCGGCCCGGCCCGATGGGCGCCAACGCGCACAACGACTACGCGGACCGCAAGACCGGGCGCAAGCCGGTGACCCCGATCCACCCGGAGCTCGCCGAGCCGCTGGCCGACATCCTTGACGATACCTACGGCCTGATCGTCTATCAGGAGCAGGTGCTGCTCATCGCGCAGAAACTGGCCGGGTACTCCGTCGGCAAGGCGGACCTGCTGCGCAAGGCCATGGGGAAGAAGAAGAAGGAGATCCTGGACAAGGAGTTCGAGCCGTTCGCGGGCGGGATGCGCGCCAACGGTTACTCCGATGGGGCAATAAAGGCCATCTGGGACATTCTCGTTCCCTTCTCCGACTATGCCTTCAACAAGGCGCATACCGCCAGCTACGGCCTGGTCGCCTACTGGACTGCCTACCTCAAGGCGAATTTCCCGGCCGAGTACATGGCGGCGCTGCTGACATCCGTGGCCGGCGACAAGGACAAGTCGGCGCTGTACCTGTCCGAGTGCCGCCGGATGGGCATCAAGGTCATGCCCCCGGACGTGAACGCGTCGACGGCGTACTTCACCCCGGTGGGCACCGACATCAGGTTCGGCATGGCGGCGGTGCGCAACGTCGGGGGCGCCGTGGTCGAGTCCGTCGTGGCCGCGCGGACGGCGAAGGGCGCGTTCACCAGCTTCTCCGACTTCCTGCGCAAGGTCCCGGTCAACGTCTGCAACAAGCGCGTGATCGAGTCGTTGATCAAGGCGGGGGCGTTCGACTCGCTCGGCAGCCCGCGGCGGGGCATGCTGATGATCCACGAGCAGGCCATCGACGCGGTCATCGACGTCAAGCGCAACGAGGCCATGGGCCAGGACTCCCTGTTCGGCGACGACGAGGACAACGCGGCGACCTTCGACATCCCGGTGCCCGACGGCGAGTGGGACAAGTCCACGCTGCTCGGCTTCGAGCGGGAGATGCTCGGCCTGTATGTCTCCGACCACCCGCTGCTCGGGCTTGAGCACGTGCTGGCCGCCGAGACCGACTGCTCGGTCGTGCAGCTACTCGGCTCCGCCGACGAGCCGGAGCGGACCGGGCGCGGCGACGGCCAGATCGTCACCCTGGGCGGGATCCTGTCCGGCGTCCAGCGGAAGGTGACCAGGCAGGGCAGTCCGTGGGCGGCGGCCACGCTGGAGGACCTCGAGGGCGCGATGGAGGTGCTGTTCTTCCCCGCGACCTACCAGGCGTGCATGCACCTGGTGGTCGAGGACGCGATCGTGTTCGTGCGGGGCAGGCTGGACCGGCGCGAGGACGTGCCCAAGCTGGTCGCCATGGAGCTCAGGCCGGCCGAGCTGGCGGCCGGTGAGTCCGGCCCTTTCGTAGTGTCCATGCTTGAGTCCCGCTGCGTGGCGCCGATCGTGGAGCGGCTCAGGGAGGTCCTGCGTACCCATCCGGGGGCGCTCGAGGTGCACCTGCGGTTGCTGAGCGGAAGCAGGGCGAAGGTGCTGAAGCTGGACGACAAGCTCCGGGTCCGTCCGTCGCCGTCGCTGGTCGCGGACCTGAAACAACTGCTCGGCCCGGCCTGCCTGGGTTAGGAACCGCCGCTCCGCGCGGTACGCCTGGCGCGACGGCCGCGCCCGGCGCTGGCCGCCGACGCACCATCGGCTGGGGTCAACTACGCTGTTCGGCAAATGTCGACGACCCGTGAGCTTCCCTATCCGCCCGGGCCCGGAGGCCCGGCATATTGGCCCGGCGACCAATCTTCGCCTGCTCCCGGCCTGCCCGGCTCGCTGGCGATCCTGGTCGCCAGCGCGGCGCTCGGTCTGGCCGGCGGCCTGGCCTGGGCGGCCCTGGCTCCCAGGCCGCTGTACATCGTGGTGGCCAAGGGCTCGGCCGATGTCGTCAATCCCGAGACGACCGCTTTCATCGCCGCCGACGCCTGGTACTGCCTGGTCGGCGTGGTCGGGGGGCTGATCATCGGCCTGGCGGGCTACCTGCTGGCGGTAAGGCGGTACGGGCCGGCCCCCATGGCCGCGATCCTGGTCGGCAGCACCGTGGCCGGCGTCGCGGCCCGCTGGATCGGTGAGCGCCAGGGACTCGGGCAGTTCAACCGGCAGCTTCTCACCACCCACCAGGGCACGCTGCTGCACGCGCCGCTCGTGCTGGCCGGGGATGCATCCGCGACGGTCTGGCCTACCGTCGGCTCGATTCCCGCGGTGGCGTTCTGGCCGCTGGCGGCCTGCGCGGTTGCCGGGGGGATCGTTCTGGTCGGAACGCTCCGCGAGCGACGGGCCGCGCAGCCCAACACCGCGCCGTACCCAGGCCAGCCGCCGCCCTTCCGGTCCTATCCAGGCGCGTAGCCCGCCCACGACGGCCGTGTCGCCAACCGGCAGAGCCATCGCGCGGTTGACTTGGTACGGACAATTTCCGATGGCAGGCGAGAAGGGTACATACCGATGCAGCGTCTCGTCGTCGTTGGCGGGGGTGTACTCGGCATGATGCACGCGGCTGCCGCACGAGAGCGCGGCCACCACGTCGTACACCTCGAGCGCGAGCCGGGACCACGCGGTGCGAGCGTGCGAAACTTCGGGCTGATCTGGGTGAGCGGCCGGGCGCCCGGTCCCGAGCTTGAGCTGGCATTGCGCTCCAGGGAGCTGTGGGAACGGGACCTCGTGGTGCTGTGCACCGGCGCGGCGCACACCGGCATCGTCGGCCCGCACCTGGCGGGCCATGCCCGCCCGCCGGTCCGCCGGGTCAGGCTCCAGATGCTGCAGACCGAGCCGCTCGGCCGCCGGCTGACCACCTCGGTCGCCGACGGCGACTCGCTGCGCTACTACCCGGCCTACGACCTGCCGGGCCGGGCCCGGCTCGCGCCGCAGCAGCCGGCCGCCGCGGCCGCGGGAGCGCAGCTTCTGCTGGCGCAGCGGCTGGACGGCAGCCTCACGATCGGCGATACGCACGCCTACGACGAGCCGTTCGCCTTCGACCTGGACGAGCGGCCCTACGACCACCTGCGTGCCAGAGCGGAGTCCCTGCTCGGGACGTCGCTGCCGCCCACCAGGCTGCGCTGGGCGGGCGTCTACAGCCAGGTCACCGGAACCGAGATCTACTATCGCTCGCAGGTCGCGCCCGGCGTCGTGCTCGTGACCGGGACGGGTGGCCGAGGCATGACGCTGGCGCCGGCGATCGCCGAGCAGACGTTCGCCGCTTGACCGGTGCGCCGGGCCGCACTGCCGGAATCCCCTACGCGGGAGCCCGCCGTTATGAGAGGAGTCGCCATGACAGCCAGGATCAGCGTCGCGTGCCTGGACATGGCCGGCACAACCGTCGCCGACGAGGGCAGCGTGATGTCCGCGTTCCGCGCGGCGATGGAACAGTTCGGGCTGGTCCCCGGCGCGCCGGGATACGACAGGGCGACCGAGATCGTGCGGGTCACCATGGGCCAGTCGAAGATCGAGGTGTTCAGGCGGATCCTGGGTGACGAGTCGTCGGCCGCGGCGGCCAACAGCGCGTTCGAGGAGCGTTACGCGCGGATCGTCGGGGCTGGCGAGATCGCGCCGCTGCCCGGTGCGGAGCAGACGCTGGGCGCGCTGCGCGACGCGGGCATTAAGATCTGCCTCGCCACCGGCTTCTCGCCCGCGACCAGGAACGTCGTGCTCGACACGCTCGGCTGGCGCCCCCTGATCGATCTCGCGCTGTCGCCGGCCGACGCGGGCCGGGGCAGGCCCTGGCCCGACCTCCCGCTAACCGCCCTGCTCCGGCTGCGCGGGGGAGCGGTCAGCGAGCTCGCGGTGGCCGGCGACACCGCGAGTGATGTCGATTCCGGCCTGCGCGCCGGAGCCGGCATCGTCGCCGGCGTACTGACCGGGTCGGGGAGCAGGGAGGATCTGGAGAAGGCAGGGGCTCCGCACGTGCTTGACGAAATCTCCGGCCTGCTCCCGCTACTCGGCCTGGGCGGCACCCGATGACCGACCCTATGCTCCCGCTCGGCGAGGCCTGGGACTTGCACGCACGGGAGTGGATCGCCTGGTCGAGGACCCCCGGCCTCGACAGCTACGAGAGATTCCACCGGGACGCGTTCTTGCCCTTGGTCCCTCGCCCCGGCCGGCTGACCGTGGATGTCGGCTGCGGTGAGGGCCGGGTGAGCCGCGACCTGCGAGCCCTGGGTCACCACGTTCTGGCGGTCGATCTTTCGCTGGCCACGACCCGCGCCGCCGCGACCCACCCGGCTGACCGGTTTCGGCGATCGTGGCCGATGCGGTCCGCCTGCCGCTAGCAGCCGGCACGGCCGACTGCGCCGTCGCGTTCATGTCCCTGCACGACGTTGACCACATGCCAGCCGTCGTGAACGAGATCGCCCGCCTTCTCTCCGCCGGCGGGCACCTGGCGATGGCGATCGTGCACCCGATCAATTCGGCCGGCCAGTTTGTCGGCGACAAGGCGGACGCGGGCCGGCCGTTCGTGATCGGCGGGTCCTACCGTCCTGTCCAGTTGAAGGTTGCGA
>WNGP01004788.1_pt1 | contig 11283 bp, 10 predicted proteins | sample 5407671 | NCBI WGS metagenome assembly WNGP01 (sample SAMN13153381, study PRJNA577476) | soil metagenome | isolation source: 40 cm soil or saprolite under Garry oak tree replicate 2 | place: USA:California | collected 2016-06-15
CTTCGATGTCTGGGAACCGTACATCGTCCCCGCTAGCGCAACCGGAGCAGCAGCATGAGCCAGCACGTCCGCAGCCAGGAAGAGATCGCCGCGCGGGTCAAGGCGCTCGAATCGATCCTGATCGAGAAAGGCGTCATGACGACCACGGCGGTCGACCGGCTGGTGGAGATCTACGAGAACGAGGTCGGCCCGCAACTCGGCGCCACGGTGGTCGCCCGGGCGTGGACGGATCCCGAGTTCAAGCGGCGACTGCTCGCCGACGCCACGCAAGCCTGCGCCGAGTTCGGCATCAGCGGCCTGCAAGGTGAGGACATGGTGGTCGTGGAGAACACCGCCGACGTGCACAACGTGATCGTCTGCACACTGTGTTCCTGTTACCCGTGGCCGGTGCTCGGCCTGCCGCCGAACTGGTACAAAGAGCCGGCCTACCGCTCGCGTATGGTCCGCGCGCCGCGCCAGGTGCTGCGCGAGGACTTCGGCTACGAACTGCCCGATTCCGTCGAGGTGCGGGTCTGGGACTCCAGCTCGGAAATGCGCTACTGGGTGCTGCCCCGCCGCCCGGACGGGACCGGCGCGCTCAACGAGGCCGAACTGGCCGGCCTGGTGACCCGTGACTCGATGATCGGCGTCGGCCCCCCCAGCGTCCCCCGTCTCGTGAGCACTGCGTCATGAGCACTGGGATGCGCCCGGACGCGACCGAACTCGGCGAGGCGCGGCGGCGGGTTGAGGCCCTGGTCAGCGGGCTGCCTGAGGGCCGCCCGGGCGAGCGCGCCTTCAACCAGCCGTGGGAGATCCGCGCGTTCGCGATGGCCGTGGCGGCCTACCACAACGGGCAGTACGAGTGGTCGGAGTTCCAGCTGTCGCTGATCAAGTCGATCCGGCAGTGGGAGCAGAGCGGCCAGGACCCCGACGCCGAGCCCTGGAGCTACTACGAGCACTGGCTCACCGCCCTCGAGACCGTCCTGGCCGGCAGCGGCCTGCTGTCGGAATCAACGCTGGACGAGCGGACGAAGGCGGTCCTGGCCACCCCGCGCGACGCCAGCCACCAGCACGCCCACCGCGAACCTGTCGCGGTCGACCCGCCCGTGCGCTGACGCCGCCCGGCCAGGTATTTCCCGAAACCCGCGCCGGACCAGCGCCGGATGCGCATGACAGGCGGAGATCGCCACCCGGCGGGCAGGTTCCACCGCTGCACTTGCCGGTGCCCCAGTCCCGTGTTGGCCAGGTCGACCAAGTCGGAGTCGGTGCGCCGCGGCGCGAGCGTTCGGCTGCACCCGACGTCGCAGAACTCGGCCACGACGCGGCCGTGCCCGGCCACCAGTGCTCGGGCCTGGTTCGCTGCCGCGCCAGCGACGTCATCGGATCCTGGTAGTCCTCAGGCGACACCCGCCCATAGAACGCGAACCGCAGCCCGCCATGGCAATGCCCGGCGGCCCACCCGCACCCGGTTCGCTCCGCCCATGCCGCGAGCGCATTCCCGCCCTGGTCGTGGGGCGCCTGGCGTTCCAGACGACGCCGAGCCGTGCCTTCACCAACCACAGCCGCAGCCTGCGGCAACAGGTCCTGTGCGCATAGAGCCGAACGACACGCCCGAACCAGTACAAAGCCCTGGATCACAGTTCGGCGTGCCCCCCGTTTGCCTCGCCGCCGCGGGCGGCGGACGGCTCGCAATGGCAGACGACGCGGGTGCGCCGCGCATGACCTGAGTTGGCGAACTGGGGGACGCGGCGGTTGATGTTCCGGCTTCCGCGCGGGGGTGCTGGACGGGGAGACCGCCGGGCTGTACTGCTACACGGACGCCGCGTAGCGAGGGAGGACGGTCATGAGCGCCGTGACCTCTGTCGCGCAGCCGGGCGCGTCGCAGCAGGCGGTGGTCGAGGCGGCACTGGTGCTGCTGGAGCGGATGGGCCCCTCCCCAGCTGACCTCATGGATGCGCCCTGGGACCGGCCTTGATAGCTCAACGCGAACGAGGCACGGACCTCGAGGTCGCCGGCCTTCAGCAGGTCGATCCACCTGCTCTCGTCCCGAAGCCGAGCGGCCAACCACGAGATCTTCCAGGTCGGCCGGGACACCAGCCGCGCTCCGGCGATGCGCAGGGGGGCCAGCGGCAGATACCCGCACAACTGCGCGATCTCGGCCAGCGCGTCCGGTGCCGAACGCCAGCTCGGCTTGCCTCTGCGGGGCAGTTCGAGGCCCGGCACAATGTCAAGACACTGACCGGCAACGCGGGTGCGGAACGATCCGCCAAAGGGCGATGGGATGTTCATGTGCTCTGCCTGGAGCATTTGCCATCACGCGATGGCAGAAAGCCGTCCCGCCCGGTTAGCGACGGGCGGGACGGCACTGTCGGTCATGAAACTGAGCTGGGATTAGACGCCAGCTAGTATCTCATGGCCGGGTATGGTGTCGATTGTTTCCATGGCCTTGGTGAACTCCACTGCGGTATCGTCCATGAGCGCTCGCGGATTGAAGTCAGGACTTGCGAGCACGCCATGCACACGGCGGCGCTGCATCCCGAAGTTGCCGGCATCGTAGATCGGCAAGATCGCTGCCTCCCTGAGGTACTTCTCGAACAGGTGCTGCTTGTCAGCGCTGTTTACGCCTACAACCTGCATGCACTTGTAAACGGCATCGAACAGGAGCTCGGTGCAGTGGATCTTGCACATTGCGCCGATGAGTTCGCCGTGGTAGTCGTGCCGGTCCATGTAATGGGCGGTCTTCCAGCAGAAGTACCGGCAGGCTTCGATGCGCGCTGCCACATCTCCCAGTACGTAGCCGACGTTCTGATAGTGGATAATCGGATGGGGGCCTCCGGCCGTGTAACTTTTCGCCCATTCGAGGGCCGCCTCGTACGCGGAACGTGCCACGCCGACGGCAGCGATACCCGCGACCGGGCCTGACCAGGCGAAGTTGCGGTTTATCAACAGATCGCCGTTTCCCCTGGTGCCTTCCACGAGGTTCGCCGCGGGCACGCGAGCGTTGTCGAAGACGATCTCCGCGTTAGGGGTAAGCCGGTGGCCGATCTTGCTGATCAGCTTGTAGCTCACGCCCGGCGTGCCGCGCTCGAGCATGATCGCGGACAGACCCTCGGTGCCGCCCTTTTCTGGCTCGGTACGGACGACGACTATGCTTACGTTCGCGCCCTCGCCGTCCCAGCCGGCGACGTTACACGGCCAGTACTTGCGGCCGTTCAGCACGTACTCCTCACCCTCACGCCGCGCGGTCACGCCGATTCCGACTGGGTGCGGCATTGGGGTGTCGAAATTCGCCGTGCCTCCCGGCGTCCCGGCGGGCTCGCTAACCGCGTAGCCGACGATGTACTCGCATGCAGGGTCCGATGTGGCCGCCCGCAGGAATCGATTCTTCTGCTCCTCGGTGCCCCAGTACCAGACAGGCATCAGTCCGAGCCCGTTGACGAGGATGGTGCACGCAAAACCCGGATCGACTGCGCACAACTCCTCGGCCGCGAGGACCACGTCGACGTTGGACAACCCCCCGCCGCCGTACTCGCTGGGGAGCATGCAGAATGCTATCCCCTGCTTGTATGCTTCGATGTAGGCGGGCTTGGTGAGCTGGAATGCGCGCAGCGGGTCGGGCTCGGCATCGGCCTCCCGCACCACAGGTGCTAGGACAGTCTGAGCGAACTCCCTGGCGTTCAGCTGCAGCTGCCTCTGCTGCTCGCTTAGCGTGAAATCGATAGCCATTAGCCAATCCTCCAGATCTCCTCGGACATGGCTTTTCTTTCGTGTGCCCGAAGGCTGCACCATTCATTCTCGTGCGCAAAGTCCGCGGCACCGGCTTTGGGCACCTCGTCGGTTGTTCATCGGTGCAACCGCTCGGCGGAGCCGTGATTTCCGGTAAGGCAGACGCTGCGGGTACCTGCTCAGGCTGGTCTTGCATGACCCGCAAGCCACGCTGACCGGCAGCACCGTCCGGCCGCTCGCAGCGACGTGGTCACACCAGACCAGACCTCCTCGAGCTGCCCAGGTTCTCGTGCCCGCAGAAGAGGCTGGGCTGGGCCACTGTAGGCTGCTCATCTGACGCGGAGCTCCCTCGAGCAGTGCACATGCCTTCCATGTCGCTGGCCGCCTCGCGCAGAGGGAAAGGCGTAGGGTACCCCTTTCGCTAAGGAGGTGCCGGATTGCATGATGGGTTGGTCAGGGCAGCTCCTGTCCAGGGAAAAGTGGCAAGCGGCATCAAACATGATGCGAGCGGTCCCTTCGGTGTGTCACGAGGGGGGAGGCGTATCCCATGCAGTCGGCATCGACCTGGGAGGCACGGGATCGGGCGACTGCGGCGGCCAGGGAGCGGTTCGTGGCAGGGAGCGACGGCGGCGAGCTTGACGTGCGTCCTGAGATTCTTCTCTCCTGGCGCCGCTGTCGCGACGAATACAAAATCGATCCGGGCCAGTCACGCGCTCCTTCGGCCGACGACTACTGCGATCACTCACTCAAGACTGACCGGGTCGTGACGGAGCTTGGAAGCGTCGGCAGGTCCTTGCTCGAAGACGTTGAAGCGCTCGGCGGGCTCGTGGCGATCACGGATGGGGCTGCCCGCATCCTCACCGCCTGGGGTGACCGCCAGGCGCTACGCCACGGCGAGCAGAGCAACCTGGCTCCGTGGTCGGCCTGGTCGGAACGGGCCACCGGCACAAACGGCATGGGTACCGCTCTCGAATTCCCTGACGGAATACTTGTTAGACGCTGTGAACATTGGTGTGAGGGTCTTCAGGATTGGACTTGTGCGGGAACCACTATCCGTGATCCGATCACCGGCCAAGCCCTTGCTGTTCTCGATGTTTCATCCTGGGGGAAGCCACTCCCGGACACCATTTTGCCGTGGCTACGAACAGCTGTGGAGGGTGTCGAGGCGGAGCTACGAGAGCAGGCCCTCCGTGACATGTCCGATCTGGAGGAAGCCCTTGGGAGGAGGGGTCGCCACGCTCCGGGCTCCATGTTCGCCTTGGACGCTGGTGGCGGAGTCGTGGCAGTCAACACGGGGGAAGCCCCAGGTGGGATGTCAGGCCTGACTATTACGACGGACTGCCCTGCTCTCAGGGAGTCTGTCCGCAAAGGTGTCACGCGGGCCAGGGCTGATCATTCCTGGGTTGGCTACGTAGAGTGCTTTATTCCGTACGTCGGCGACGTTGTCCCGTTCACCATCCGCCCGGTAGTGAAGAACAACCGCGTCATCGGAGCTCTCGGCACACTGGGGGAGTCTGCGGGTGAACAGCTGAGCCTTGAGGCTCGATCGACAGAGTCATCAAGCCGACTGCCGCAGCGAGTTACCGCAGTTCAAGGTAACCGGCTGATCATTCTGAATCCCCAGCAGATAATCTTCGCTGAAGCTGAACGAAACACCGTCTGGCTGACGACGGATCGCGGCCGCATTCGAGCCCGTGAACGGGGGCTAGAGAGACTTGTGGGCCAGCTACACGATAGAGGTTTCATTCGCGTGCACCGCCACTTCGTGGTAAATGCGCGGCGTGTCCGAGAGATCAGACACGGATTCCGGGGTCAATTGTCACTTGTGGTGGATCCCAGGTCCCGCAAGACAGTACCCGTATCAAGACGACGGGAAGCAGCGGTTCGGAGGGCTCTTGAGCTATTATTTTGCAGCTATTTGTTACATAACCTCTCTGAGGGCGACTCCCGATGCTGGATGCCCGTTAAACCGGTCAGGCCCAGCTGCGCAACGTGGCTGGCATGAGTGGCTGGCCGGTGTCGCGGCCGCGGGTCAGGAGACCATCATCCGCATGCGGATCCGGCGGTTCTTCTGCCCAGCAAGGGCTGCGTCACGTGACTGCGGCCCCACCCGCACCCATGCGGCATGACCGGCCATCTAGGGCATACCGCGGGACATTGCGACAGCCAGATCAGCCCGTTCTGCACGCTTAACTGATAGACGCGGAAGTTCCCAAGCCGCGCCTAACGGCGTGTACCGTGCCAAAACTCATTCACCGTCGCTGACCTGCCGCTTTTGCGCCTGTTAGGCTGCTCTGCGATATTCGCTGATCAGCCCGCCGACGACCCGCCTGCGCTCGATCCGGGCGGTGATATCGATCGCGCGGCCCGGTTTATACGTTGGAGGTCGCTGGTGCCGCCCTTGGTGCGGCCGGTGGCCGTTGTAATGCCGCGCGTAGTCGGCCAGGATCTTCCCGAAATGCTGCTCCCCGAGGATCAGCACGTGGTCGAGGCACTCGCGGCATAGCGTGCCCGCGAACCGTTCGGCGAATGAGTTCGCCCGAGGCGACCGGATCGGGATCTTGATCACTCTCGTGCCGTTCCCGGCGAAGACTTCGTCGAATGCTGCGGTGAACTTGCTGTCCCGGTCCCGGAGCAGGAACTTGAAGCCGGCAGCCTGCTCGCCGAGGTCTGTAAGCAGGTACGGGGCTGCTGGGCCGTCCAGGTGCCGGCCGGAGGCGCGGTCACGCCCAGGATGTGCACGGCCCGTGTCTGGATCTCCATCAGGAACAGGACATAGACGCGCCGCAAGAACACAGTGCCGGCATGCAGGAAGTCACAGGCCAGGATGCCGGATGCCTGGGCGGCTAGGAACCGGCGCAAGACGGCAACCTCGTGCCGGAGCACCAGGATCTCCGCATCCTTTGCGGCATCGCGCCGCGCCAAGAGCGCCAGCCAGCCGAACATCCGGACCATGAACAGGTAGACGAGACGGATGAGCGCAAGTGCCGAGCGTAGAGCAGCAGGTCAAGCCCCTGGGCGGGATTGTGGCCCGGCACACGGCTGCTGCGCCGCCAGCTCGTCGCAGTCGGCTCGCCGCGGCACCTGCGCCTCATGCGCGACGCCGACGTAGCGCAGCCGCACCGGGACCGCCAGCGTGGCTATCAGGATCGTGTCCGCAGCAGGTCGACCGTTACCTTCGTGTTGGCCTGAAGTGTTATCTCGTGGCCATTGATGATGATCGTCTCACGACAGCCTTCCGGACCAGACAGCACGAATGTCGCGGAGGTGTGATCCGCGGACACCGACACGGCGTTGCCGTGCCACCTGAGCCGGAAATCCACGGCGTTCCAGTCAGGCGGGAGCCATGGCTTGAAGGTCATCTGGCCGTTCCGCACGCGGAATCCGCCGAATCCACAGACCATCATCTGCCAGGTTCCGCCCGCGGATGCTATGTGGATGCCCTCCTGGGTGTTGCCCTGATTGTCGACAAGATCGACGAATGCAGCCCGGCGGAAGTACTGGACGGCGCGGCGGGGGTCGCCGACCTCAATGCCCATGATGGAATGGATCGCAGTGCTCAGCGAGGATTTGTGCAGGGTCAGCGGCTCATAGTAGTCGTAGTTGGCGCGCTTGACGTCATCGGGAAACTCGTCCGGCAGCACGTAGGTCAGCATCACCACGTCGGCCTGCTTGACCAGCTTGATTCCGGACAGGTTGTAATGGTGATAGCCCGGCGGGTACATCGGCATGTCGTTGTCGTCGTGGGCTACCGGGCGGGTTTCCAGCCCGAAGTATCCGTCGAACTGCTCGATCACTCCGTCGTCGTTCTGGGCGGGCAGGCGAATCTGCTCGGCCCTGGTGAGCCACTCTTCGACCTCATCCGGTATGAGCCCGATGCGTTCGGACAGGCTGGCCAGTTCCCCGGGGTGGGTGACCGCGAGATCGGCGTAGACGTGCGCGGCTTGCTGCAGGTGCCATCGCACCAGGTGGTTGGTATAGGCGCTGTTGTCGATATGCTCGTGGAACTCGTCGGGTCCGACCACCCGGCTCAGCGCATACCGGTCATCCGGCATCGCCTCCAGGCGGCTGGCCCAGAAGCGGCTCGTTTCGAAGAGGATTTCCGCGCCGTAGTCTGTCATCAGCGCGTTGTCGCCCGTTGCGGCGACGTAGGCTATCAGGCCATACGCGACCGCTGCTGTGACGTGGATCTCCTCCTCGCCCATCCATATCCGGTGAGCGCCGTCCCACGTCCACTTCGGTGTGGTCTCCACCCCGGTGTCGGCGGACTCCCACGCGTAGCGCGCGCCGCGGAATCCTCCGTCGCGCGCGTTCCGCCTGGCGCCGTCGAGGGTGTGGAAGCGGTACAGCAGCAGTGCGCGGGCCGTCTCGGGCTGGGTGTAAATGAAGAACGGGAGCATGAACACCTCGGTGTCCCAGAACGCGTGCCCCCGGTAACGCTCACCCGACAGGCCGTTCGCCCCGATGTTGACGCGCGGATCGCACTCGTTCGCCGCGATCAGCAGCTGGTAGATGTTGAAACGTACGGCGCGGGTCGTGTCGGGATCTCCGTCGATCGTGACGTCGGAGTCGGCCCACTTTGCCTGCCATGCCGTACGGTTCCGCTCGCGGCAGGTCACGAATCCGGTCGCGGTGTGGTGGCGGAGTTCCTCCAGGCACGCCGGGCGGACGGAGGCCGCTGCGACGTCGCGGGAGGTGTAGACGGAGACGAGTTTCTCCACGGTGAGCGTGTCGCCTGCGGTCAGCCACGCGCGTGCCACCTGCTCAATGTATTTGTACCGCTGCCTGACGTTGGACTCGGCGGTCGGCGACACCGTCGTAAGTGCCGCGTATCCGATAGTGATGCCGGTGTCGATCGTACGGGTTTCCAGGTAGATGCCGTCGGGGAGTTGCTCGCGGGCAACCTCGTCGAGGTGCTTGGATTTGGCCCACTTGTGCCACTTCATGTGCGGATCGTCCGGCGGCGGCTCCGTGTATATCGGCCGTCGGTCCAGGTTGTATCCCGTGCCGTCGATGCCACTGTGGACAATTACCGGCGCGGTGTGGTTCTCCAGGGTGATCCGCGCCCGCAGGCAGCACAGATGCTGGTCGGCACTGCTGGCGAAGTGGACGGTCTCGAACCGAGTACGGCGGCCTTCAGCGTCCTCGAACACGGTGTCGCGGAACACCGCGCCCTCCCGCATGTCGAGCATTCGCCGATGGTGGACGACTGACGCCGACGTCACGTCCAGCCTGATGCCGTTGACCACGATGGCCAGTGTCAGCCAGTCGGGTGCCTTGACCAGGTCGGTGACCGCGGAGTCGTGATGATCGAAGACACCACGCAGGAAGGTCCCCGGCAGTGCACCCTCATGGCCCTCCTCCAGGGAGCCTCTCGTGCCAAGGTATCCGTTGCCTGTGGTGAAGAGGGTCTCATAGGTATTGGCCAGCGCCGCGGCGAAGCTGTCCTCCACGATCAGCCAACGGGAAGCCTCACCGTCGAGATCGGCGTTCATGGAACTTCTCCTACTAGGATCGAGGGCCGTACGTCGCGAGGATCTGCCGCTCCGTTTCCTCTCGCGACAGGTAGACGTTCAGTTCGGCGCCGGCGCAGCGCTGAGCGCCCATCGCATTCCCGTACTGGCAGGCCACGACGTAATCCCGGTACGCGAGGTAGCCATAGGCCAATCCCGCGGCGAACGAGTCGCCAGCACCAGTCGTGTCCACGACGTGCTCCACCTCGATCCGATCGACGAGCTCCTCGGCAACCCCGCCGGAGCTGTCCCGGTAGAAGGCCACGCAGCCACGCTCGTCGAGGGTCACGCATACCGCCCCGACACCGCGGTCCAGACAGTGACGAGCCAGGTCGCGCAGTTCTTCAGTGCTCAGCCTTGGCGGGTCGGCCGTCACCTCCGCTGACTGGCCGAGCCACGTCGAGCTCGCTTCCTCGAGGTTCATCTTCAGGATGTCGATGTACGGAAGCCAGACGTCCCGGTCAGCCCACACCCTCGGATGGCGCTCGCCGCTGCGGGTTAGCGTCACCGTGGGACCGTGGGCATCCAGCACCACGGTTGCCCGGCTGTGCTCCTTGATGTGCCGCAGCGTCGGCTGCCCCACCTCATAGTCCGTGATCGGGACACACACAAACGCGTCGGCATCGAGCACCTTGTCGACGTCGGTCGGCAGGATCGGGTTCATGAAGCACATCTGCCGCTCGACGCGACGGTTGTGGGCGACATAACGCAGCTCGATGACGTCCCCCTGGTCGGCTGACGACGTTATACCTGAGGTGTCGATATTCGGGAAGGACCCGAGGATTTCTTTGATCGGGCCCTCGTCCTGCCGGCGGACGTGTGATACCGGGACGATCGTGTCACCCGCGTCCAGGAGAGCCGAGAGGGCAACGGCCGTATACAATACGCATCCGTATTTCTCGAACCGTTCACCGGCATGGGTCACGATCTGGTCGCGAGGGATCGGGCCCAGCACTGCAACCTTGCGACCCGCCCGACTTGTCATGTCATTCATCATGAACACCTTCGGCGCTTGCCGCCATCGCACTGCGCGCAGGGCCAGTTGCGCTGTGAAGACTGCCGGCCTGCTGTTCGGACCCGTGGCCGCTAGTGACCGCTCCCTTGGTCCGACTGCCTCTGCGGGGTCGCTCACATTGCGTCTTCAGCCAACCACCGCCGAGCTCCTGGCACCAGGGCGTGTCTCATGGAGTTTGGCATAGATCGCTTCGGGTGAATGATCAGCTGAACCATCACGCCTCATCGGATGAGGAGCGGGACAGGCTGGCGCCGCTGCTGCCCGCGCATCCGTAGCAGGGCACCGGTGGAACGATCACCAAGGCGATCAATGGGAGCTTATTTCGGTCATGCTGCTCCTTGGGCTCGGCGCGACCGAGGACGCTTCGTTCCGAAGGGAGGAGGTCCTGGAGCCAGTGACAAACCAAGTGACTACGGCTCCAGGCAACGGCAGACACAACGCGACGTACCCAGACACCGGTAACCCTCCGGCCTGCGGTAATCAGACGTCATGCGACGGCATCAGACGAATCCGGCATGCATGGTAAGGAGAAGGTCTACGGTTCGATTCCGTAACGGGGCTCCAGCTCAGCGATACTTTTCGAATCTACCTTCGTCGGCTGATGTCAAGATCAAGTGACTAACCAAGCGGTGCGGGTACGCCAACATCCGGCTGGCAGTTGGAATATCGCGACGTACTCAGATGCTTGTATCCCTCTGACCTGTGGTTATCCGACTCGATGCTTTGGAGCAGCCGGAGATGCCCCCGGATTCGGCCGCTGCCCGTCTTCGTTGCCGGGAGGCGAGTGGCCGCAGACGCGGAGGGTCGCTCCGCCTTCGCGATCCCGGCGGGCCCGGCGCAGCGGCAGCGGCGGACGGCGTCTAATCGGAAGTCTGCGCGGCGACAGCATCCCCGCTGGCGGCGCAGCTTACGCTGGTACTGTAAGACTATATGTCTTACACTAGCGATATGGCTGACACGATCACTATTCGCACCGACGAGGAGACCGAGTACGCCCTTGACGTGCTGACCCACGACGGTAGCTCGCGATCTGCGGCGATCCGGCAAGCG
>WNGP01004789.1_pt1 | contig 11281 bp, 13 predicted proteins | sample 5407671 | NCBI WGS metagenome assembly WNGP01 (sample SAMN13153381, study PRJNA577476) | soil metagenome | isolation source: 40 cm soil or saprolite under Garry oak tree replicate 2 | place: USA:California | collected 2016-06-15
TCAAACTTGTCTTTCAATAAGCCTCCGAGAGCGCTGTCATTCATGAACAGCAGGACAAAGTCTGTAGAGGAAGCGCCAATTTGCAGACCTATGCTGCCACCCCCCAGGTGAAAGAAAGCCGGAGCGCTCCAGCCATTCTTTGTGCGCCGGCTGATGACGCCATGACCGCCGCGGCCGCCGACGATAAATCCGGCTTTGATCACGTTCGGGAAGACGGCGATCGCTTCGGCCTTGTCAAGCAAGCCTTGCGGAATCGCTTTCTCGGGCACGTTCATAATCTCCGTGAAGACATCGGATGCTTTCTGCGCCTCCTTCGCAGCACCGGCAAGTTTCTTCTGATTTTTTGCTTGCGCCTGCGCCGTAATCGCGGCGCCGGCAGAGACCACCAATATCAGTACACACAGCACTTGCTGAATCAACTCGGTAACGCTTTTCATAAATCTCCCTTCAGGACGTTGACAGATTCTTTGTTTGATTCAGAATGTTACGAGTGTAAGTAATTCATCGCAAGTGTTTTGATTCGCAGGGCGAAATCCAATCCCGAAATGTTATTAACTCTTGAGAAGTTTTTGTCCAAGGAGAAACAAAGATGGGCATGAGCGATATGATCATTGGTGAGTTTGACCACGAGATGGGGAATATGCGCAAGACTCTCGAACGGGTCCCTGAGGACAAGTTCGATTGGAAGCCGCACGAGAAATCCACCTCGCTCGGCGGCCTGGCGACACACCTGGCGAATATTCCCAGCTGGACGGTAAACACTTTCACCCAGGACGAATTGGATCTTGCGCCGCCGGGCGCGCCGCCTTTTCGTCTCGACGAGGCAAAATCGCGCGCCGCTTTGCTCGAAGCATTCGATAAGAACGTCGCCGACGGGCGCGCGGCGTTGCTCAAAGCCAGCGATGAGAGCTGGGGTCAAAGCTGGTCGCTACTTAGCGGCGGCAAAAAGATTTTCGCCATGCCCCGCGCGGCCGTGATGCGCAGCTTTGTCATGAGCCACATGATTCACCATCGCGCGCAGCTCGGCGTCTATTTGCGTTTGCTTGATGTGCCGGTGCCGTCGATCTACGGACCGTCGGCGGACGAAGGTGGATTCTGATACGAACTACAGAACGCGGAGCAACGAAGACCGGGGCGTCTTGTCGTTGGACCCAAGGACATCGAGAAAGCAGAGAAGTTGGCGAACTGGCCGGCAAGGTTTTGCGCAAAGCTGAGTTTGCTCCCAGCTTGGCCTACTTCTGCGTCGCCGATCCGGACAGCTACGCGAGTAAGATCTGGTTTTGAGTGATACCAAACCGAGACTCAGCGGTGCGAATCGGGCCTGCGCGGCTCGCGCCCTCTCGAATCTGGATCACGCGGCGGGGGGTTACTGAGGATCACAGATCCGCTGTTAGTCCGGCTGCCGCTCCATCCACCAGGGAAGTTATCGTATATTCCCCAGTAATGGCCGTAATAGTGCCCATACGGGGAACTCCATCCGTAGTAGAAAGGCATGAAAGTAAAGCAATGCGAGAATGGGCTGAACGCCCAAAGACCACGAGAATTCGCGGCGGAAAAAGCCCAATCGAAATAATTGAAACTGGCAAGATAGCCATTGACAACGCGGGTCGAAAGTTTTTGGTTGGCGCGGGCCAGAGTCTCGGCTCGTTGCTTGCTCCAAGCGTCAAAGTCGTCGAGGTCCTTCCTGGTCAACTTCGAAGTAAGAAACGGGTTGTTGGTGAATACCACTTTGCTGCCGCCCTTGATGATGCTGGCTGGACTGTCGTTGGTCAGTAAGCGACCTTTTTGTACCAATAGCTCACTAAAACCGGGTTGGACATTGATTCGATAAAGGCCTCTCCGAACAATCACAAAACGGCCTCGATCGGTCACAATGCCAATTCGCAACTGTGTGTCGTCGGCGCCTGTAGCCTCGACGATCACGCTTCCTCTAATCAGCTTCACCTGCAAATTGTTAAGCGAATTGTCAATGAGTTCGAACTCGCTGTTTTCGGCCGTGCGCAAGTAAGAACCCGGGTTGAGCAAGGCTTCGATCCGAGCCCCGACCGCGGTACTGACGATGTCGCCCGAAGTTAAATTATCCTGATCAGTAAGAAGCTGCTCCGCCTGGCCTGTTCGTCTGACCGTTACTCGGCCACTAACGTAGTTGACTCCGCCGGCCTTGGCCGAAATACCAAATTTCTCCCGATTCTGAGCCTGAGCAACCGCCGCCAAACCAGTGCACAGCGCAATCGCTGTGATTACCCGGCACATGAGCGATGGACTTTTCACGGTGGACCTTCTTTCCGAAGATGGATTCAATCCGATCATCATCAATCAGGAGAGAGCCAAAGCATACTCCCCCAACATCAAAATGACCAGAGTTCTCGGTTTGCATTTATCCTTGCGCGGCGGCGGAACTTACTCTCTTGATTGCGTCGGCAACTCGCACCGCCTCGACCACCGCCTTCACGTCATGAACCCGCACGATATCTGCGCCGTTAAGAACTGAAGCAGCGACGCTCGCGATTGTTCCGTGCAAGCGTTCGTCCGCAGGCGCGCCGTCCAGGAGTTTTCCGATGAAGGATTTGCGAGACGCGCCTATCAGGATCGGAAAGTCTGCGAATTCGCCAGCAAGTTGATCGAGCTTCGCAATGATCTCGACGTTCTGTTCGCCAGTCTTGCCAAAGCCGATTCCCGGGTCGATCGCGATCGCCTCGCAAGCGACTCCGCGCTCGGCTGCGACGGCAAGACTCTCACGCACGCTGCTAATCACTTCGCTCATGATGTCCGCAACCGGCGGCAACTTTTGCATCGTTTTCGGAGATCCGCGCGAATGCATCAGCACCAATCCCGCTTTAGACCTCGCAACTTCATCCGCGATCGCGAGATCGAATCGCAATCCGGAGATGTCGTTGACAATCCCCGCTCCGGCGTCGAGCGCCGCCCGCGCGACAGAAGATTTTGTGGTGTCGATCGAGATCGGCACAGATGATTTCGCAGCTAGTCGTTCAATCACTGGAATCACGCGACGCAGTTCTTCCGCTTCGGTGAGGAACTCAGAGCCAGGCCGCGTCGATTCGCCGCCGATATCGATGACGTCAGCACCTTCTGCGATCATTTGTTCAGCGTGAGCCAGTGCGCGATCGAATGAAAAGAACTGTCCGCCGTCGCTGAAACTGTCAGGCGTAACATTGAGCACGCCCATGACGAGTGTGCGCTGGCCATAAGGCAGCGAATATCGTGCGACTCTCCAAATGCGGGCCTTCATAAGGGCAAAAGTAAGAAGGAAAAAGGCAAAAGTAAAGAAGGGGAAGTGATGAGGGTTCGGAGCCCCGCCTTCAGGCGGAATGTTTGCAGGTTCGGAGTCCCGTCTTCAGGTGGAATGTTTGCAAGTTCGGAGTACCGCCTTCAGGCGGAATGCTTGCATTAGAAAGACTCGGGCTGAAGGTTGAGCTTCAAACCCCGAATCAGAGTCACCTTGACCGTGCTTCCTGCCTTTTGTTATAAAAATCGTTCTTGCCTGGCGCGATTTCGCGTATTGTGCATCGTCAATATTCCGCAGTAGCTCAATGGCAGAGCATTCGGCTGTTAACCGAAGGGTTGTAGGTTCGAGTCCTACCTGCGGAGCCAATTCATATGGCCACTGGAATCAACTCCGGCGGCCTTTTCGTTTTGCCAGGCGGTATTGGTAACGGCAAGCAGATCAAACGCCTGACGGAATATAGCGGTTAGAGTCTGATCCTTCCACGTCGAGTTCGAAGACACAAAATCCAACAGTCGGCGCTTTTCGGTGGGATTCTGTTTTTCAAACAAGAAATAGACCGCGAGGCCAAAAGCGGCTAGGTTCGCAATTCTTGTAGGGCCGTTCTAAGTGAAACTAAATCCAGAGTATGCCGGTCGGGTACACCATCAAATAGTATCGCTAGGTCCGCACGGTTAACTTCACGCAAACATGTCGCGAAGTGTTCCATGTAACTCGGATCTTCAAGACTCTACGCAACAAGTATCTTTACCGCGGTCACTCGTTCGCCTCGCGTACATTTGTAGACGCGCCCGTCACCGCCCTCTCCAATAACCTCGACGCTCTCGTATTTTGTCCGCAAGAACTCGGGGGTTGAATCCATGTTTTCTATTGTACCGAAATCGGAAGTAGAGTTCTCGGCCCCGTCTCAGCGCGGGAGAAGGATTGACTCAGTCGGTGACTCATGCGAGCCAAACGGAGAGTGATGGAAGTCCTTTGACAATGCTATACTCGCCCAACCCTTAGAGTTGCCTTTCGCGAACCTAGGAGAAGGAATATGGCCTCAAACCTGGAAGACCAACTGATTGATAAGGTGCGATCGTTACCGCCTAACAAGCAGCAGGAGGCGCTAAGACTCCTTGATACTCTTGCCAGTGGCGCGAGCTCTGAACCTAACGGAACGGGTGTGGAGCGCAGGCCCATTTGGGAGGTCGTCGACGAGATCAACGCCGCGTTACCCACGGACACCTGGGAGAACGTACCGACCGACGGCTCGATTAATCTCGATCATTACCTCTACGGAGCGCCGAAGCGAATAGGAGGACCGCGCTGTGGCTTTCAACGTTCAAACTGAAGCGCCGCCACTTAGTGAAGATGCGACTGGTGCTCTGCGCGTCGGCGATTCGCGTGTTCTGCTGGAGATAGTCGTTCGCGCGTTCCAAGACGGCGCCACCCCAGAGACGATCGTGCAGCGCTACTCTACGTTGGCTCTCCCAGACGTTTACGCCGTCCTTGCCTACTATTTACGCCATCCCAGCGAGGTCGAAGAGTACTTGGCTCGACGCGAGCAGAAGGCCGAAGAAGTTCAACAGCGGATCGAGAGCCAGCAGGGCGACTTAAGCGGAATCCGCTCTCGCCTGCTCACCCAACGCGGGGCGTGAGGACAAGAGATGCTGCGGCTGCTTGCCGATGAGAACTTCAACGGCGACATCGTGCGCGCATTGCTTTTGCGTCAACCGGACCTCGACATTTTTCGCGTTCAAGACGTTGGCCTTGCCGGTGTAGATGACCCCGACATCCTGGCCTGGGCCGCAGCGAATGATCGAATTGTTCTTACGCACGACCGTGCGACCCTACCCGATTACGCGTATGAGCGCCTGGCCGCTGGTGAAAAGATGCCGGGTGTCTTCATCCTAAATGATCGCTTCCCAATCGGGGAAGCGACTCGGGAGATACTGCTAATAATTGCGGTCAGTGAGCAACCGGAATGGAGTGACCGCGTGGTCTATCTGCCTTTGTAAAATGTATCCTGGATATTGACGGCAGCATTTCTGTGAGATCTGGAGTAATCATGAGGATCGACATTGACGGGCTTACCGAAGCTGAGCTGATTGATCTCAACAATCGGGTTGTCGAGCGGTTGAAATTCTTGCGGCACATGCGGGCTCACTCGCAAATGCTGGAGTTCAGTATTGGCGATCGGGTTTCGTTTCAGCCGGAAGGTCGGCCTCTTCAGGTGGGTATGCTCACGCGCTACAACAAAAAGACGGTTACAGTTATCACTGAAAGTGGCGAGCACTGGAACGTCGCTCCCGGATTGCTGCGCCGCGTTAATAGCTCTCAGAGTAGCGACAACGCTTCGGCGAATGTGATTCAGCTGCACAGGAAGTGAGGCCCAACGAACGATTGGCCCCTTCTTAAGCTCAGGTTGATGCCTCTGGGAATCTAAGCGAAGAGAAATAGCATGGACCCTCTGAAGCAATACCTTGCGCGGGCGAATGAGATCATCGGAGAGCACACGCCGGACGGGGAGAAATATGATCGTGAAGTCATACGCTGGATACGCAGGGGCAAGAGCATAAGCAAGGCTGTCGCGAAGGCGAATGAGAAATACCCTTCAGAGGCGTTACAGATTAGCAGTGATAATTTGGCGGACGTGCAGGCGCATTACGAGTACCTCGCAGAGCATGACGCCATCATCGAGAAATTAGACGCACTCAACAAATAGGATCGAGTGTTAGCCGAGCTACTGAACCCTGCTTCAGAAGTTCAAAAGTCATTTTCATCTCCACCGTCGGCGCGTAGAAAAGGTTGCGAAGAGTGTCCAGTGTGGGGAGCCAATTTTTATGTTCTGGGTCTACTTGTTAGAGAATCCTCTGGGAACGTTCTACGTAGGTCAAACCGCGAACATCCCTAAGCGCGTGAAGGATCATAATCGCACTGATTGCTTCGAAGGTCATTTCACGCGCAAAAACGGCCCATGGAAACTCGTTTGGTCTGAAGCGCATAGCTCCCGCAGTTCTGCGATAAAGCGCGAACGACAAATCAAACGAATGAAGTCTGCCAAGTGGATCCGGGAGCAACTGTTGACGGCACGCGCAATGGCTGTTAATCCCGACTCGTCGGGATTAAGGTTTCCCGATTTATCGGGACTAACTGTGGAGCTAATTATCTCCTAAGCGCTCCACCACGCGACTTACCGCCCCGGTGTAAACGGGTGCCCCTTCAGCGACCGGTCATTCGCTCCATCTGTTCAGGATACCTGGCCCCTTCCACCGTGATCTTTGAAGCGGCGCTGTCAATCTCACTGAGATCGTCGGAAGTAAGTTCGACGACGGTCGCTCCGATGTTCTCCTCCAGGCGATTCAGCTTAGTAGTGCCTGGGATTGGAACGATCCATGGCTTTTGCGCCAGGAGCCAGGCGAGCGCTAACTGGGCCGGCGTCGCATGCTTGCGCTCTCCGATCGACCGAAGCAGATCAACCAGGGCCTGATTCGCTTTCCGAGCCTCTGGCGTAAAGCGAGGAACGATATTGCGGAAGTCGGAACTGTCGAACGTAGTGTTCTCGTTGATCTTTCCCGTGAGGAAGCCTTTACCAAGAGGGCTGAATGGCACGAACCCAATTCCTAGTTCCTCGAGCGCTGGTAACACTTCCGCCTCAGGTGCTCTCCACCACAGCGAGTATTCGCTCTGGAGTGCCGTCACGGGCTGGACTGCGTGCGCGCGGCGGATCGTTTGCACTCCTGCTTCAGAAAGTCCGAAAAGCTTAACCTTGCCTTCCTGAATCAGGTCCTTGACCGCCCCCGCCACGTCTTCGATTGGCACGTCCGGATCAACGCGGTGCTGATAGAAGAGATCGATGGTATCGATCTTGAGCCGCTTGAGCGACGCGTCGGCAACCTCTTTGATGTGCTTTGGCCGGCTATCCACGCCACCCAAACCCCGCTCGACCGTGGGATCAAGTTTGAATCCGAACTTCGTGGCGATCACCACTTGTCCACGGAAGGGAGCGAGTGCTTCGCCAACAAGTTCTTCGTTCGTAAATGGACCGTACGCTTCAGCGGTGTCGAAGAATGTGACGCCGCGTTCGACGGCCGTTCGAATCAGCGAGATCATCTCCTGCTTGTCGGCAGGCGGACCGTAGCCAAAGCTCATTCCCATGCAGCCAAGCCCGAGGGCCGACACTTCCAGTTTGGTATTTCCGAGTTTGCGTTTCTGCATTTGCGTCTCCTTCTACTTACCATCAATAAGTAATCCGGCCTCGTATAGTGCCCAAGAAGTCTACCGGCCAGGAAGCCGTGTAGGGCTTAGCCTTCGCCGCGAAGCGTCGGCTTGAATTTAGCCCGGCCTTTCAAGGCCGGGATCGCCGTTCGCACCACCGAACATCGTCGCGTTAGCGACGAACTGAGACATTAACTCAATCGTCGCTGACGCGACGTGACGTGCTTTGCCGTTCGATCCCGGCCTTGAAAGGCCGGGCTAAATTCAAGCGTCGCTCTGCGACGGTGACAGAACTTCTTAACCATGCTGATCTACTCTTGGGCAACACCCTACCTTATGCGCCCTTACTAGAACGACCCAAATACTGTTCATCGCTGACCTTTTCCATCCAATCGACGGTCTTGCCGTTAAGGTGTTCCAGGATGGCGATGTGCGTCATCGCCGTCCTTGAAGTGGCCCCGTGCCAATGCTTCTCACCGGGTGGGCACCAGACCACATCGCCCGGCCGAATTTCCTCTTTTGGGCTGCCCTCACTTTGTACCCACCCACATCCTGAGGTGACGATCAGGGTCTGCCCGAGCGGATGGATGTGCCATGCCGTCCGAGCGCCGGGCTCGAACGTGACACTGACTGCGAGCACGCGTGCCGGATCCGGTGCCTGGAAAAGCGGGTCAATGCGAACGGTGCCGGTAAAATACTCGGCGGGTCCTTTGCCGGAAGGCTGTGAGCCACTTCTTTTGAGTTCCATTCCTGAATTCCTCCACTAATGTCGTGTCTCTAAAGTTCTATTAACAAATTTTGTCCGGGCCGCAGAGCGGCCCAATGTTTATAGCCATGTTTCCGTAAAAGTTCTTCAGCTCCGGAGGAGGGCAATGTGTCCCAGACATTTCGCTCCTCCGGAGCTTTTTAAGGCCGGGTGATTCCGCAGTTCTATAAACATTTCGTCCCTCTGGGACTGAAGACCACAATACAGAATCAGAACTTATGCGAAGCGATTTTAGATCGCTTCTGTCGTGAGGGTCATGCGCTCTTGCTCAACCTGTCGCGATATTGCTCGAAACCTCCGAGCGGAGATGCTGCGAGTCAGGGCCAGAGAGAGTCTTTGGGAGGTCTATCGCGCAGCTTTCGTTCTTTTTGCGAGTTCCTTTCGATGAGCTAACCACGTCTGAGAGATTGGAGCAACAGGCGGTCGAATCGGTTACAATTTCCGCCATGCCAAAGGACCTCGACATAAGCACCTGGGCTCGCCGGGATCTATTCGAATTCTTTCTTGGTTATGACAATCCCTATTTCAACATCTGCACTCGAGTCGATGTTACGAATTTGCGGGCCCACCTCCGCAGTCGCCCGGGTACGAGCGTTTCATTAGCCTATTATTACATCGCCCTCAGGATCGCCAACGAGACCGAGCCGTTCCGTTATCGCCTGAGAGAAGGCAAAGTGATTATTCACGATGTGATTCATGGTGGCACCACGGTGATGATGCCTAATGAGAGCTTTTCGTACGCCTATTTTGATTATGACGAAGACTCTGACAAGTTCATGACAGAGGCGCGCCGGGCGATAAGCGAAGTTCAGGCTGGAAGCATCTTTAAGCCGACGCCGAACGATGATTTGATTTACTTTACGACCTTGCCCTGGGTGTCGTTTACGAGCTTTGCGCACGCGCGCAAGCGCGGCCGCGGAGATTCAGTGCCTCGAATTGCATTCGGCAAATTTACAAATGATCATGAGCATACGCTGCTTCCAATTTCCGTCGAAGTTCATCACGCACTAATGGATGGCCTGCATGTGGGCCGCTACTTAACCCGCCTCGAAGAGGCACTGGCCAGGCCCGAGCTGTACTTCGCAGTGCCGCAGACGTAAAGTTCATACCCGCTCGCCACTGCGAGCCGTTCCGTAATGTACGTTCTTATTGTTTTCCGAATAAGCAATTGACAGTCTGATTCATCTTAAATAAGATTGCGCGCTGTTCTACAACTCGTAGTCTCGATGAAGCGTAACAATGTGCAACGACTAAGTCCTCTAATTTCTTTGGGAAGGGCCCACCCACCGCAACCAAACACAATTCTAACGTGAAACTTAATGTCCAATACCTCGGACAGGAGAAGAAAACATGAATAACTTTAGGCGCCCCCAGGTCGCTCGATGGGTAAACCGATCCGTTCTTTGTTTCCTCGTTACTTTGGCATGCGCCATCGCAGCTAACTCTCAAACTCAAAGCACCGCGGGTACGATTCAGGGCACGGTAACGGACGCCAACGGCGCGATTGTGCCCGGCGCCAGCGTCGAGATCAGGAACCTCGACACCAATTTTTCGAAAACCTTTACGACCGATGAGGGAGGGCGTTTCGTCGCGCTCGCGCTGCCTCCTGGTAACTATTCGGTTACGGTTTCCAAACAGGGCTTTGCTACCGCGGTGGCGGAAAAGCTGGAGCTGCTTGTCGGCCAGGCTCTCAATCTCCCGGTCTCGATGAAGATCTCTCAAGTGCAGGAGCGCGTTACGATCACCGCGACGCCTACAGTCGATACGATAAAGACTGAGTCCAGCACGACCCTGAACGAAGCCGCGGTCAGCACTACTCCGATCCTGGGGCGCAAGTTCGAGGATCTATTGACACTGACCCCTGGCGTTAGCGTTGTCCAGGGTCCGGATGGCGACGAAATCACCTTCGCGGGCCAGCGCGGAGTTTTCAATAACGTTAGTCTCGATGGCGGCGATTACAACAACGGCTTCTTCGGCGAGCAGCTCGGAGGGCAGCGCGCGGCGATCGACATAACACTGGAAGCGGTCAAGGAGTTTCAAGTTGTGGCCACCGGCGCAACGGCCGAGTTTGGCCGCACGGCTGGAGGAGTGATCAATGTGATCAGCAAGTCCGGCACCAATAACGTGCACGGCAGTCTTTTCCACTTTCAACGGCTTGAAGGACTCACGGCCAACACCTCAGATGGCAAGCCCCTCAAGGATTTTCGTCGCGAGCAGTTTGGCGGCACGGTTGGGGGCCCCATCAGAAAAGACAAAGCATTTTTCTTTTTTGCATTTGAAGGTATCCATGAGAATCTGACGCGGGCTAACCTGAGCGATCCGATCGGGCCGACGCCATGTCCCGTCACCACTCCGGTCATTACGAATCCGGCTCATGAAGCATTGATCAATAGCAACGGCGATTGTCAGCGACTGGCATTAATCAACTTCATGAAGACCAGCCGGAACCAGGACGAAGGTTTGCCCGTAAAGCATCCAATCAGAAATTATGCGTTCCTGGGCAAGACTGACTTCAATCTTAATCGTTCTCATTTGCTGGCGATCTCCTACAACTTCGACTATTCCAAAAACACCAACCAGACCTTCGATGTTGCCACTTATGGCAATTCAGCAAACGGCATCGAGGGCCCGTCGAAGATCAACAATCTCAACATCAATCTCTTCTCCACGATCTCGGCGACGAAACTGAACGAAGCGCACTTTTCCTACACTCGTGAGCTGCGGCCGCGCTCGGCTATTACGTCAAATATTCCAGCCGACACCGGCGCCGGTGGAGGATTCAATCCCAACGAACTCTCCTTCCGCTTTGGTAATCCATTTTTCCTGCAACCAAAGATTGACGAACTGCTCTGGCGCGCCGACGCCAAGGACAATTTCTCGATTATTTCCGGGAACCACACTGTTAAGATCGGAGGCGAATGGTTACACACGCGGAACACGCAGGTGTTTCGTGGCTTCTTCACCGGGCGGTATCTTTTCAATACGGTCGCTGGTTTCTTGCGCTATGCATCACCAGCGGCCCTCGGTGCCGGTTTCGGTCCTAACGCAGGCCAGTGTTCAAATGGCGCCTG
>WNGP01018730.1_pt1 | contig 11278 bp, 5 predicted proteins | sample 5407671 | NCBI WGS metagenome assembly WNGP01 (sample SAMN13153381, study PRJNA577476) | soil metagenome | isolation source: 40 cm soil or saprolite under Garry oak tree replicate 2 | place: USA:California | collected 2016-06-15
GGGTGTGAGTTTACGCAGCGGAGTAATGTCATCCACAATCCAGATGCCACGGCCGTGCGTGGCTACCACAAGATCGGATTCGCGCGGATGCACCACAATGTCGCGAACCGCGACATCTGGAAACTCGTGTCCCTTGTACTGCGCCCACCGCTTGCCGCCATCCGGTGAAACCCACAGCCCGAATTCCGTTCCTAGGAACAGCAGGTTCGGAAGAACGGTGTCTTCCTTGATGACATGCGCGTAGCCGCGCACGCCGCTATCCGGCATGGCAATCGAAGCCCACGTCTTGCCGTAATCCGTCGTCTTGTAAACATGCGCATCCATATCGCCGTACGTGTGGCGATCAAACGTCGCATACGCCGTCGCCGGATCGTACAGGCTTGCTTCCACCCAGGAAACCCAGGAATTCTTCGCGAGCGTCGGAACATTGCCAACGACATTGTTCCAAGTCTTTCCGCCGTCGCGCGAAAGCTGCAGATTTCCGTCATCGGTCCCCGCCCAGATGGTCTGGCCGTCGCGTGGCGATTCGCTGATGGAGTAAATCGTCGTGTGCATCTCCGCGTAAGAATTGTCCACGGTTACGCCGCCGGATTCTTCCTGCTTCTGTTTTTCCGGATCATTGGTCGTAAGATCGGGCGAAATGCGGTCCCACGACTGACCATGGTCACGCGAGTGGAATAAAAACTGCGCGCCAATGTAAATCGTGCCTTTTTCGTTCGGGCTCATATGAATCGGCGTGTTCCAGTTGAAGCGCAGCTTCCCTTCTCCATAATTCGGCTGCGGCTTGATCGCGCGGCCTTCCAGCGTGACCCGGTTGATGCGCCCAACATAGCCGCCCTGCGATTCGGCATACACGTAGTTCGCATCGGCAGGGTCAGGAAAAACCCAGAAGCCATCTCCCCCAAAAATATTCTCCCAGCGGCCATTGGTGATCCCGCCTGGATACTGTGAGTCGCCCATCCACACGCTGTTGTCTTGCAACCCTCCAAACACGTGATAAGGATCGGCGTTATCCGTGCTCACGTGATAGAACTGCGAAACCGGGAGATTGTTGCCCTTCCACCAAGTGTTGCCTCCATCGTAGGAATACCAAACGCCGCCGTCGTCGCCCGCGATAATGTGGTCGGTATTGTCGGGATTCACCCACACATCGTGGAAATCGCCGTGCGCACCGCCACCAATTCCGCTGAAACTTTTCCCGCCATCCTCGCTCATGATCAAAGTGAGGTCCGGCTTGTAAATCTTGTTTTCATTCTTCGGATCGACGATCAAATTCGCAAAATAAAACGGCCGCCAAACCATCCAATTGCTGCGGTCCCGTTCTTCCCAAGTCTTGCCGCCATCTTCGGAGCGGAAAAGCGCGCTCCGCGTGGATTCGATCAAAACGTATACAACATTCGGTTTTGATGGCGCGATCGTGACGGCCACGCGCCCCCACGGTTTCGCGGGCAGCCCCTTGGCGCTCTTTTCATCCAGATCCTTCCAAGTCGCGCCGCCATCCGTGCTTTGGAAAAAACCGCTGCCGCTGGCCGCGGTGGCATTCTCCCCGCCCGAACGGAACGTCCAGCCCTTCCTCCGGAAATCCCACATGCCCGCAAAAAGGATCTTCGGGTCCTGCGGACTCATGGAAATCATCGAACAGCCTGTCGAGAGATTCCCGCCCTTCAGAATCTTATTCCAGTTCTTGCCGCCGTCCGTCGTTTTGTAAACGCCGCGATCCTCGCTGTCGCTCCACAGTTTTCCCGGCACGCAGGCATAAACGGTGTTCGCATTCTTCGGGTCAACGATAATCTTCGCGATGCGCTCGGAGTTCGCCAGGCCCACGTTTTTCCAGCTATCGCCGCCGTCCGTGGACTTGTAGATGCCGTTGCCGATTGACGTGCTGTTGCGCGTCCACGCTTCGCCCGTGCCCACCCAGATTGTTTTCGGCGCTTGCGGATCAATGGTGACCGCCCCGATGGATTGCGCGGATTCCTTGTCGAAAACGGGCTTGAACGTCGTCCCGCCGTTGATGGACTTCCACACTCCGCCGCTGGCCGCACCGACGTAGACCGTGAGCCGTCCGCCTTCTTTTACCGCGGCGATCGCGGCAACTCGTCCGCTCATGGCCGCGGAACCAATGTTTCGCGCCCCGAGGCCGGAGATGGTGTCCGAATCGAATTTCGCAACTTGCGCTGGCGCGGTCCCGGCAAAAATCATCGCGGCACTCAGCGCCATCGTCACGGCAACGAAACAACGAGTCAATTTGCGCATAGCGGCGGATTCCTCAGCAATAAAGTAGAGTCACCTGAACCTGGTTTATGCCCATTCATGGAAATTCGTGCGCCGGAGAATCATTTTCCCGCCGGAGGCACCTTCGTCCCCGGCTTCGAGGCAGGCATCGAGAAATGCGCGTCTTCCAGTGGTATGTTTTGTTCGATCTTCTCGACCGAGATTTGCGCGCGCGCCGCGCTTCCTTTTTGTGCCTGCTCCACGGTAAAGGGATAATAAATGCCGTTCACCTGTTCGTAGTCGCCGTAATACAGCTCGTTCTCCTGCAGCGCCCCGCGAATCGTGGTTTGAATTTCCACTTTCAATTCGAGAAATGAATCGCCATCGAGGTAGTAGTAGCGCACATCTCCGTTCTTCATGCTCAGCTTGATTTTGAAGCAATCCGTTCCTTCCATCGAGTCGTGTCCCACCAGTTCCGCTTTGTGGCCCTTCTCTTTGTACTCCATCAAAGGTCCATCCATGTCGGCGTCCACCACCAAACCTTTCGCATCGTCCTGCGACATCAGCTCAGGGTCTTTACGCCCGCCAAACGGCGATATCTGCCAGCTCGCTTTGCCGTCGTAAGCCTGGATTTGGGCCATACCTTGGATGATGTATTCTTCCCGGACTTTATCCGCGCGCTTGTTTTCCTGACGAAATTCCAGTCGAAACGATCCCTGACTGTACTTTGCCGTGATGCGCACGCTGTGCACCGCTTTCAGCTTCTCGAGTCCACCGTGCGCCTGAATATTCTTGGCGATAACCTCATCCACGGTTTGTGCGCCAGCACTCAATGAAAAAAATGTAAACGCCGCCAATACGGGAACGAAAAAACGAAAAAACCCGGAGAGCTCCATCCCTGGAGCCAGCCGCAGATCTACTTTCATGAATTCCCCCAACCCAACGCTAAATGATGGTACGCCAAACGGCAGGACCAAAGAAATTTTCTATATCTTCTCTGCATCAAAACTCCGGTGGGTGGAATCGAAGAACCAGGAGAGGCAGCTTGAGAACATTATCCACGGCCCTCGTCTTTACTCTATTCCTGATTGCACCGGCAGTTCGCGCTCAAGCCGGCCCCGTCGAGGGAGGACACGAGTTGCAGGTCTGGACCGGCGGCGGCCACGGCCTCAGCGGCAGCCAATCCGGTGACGGCGTCTGGAACGTCGGCTTCCGTTACGGCCTAATTCTCACTAGGCCGCATGGGCCTGGCTTCCTGCGCGGCCGCCTGGAATATGCCGTGGACGCCGTTCCTCTCTTCCTGGTCGTTCAGAAAACGAACACTGCCTACGGCGTGGGCATAAATCCTTTCGCGTTCAAATGGGCGCTGGACACGCCGCGCAGCGTGGTTCCTTATTTCGAAATTGGCGGCGGCACGCTCTTTACCAATACCAAAGTTCCTGAAGCAACGTCGCGCATCAATTTCACCACCAGCGCCGCTCTCGGCCTGCATTTCCTCCGCAGCAAGCACAATATCAGCGCGGAAATCCGTTACATGCACATTTCGAACGCGGGTCTTGCCACACCCAATCCAGGCATCAATACCATTCAATTGCGTCTGGGCTTCGGCTTGTTCAGTCAGAAAGAATAGTCAGTGTTGGAATTCCTTACCACCGTTGAGCGTGCGGGATGAAAATGATAGGAATCTTCGCAGTTCTAATCGTTCTGCTCGTCACCGTTGCTGTCGTCCGCGCGATGCGCACTGGCGCAAAGGCGCCCTCCTCGGGAACGCCTGCGCCAGACTTCACCCTGAATTCGCAAGATGGCAAACCGCTCCATCTTCACGATCTTCGTGGCAAATGGGTCGTGCTCTATTTCTACCCCAAGGATTTCACCAGCGGCTGCACCAAGGAAGCACACAATTTCCAGCGCGACCTCGCGCAGTACGAACAGAAAAACGCCATCATCCTCGGCGTCAGCGTGCAGGACGAGTCTACCCACCAAAAGTTTTGCGCCAAGGAAGGTCTCAGCTTCAAGTTGCTCGCGGATACCAAGTACGAGGTCTCTTCCTCTTACGACTCACTGGTGAATTTAGGCGTCGCCAAACTCTCCGCCCGCCATACTTTCCTGATCGATCCCGCCGGCGTCGTCCGCAAAACTTATCTCAACGTCAACGCCGAAAAACACAGCGCCGAAGTCCTCGCCGACCTGGCCCAACTCCAACACGCTCCGGCTGCCATCAAGTAGCTTCGTTTCTTAGCCTTGCTCAATCTAACGGATGCCCGGATGTCCATCTTCTGCGGGCTCATTTTCTTCAAACAAAGAGCCGCCTCCCAATTGACAGACCTGGCCGTGCGCAAATCACTCTTTCGGCCATTCATACACAAGGACCTTACCGGCCGTTTGTGGCGACATTTTCCCCCCCGCGATTTGCACAGCTCGCGCCAGCACGGGGTCCCGCCCCGCGGCCAAATCCGTGGCGCTTGGCAGAAGCAACTCGTCGGGCGTTACGCCGACTTTCTCCAGACTCTTCCCATCCGCCATGATCAAGTCAGCATCGGTAATAGAAGCCCCGTAAAATAATTCCGTCTCGAACCCTATTTTATAGCTGTATCGCCTCGCCTCCATTACCGCACCGGCGGACTGGTCCCCGATTACCGTGCCCCGCTTTTCAAGTTGCACGACGCGCGCAAGCACCTCTGAAGCTGAGCCCGACATGCTATCCACAAGCACGATGAGTTTGCCCATGAAGGCGTCCTTGCCGCTGGACTTAGCCAGCACCGGCTTGGAATTGTCCCTCATCATTCGCTCGGCGATTTTCACATCGTGATCAAAGAAATTGCTGAGGAACTCCTTTAGCGTTTCCACGCTCCCGCCACCGTTTCCGCGCAGATCGATGATCAAAGCCTGGTTTTTTCTGGCTTTTTTCATCACGTCGTCGACCTGCCCCTGAGTGAATAAAAAAGCGGGAAATTTCAGAATCATCACCCCGCCCTCCGTCTCCATCCAGCGCATTCGCTCCAGGTGACCCGCGTTCTCAATCTCGCGAATATAGTCCCAAATGCCTCCCCCCGTGAGGTCTCGGGTTTTCGGGAGCTGCCGGACCGCTGCCACAACCTCCACCTCTCTTTTTTCGCCAGTCGGTGAGCGCAACGACACGCGTAAAGCCGGCTGGGGCCGGAGCACATTGTGAACGAGATTCATTTTCCACAAATTGTCTCGCGCCGGTGCGAAGCCGTTAATGGACATCACTTCGTCACCCGGCTTCACGCCTTTCTTTTCCGCATCGCTTTCAGGTCGCACTCCCAACACCATGCACTGTTGTCCTACCATCCGTATCTGCCAGCCGTAATCGTGCTTGTAAGGCCGGGGTGGCGGCAGAAAAAATGCGTGGGAATCGTTCAGCACGTCCACTGCTGCGGCCACCTCCGACAGTCCCCGGTTGAGGGATGCCGCGTTTTCCATCCGCTGCCGGAAGTTCCGGACATTCTCATCCCAGTCGATCCCATGCAGCTTTGGGTCGTAGTAGTGTTTTTTCACGTCGTCCGAAATCGTGTTGAGCATCTGAAGAACTTCGTCCCGCTCGAACTTGGAGATTTTCGGTTGCTGCTGCTGGCCGCTTGCTGAGAACGTGAGACACACCAAAAGGAATAATAGGTTGAATGGATTCTTGCTGAACCATTTGCGATCCATCGGGCCACACCGACTGATGCCAATGGAATCACTAGATTCTGTGTTCGTCAATAGTGTCAGAAATTGTTATCGCGCCCTATAACAGAGTTATGCGCGTTCGCGCGAAGGATTACATTTTCCTCGATCCATCACTGTAATTCTTTCGAGACTGCCCGATCCCTGCGTTCAGTTTCCGCAAGGCGCATCGGCAGGAATGCCGGGCGCGTCGGGCAGCACTGCGAGATTGCTTTTAACGAGCAAGCCGTTCAGAGCTGAAACATCTTTATTCTTCAGTTCTTGCCATGCGCTCAGCGTTTCATTCAATCGCTTGCAGATCCGCCGGTACGCCGCGAACGATTCTTCCGATGGCGCAAAGTCTGCTCCATCGACGAGTGCCATCAGCGCGGTCAAAGTATCGTTCACGGCCATGAAAGTGGTTGCCTTGGGAGTCTCCAGACCCGGCGTAGCTTCGCCTTCAAGGTTTTCCGCCTTCGCGTCCAGTAACTTCGCCGCCGCTACAATGGGATCTTCCTTCGGACGCTTAATCAACTCCGCCAAACGCGCGCGCAACTGCTTCGTCTGTTGGTAGCCGTCAAAGTTTTTCTCCAGCAACGCCGAAATTTTCAGTTGCAGCTCCAGTGAACTCCGCAGTTCGTTGCGCGCCTCGGCCACCCGCGGATCCATTTTGACCTCCAGTGGCTGGCGAAGAATTTGCCCTCCCATTTTCAGCCGCACTTCGTACTTCCCCGGCAGCACCAGCGGTCCTTGCGGAGGCAATGGTGTCTCACCCACAATCGCGGCGATTGGGTAGTTGTATGGAGATTGCGGATGCATCGCGCGCGGATCGGGATAACGCAGATTCCACACAAAACGGTGCATTCCGCTTGTTTTCGAAAGCGCTTGAGGATGTCCGATCCAGTAATTCGCCACAAATGGCGTTTCTTCCGCCTCTTTCGGCGCAGGCGCGGTGGAAAAACTCCGCACCAGTTTTTCGTCCGTGCCGTAAATTTCCAGTTGAATATCCCCGCTCGAATTCGCAGGCAAAACGTAATTCAGAACTGCGCCATCAGGTGGATTCTTCCCCGCCGGAACTTCCGGCGGCAGCGGCGTGTCTTGATTCTCGTCGCGGCGCACACGAATCGCCGCTCGCGGCGCAAAGAAATGCGCGCCCGAAGCTCCCGCATTCGCATCCATCTGGCGCAGCGGGGTGATGTCGTCGAGAATCCAGAACGATCGGCCGTACGTCGCGGCCACCAGGTCATCCTGCTCAATCGCCAAATCGTGGATGGATACCACCGGCATATTGAGCCGCAGCGTTTGCCAGTGCTCGCCGTCATCAAACGAAACGTAAACGCCCTTCTCCGTTCCCGCGTACAGCAGCCCTTTGCGCACCGGATCTTCGCGCACCACGCGCACGAAATCGTTGTCGCGAATGCCGCTGACGGTTTCCTGCCAGGTTTGCCCGAAGTCCCGCGTCCGGAAAATGTGCGGGCGCAAATCGTCGAGACTATTTCGATTAATCGCCGCATACGCAGCACCCGCATCGAAATGCGATGCTTCCACGATGCTTACCGTACTCCACTCCGGTAGACTCTTCGGAGTGACATTTTGCCAGCCCTTGCCCGCATCTTTCGTCAACTGAATATTTCCGTCATCCGTTCCAACCCAGATCACTCCTTCTTTCACCTCCGATGGAGCGATCGTCAGGATCGTCCCTCGCGTCTTTTTAGAATCCTTTTCATCCGGCCGCACGCGCGTCAGGTCCTCGCTCGTTGCTTCCCAGCTCGTCCCCCCATTAGCCGTCTTCATCAGAAACTGCGTCCCCAGATAAAGAAGATGCGGGTCTTGCGGTGAAAAGGCCATCGGGATCGTCCAATTAAATCGGTACTTGCTTTCGAACGCCACCGGAGCGGGTGAAATGTCTCGCACCTGTCCGGTGGTCTTCGACAATCGCACCACGCTGCCGCCGGGCCCCGCGTTATAGACCACATCCGGGTCCAGCGGATCGGGAATCGTGTACCCGCTTTCTCCCGGGCCTACCGGAAACCAGTCGCGCTCCGTAATTTGTCCGTTGTTGCCGCGGCTGGCGATTCCGGCAGTTCCGCTATCCTGCTGCGGTCCGTACACCCAATAGGGAAAACGGTGATCCGTTGCGACCCGGTAGAATTCTCCCGTCGGCTGGTTGTACCAAGTGCTCCAGGACTCGCCGCCGTTCAGGCTGATCGTTGCTCCCTGGTCGACGCCCAACATGATTCGTTCCGAATTTGTGGGGTCGATCCACACGCTGTGATAATCGTCGCCGCCCGGCGCACCCTTAATGGCCGTGAACGTGTGCCCGCCGTCTTTCGAACGGTACAAATTTTGCGAAGGCACGTACACCACATCAGCATTCTTCGGGTCGACGAAAATTTCGCTCATGTACCAATATCCATCGATCCGCTTGTCCTCGGTCGCTTTCTTCCACGTCACCCCCGCGTCGTCTGACCGGAACAGCCCGCCTTTTTTCTCCTTTACCTCCACGATTAGATACACGCGTCTTCCATGGTTTCCCGGTGCCACTGCAACGCCTGACCTGCCCCACTCTCCGGCAGGCAGGCCGTTTCCCGTGATTTGATTCCAGGTCACTCCTTCGTCGCTCGATTTGTAGAGCCCGCTCCCGGGCCCGTACGACGTCCCTCTTTGCCCCGGCTTTCGGATCCCATGCCACAGCGTGGCGTACACCACGCGTGGATTTCCCGGTTCAAAACAAAGATCCACCGCCGCCGTCACATTGTCTTTGTATAGAACTCTCTTCCACGTCCGTCCGCCATCCGTCGTCCGAAACACCCCACGCTCTTCGTTCGGTCCCGAACTGTGCCCCATCGCCGCGACCAGTACGATACCCGGGTTCTTTGGATCAACCAGGATTCTCCCGATGTGCCGCGAGTCCTCCAGGCCCATGTGCTGCCAGTTCTCCCCGCCATCCGCGGACTTGTAAATTCCAGCTCCGTAACTGCTGTCGCCAAAAATCGTGTTGACGCCCGTTCCCACGTAAATGATTTTGGGATTCGAAGGCGCCAGCGCCATCGCTCCAATCGAAGCAATCGCTTCTTTGTCGAAGATCGGTTTCCACACCGTCCCGCCGTCCGTCGTCTTCCAAACCCCGCCGCCATCCGCGCCAAAGTAGTAGACGCCGGGATTCCCCGGCACGCCCGCCACCGCATTCACTTTCCCCGCGCGAAATGGCCCGATCATCCGCCATTTCATCTCCGAATAGAGTGTTTCGGGAATCTGCTGAGCACGGACCATGCCCTCAATCGCAAGTCCCATCCAAAATAGAATTGCGGAACCAACTACAATTCGAAGCATCAGCGAACTCTTCATTTAGGCGCCTTTCGAAATCCCAGTGCGATGCTTCATGGCTCGTCGTCGCCGTCCGCTTCAGCGGAGGGCGCTCCATCGGGTTGCTTGTTCGGATCCACCGGCACTTGTCCGGCCCTCTTGAGTTCAGCGTTGAGCGCTGGAATAACCTGCTGCCGGATTTTCGTCCAGCGCGCGACGAGCTTTTCGAGAGCTTCTTCCAGTTCCTTGTAAACCGCGGTGGCTTGCGTTGTCGGCGCTGCGTCCGCGCTGTCCGCAACCGCCAGAATCCCGCCGAAGTGCTGGTTCAGGCTGGAGAAATTCTCCGGCTGCTTCGCGCCGGGTGGCAAACCGAAAAAGCTGCTCTGCGCCGCGCCTTCCAATTCCGCCGCTTGCTTGTCGAGAGCGGCGATCGCATCGGCAAGAGCCCCCTTCCCTGCTTTCGCCGTCCGCTCCTTCAATTGCGCGCGCACCGATCGAACCTGTGCGAGCGCTTCGAAACTTTTATTCATCCCTGCAACCGCCTCCATTTGCATGTCGTATTGTTTCGCGAGATCGTTCACGGGAGTCTTGATGCGGGGATCCATTTTCAGGTGAAGTGTCCCGTAGTATTTCTTCCCTTCCACGGTTAGTTCCAGAGTGTATTCGCCGGGGAGTGCCCACGCGCCGAGGGGATATTTCACGGTGTCATGCACGATCGCCGAGATCGGGAACTCGTGACTCAAAGATTTCGGAGAGTCGTAATGCAAGTCCCACACGAAACGGTGCATTCCGGGTTCGGCTGACAGAATTTGCGTGGGACGCACCCAATACAAAGGGATGGGATGTTCCCTTTCGATTTTTTCCATCGGTTCCGGCTTGTCCGAACTCGAGTAGTGCCGAACCGCGATGGCAAGACCTCCGGAAGTCACGATATCGAGCGTCACCGGACCTTTTGCAGAATCCCCCAGGTAGTAATCGATGATCGCGCCGTCGGGCGGATTTTTGCCGGCAGGAACTTCCGGCGGAAGCGGCGTATCAGGGTTGCGGTTCCACCGAAAACGAATCGCTTCCTGCGGCGCGAATAGATGCGCACGCTCCTTCGCGATGTCGGCGTTCAGTTGCCGCAGCGGCGTAATGTCGTCGAGAATCCAGAACGAACGGCCGTGTGTGGCGACGATCAGATCGTCACCATGAATCACGAGGTCCCGCATCGACGTATGCGGCAAATTCAACTGCAGCGACTGCCAATCGTCTCCATCGTTGAAAGAAACGTAAACGGAGCCCTCCGTGCCCGCGAAGAGCAAGCCCTTGTGTTCCGGATCTTCGCGCACCACGTTGCTCGCGCCGCCATCGGGAATCCCTTTGGCGATTTCCGTCCACGTCTTTCCGAAATCGCGCGTGCGATAAATGTGCGCGCGCAAATCGTTGAGCCGGAAGGAATTGATCGCCGCGAACGCGGTGCCTGCATCGAAGTGCGAAGCTTCGATGATGGAAACTTTGCTCCACGGCTTCAGTTGCGGCGGCGTCACGTTTTGCCAGGACTTGCCGCCGTCGCGCGTGATGTGAATCAATCCATCGTCGGTGCCCGCCCAGATCGTGTTTACTTCCTTGAATGAAGGCGCGACCGCGTAAATAACGCCGCGATGTTTTCCCTTTTCCGGATCGCTTGCCGCGAAAACACCGAGATTCGCGGGAATTTCGTAGGATTCGCGCGTGAGATCGGGACTGATGACTTGCCAACTGTTTCCCGCGTCGGTCGTTTTGAAAAGCACGTTGGCCGCAAAATAGAGCGTGTGCGGTTCGAGCGGCGAAAAAACCACCGGCAGAGTGCGCGCGTAGCGATACTCGCCACGGCGAATCGCTTCCGGCGTGACCTTCGCGTATTCGCCGATATCCTGCTTCGTGCGCGTGAGCCAGTCGCCATAAAGAATGTTCGGATCGAGCGGGTCGACGGCGACGTAACCGTATTCGAAAATACCGATGAGATGCCAATCGCGAAATGTGATTTCGCCGTAATCGCTGCGGCTCAGCGTGGCGGCGGCGCCGCTCTCCTGCTGCGCGCCGTAGACCCAGTACGGAAAACGATTGTCGGTGG
>WNGP01004793.1_pt1 | contig 11277 bp, 11 predicted proteins | sample 5407671 | NCBI WGS metagenome assembly WNGP01 (sample SAMN13153381, study PRJNA577476) | soil metagenome | isolation source: 40 cm soil or saprolite under Garry oak tree replicate 2 | place: USA:California | collected 2016-06-15
CGATCTTCCAGGCCGCTTTTCTTTCTTGATACCGCTCCAGTCCAACACCCCAGTCGGAACGGCCAGGAGCGAGGCGACCAGGCCGAAAATGATCGCGTAAAATGACAATCGCACCATCGCATTCCCACCAATTTGCCATTGCGAAAGGAGATCGAAGATCAGTGCGCTCGGCCACATCGCCATCGGCACATGGACAACGATCGGGTGCAATGGATGCTTGAGCCATTTTCCTTTCAATAAATCCAGCGACCATTTCATGGGACGAAATTACGCTTCTTATCTCAACCGTAAGCATTCATCTCGGTTGGAACGAAAGCGCCTCCAACTAAACGTTCGCAGCGCGACGAGAGAGCGCGCGTTAAATTTTAACTCCAGCAAAACGAAAAGCGGCCTAACGAGAAGGAACTTAGCTACCCAGCACTTTGAGAATTACGGGCGTATGTTTTCAGTGGTTGCGACAAAGTGCTGGGTTGGCTGGAGCGATCGATTAGATGGTTCGCGAAGATTGCCCATCAGATGCCGCAAAGAAGCAGAACGAATCCAGTGACGAAACCAAGCTGGCCGAGCAGAAAAGAACGAGAGAGTTGCAATCCTTTGGGATCGCTCTCCTTCCTCGCGTAATCCCGACACTGCTGCCAGTCTACCAGTTCGCGCCGGTTATGGCCGTCTCCCCCGACCGCATCACGTACGGACGAGTCCCTGCCAGCCAACTCCAGAGGCTGATAATAAAAGATGCGAGCATTAAAAAGGCGCCGATCACGGCTTACCGTTTAAAAAGAATTAGACCGCATTTTGCAGTCTATTTCCGGACCCAACTTTGAAATATAGCGCGAGCAACGCAGCGAGGATCGCAAGATCGAGCGCCATATGGCCGGAAAAGCTCCAATTCTTGCTGGCGTGACCGAAACAGCCACAGGTGATATCCAAGCCGCGAACTTTTGCCGCGATTGTCGCGACTGTGAAAACGCAAACGAGCGCGGTCAAGATCGATAATCCTCCGAGATATAGACGGCGCACGATCAGCGCGATTCCGCAAAAGATTTCCAACCACGGCAGATAGAACGCCAGAGCGACACCGATCGTCCACGGCAGAATCTTGTAGTTATCGATGTCGTTCGCGAAAGCAGCCGGATCAGCGAACCGAATGCTCTGAAGATCGATGAGCAAATCACCGAGGCGAAGATGCCGAAGATCGGCAATCACATGATCCAAATCGAATATTTTCGTCAGCCCAGCGACGATAAAAAGCCCGGCGACGACAAAATCCACAATTCGCCAAACGAATTTCACTTTCTCGATTTGAGCCATTCTTCCCAGCCGCCTTGAAGAACGAAGACGTCTTTTAATTGCGCCTCACCGCGCAAGCGGCGCGCGACTTCGCGGCTGGCATTGCAACTTTGACTGCTGCAGTAGACAACGACGCGTTTCTCGGGCGACCACGTCACCAGAAATTGCGGAAGCAGCTCGTTCCAGCGGTCTTCGTTCAACGGCACAGCATCAGGGACATGATCCCGTTCAAATTCCGCATCTGGTCGCGCATCTACCCAGATCGCATTTCTATCCCAAGTGCGCGCCTGCGCCACGGTAACCATCTCGGAAGCCGGAATCGGCGACTGCCACGAGACTTTATCACGAAAATAGATCGCCTGCCCAATTCCGGGAAGCAGCGCAAGCGCCGCCAGAATGAGCGCCTGACGCACGAGCGAAGATCTCACGATCTACTGGATGGCCGGAGCGTTCGTCACACGCGCAGTGGCATAAAACACTTTCGGCGAATCTTCCGGTTGAATCACTAATTTCGCCGCGATCTCCCGGCTAGTCTCTCGCGGCTGGACGTCGATCTTGAACTGCCCGTTACCCGTCTGTTCGACCTTTGTTTGGAAATCCGGACTCGAAGAAGTGACCTTCAATTGTTTGACCGGAAAATCTTTGCTAGCGCGAACCACAATCGACTTTGACTTGAGCGCTTCGCCCTGTCCCCAAAACACAAATGTTGGATTGATCTCAAGTTCTTGCGGGATCACTGCTTTGAGCGTGAGTACCGTGGTCGCATGATCCGGATCGTTCGTCTCGACTGTGACGTTTTTGACCTGAGTGCCGGTACGATCGCCGATTTTGAAGGTTGCGGTAATCTCGCCTTTTTCTCCGGGCGGCACTTCCTCCTTTTGAGATTGCGCCACCGTGCACCCGCAAGAGGTGTGGACGGATTTAAACCGCACCGGTTGGCTGCCGGTGTTCTGATATTTGAAATGGCCGACCGCCTCTTTGTCCCCGGCTGTCGGATGCAATTCGACCGCGGTCTGTTCCCATTTCAGTTCCGCGCGCGCGATGGCGCAAAGAAAGATCGACAATGTAAAAGCGAAAATGCGTGTTCTCATTTGTGTGAATAGAAGCGCCTAATATAGTCAGCGACGGCATCACGCCAAGCCCGCGACGAAACGTCCGTCAGCGCACTGTATTTTGCAGTGGAAAGGACTGAATAAACCGGACGGCGCGCGCTCCAATTTTTCATGTCGGCTAGCTTAAGCGCGTCGACGATTTTCGCTTTCAGCGCAATTCCTTCAGTGGCGCAGCAATCGAGCGCCCATTGCGCATACTCCTGCCAACTGCATTCGCCCGCGTTGGCAAAATGCAAAATGCCGCCCTCAACATCTACCTCGAAAAACTGTGGCAACATTTGGGCGATGTCGTGCGTGTAAGTGGGCGTGGAAAATTTGTCGGAAATTGCATCAATCTGTTCGTTTTCGCGGGCCCGCTTAATCATTCCATCGATAAAACTCGGCCGGTCAGGACCAAAAACCCACGAGACCCGTACGATGAGATGTTGCCGAACCCGGCGAAGCCGGGCAGCTCCTTCAGCATCAAGCGCAGCAACCGCGGAAGGCCCTAAATCGAAGGAGCTGGGCGACCCAGCTGATTGATCCAATCGGCTGCCCTCTGGGCGCGAGGCGGGTCGATCTTGGGTTCGTAAGACGAATTTCTCCCCTGCCCTTTTCGATTCGCCGTAAACGCTGATCGGATTTGCCGGATCGTTTTCGATATAGGGTTCGCGCTTTCCGCCATCGAATACGTAATCGGTGCTGAAATGAATGAGCTTCGCGTTCTTGTCTCGACAAATTTCCGCGAGAATGCGCGGCGCATCCGCATTGATTCGAAAAGCCTGGTCGCGCTCCTTCTCACAAAGATCGACATTGGTAAACGCAGCCGCATTGATGAGAAGATCGAAATCGATCGTGCGCAGTTTCTCGCGCAACTCATCAGCGTTTGCGAGATCGAGTTGCGCGTGGTCAAATCCAATGACCGAAAATTTCTCGCGATATTCGCGGGCAAGCGCGGTACCTAACCGGCCGCCAGCGCCTACGATGACAAGTTTCATTGTTTACCGCAGCAGCGGCGTTATCTGAAACTCGACTTCTTTATCTCGACGGTCCATACACTCAATAGCGCTCCGCGCGTTCGAGCAACGGTTGCCACCACGATTGATTGTCGATGTACCATTGAATCGTTTCGTCGAGTCCGTTCTTAAAGTTGCACCGCGGTTTCCAGTTTAACTCCCGCTCAGCAAGAGAAGAATCGATCGCGTACCGGCGGTCGTGTCCAAGTCGGTCGGTCACAAACGAAATCAAGCTGTGAGGTTTGCCCAGCTTATCGAGAATCATTTTCACCACATCGATATTCAGCATCTCGCCGTCGCCGCCGAAATTGTAAATCGATCCCGGCTTCCCCTCGAAAAGTGCGGCTACAACAGCGGCGCAATGATCTTCCACATGAATCCAATCCCGCACATTCATTCCGTCGCCGTAGACTGGCAGCGGGTCCTCACGCAGCGCTTTAATGATCATGAGCGGAATTAGTTTTTCCGGAAATTGATATGGCCCGTAGTTATTCGAGCAGCGCGTCACCAGCACTTCCTGGCCGTAGGTCTTGAATGAGGCGAGCGCGAGAAGATCGGCGCCGGCTTTGCTCGCCGAATATGGAGAGCTCGGATCGAGCGGTGACTGCTCGGTGAATTTGCCGATGGGGCCGAGCGAGCCATAGACTTCGTCCGTGGAAACTTGGATGACGCGCTGCACACCGTGTCGCCGTGCACAATCGAGGAGCACACTTGTGCCAACGACATTCGTATGGATAAAATTGAGGGGTGAATTGATGCTGCGATCGACATGTGACTCAGCGGCGAAATTAATCACGGCGTAAAATTGATGCTCGGTCATGAGTGCATCCATCTGATCGGCGTTGGCGATGTCGGCTTTGAAAAACTCGTAGCGCTCGCCATGTTCTTCGACCACGCCGTCGAGATTGGCGAGATTGCCCGCGTAAGTGAGCACATCAACGTTGGTCACGTCCGCGGGCTTGTAATGTTGCAGGATATACCGAATAAAGTTGCTCCCGATGAACCCGCAGCCACCGGTTACGAGAATGCGCATTGCAGCGCGTACTAGCAGCGGCGAGGGCGGCGCGCTAGCAGATTTTCCAATGCTGCGCAATCAACTGGAAGCGTGGAGGACGCGGCTCGCAGAAACAGGTTGGACGCCGTGGTTGATTCTTGGGCTCGCCATTTTCCTGCGCTTTTTTCTCCTTGGCATCAAGCCACCGCATTTCGACGAAGGAATCAACGGCTGGTTTGTCGACCAAATGATGAAAAACGGGTTCTATAAATACGACCCGACGAATTATCACGGGCCGCTTCATTTTTACGTTCTGCTGCTCTCGCAAACCTTGTTTGGCCGAAATGTCTGGGCGTTGCGGCTGCCGGTTGTGCTTGTGAGCATCAGTTGCGTCTGGCTTGCATTCAAGTTCGAGCCCTTAGTCGGACGAACCGAAAGCCGAATTGCTGCCCTAGCCATGGCGGTATCGCCCGGGTTTGTTTTTTATGGACGCTACTCGATTCACGAGGTGTGGCTCGTGCTCTTCTCGATGTTGTTCATTCTCGGACTGCTTGGTCTCTGGAAATTTGGAGCAGGCGAGTACCTTTGGTGTGCCGGCATGGGTTTGGCTGGCATGATCCTGACGAAGGAAACTTACATCATCCACCTGGGCTGTGCCGCGCTCGCCGCGCCGGTCTTGTTCGTTTCAAACCGTCTTAATCGTCTTCCCGACGAGCGCCCAGCAAAACAAACTTGGGATTATGTCGATCTAACGCTTGTCATCGGTGTGGGCGCAGCCGCCATCGTTTTCTTTTATTCCGGAACATTCTTCCACTGGAGCGGCATAAAAGGTTTGTATCAATTTTACCAAGCCTGGTTCGCGACCGGCCACGAAGGGCACGGACACGAGAAAGAAGTTTATAATTTGATTTGGAAGAATCACTCATGGATCAATTACTACTGGATTGCGCTTATGGCTCGGTACGAGTGGCCAGTCCTCGGCGGCCTGACTCTTTGTTTGTTCTGCCAGAGGTTTATGAACATAAGCTTACGTTATCTGGCAATCTACGGTGTTGGAACGCTCATCGCTTACAGCATCGTCAATTATAAGACACCGTGGTGCATCATTAGCTTTATTTGGCCCTTTTTGTTCATCTTTGGCGCAGCCATGCTGGTCGTTCCTTTAAGGTATCGCCTCGCAACTTATGTGGTATCAGCCATCCTGTTATGCGCCTCACTGGGGTCGACAATCTGGCTAAACTACTTCCGTTGCACGACGGACACTGAACCGTACGTCTACGTTCAGACTTACAATGACATCTATAAATTAACGAGACCGCTGCTGGAGTTGGCGAAGCGGGACCCCCGTAACTACCAGCTGACGGGCAATATGATTCGAACGAGCACTTACCCGCTTCCATGGATTCTCGGTGATTTCCCGCACATCGGCTACTACGAGCACGAGAACCTCCCCGCAACGCTCGACGCAGATTTTCTCCTCGTTCAAGAAGATCGAATTAAAGACGTCGAAGCGAAATTGCGGGGCACCTATTATACTCAGCCGCTAAGGATTCGCGCTTACCAGGATACTTCGAAGCTTTATCTGAGCGCGAAAATCTTTAAGGATTTTTTTCCGGGCCGATTACCGGATTTTAGGGGAAAAGGGCCAGGGTAGGATCAAATCGCATTTTCGATGAAATGGCTTTCGGCCGGCCTGACGTTTGTCAATCTCTCGACTGTTTGTGGCCTCCTTATGGGAATGGCTGGGAACGGTTTGAACGAACTAAGCGCGATTTTCGCGCTTGTATCAGGCGGAGCATTCGCTCTTGCAGCGTATCTCGGAACTTCTGACACTGCCGTTCAGCGGAAGAACGTAAATTCTCCAGTAGTAGAACAAAAACGTTCTAAGTCTAAGCGGCAGTTGGAGACTGTCGTGCAACAGCGCACTTCACCGATGGCGAGGCGCTACCGTCATCTGTGGTTTTGGGGGATCGCGATATGCTTCGCTTTGTTTGCCCTGCGCTCCTTTTGCTGGCTTCTCTATATCGACGGAGAAGAGCTCAAAATTCAGTCTCCAAACAACCTGGGCGATCTAGCGCTGCATATCACATTGATCAGGAATTTCGCGAGTGGCGTCGCGCTTTGGCCGGACAACCCGATCTATGTTTTTAGCAAACTAAGATATCCGGCGGGGATGGATTTATTCAACGCTCTGCTCTGTTTGGTTCATCTCGACCTGACGCGCGGATTGGTTTGGGTGGGACTAGTTGCGTCACTCGCGACGTTTTACGCGTTTTTCCGCTGGGCCGGCACCTTCGGTATCGCCGGATTTCTGTTTAATGGGGGCATTGCAGGTTTCGAATTTTTTAAAACGCTGAAGTTTCTTGATTATCAGGGCTCAAAAACAATCGCTTGGAAAAGCATTGCGCTATCGATGTTTCTGACGCAGCGCGGCTTGCTTTACGCTATTCCGGCCGGATTGCTCCTTTTATATCAATGGCGCGCAAAGTTCTTCGCCCGATCCGATCAAGTTAAATCGGATCCGGCGCGACCGCCGTTACCGTTTTGGGTTGAATGCGCACTTTATGCTTCGATGCCGCTCTTTCACGTGCACACTTTCATAGCGCTTTCGATTCTTCTGGGCTTTTGGTTTTTGATCGGTCGGCCAGCAATGCAAAAACAATTGTTATTGCTCGCTGGCTGCGCTTTTCTGCCAGCGACATTTTTTGTCTGGCTGGTCACTGATCAATTCCGAGCGCGCCACATTCTAGAATGGAAACCCGGCTGGGTTCAGACGGACGCGGATTTCGCCAGGCCATTCTTCGAATTTTGGGGCGTGAACTTTGGGATCACCATCCCGTTGATTCTTCTCCTGATTGTGTTTTGCTCGTGGCGCTTTTGGAAAAATGACGCGCGCTCGATTTTCAATTTGCCGACCAGTCTCGCGTTCTTGATCCCAGCCGTCGCGATCTTCCTTTTCGCCTGCAATGTGAAAACAGGGCCGTGGTACTGGGACAACATGAAGCTGATAATTTGGGCTTACTTCATTATACTGCCATTTCTCTGGCAAGACCTGATCGCAAACTGGCCGATCGACCTCCGGATTTGTACTTGCGTCGCACTCTTCGGGTCGGGATTTATTAGTTTGATTGGTGGTTTGGCTGCGGGAAGACATGGCCTGGATTTTGCCGTTCGCGCAGAAGTCGACGGAGTCGGCGCGGCTGTGCAAAAAGTGCCAGCCGAGGCGCGCTTTGCCGCATATCCGACTTATAACCATCCTTTACTGTTGAATGGTAGAAAGGTTGTCCTTGGATATCCGGGCCACCTTATGTCGGAAGGATTCGACTACGCATCTACCCAAGACAAGCTTACGTCGCTCATGCAGGGCGAGGTAAATTGGCGAGAGATTGCGCATGAGCTACAGACGCGCTACCTATTTTGGGGCCGCGAAGAAAAAGCCAACTACAGCACCAGTCGACGGCCATGGGAACAAACGGCCGCGCTTGTAGCGTCTGGAAATTGGGGCGCGATTTACGATCTGGAGCCAACAGCGGCTCGGCGTTGAAGGGGGCCCTAACGTTTTTTCACGCGTGGAAGGTCTCGACTCATGAAATTTACGGCACCTTCATGTTCGTGATCCGGATTCAAGGGCTGACGCGCGCAATCTTGTTTGCGAGCGACCCGAATCATATGGCGACGCTTCCGTCGTCTTCGAAACGGATGCGCGAGGAAGATGAAATAGATCGCGGTCACAAGATCGACAAAACTGCAGGGCGGACTCGTTAGCTTAAGCCGGGCCATTCGTAAGGCGGTGAAGACATTTTCAGCTGTGAGCTGCCGCGGCATAGGGATACTCGTGTAATGGTGACCAAACGCGTGCAGCCGATGAGCATCGGACGTGGCGATCAATGGCTTGCCAAAACGCGACGCCACCTTTTCCGCGCGACGATTTGGATTCAAGAAGCCTTTGTGAAAATGGCAAATTTCAATCGCGTCGAAGCAATCGATTTCTTTCAGCAAGCGCGACCCGATTGAGCTGCCAAAAACATAAAATGGATGAGGCGCGATCGTAAAAATTGAGGTCCCACGCTGTGCGCGCAGGCGTCGTAAATCATCAAAATCTTTGAGCCCAGCGATTTCTTCGCCAGTCACATTCAGCACGATCACATCCGCGCCGCACAATCTCAGTTCCGCCGCAGGAATAAGCAAAATGCCCATTGCTGCCGCGTCGGCGAACACCTGTTGTCGATCAAAGACGGCGTCGTGCAGGGTGATCGCGAGGACGCGAAAGCCAAGCGCCCGTGCGCGCTCAAGCAATTGGTGCGCGGAATAGTCGACGGCGTCTTTGGGATCATCGAGGGTGTGGATATGAAGATCGAGTTTGAGCCAATCGCCTTTGCCGTTCTCACCCGCCGGAATCGACAGCATCCGGAAGGGTAGCTGCATATCACCCAAATTTCACATCGCGTGCTCTCACCGGTGCTCACGCTCGGTTCGGGTATCGATTGCGATTATGAGCACGAGTAAGAGCAGGAGGCCCGAAAGGATGCTTGCCACGCCGCGTGGTCTGCGGAAGATTCTGCACGCATTCCAAATTCAAACGCTCGGGTGGTGGAATGGCAGACACGTACGTTTGAGGGGCGTATGCCGAAAGGCATGCGGGTTCAAGTCCCGCCCCGAGCACCACTTGGTTGTTCCGAAGGCTCGTCATTTGCTCGGTCATAACTCAAGACCCTTCTGCAGTGGTGTTGGCGGAATTAGAACTTTGCGCAGTATGTCGCTTCCGATAGCGTCGTAGTATATGGATTCCCTTTATCTTGTCGGTATCGCAGTACTGGCGCTGTTCGCATTCGTGCTCGCGATCATCCTTTTCAATTTTTTTGGTCTCTGGATCCGGGCGCGAATCGCAAACGCGCCGGTCAGTCTCGGCAAAATGGTTGGAATGCGGCTGCGCAAAGTCCCGGTGGGTTTCATTGTCGACAACCGCATTACAGCTGTGAAAGCAGGTCTGCCAATCGCGAGCGATCCGCTCGAGGCGCATTATCTGGCCGGCGGGAGTGTTGATCAGGTCGTTCTCGCCTTAATTGCGGCAGACAAGGCAGGCATTTCGCTCGATTTCAATCGCGCTTGCGCCATCGATTTGGCCACCAAAGGCACCGGCAAGACCGTTCTCGAAGCCGTGCGCACCAGTATCAATCCGAAAGTGATCGATGCCCCCAGTCCGAATATGGGCCGGGCGACCATCGACGGCGTCGCCCAAGATGGCATCGGCGTGAAAGTGAAAGCGCGCGTCACGGTGCGCTCCCACCTCGATCGGTTCGTCGGTGGCGCTACCGAGGAAACGATCATAGCGCGCGTTGGCGAAGGCATTGTGAGCGCGATCGGCTCGGCTCATTCCTACAAGGAAGTGCTGGAAAACCCCGATCGCATTTCAAAGACGGTGCTCGCCAAGGGTCTCGACAGTAATACCGCGTTTGAAATTCTCTCAATCGACATCGCGGATGTGGATGTCGGTGACAATATCGGCGCGAAGTTGCAGACCGAACAAGCCGACGCGGACAAGCGCGTTGCGCAAGCGAAAGCAGAAGTGCGCCGCGCGGCCGCCGTTGCTGTGGAGCAGGAGATGCGTGCCAAGACGCAGGAAATGCGGGCAAAAGTGGTCGAGGCCGAAGCGCTCGTTCCCCAAGCAATGGCCGACGCATTTCGTTCAGGGAATTTCGGGATAATGGATTACGTGAGGATGAAAAACGTCCAGGCAGACACTTCCATGCGCGAATCAATCGCTGGAACAGAGAAACCGCGGGGAGAAGGAACCTGATTTGTTAAAGCGTTTTGAAGCGAACACCATCTTAGCCATTCACTCTTTAATGATTTAACGATCCGGAAATGCACTTCGAAAATCTGCTTTTCATTCTGCTGATTGCGATGGCAGCGTTGTTGAGATTGCTCGCGACCAAGGCCGGCGAAGCAAAGAAGGGGCAGAAAACGGAAGGAGAATCGACAATTACGCCAAAGATAGGCGAGCCGATTAAGCGAGTGCGAGTCGAATCGGACCAAGAACGCATTCGCAAATTTCTCGAAGCGCTCGGGCAACCGACAACGGCGAAACCGCCGCCGCCGATTATGCCGCGCACGGGTATTCCGCCGCGACCTGTAGCACCGGTGCAACCTCCGCCCATCCCGACTGCCCGCAACGTTCTCACCCGTAGAAAGAAGCAAATGGTCGAGCCAACGAAATTTCTAGCGGCCGCGCCAACCTTCGAGCATCACGAAACCCCACCCGCACGCGAACTGCCGGCTTCCATTAAATCACCGGTCGAACCATACGCGATCGAGACTGAATCGAAGGCAAAGGTCGGGCGTATCGGGATAGACGTCGCTAGGCTTCTTCGCTCACCAACAGGACTGCGCGACGCGATCGTCCTCCGCGAAATTTTCGGACCGCCGCGAAGTCTACAGCCTCTCGATGTGGTCGGAAGCGCTTGAGCTTCCGTCTCATCCTTGTAGTTTCACACTCCCGCCGGCGTGGCGGAACTGGCAGACGCGCTGGACTCAAAAGCCAGCGTTTTATTGCATAAGTTCTTGATAATCAAGTGTCGGCAACGTGGCTCTGCCACTTTGCTGCCATTTTTTTCTGTTTTTTTGCCCATTTTCAGCCTTTTTGGCGGTTCGTGTCGTTCCGGTGATTTCACCGGCATGTCATTCAACATTCCTGCACGCTTCATGAAATCACATGGGCGCTTGGACGGGTTCGCTTTTGTTGGTTGAACAGCGCGGTTCCGCGAGCGGAAATGGCCGCAAGAAATCGCTTCAAGGCGGCAGATGGCCGGATGCAACCACGACCACCTTGCAACACGCTGGCGAGGCTTTGACGTGATGTTCGTTCGAACATTACGAAAATGCTACCGCA
>WNGP01004796.1_pt1 | contig 11276 bp, 10 predicted proteins | sample 5407671 | NCBI WGS metagenome assembly WNGP01 (sample SAMN13153381, study PRJNA577476) | soil metagenome | isolation source: 40 cm soil or saprolite under Garry oak tree replicate 2 | place: USA:California | collected 2016-06-15
ATAGCAAAGGACGGGCACATGTGCCCGTCCACGCGCGATTTCGCGATCGTCGATCAGGACCAGAGCGACAACGTGACGAGCACCTACCTCGTTACGGCTTCAGGCCAGATCGCTCAGAATACGGCGGCCAATGTCGCCGCGCTCGGCTCGCAGGTGCAGGCAAACGGCAGCGACGAAAGGCTCCTAACGCTCGTGGATGCGGCCATTGGCTGCGCACCCTGGATGGCTCCCGACCTGGCAAATGCGGGGCACATGGTGACAGCTCTACCACTAAACGAGCTGCAGGCGGAGATCTGGCAGAACGCGCCGGTAGCGCTGGTGCCCAACGCGGACCCGATGACCCAGACCAATAACCACCCGAATCTGGCCAAGCTCAATGCCTACCGGGTCGGGGTCGATCAAATGCCCTCGCCGGATGCCCAGGCTTCCAGTACCCGCACGTACTGCCAGCACCTCCTGGGGATTGCACCCGAGCGGTTGTTGGCAGATGAGCCGCTCACGCGACAGGCGCCTCCTGCTGACCCAGCGGTAGCCAATTCGCTGTTTACCTTCCTGGCCCAGCGTTTCGTCACGACCTACGAGGCAAACGGGTTGGGGTGCCTGAAGCGGCTGAATCACCCCGATCCCATTACGATGCAGACTGATGCAAACGGCGTGGTCACAGATGCGACGATCTCGGTTCCCGGCATGTCCTCCCCCATGGAAACGCATCTCGACTGCGTGGTCAATGGGATGCCCCTGGCTGGCTGCACGGGGACGGAGACGATCAACGGACAGACCTGCTCGTTCGTCTTTGACCAGAACACGCGCAGGGTGACGATTACCTGCTCCGCTGGGGCATAGCCCCCTTTCCGCCAAGGTGGGTGCTGTGGAAACAACATAGAGTCGTTCCCACGGAGCACCTATGGCCGTCCATGAGTAGCTGGAGAGACTCGGGACGTGCCTTGCTTCTCACTGTAGTATTCGTCTGCGGAACGATTTTATGTATCTTCCCCAACTGTAGGCGTCAAATAAAGTTTTACACTTTCGGGGAGATCCTGCGCTCAGATGTATCGGTTAGAATCTCCTGACAAAGTTTTACACTTTCCTACCATTGCGTGCATTTCCACTTATCACCGCTAGGTAGCTTAAAATAAAGATTTACACTGGTAGCAACATGAGATCCTTTATAGGCTCATGAATACTCTAAGTAGCCAGCACAATCTCATTGGAGCTTGGTAAATGCATCTGCGAAAACACATCGCTACTGCGTCTAAAATGTTGAGGCATATACTTCCGTATGCTGTGCATTACGTTCTTGCATGAGAGACGCAAAAAAGGAGAAACCATCATGGCTGACTGTAGCTCAATTATGGCGCAGGTTAAAGCACTTCAGGCACGGATCCAGCATGACTATCGATACCGTCGACAGTGTCAAACGAGTGTATCATCAAGAAAGCAGAGCAGTTAATGCCATCAATCAGCTTCAATAATGTCATCGGCAGCCCATATGTCCTCGGCTCCATAGCTATTGTGATTGTATGCGCTGTAGTCGTCACTTTGATAGACATTCGCAGAAGGCAAATTAATCTGCGAAGATTCGTCGGCATAGCTGTTCTTGCTATCATTCTTATCACTGGTATTATTGACCAAGCGGTGATCGTCCTGCAAGTGACTCACCCTATCACCACTATGACATTTCCCTCAATAGGAACTACTCTTTATGTCTATGTCGGTCATTCCAGCATGGTTGACACTGCGGCATGGTCACCCGATAGCAAGCGTATCGCTTCAGGTAGCTTCGATAACACCGTGCAGGTCTGGGATGCTACCACTGGACGCAATGTTTTCACCTTTCGTGGTCACTCTGATGTAGTTACAACTGTAGTGTGGTCACCAGATGGGAAGCGTATCGCCTCGGGAAGCGCTGATGATACCGTGCAAGTCTGGGATGCTGTTACAGGGCGCACTCTCCTGACCTATCGCGGCCACTCTGATGCCGTGAGCGCTCTGGCCTGGTCGCCCGATGGCGCCCGTATTGTCTCTGGTGGTGGGAAATCCTACAATACTCCTGATAACACCGTGCAGGTCTGGGATGCGAATACAGGTCAGCACATTTTCACGTATCAGACCACGCAGGGTAATGTGAGAGCAGTAGCATGGTCACCCGATAGCAAACGTGTTGCTTCAATGTTCGAGAGCGGGATAGTGCGGGTCTGGGATGCGAACACCGGAAGCCACTCCTTGACTCATCACAGTAAATCTAGTGTACTAGGGGGTCTAACATGGTCACCCGATGGCAGCCGTATTGCCTCTTTTGACGGAGATGAGGCGGTACAGGTCTGGGATGCGGTTACTGGGAAGAATATCTTTACCTATGACAATCATTGTGGAAGAGTGACAACACTGGCCTGGTCACCGGATGGTACACACATAGCCTCTGCTGGCTATGAGGAAGGGGTACGTGTATGGCAGGCAATTAAACAGCATGATGTGTCTCTACCATATTACCAACAGGGAAAAAATGGCATCATGAGCAGTTTTCTCATCTTCAGTATTTCTCTAGTGATTGTCGCAGCTGTCCTAGCTGTGCTTAGATACACCCGCAAGAGGCAGGCTCGTGTATGGGAGATCATCGGCCCCGCTGTCATCGTTTTTATCCTCACTATTGGCATCCTTGATCAGGCGATACTTATTCCTCAGGCAACACATATCGTCAAAAAAGTGACTGCCCCAATGGGAACAACCGTCCATAGTAACATAGGAGAAGCTGTGGCCTGGTCGCCTGATGCACGATATATCGCTCTAGAGACCTTTGATGGGGTAGTGCAAGTGAAAAACGCCACTACTTGGGGGACTGTCTTGACCTATCGTAGCCCCTCTTATACTCCAGGTGTTTTGGCATGGTCACCGGATGGGAAGCATATCGCCTCGATAAGCAAGTATAGCATAGTGCGAGTGTGGGACGCTATGACTGGACGCACTCTCCTGACCTATCGCGGCCACACTGATACCGTGAATACTCTGGCTTGGTCACCGGATGGGAAGCGTATCGCTTCGGGAAGTAATGACGAGACGCTGCAGGTCTGGGATGCTATGACTGGACGCACTCTCCTGACCTATCGCGGCCACTCTGGTGACGTGAGCGCTCTGGCATGGTCGCCCGATGGCAAGCACATTGTATTTATCGAAGGAGGGGTAGTGCAGATACGGGACGCTACAACGGGGAACCGCATCCTTACTTATACTAATGGTTCCTCTGATTATCTCTTTGGAGTAAGAGCTATTGCTTGGTCACCGGATGGCACCCGTATTGCTTCTACATGGGGTGACGGGACAGTGCAGGTCTGGGATGCTCTTACAGGAGGTAGATTTTTCACCCGTCATGGTCATTCACAGTTAAATGAGAGTGCAGTGGCGTGGTCACCTGATAGCAGGTATATTGCATTAGGAGATGACCTAGGGCTGGTGCAAATATGGGATGCTATGACTGGAAGTAAGGTCTTCAATTATAGTGGACATTGTATTGAAATAAGCGCTATAGTATGGTCACCGGATGGCACCCGCATTGCTTCTACGGATGGCTTGACGGTACAAGTATGGCTGGCAAGGAGTGGTCCCATCTCGGCATAGCGCAATCCGAGATTTCATACAAATTTTTGTTTCCTCAGTGGAATGAGCACTGCGCAAAAGGAAGTACAATGTCATGACCGAATTCTTACGGAAAAGGTATGGTACAAGAGACCTGAGAGGTAGTGTCATGTATTTACATACTAGGTTAAAAGTTCTTATCGTAAGAGTGCTGGCTCTTATCCCGCTCTTGTTGATGCTGGCTGGATGTGGAGCGAGTTCAAATAATACTACTGGAGGGCCATCCTCGTCTCCGAGTAGCAATGAAAGTCCTACTGTTGCTGCTAGCGAAACTCCTACCGGATCTCAAAATGGGAGTCCCCTTTCTCCAAATGCGACGGTAATGATGAAAGCTGATGGATTAAGTATTCAATCCACCACCAACCGTGGTATTGGTTGTCCACCAGATTTCTACAGTGATACGCCGAACACGCTCGTTTTAACAGAAGATCGGCTCGATTACGATGTTGCTACAGTGCGGCAGATGCAAGATTACATCAATAGTCTACCTCGCGGGCCGTTGTATCTCAACGAGGGTCGGCCATATTCGACGCCACCGGTTTCGTTACACGAGGTTCCCGGCAGTCTTATGGGAAATATCAAGGGATGGAATTTGCAGAATAGCGGTTTTGGTTGTGTTGGCGCGTTGACGATCACTAATACAGGGGAGAGTGTGATACAGCTAACTCAGGTGACGACCCAACTCACAGCGGTTCCGCAAAAGAATAACATGCATTACCGCGTGATTAACGTCTGCATGCCGAATACAAGTCATTGGGGAGGTGCCCCAGCTTGCCCCTCGCGACCACAAGGAAGAGCAACCCTTTATCAAGCCGATTTTAACCTCAAGATGGGGGCTACCAATACCGAGTTTCAAGGTCAGTTGCATGAGTATCTCAGCGGTCCAACAACCGGACAGACGGGAGGCATAACGCTTCAGCCACAAGATAGCCTATACTTATTCCTCAATTTCCGGTCGTCAGAGAATCTGATTTACGATGTTGTACCAAAGCTGATCGTGGATATCGCCGGGGAGCAACGTCAAATAGTGTTGCCGACTAGTACGCTGGCCTTTGCCAATTCAAATCAATTTGCATGTTATGGGTTGCAAGGCACCAGATTTGTAGAGCTACAACAGGCCTCAACAGCTGGTACTGACCCTCAGTTCAATAACACGTGGTGCCTCTGATTCTTGAGTGAGCAAGAGGCTCTGATACTCGATATCTAAGCCTCTTTATCGTACCGGCACGAAGTGACCTTGTTGTAATCGATATTCATGCCAGGTTGAAGCATCAGAGATAATAACATGGAATACCTGTGGTAGTGTGAGAGTATATGGTTTTGGGTCATTGCTCACAACATAGGTAAGCTGCACACGAAATTCAAGATTGACTGCTGCGCTTGAAATGAGACGTATATTCAATGGTTCCGCCTCATTCGGCAAAAGGTGTATAAGCCCAGGAGGAGTAGACAAAGAAGTAGTAGAAAGTATATCTCCTGTGTTTTCTCCTCGGTAGACCGCCAGGAACGGCAAGCTCTCATAAGAGGTAGATGAGCTGGTTGTCCAGACATTGAGTTGGTGTGGCACCGGTGATAGACTTGTGAGGACGATAGCTACCTGTTTGATGAGAATCGCATAGCGATCCTGTATCAGACTCTGAACACCCAAAGCCACACGAAAAGTAGCACTTTCTGCCTGTCTGCTTACATGCTGCACTCCAATGCTTTGTAGGAGACGAGATTGTGAGTAATGCAGTGGATCACCAGGGATCTCAAAAGATGTACTCTGAACGGCCAGGGGGTAAAGAACCAGATTAGCATCGCTCACACTGCCTTGAGGCAGCGAGCGTGATACGGAACAGAAGGATGCAGGACACCAGGGAGGGCGTATGAGTACAATGACCAGGATTGTGGAACTGAGAAAAAAACTGATTGTTGACAACAGCGTAGCGATGATCCAGCGCCGATCTGGCTGCCTGGATCCAGGCGTCGCTTTTTTCTCGTTTACACTCGCTGTTGGAGCAGCGGCTTCTTTACCGCTATCAGATGGATGGGGTGTACGCACAATGATTGCAGCTAGCAATGTAATCAAAGCCAGTGCACAGCCAATCACTAGAGAAGCAATTTTATGTTCCTGAATAAAGCCCACTACCGGTATGGATGTGGGTAGGTTGCTAAATCCCGCTAAAATGAGGATGATATTTGGCGCCAGAATCCCTATTATCTTCATAGGTAGCTGCATCCAGAATTGTGCGAACTTATAGAGAGTACTACTAGCGCTAGAGAGGAGAGTTACGTTTGTCATGTGATCACCATGAAAAAGCTCCTGATTCAGCGAATCTTCTGCTCTTTATGAAGAGACAATGTTTGTATATTATACTCTCTACTTGCACTTGGGCCTCTGAGAAACAGCGGAACGAAAATGCACAACAAGGATGTCACTTAGCTTCGTTCATAATATCATAAATTCGCTCCGTGTGCCGGCTATATAGGATATCTGTTCCAAAACCAGGGAGGAAACAGTCATGTAGGGAACCTTCTCGTCACCTACCTGGTGTTTAGATGATGTAGAAATAGAACGAGTAAAGCCATCATTGCCACTCTTTTTTGGAACGGATAATCCAAGTAGCAAGCACAGGACCACATTGATTGTACCTGAACATGGATGTTGTTTGTAAGAGAACTATCCTCGTTTTCCCTGATGTACAAGACGAACACATCGTGTTTCTGCTGCTACACTGAGGCATCTTCATGAACGTTTACTGTTCATGGGAATATCTGTTCTCGATTTTCTCGGCAATCTCATCAATTCACCAAGGAAAGTGATAAAAGCGAGATATCATACCGATGCAAACGACCAATTTTGCGAACGGATGTCCCAAGCGGGATGCCTCTGCCAGGCAGAGAAGAGGATGATCCATCGCATAGAAAATGTAGAAGCGGTAGAAGTATGCGACGTCACGAAGGAAGTAGCCACTAGACCGTTCCATTGCTTGGCGCGCGACTATGCACGCCTGCCTTACACCCTGGCTGGGCTTCACTTCTTGGCCTTTGCCACGTTCATGCTTCACCGCTTCGTTCATCTGATAGCTCATTCATTCTTCATGCTATGAAACTGATCCTTATGTAAATAGTTGATGAGATATTAAGATACGCACTTATGGATGTCGTATCGAAGTGAGTTTGTGGTATCACCATTTAGACAAGAAACAACTGATGACCTCTGAGAAAAATCTGAGCTCACCAGCTGTTCGGTGTAAAACTTTGTTTTAATTGTAAGACTTTATTTTAAGCCTACACCAACACCGACCGGGTTAGCGCATTACCGTCACCACGGCGAGCTGCTGCATAATCGCGTGCAGCCACGTGACCCCTTTGCCTACGATCCCGGTGGTCGGGTCAACGGGACCCGAGATGGCCGCGTTGGCGTTCGTCGCCATATCGCTCAACAGGCTGAGAGCCTGGCTCGTCTGCAACTGCGCATCATTCATTTTCACCAGCCGCGCGGCATCATCGTGCACTTTTTGAAAAAGCGGAGTGATCACCCTGGTTAGTGCGACGTCAATCTGGCCGGCCAGAGCCTTCTGACCGGCCGAGATACCAGGTGAGCTTATCGCCCCGTCCAGGTGCAGGGTGATATGCACCAGGTATCCGGGGAGCGCCTGCCGCTGGCTGAGAGTGAGCAGACCAATAGCACCCAGCTTCCGGTCGATGAGAAACGGGGTCTCAACCTGCGTGACTGGATCGACGAAAGGGACATCGAGTTGAACATAGTTGAAGCCATCCAGGTAGTCCAGGATGCGCACAATTTGCCGGTGCATGTCTGCAGTGTTCCTACTTTGCCAGTCATCGCGCGCAGTATTGGCTTCGTTGACAATGGTCAGGCTGTTGCGATACAGCCAGAGGTTCAAACCGCCGTGCAGGCCAGCACTTTCTACATCTGGATCCTTTGCTAAGAGATGCCTGAGATGACTTAGGAGGCTATAGTGATTGGGATCGCCTGGTACCGGGATCGCCGGGATACGCGCCTGGTACCGCCAGGTAGAGGTATCCAGCGAGGGTGTCATAGGGGGCTGCCTGGCCGATTCCTCTGTCACGAGGAACCCGCTATAGGTCGTGAGCAGATCGGTGTGCAGGGGATCGCTATAGGTAAGCTGTACCTGATGTGCAACCACTGTTAGCGTCCCAAGCAGAATTGATGGTGTCTCGTCCTGGCCTTGATCGGGTCGCAGCCAGGCGTAGAGAGCGTTACCGGAAGCGGGTGGCGCAATGACGCCAAGTTTGACGGTCACCACGTCGTTGAGACCCTGCGTGCCAAGCGAATCTAGCTGCCCGCTATTTCCAAAGATGAGCTGCCCCACCGTGCTTTGCGGTCTTTGCAGCTCGAGGAGACTACTAGATTGCAGGCGCAGTATTGAGAAGAACCACACGCTTCCCCCTACCACAAGTACAAATACAAACGCAATAAGTAGCACTCCTCTTCGGCTTACCCGCCGCTTTGGGGAAGACCGCAACCCTGCCGCCTGTAACGGTCCCGTCGTAGAAGGGGGAAGTCCCTGAACCGTACGTGTGCTATTTTCTGTCGAACTAGTGCCTGGAATATCCTTCTTCTGACTCATAACTGCATCCTTACCTTGAATGCGTAGAGGGACAATTGGCTATCTTCCGCCTTTTTAAGAGTGGTGAGGAATTCTCTCAACAACGCTCCGTTGCAGAAGGAACTGCGCGCCAACGATGACGCGTTCGCTTCAACTGATAACAGGTCAACACCCACTGTAACATAAGCGATGAATATCTGTCAATTCTGGCATCAAGGGCATTTAGGGTATATGCGCCTCTATGTTCAAGTGTGCTGTCAAGTGCAACACCCTGCCGCCGCAGCCAATACTATGCCGGTGACACAATATCTGGAAGTGCACCCGCGGCAGGGTCTAGTACATAGTTACTCACCAGCCAGCCTGTACCCCCCATTGGTGCATTGATCCCCTGAGAGCCCGGCGTTAGCAGCAGGAGGATAACCATGTGGTAAGTGCGCGGCACGTTGGTCGCAGGGTCGTTTTCTACGCCCTCGATCCGCTGGTTGGGGTGTTGCGAATCGATCCGGGATCGCCAGAGATTGAATTGCACGTCCACCCAGGCGAACTGGTTCTGGCCCTGCGCAGCCTGCTTGACCAGAGCTGGCTGCTCATTGATCGCCAATTGGATGAGCCGCTGGCCGATCACGTTGCCCCAGAGAGCGTTGGAGCTCACCCTCACATCGTTCTGTGTGAAACGGTTCTTGGCGGCGGGAGTGAGCAAAAAGAACGCTGCGGTGCGAGTGCCTGCTTTGTTAAAGACCAGGTCCTCTTCCCGGTCGGTGAAGGTTACAGCCGTGCGATCAGCCTGAAGGGCATCAGCTAGAGTAAGGCCGGCTGTGGTCCACCCTAACTGCTGAAGCGATTGGTTGGATGGGACCTCGTTCACCTGCGGCGTTCCCTGCGATGTTGCTCCTACCGTGGGAGTGACCATGGGCCTGGGGGTGGGAGTTGTACTCTGGTGGTGTTGCTGCGTTGGCACGGCCTTGGGGAGCGTTGTTGTCGCCCGGGGAGCAACCGTGCTCCCGTTCCTATCGTTCTGCTGGGAAGGCATCGCCGGCTTTGCGAAAACCGACGCGAGAAAAAGACTTCCTACGATCAAAATAGCGACCAGCAGCACGAGAACGCGTCTTATGGGGAACTTGCGTCCACCACGCCAAGAGGCTGGTGATCCATTCGCCTGTATCCCCTGGGGCGGTAAAGCGCCTGCGATCGGCAACTCGCCGGAAAGCTCAAATGGGGGCGTACATTCGGCACTCGGCGCTTCCTTTTGAACGTACTCCCCATCTGGATTTTCTTCTTCTCCCTCAATGGTGTAGTACGCTGTCTCCTCCACCAGGGGAGGCATTTGTCTGGATACAGCGCCATCTTCTTCGTGTCCGTTTTTTTGCGATTCGTCGGTCGGTGGGCTTGTATGATTCATTGACTGTTTCTCATCCTTTCTTCTTGCCGGGCAATGTGTCCATGTGCGCTATACACCATACGCAAGCAGAGTAGCCGTGCACCATTTCAGCCAGAGCCTGAGACTTCCCGTGCAAAAGGGTGCCTGCATGCAGGCGCTCTTGCTTCTCATTCCACACCTTACTGTACCTCATCGGACTCAGAGAAATACGGGAAAAACACGGGAAGAGGGTGGGAAAAGCCTGGGAACCACTACAGCACATTACGGTTGCACTTAAAAGCTGAGCGCTACTCTCGTGCAGGCCCCCTGAAAAAAGCTTCGTGATCTTCTCTTTCACTTGTGACACTCTGTACACACTACAACCGCACTTTGAAAGCTGAACACTACAAGAGTTTGAAAGAGAAAAAAGCTTCAAGAAGTTCTTCTCCCCTCTGTGACATTCTGGAGGGATGAAACGAAACCTCGAACGTCACAAAGAGAGAGAAGAAGAACATGAAGCAAAATCAGCATACGACATCTTCGGAGTCGAAAACGACTCCCAACGACGTGGTACGTTGGGCCATGGAGTTACGTCGTCTGCACGCACGAATAGCTCCCTTTTTTGCTCGTGCCTCCGCCCCGCCATCGTTGCCTCTTGTATCTGCAAGGCATTCGAAGTTCTGTGGCACGCAAAAATGGCTGGCAACTGGCTGAACAGGCAGGAGAAACACGGCCAGATGGGATGCAACGCTTGCTCAGCAATGCGGTGTGGGATGAAGATCGGGTCCGTGACGAACTGCGCAAGTATGTCCTCGAACAACTCGGTGCTCCGCATGCCATCGTGGCCATTGATGAGACCAGTTTCCCCAAACGCGGAAACAAGTCGGCTGGGGTTGCGCACCAATATTGTGGGACCACCGGCCAGGTCGAAAACTGTCAGGTGGGGGTATTTCTGTCCTATATCAGCCCGTCTTCGCCACACGCTGCTTGACCGTGAACTCTACCTGCCTCGTCATTGGGTAGAAGACCGCCCTCGCTGTGAAGAGGCCGGGATTCCTGCAAACGTCTGTTTTCAGACGAAGTGTGAGTTGGCGAGGCAGATGATGGAGCGTCTCCACCAGGCACAGATCCCCATTGACTGGGTCGTGGCAGATACCGTCTATGGAAACAACCTGGATCTGCGAACCTGGCTAGAAGATCAGGGATACTGGCATGTGCTCGCCGTTGCAAACACGGAAGAGATTGGGATCATGACCCCAGATGGCCCCAAGCTCATGACTGTGAAACAGGCGGAGCAGCTTCTGGTGAAGCCGCAGGATTGGCAGCGTTTGCGCGTGCGAACCGGCACGAAAGGGCCACTGCTCTTCGACTGGGCGTGTGTTCCCATCTTACACCAATGGCAAGATGACAAAAGACATTGGGTACTTCTGCGTCGCATTCCCAGTGATCCCACCCAGATCACCTCTTATCTGGTGTTCGGACCTGCTGGCACCACACTTGAGGTGATGGCTGGGGCCATTGGGGAAAGACTCGTGTATTGAGGAGGAGTTCGAGCATGGGAAGGATCTCGGTTTGGACCACTGTGCGCCACGTTGCACGATAACCGCCTCAAGCGGGAAACGTGCCACTCACAAGAGAAAGTGAGGAGAAGGATTGAACCGAATTGCAGGGGGGAGCTCCCTGTCGGAGGAAACGGTCACACCTCCGAGGCT
>WNGP01009210.1_pt1 | contig 11276 bp, 9 predicted proteins | sample 5407671 | NCBI WGS metagenome assembly WNGP01 (sample SAMN13153381, study PRJNA577476) | soil metagenome | isolation source: 40 cm soil or saprolite under Garry oak tree replicate 2 | place: USA:California | collected 2016-06-15
CGCCTGTATGCGCTGATCGCGCTGACTGCCCTGGCCATGGGTATTCGGAACGCCACGGCGCGCCGGCTTGCCGTCCCCGACCTCACCACCACCGTGCTCACTCTCACCCTGACCGGACTCGCCGCCGATTCGTGGCTGGCCGGCGGCGGCAACCCGCGGTGGAGGCGTCGGGTCGCGTCCGTGGCCGCCATGCTGGGCGGCGCAGTCGTTGGAGGATTGCTGGTGTTGCGCGGGGGTGGGGGGCTCGCATTGCCGCTGGTGCTCACTGGCGCGATCACTTTGATCGCGACGCTCGTCTACATCGCATTTGCCGAGCGCCCAGCCAACACCCGGCCGTAGCCACAGGTACCGGATAGGCTTGCACGTTGCTACCTTTGGCTCCATCGCCACCGTAGCTCAGTGGTAGAGCTCTCGATTCGTAATCCTGCACGGCCAGCGCATGCCAGCGCTGGCCGTCGTGTTTGAGCGATGCGCGGTGACCGATCCGATTGCCGGCGACGGTGGGCAACGAAATGTTCGACACCACCATTGGCACCACGCGCCAGACCGGTCGTTTGCAGTTTCGGCATTCGACGTTGTGTTTTCAGCGGAATGGATGATACCGCGCCGTATCGAGCCGCGGCACAGGCGCGGAGTTTTTGATCCTAAAGCTCGGGTACGCGGGGCCCTAGTGCCGTCCCCAATTTGGCGAGGGGCAGATCGCACATACCTTGCGCCGCTGCGGGTAGTCAGTTCGCGAGCATACCTAGAATCTGGAATGACGTATCCGCAACGAACCTCCCGGCAAACTCACCGCCCGACGTGTTTCCGTCGTCCAATACGTAGCGTAGCGTCCCGGCCTTGATCGTTAGAACTGCGTGGAGGTTGACTGTATCAGAGCTCCCTTTCTGCAACGCAATTGCAACTGCAGCGCGATGGCATATCGTCGCGTCGGTGACGGCGTACACCGAGTCCGGGATGTCTTGGAGCAACCCAACCCCGGTGCGCAGTCGAGCCGTCTTAGAATCTGTAGCGGTGACGTAGGAGCGAACGGAAGCGACCGCATCGGCGGTGTATCCGGCGGGCTGCCAGCAGAGCTGGTCGCTTGCGAGACTCGGGCGTCCGACAACGCCGACCAGAATTCCAGTTAGCGCTGTCCCTGCAGTAATGAACCTCACGTAGTTCATAGTGGTCGAACCGGGTTAGGGTCTAGTACAGGAGCCCGCGTTCCGCGGGTATGATCGTGTTTTGGCTTGCCAATTTCCAGCTGGTACATGGAGCGAGTCGCCGCTCGGGTTCATCGGATTTGGGACCGCGCGCACCGAGTCAGGTGGCCCGTAGATGTAGATGGAGTCGGCATCCATCAATGTGCCTGGACGATGGTCGATCGCGTATGATCGAACCCAGTCCGCGCCAGACGCCCCGCCATAGCCATGCCCGTAGATTGCATTCTGGCCCGGCCCTTGCAGAGTCGTAGGAAAACACTGCGACCATGGCAACGTGTCCCCAATGCTAAACGGGTGTATGTGTACCCCTGTGATAAGGTTCAGCGTACTGGTATTCGGGTTGCTGTTGGCACACGGCGAGTCACCCGCCGCCTGCTGCGAGACCACCCAAACATCAGTTCCTGCAGAATCATAATCATGGCCGCCGCGCTCAATTCTGCTCGCTGGCGGTGCGCTTGGATTCGACTGTGACCATAGCGTGCGAAGCAGCGCTCTCACACCTTCCCGGTCAGCGATCGAATCGCTGGTAGGGCAGGGAATCAAGAATACTCGCGCCGAGTCTGTGAGCGTGTATGGACCGATTGTTGTGGTTGCTTTCATCCACCCCGATTTCGAAATCGTCCGCGTGCAGGTCTTTTCGCTCGTGGTGCATGCGTTTGGCGCAATCCCCCCGCTCCCACTATCAGGAGTCCAAGTCCAACCGGTCAACGTGAATTCAACGGAGGGCGTCACTATCGCTGAGAAGGTTACGGATTGGGCCCCCGTGATCGATCCCGGTGATGCCGTCACCTTGAATGTGGGTGCGAAGATTGTGACGACCGGACTCCGCGCCGTGAGGTTGATGCTCCCGCCCTCGACCGGGCGCCGCCCCAGCCGAGCAGCAGGTCGTGCGGCGCATCGGGCCAGGCGAGCGCCAGCACCACCGCAATGAGGATCGGATGCACCCAGACGCCGAGCATGCTCTCGCGCAAGAGCCGCTCCTGGAGCAGGCGGGCGAGGTCGGCGCGGATACCGTCGTCCGTGGCGATGGTGTCTTCGGGGCGGTCGTCGTTGAGAGTGCGGGCGGCCATGGGGTCTACATGCTACGGCATGGTGGAAAAACGGGGTACGGCGTTGGGGTCCTCCACTCGGACTTCCGCCCCCGGGAGACGGTCAGTTGAGATCGCGCGACAGGATCAGCTTCAGAGTGATCCTGTCCGACGCGCTGGTCAGTCCAAATCCTATCCCGGCCTCGATGTCGAGGCCCTTGGTGGTATGATCGAGGACCCCATAGAGCTGATGGGCCTGTTGATTCTCGGCGTAGAACTGGTGCACTGGTCCGAAATCGTCGTACTCCTCGACGGCGAGTACCCACGTATCGGAGAGATCGCAGGCGACTCGAGTCGCCGGCGCGAAGTCCAGGTTTTTCAGGCCGTCGTACGAGGTGTCGAAAATCGGATTGACGATGATGTCCACCGGAGCCAGGTGCCAACCGATGATCGGTCGAATCTCCGAGGTGAAGCGCGTCGGATCCCATTGCCTGGCGTTGTAACTGAATTCGAAATTCACGCCGTAGAAGAACGTGCGATCATCCGCACGCGGTACGGCGAACAGCAGGCGCAGCTTGACGCCATCGAGCATCGCGCGGCGCTGCGCGTTTCGCGTACCGATACTGTAGAGGGGCAAGTAGAGTCCCGCCTCGAACCACGCTGTTACGCCGTAGGCCCATTCGGGCACGCCATTCAGCGTTGTCGGGCACGACGGCGCCGGCAAATGCCGGAGTCGTCAGGCCGTTGGGAGTGAAATTGGTGTGCAGCGTGAGGTTGACCTTGCCCGGCGCCGCCAGTCCGCCATCGTACACTTGGATCTCGTCCGTCTGCGCGGACACTAGGTGTGGGACTGCCACGAGTGCGAGGACGAGCGGGGCGAGGAGTCTCGCAGGCGCGCACATGGCAGGAAAAAGTAAGGCGGCCGTATATCGGGACGCCAGAACGCATTAAGTTTGGCATCGCGCGCCCGTAGCTCAGGTGGATAGAGCAGCAGCCTTCTAAACGCACTCGGCCGGCGCACGCCAACGCCGGCCGTTGTGTTTTCAACGAGTTGGCTGCGCTGGTCGCCGGTCAGCACCGGCCAGTGACGCCGGCGTTGGCAGGCACTGTTCGCGCCGCGAGCAGAGGTACGCGAGCTTCTTTTCGGCCCCGGAGGAATGCTATCGGCGATGAGACTCAGTGTTGCACTTCAAAGTTGATATCAGACGGCCAACACAGTGGAGGTCCTGACGAGACTTCGCCTCACCGTCTCTCATTTCGCAGCGCATCTACCTGCGTTAGGAACTCGGCCTCGTCCGAACGGACGAGAACCCGGATGCGGTCCCGCCATCCACTACGTAGTAGGCTACGCGTCCCAAAGTTACCGAACGCGGCCGCCGTTGCCCCCGCGACATCCTCGTAGGTGGACCACGTGAAACGCTGCCCGGCGAGATACGCGGTGAGCTCCGGTGAAGGCGCCTCGTCAACCACCATAACGACAGGGGTGCTGTCGCTTCGTAATCCTGGACGGCCAGCGCACAATACCGCTGGCCGTTGGGTTTGAGCGTTTAGGGCAAGAGGAATGATTGCCAGCGCTGGCCAGAAACAGAATGTCGGGCGCCGCTATTGGCACCACGATGAGCGAGGTCGCTCATTGCCGCACGCGGAGATCGCCCGCGACGGCACCACGATATATGCTGTAAGCTACTTTCGTTAGCCCATTCTGGTCCGAGAATTTGGGGCGACCCGCCCTAACGCATGTCGCCCATCGCGGCTAGCAGCCTATACGACGAGTCGAGATAATAGTAGAGCCCCTGCGGCAACGCTAAGGCGTATACGCTCGTGCCGACCTTCATCACGTAAGCGCTACTGATGTTGGCTGTGGTCGAGTCCAACGAGTTGTATGCATTCACCGCCGATCGGCAACTCAAGGAATCCGTTACGAGTGTTACGCCTCCGCTCGGACGATAGGGAATTCCCTGGCTTGTGAGCCGAGCGGAGTCCCCAAAAGTAACCGTTCGCGTAACCGCAGCCACGTGGATCGAGGCCGTATCCGAATTGGTAAGGCACGGCGAGCCCTGGGCGTCGGCGCGCGCCGTGAGCGATAGCAACATCACAATCGAACTCAACACGAGCATCGATCTCATAAGTCAGTCCTCGCGAAATGACTCAGTAAATTCTAAGCGGGTCACATACTCCCGATCCAGTCCGTGGGTAAGGCGTGACCGACTGATCCGGGTGCCCCATCCATACACTTCCATTCTTTTCTATAACAATGCTGGGAATCCCGCCTTGAACGTCATTTGGGATCGACGGACCCCGCTTTGCTGTATAGACCTGACCAGGCAGCAGTCGCTTCGCGTTTGCGAGCGGCAAGCAATTCGACCGCGGGGTCTGTGTCGGATCGAACGGCAGAGGGTCGGTTGGATCCTCTGGGGTAAATGGGTGACTATGCCAAACCACTAACGGCACTCCGTTTACCTGGCGAGATGCGAAATCGAAGCTGCATGGCCCATCGTTGGGGCCAACATCGAACAGCGTATCTACGATCGTCCCATCGGGACGTTGAAATCTCATTCCACCCCGCTCCCTTCTATCCCACGGCGATCCCGTCAGGTTTGTCGCATTCAGCGCATCATTGAGGTCCTTGCGAATGCGCGAATCGTCGAGGATCGAATCGCCGGTGAGGCATGGAATCACACTTACATGACTGGAGGCTGTTAGCGTATAGGGCCCACAATTGGCGGTCGCCGTCATCGACCCTGACTTCGAAATCGTCCGCGTGCAGGGCATCTCCCCAGGTCCACATCCGTTAGGTGCGATTCCGCCTGTGCCGCTGTCCGGAGTCCAGGTCCAGCCCGCGATGGAGAATGGCACTGACGGTGTTGCGCTCGGAGTGAACGTCACAGACTGCGCTCCTGTAATCGATCCCGGTGATGCCGTCACCTTGAATGTGGGTGCGAAGATTGTGACGACCGGACTCCGCGCCGTGAGGTTGATGCTCCCGCCCTCGACCGAGATCCAGTCGACATACACGTGCCCTTTCTCGCGGACGAGGACTTTGCACGGGTTTTGGCGATAGCAATTACTGACGAACGTTGAATTGTTTGTCGTCGTGTCCGAGATCCATGACCAGCTACCGAAGACAGCAAAGTTCGTAGACCAGGAAACCTGCACCGTGAACGTCACCGTATCACCGGGCGCGGCGCTTTGCTTGTCGGACACGATGTGTGCCGAATCCAAGGCTTCAACGCTGACCGTCTGCGAACCCGACACCCAGTACGCGGGATTGTATGGGCTCGCGGAGTCTCCGCAGGCGTACGGAAGCGCCTTCTCACGGCCGGCCTCGAGATTCTGGACCGCGCTCGCTTGTGTGTACGTCGTCATCGTCTCGGCGGACGGATCGGTTGACGGGAACGAAATCGGTGAGCCACCGATTGGACGCACGCCCACCCTCCAGTCTCCACCCGTAAAGCCCGCCGGACCCACCGTGTAGATACCGCCTGGAGGCGGCGGCGGTGGCGATCCAGCGCATTGGGTATAGCCACTGTTCGTGGCGAACGTGAGGAGACCCGTAACGGTAATCTTCGCGGGGGCTCCTGCGGGAATCGACACGTTCATCGAGCCGTACGGCGTGGTGAGGTCGTTCGACGCCGGAGTGGGCAGGGTGTACGGCTGCCCGATCGGACCGGGCGTCCAGTCGGCCATGATGGGCATTTGTGCAGGGTTTGTCGGCTGCCGGTCTTCCTGGCAGGCAATGGTTGCTATCCAAGCGAGTGTTGAGACGACGTGCCCGCGCGTCATACGCATGAGTTTCATCCTCGATACGAGCTACCCAAAACCTGGGACGGAGGACTGGAATTCGGACATGACCATTTGAGCGCAGGCGACGCCAAGGTTTTGAGCAACTGTACGCGATACGGAACGGCTTAAAGACAGACGGTGTACTGGAAAACGTGCGAAGAGGTCCAGCCCGCGGTCTGTCGGTCGCGCACGTTCCTGATCTGGCACAGGTCATTCACGCGGCCATCCCTCAATGCCTCTCCTTTCGAATCGAATCGCTCGTTGATGCGTTGATCCTGACCGGCGGGTCGTTGGGTTCTGCTGAGGATGTTGCAAGACTGTTGGGGGTCGCCGATCGGTTTGCGCTTGATCGGCTGCTTTGGCACGATGGTCTGCCGTCGTTTCGAAGACTGCGGTCCTGGATAAATGTTTTGACTTGGACGTGGGCTTGGAACCAGATGGGTCATTCGTTAGAGCGGTGGGCCTTCGTCAATGGGCGGAGTCCCGCGAGCTGCTATCGGCTGGTAAGACGACTCACGGGAAGGTCATGGAGGGTGGTTGCGAGTCTCGGAACTGGTTGGGTTATCGAGCGATTCTTGAAAGAAATGCCTCAACGAGAGCACAAAGCGCCAAGGCCACGATCGCGGCTCCTTCATCTTTAGATTTTACTTTGCTAAGTTAGGGCCTACCGCCACCGTAGCTCAGTGGTAGAGCTCTCGATTCGTAATCGAGCGGTCGGAGGTTCAACTCCTCTCGGTGGCTCCTACAAAAGATGGGCCCGTCAGCGAAAGACGGGCCCATTTTCACAGCCCCTTGACAGGCCCCGGACCGAACGCCATATGGTATCGCATCCAAGTAGGATACGGTGGTAAAGCCTATAACGGTCTGCAACGTCAGGTGGAGTGCTCCTCACTGGGTTGTCTCTTGTGAAGATGGGTCATTCACGCAACACAAGCACCGCTCGCGCGAACAGGCGATTTGGGAAGGTCGACAGCACGCACATAGACATCGCCCAAGTGTTCTGCGTATTCACCGCGAGAATGGTTCCTTAGAAATCGAACACCCGTATCGCGCCGGGTTTAACTGATAGTTCCGAGCCGATTTTTAGTGATCCCCGTCAACGTCCATTGCGGGCCGCCGTCAAAGCTTCAGGCCCATGACCCTGCGTCCAATCGCCGCGATGCTGCTCGGCGGCTTTCTGGTGGCGTGCGGCACCGTCGAACCGCGGCCCAGGACGAATAACGACTCCCTGATCGCGGGCCAACCGCTGCCCGCCCGCACCGTCTTCCCGCCCGGCACCGACTGGAACCGTGATGTTTCGGCGGACTCGGTGGACATCGACTCCGATTCGCTCATCGCCCACTGTGGCGCCGCGGCGGCACTACACCCCGACTTCGGCACCTGGTATCAGGGCGCCCTGTGGGGCATTCCGTTTGCCACCGTGGACTCGACGCAGCCGCGCGTGCCGGTCTCGTTCTCCTACGCGAGCGAAAGCGACCCCGGTCCGTATCCCATTCCACCCAACGTCCCGATTGAAGGCGGCTCGGCGTCCACAGGCGACCGCCACGTGATCGTCGTGGATGTGGACGCGTGGAAGCTGTACGAGCTCTTCGACGCGCGGCCGGTCAACGGCGGCGCCTCATGGACCGCGGGCTCAGGCGCTGTGTTCGACTTGGCGACCGGCGCGCTGCGGCCGGACGGGTGGACCTCCGCTGACGCAGCGGGGTTGCCGATCTTCGCTGGTCTCGCGCGCTACGATGAGGCGGTCACGACCGGGGCGATCACCCACGCGCTGCGCTTCACGTGCCCGGTCACCCGCCGGGCGTATGTCCCGCCGGCGCGGCACGAGGCGGGCTCGACCAACTCGGTGTACGCGCCGCCGATGGGGATGCGGGTCCGGCTCAAGGTGAGCGTCGACATCTCCGGATATCCAGCGGAGGACCGGGTGATGCTGCAGGCACTCAAGACCTACGGGATGTACGTCGCGGACAACGGCGGGCCATTCTTCTTGAGCGGCGCGCCAGACCCGCGTTGGAACGACGCCAACATCGACCAGCTGAAGCAGATCCACGGCAGCGACTTCGAAGTGGTGCGGATGACCGGGCTCGTGGTTCCGCCCTAGTTACCTGATCTTGTCGCGGTCGCGGTCCCGCAGTCTCGCGTTGCACTCCTTGTTCGACAGGATCACGACGAACTGCAAGTCTCCAGCGGGGAGTGCCTTGGGGTCGAACGCCGCCCACACACCCTTCGTCTCGATCTTCGCGCCCATGAGGTTGTAGTACGATTCCGGCAGCTCCTCAATGTGCGTCGGTTGAACAATGTGGACCGAATCGCCGTCCTGCGCCGCGTTTCGAATCACGATATGCTCAACGGGCACCGGCGTCGTCTGTGCGTTGAAGAGCTTCTGTTGGACAGCGACAGTCAGGGTGGGAGCCCGCATGCTCGACGAGACATCGCTGGGTCCAAACGGCATGTATTTCCGAGCTGCCTGAGCGCTTGCATCGACGATTCGTCCGTATGGTCCCTGCGCGAGGACGATGTACTCGCGCGTGTTTCCCCCCATTGCGTCAACGATGTTCGAGCAGTCTGCCGAACCCAAAAACCCGAACGTCTTGCCGTTCTTTCGTGTTTGTCCCAGCGCGATGGCTGCGGTCACGTCCGAGTCGGCAAGTGTAGCCACCACCGCGCTCGTATCGCGCGCGCCATTCGTAGGCGTTTGAGCGTAGAGCTGAGACGCGGTTGCAACCACCAGGAACAGTGCGAATGCGCGAGCCATATATCCCTCCGGGACCTTTCCCAATCCCAGAATGCCTCCAGGGCACGTCCTCGGCAAGTCACTTACTTGACACCGGGCGCCGAGCGGCCGCGCCTTTGAAGTGGTGCGGATGAGCAGGCTGGTGATCCCACCCTAACCGCGCTGCTGCACCGCGGTCAGCTCCGCGCTCGACCCACCCAGGAGTTTCAGGTTCAGCGTACCGCCCGCGAAGACCATTTCTTCCAAAGCCCCGTCCACTGCCGACTGGTCCAACTTGCCGTTCGCGTCGATCTCGAACTGAAACTGCGCGGCACGGCGCATGAGCTCTTTAATGAAGGCCGGGCTCGCCCCCTTGGTTCTGCGAACAATCACTGCGATCAGGGGCTCGCCTAACTCAACGCCGCGCGAGTACAGCCTCACGAGCTTGTCGCGGCCCTCCTCATCGGGTAGAGGAAACTCGATTGCCTGATCGATGCGGCCGGGCCGCGACGCCAGGGCCGGCTCCAGCTGGTCGGGGCGATTGGTCGTCAGGATGAAAATGACGTCGGCATCCTGGCGCAGGCCGTCCATCTCGTTCAGCAGCTTGTTGAGCATCACTTCTTCGCAGGGGCCGTCCATACGCTCACGCGAGCGGGCGATCAAGTCCACATCCTCGATGACCACCATCGCCGGCTGGAGGAATCGCGCCAGTCGGAAATACTCGTCCAGTAATCCCACTTGCTCCGCGGTTATCAGCAGCGTCGTGTGTTCGGGCAGTTCCGACGCCAGGTAGTGAATCGTGTGCGTCTTGCCGGTTCCCGGCGGCCCGTAAAACAGCACGCCCTTCTTGGCCGAGAGACCGAGACGCTTGATGTGTTCGCGGGCGCGAATGAAGCCGCTCATGTTCCGGTCCAACAACTCCATGGTCTTGGCGGGAAGAACGACTTCTTCCCTTCGCACCGTGCGCAGGCGATGAACCTTGACCGCGCCACCCTTGCCGGAATACTCCCGGTCGCTTTCCAGCGAGATCACACGGCCGCGATACGTTTTCCCTCTCTGGACGCGGCGTTCCAGCTCTTCGAAAAAGCGCTGTGAGAACTCGAGCCCGATCTCGCCGTCCGGAACACCGAGCTCCAGATGGAGGCCGCCGGCGACGATCCCGCCCCGCTGCATGGCCGGGCTGAGCAGCAGCACGAATGGAAGCCCGTTCTCGCTCGACAGCCAGAGCGCGTTCCGCAGACAGCGGACCGGCGTGTCGTCGCCGACGTCGACGTCGTCGTACTGCAGCGGTCCTATTTCCACCGGGAAGTGGCCGGCGGAAAACAGGTGTGCGAGCGTGGGTGTCTCGAAGCCGAACATCACGTGAATGCCCAGCAGCGTAGGTTTCTGGCGCTGCCCGAAGAAGTCGTCGACCGCGAGCTGGAGATCGACCCGCGAGGCGATCGGGAAGCTGCGGGCAGCGGTCGCGAGCCGCTCGAGGGGGTGTCCGGCGAAATGGCGCGCCAAGCGCTTCCGCGTGGCCGACAGGCCCCTTACCATCCGAAACATCTGTCCGATCACGAGTCCTCCCCTCCTGCTCGGCCCAGCCCTTGACACCGCGGGGCCTACGTGAAGATTACACCGCTCACATGCAACCGATCGCGCTGCTCCTTACTCTGGTCCTGCTGCTGAGCCTTACGCTCGGCAGGGGGGTCGCGGCGCGCGCGGAGGTAAGAGTCTAGAAGTCGCTCGAAAGTAGGACGAAGCAGCACCGGCGCCGCGAACCCAACAGGTTCGCGGTCTTTTTTTTCTACCGCGGAGGAGAGCCATGGCCAGGGATGTCATCATCTTCGATACCACGCTGCGCGACGGCGAGCAGGCACCCGGGAACGCGATGTCACCGGAAGCCAAGCTGCGACTGGCGCGCCAACTCGACACGCTCGGCGTGGACGTCATCGAAGCGGGCTTCCCGGCCGCATCGCAGGGCGACCTGCGCGGCGTTCAGCAGGTGGCGGAAGTTGTGCGGCGCCCGATCATCGCCGCGCTGGCGCGCTGCCACGACCGCGACATCGACGCCGCCGCGGAGGCGCTGCAACCTGCCCAGCGCAAGCGCATTCACGTCTTCATCGCCACCTCCGATCTTCACCTCGAGCAAAAGCTGCGCATCGATCGCGCGGAATGCATCGAACGGGTCCGCACGGCGGTACAGCGCGCCCGCGGCTACGCCGCCGACGTCGAGTTCTCGGCGGAAGACGCGACGCGCACCGACCTTGACTTCCTCTGCCGCGTCGTCCTGGTGGCCATCGCCGAGGGCGCGACGACGATCAATCTGCCGGATACCGTCGGCTACACGACCCCCGCCGAGTACGCCGAACTGTTCCGCGCCGTTCGCGACCGCGTGCCCGAAGCGGAAAAGGTGGTGCTGAGCGCCCACTGCCACGACGACCTCGGCCTGGCTGTCGCGAACTCACTTGCCGCGATCGATGCCGGAGCCGGTCAGGTGGAGTGCACGATCAACGGGATCGGGGAACGGGCCGGGAATGCCGCCCTCGAAGAGATCGTGATGGC
>WNGP01006471.1_pt1 | contig 11274 bp, 10 predicted proteins | sample 5407671 | NCBI WGS metagenome assembly WNGP01 (sample SAMN13153381, study PRJNA577476) | soil metagenome | isolation source: 40 cm soil or saprolite under Garry oak tree replicate 2 | place: USA:California | collected 2016-06-15
CCTCCCGGGATTCGCCGAGGGTGGGTTCATCGTCCAAGACCCCGCCCACGCGCTCGTGGCCCAATACGCCGCGATCCCCGCGGGCGCACTGGTGTACGACGCGTGCGCCGCACCCGGCGGGAAGGCCGTGACGCTCGAGCGGATGGGGATCCGGGTGGTCGCCGGCGATGCCCGTCCCGACCGCCTGCCCCGCCTCACGGACACCGCGCGGCGCGCGGGAGTGGCGATTCGCTGCCTGGCTGCTGATCTTGAGGCGGCGCCGTTCCGGCCGCAGGGGTTCGCGGCCGTGCTGGTGGACGCGCCGTGCAGCGCGACCGGCACGATGGCACGTCACCCCGATGCACGCTGGCGGCTGACGCCCGAGCTGTTCCCGCGGGCCGCGGCGCGGCAGGGGCGATTGCTCGCCGCCGCAGCGCCGCTCGTGCGCAAAGGAGGCGGCTTCCTGATTTATGCGACTTGCTCGCTCGAACCGGAGGAGAACAGCGCGGTCGTGGAGGACTTCCTGAGCCGGAATCCCGAGTTCACGCGGGCGTCGACGCGCTCTTCCCTGCCCACCGAGTTGATCACGGCGGCCGGGGACTTCCAGTCGCTGCCCCAGCGTCACGGCATCGACGGTGCCTTCGCGGCGCGGCTGGTGCGACGCTGATGCGGTTCCGTCGCCATCTGCAGCCGCACGATAACCTGTCGGGTCTCGGGTCGATCGATCGCCAGCGCGCCGGGCGTTGGGCGCTCATCGGGCTGGGGGCGCTGGTCGCGGGCTACCTCACGGCGTACCTCGTGTTGTTCCCCGCACCGATCCTGCCGGGGCATCAGGTCGTGCCCAGCGTCCTCGGTCTTTCCCTCGCCGAAGCCCAGGCGCAGGTGAAGCAGGCGCAGCTCGTCGTCGCCGACGGCGGCGCCGATCCCCACCCCACCGCACCGCAGGGCACCGTGATCTGGCAGGACCCGCCACCCGGGGTGATCGCACGCGATGGCCTCAAGGTGACCCTGGTGGTGAGCGCCGGCCCGCCCAAGATTCCGGTACCCGATGTGTTCAAGCTCGACGTGTCGCTCGCGCAGCGTCTCGTCGCCGCGGCGGGATTGACGGTCAGCCAGGTCGAATCGGTGCAGGCGGACGCACCGCTGGGGATCGCGATGCTCACGCGCCCCCCCGCGGGCACGGCGCTCGCGCCGGGCGCGGGGATCGTGTTGGTCGTGAGCCGCGGCGCACCGACGATCTCGGTGCCGGACCTGCTCGGCATGTCGATCGCCGACGCGCGCACACGACTCGAGCTGGACGGGCTGCAGCTCGGCACGCCGACGCGCCGCAGCACGACTGACGCGAATCCCGGGACGGTGGTGGCGCAGCGGCCGGCGGCGGGCACCCTGGCATCGCCCGGCACAGTGGTAGACATCGTCGTCGCTCGGAGACCCTAATCGTGACGAGTGTGACGAGCATGACGAACGGCATCCGCATCGCCCCGAGCGTTCTCTCCGTCGACCTGGCGCGACTCAGCGAGCAGGTCGCGCAGGTGCTCGAGGGCGGCGCCGACTGGCTGCACGTGGATGTGATGGACGGGCGCTTCGTGCCGAACCTCACGTTCGGCGCGAACATGATCGCCGCGCTCCGCAACCTGACGGACAAACCGATCGACGTGCACCTGATGGTGGTCGAGCCCGAGCACTACATCGAGCCGTTCGCGGCGGCCGGCGCGTCGGTGTTCACCTTCCACCCCGAGGCGACCGTCCACGTGCAGCGGCAGCTCGAGGCGGCGAAGCGGCGCGGCATGCTCGCCGGCCTGGCGCTGAATCCCGGCACGCCGCTCACCTACGCGGAAGAGGTCATCGGAGATCTGGACCTGCTCCTGATCATGACCGTAAACCCGGGATTCGCGGCCCAGAGCTACCTGCCCGGGTCGAACGACAAGATCCAGCGCGCCCACGCACTCCGCACCACGCACAACGCACGGTGTTTCTTGGAAGTCGACGGCGGGATCACCGCGCAGACGATCGCCGAGGCGCACCAGGCGGGAGCCGACACGTTCGTCGCCGGCAACGCGATCTTCACGAGCGGCGACCCCGCGCGCGCGGTGGGCGAGCTGCGCCGCCGCTGTCTGGTCAGCGTATGACGAACCGCCAACAATGGACGCTCGTGGCCGGCATCGTGATGACGGTCGTCTTCGGCGTGGCCCTCGCCGTGAAGCTGCGGCCGCAGCTCGACCTGGTCGAAGTGGGCGGAACGGCGCCGGCGTTTCACGGCACGGACCTGCGCAGCGGCCGCCCGGCCACGCTGGCCGATTACCGCGGCAAGGTCGTCTTGCTGAACGTGTGGGCCACCTGGTGCCCGCCGTGCCGCGTGGAGATGCCGTCGATGCAACGGCTGCACGAGAAGCTCGCGGGCACCGACTTCCGGATCGTGGCGGTGAGCGTCGACGGCGACGCGTTCTACTCCGCCGAGAAGGAAGGGCCCCGCGAGATCATGGCGTTCGTGAACGGCATGGGCCTCACGTTCGACATCCTGCACGACCCCAGCGGCGCGATCCGGGACAGCTACCAGACCACGGGGGTGCCGGAGAGCTTCTTGATCGACCGCGACGGCGTCATCGTGAAGAAGGTGATCGGCGCGGCGCAATGGGATGGTCCCGTCAACGAGGCGTTGATCCGCCGGCTGCTCGATGCGCGCTAGCCTGATCCAGCTGTTCACGCGGAACTGGCCCATCAAGGGCGCGGCGATCTTCCTGTCGTTGATGTTGTACGTCGCGGTGCAGCTGCAGCAGCCCGTCACCACCGACTTCGAGCTCGGCTTGAACGTGCAGCTCCCGCCGGGCCGGACGCTCCAGCAGAAGCTGCCCAAGATCCACGCCCAGATCTCCGGCAAGGGGAGTCAGGTGCTGCGGCTGCGCACGGTTCGCGGCGACTTGACGCGGCGCATGCCCGACACGCTCTCGTCGCCCACGTGGACGATTCGCCTCGAGCCGAGCGAGGTCGAGGCGCAGCTCCCCAAAGGCGCGGACGTGCGCGTCCTCGAGATCCGGCCGCGCGAGATCACCGTCGCCCTCGACAGTGTGGGCCGCAAGGACGTGCGCATCGTGCCGCTCATCACGGTGGTGCCGGAATCGGGACAAGTGCTGCACGGCGGCGTATCGATCTCACCGACCATCGCGCGGCTCGTCGGCGCGGACCAGAACCTCGCGGGCATCGAGTCGGTCACGACGATTCCGACCGAGATCGCGAACGTGTCCGGCGCGTTCACGCGGACGGTGCCGATCGACACGACGCCCCTCGGCATCGTGCGGATCGCACCCAAGCAGGTGACGGTCACCGGCGAGATGGGGGCGCTGGCGGAGCGGTCCTTCGGCGGCATCCCCGTTGAGACGGGCGCCGGAGCGGGCACCAGCTTCATCATCACCCCGGCGCGCGTCTCGGTGACCGTGCGCGGTCCTGAGCAACGGGTCCAGGCGCTCACCCGCGACAGTCTGCGCGTCGTCGCGAACATCGCGGGCGGGGGGGGGGGCGCGGACGGCACCGTCGGCCGGCTCACCGTCATCGCGCCCCCCGGGATCACGGCTCGCGCCATCCCCGACTCCGTCACGCTGCGGCGCCGGACCCGTCGTGGCTGAGGTCATCCTCGGCATCGAGACGTCGTGCGATGAGACGTCGGCGGCCGTCCTCGTCAAGGGCGAGCTGGCGAGTCTGTCCATCCTGTCGCAGGACGTGCATCAGATCTTCGGGGGCGTCGTCCCCGAGCTCGCGAGCCGCGCGCACCTGGCGGCGCTGCCGGCCGTCGTGGACCGCGCCCTCACTGAGGCCGGCCTGAGTCTCTCGGCGGTGGACGCGGTGGCCGTCACGGCGGGCCCCGGGCTCGTCGGGGCACTGCTCGTCGGCGTCGTCTACGCCAAAGCGCTCGCCTATGCCGCCGATCGCGCCCTCGTCGGCGTGCACCACATGGAAGGCCACCTCTTCGCCCCGACGGTCGAGGATCCCGAGCTCGCGCCGCCGTTCGTCGCCTTGCTCGTTTCCGGCGGCCATACTCTGCTGCTCGACGTGCCCGCGTGGGGCCGCTACCGCCTGCTCGGCCAGACGCGCGACGACGCCGCGGGCGAGGCATTCGACAAGGTCGCGAGCCTGCTGGGGCTCGGCTATCCCGGCGGGCCCGCGATCGAACGGCTCGCGCGCGCAGGCGATCCGACTCGGTTCGACTTCCCGCGTCCGATGATCGCGGAAGGATTCGAGTTCTCGTTCTCCGGGCTCAAGACCGCCGTGCTGCACGCCGTGCGCGCCTCGGACGACCTGGATCGCGACCGCCCGCACCTGGCGCGCGCGTTCCAGGATGCCGTGCTCGACGTCCTGGTGACGAAGCTGGAGCGTGCGGTGCGGGCGACCGGTTATCGCACCGCCGTCTTGGGGGGTGGGGTCGCCTGCAGTCGCGCGCTGAGCGCCGCGGCCGCGGAGCGACTCGCGGCCGTCGCACGCGTCGCCGTCGCCAGCCCGCGCCTCAACACCGACAATGCCGCGATGATCGCGCGCGCCGGCTGGTATCGTCTCGGCATCGGCGAGCGCAGCGACTGGACGCTCGACGCCCGCGCCGACCTCCCTCTCCCCGGCCTCTCATGACCGTCTATCCCCTGATTCTTCGGCTCGGCCCCATCGAGCTGACCGGTTACGGCCTGATGATGATGGTGGCCTTCCTGATGGCGGGTTGGGCCATGCAGCTCGAGCTGCGGCGCCGCAAGCTCGACGAGGAGTTCGCCGCCGACATCGTGATCGCCGGCGTTGTGGGTGGGCTCATCGGAGCCAAGATCTGGTATGTCCTGCTGACAGGAGAGTGGGACGCGCTGCTGCGACGCGGCGGGTTCGTCTGGTACGGCGGGTTTCTGGGCGCGACTGCCGCCATCCTCCTCAACGGCTGGCGTCGCCGCGTGCCCGTCCGCTTCACCGTGGAGGTCTGTGCCGCGCCCCTCGCCCTGGGCTATGCCTTGGGCCGCGTCGGCTGCTTCCTCGTCAATGACGACTACGGCATCCCCACGTCACTCCCATGGGGGATGAGATTCCCCCACGGCCTCCCCCCTACCACGGTCGCCAATCTCGCGGCGTTGGGCATCAAGTTCCCACCCGTCGCCGACCCGATGCAGGTCGTGGCCGTCCACCCGACCCAGATCTACGAGACGGTGCTGATGCTGCTGGCGTTCTGGTGGATGTGGCGGCGGCGCGATCACGGCCACGCCGTGGGCTGGATGCTCGGCTGCTATCTGGTGCTCGGCGGCCTGGAGCGGTTCTTCGTCGAATTCGTGCGCGCCAAGGACGACCGGCTACTCGGCCCCTTCACGCTCGCGCAGGCGACGAGTGTGGCGCTGGTCATCGTGGGGGCGGTGGTGCTGAAGCTGTGGTGGAAGCCTGACGCGACGATGGTTTCATTGCCCACGCTAACGCCACCACCGCGAGGAGCAGGAGGAGCCCCTGCAACGTGAGTGACTCGACCGTCGGATAAACGCCCAGCACGGGAATCCGCGGCACGCCCTCCACGACCGTAAGACCCACGACTGCCCCTTCCTGCAGCTCGGCGACGCCCTTGCCCGCGAACACGAACGCCATGTAGTAGAGCATCACGCCCGTCACCGCGAAGAACGGCTTCATCGCGACGCGCAGGCCCAGCTGGTTGATCACGACGTACACGGCGACGAGCCCCACCGCTCCGGCGGCGATCCCGGCGAGCACGGGCACCGGGCCGGCACTTCCCGCCGAGCTGAAGAGCGCCTTGTAGAAGAGGATCGTCTCGAACCCCTCGCGATAGACGGCCAGGAACGCCACGGCACTGAGCGCCCGGCCCGATCCCGAGGAGAGCGCGCTCTCCATCCTGTCCTTCACGAACGCGGTCCACTTCGCGGCTTCGATCTTGGAGAGGAGCCAGTAACTGACGTAGAACAGCACGGCCGCCGCGAGCAGCATCGTGAACCCCTCGATCGCCCCGCGCTGTCCCGGTGTGACCTGGAATAGCAGCTCGACGAGCACCCAGGTGAGGAGGCTCGCCCCGACGGCGACCCACGCGCCGCGCGCGACGTGGCGGCGCTGCTCCGACGCGCCGGCTTTAGCCAGAAACGTCATCAGCGCGGCCACGATGAGGATCGCCTCGAACCCCTCGCGGACCAACAGGATGAACGAGGACACGAACAGGCTCATCGCGGACGGGCGGTCGACGATCACGCGCTCGGCGTGCTCGAGTCCGCCGAGCAGGCGCTGGCGAATCGCGTCCAGCTCCTGCGGGTCGGCGCGCCGGACGTGGGTGCGGAGGGCGTCGAACGCCGCCTCGAGCTCGCTCGCGAGCGCGGCGTTCCTCGCCCGTACGTCGGTTTCGACTTGTTCGAAGGTGAGATAGGCGCCGAAGGCCATCTGCTCCGAGCGCGCGGTGATGGCCGAGTCGATCTGGCGGCGCACCGCGGCAAACGCGGCGGCCGTGGCGGAGCCGCCGTACTGGAACGTGGCAACGTAGGCGGCCACCGCCCAGCGATCTTCCTCAGGGATGTCGGCGGCGAACTCGGGCATCGCGGTGCCCGGCACACCGATCGCGATCTTCCGGTAAATCTCGAGCAGCGACGTGCCACCCATCACCGTGGGGTCGGTGAGGTTGGGGGGCGGCGGCCCCTTTACCTGCTTCGCCTTGGGGCCGTCGCCACGTCCGGCCTCGCCGTGGCACGCGGCGCAACGTTCCCGGAAGACGGCGGCGCCGCGGGCCAGCGATGGAGGCCGCGACGGCAGCGGCTCGTCGGTCCCGATGCGACGAATCAGCGCGTCGGCCGCCCGCGCGATGGAGTCCGCCGGCGCGAGCCGGTCGAGCAGCGCGGCGAGGTGAGTCAGGCCGCTATCGGCGGCAGCCCGCACGGCATTGGGGAGCAAGGGGAGGTCGAACCGCGCCTGCTGGATGAAGAGCTTCGCCTCCGCGACCTCCTCGGGGCGGTCGGCTTTGTACTCCTTGGCCGCCAGGTCGGCGGCCGCCACGACGCGGCGAGCGGCTGCCACAGAATCAACCGCCTGCCCGGCGAGTGGAGCGGCGAGGCAGGCGGATAAGATGAGAATCGTTCTCAAAAAACGCACGCAGAATACTAGAGTAATTTTGTCGGGAATTCAATCCGAACTCCGCAAACAAGGCGGGTTACCACCCCTTGATGAACCGAGTTCCCTTCCCTCTTTCCTGCTTGTTCGCATCCGTCCTCGCGGCCTGCGCGGATGACGTACCCCTGCCCCTCACGGCATCGAGCCTCGTGACCGGCGGGACGCATACCTGCGCGATCGGCGTCGACGACACGTTGTACTGCTGGGGTGCCAACGACCGGGGACAACTCGGCTTGGGCGTCGGCGATTTAGACGGGCATCCTCGGCCGCACCGCGTCACCGGCGTCTTACGGTTCGACCGCGTGAGCGCCGGCTTGGCCCATACCTGCGCCCTAACGAGCAGCGGCGCGGCGTACTGCTGGGGCAGCAACTTCAGTGGACAGTTGGGCGATGGCACCGGTATCTACCGTGCCGAGCCGACGCCCGTTGTCGGCGAACTCCGCTTCGCCACCATCAGTGCGGGGGCATTCGTCACGTGTGCGCTGACAGCCGTCGGCGAGGCCTACTGTTGGGGCGACGCGCCGGCGGTCGGAGTCGAGGATACCTCAGGCTTCCCTCAATGCTCTGCCGCCCGCTGCAGCAACGTCCCGGTACGGGTGAGCGGGGGCTACACGTTTTCACATGTCAGCGCCGGGGGAACGTTTGCCTGTGGCTTGACGACGACCGGAGCCACCTACTGTTGGGGAACGAACTACATGGGCCAGCTGGGGATCGGGTCGAGGGTGAACCACCTCGCGCCCATCGCCGTCGCTCCAACGCTCACCTTCTCGACGATCAGCGCCGGCACGGCGCACACCTGCGGCGTCACCACGGAGGGCTCGGCCTACTGCTGGGGGTTCAACCAGTACGGAGAGCTGGGCAACGGTACCGAGGCCGACACGACGCTGCCGGTGCCGGTGAGTGGTGGACTCGCGTTTCGATCCATCCACGCCGGCGGCTTTCACACGTGCGGCGTCACGCCGGATTCGAGCGCATTCTGTTGGGGCTTCGGGCTGGACGGGCAGCTCGGGAACGACTCATGGTCCAGCATCCCCCACCCGTCGCCGGTGCGAGGCGGTCTGCGGTTCGCCGATGTGGTCGTGAGCGCCTCCGGCCACCACAGCTGCGGTCTGCTCTCGACCGGCGCAACGTACTGCTGGGGTAGCGACGGCTTCGGGCAGCTCGGCGACGGGACGGCCGGCGGCCATATGAACCGTCCGCTCCGCGTGGAGGGCCCGCAGTAGTCAGGTTCCGCTCGTCTCCAGCACGGCGACGGCGACAGCCGCTTCGTGGGTATGCGATAGTGACAAGAGCACGCGCCTGACTCCCAACTCCTGCGCCCGAGCCACCGCGAGTCCGGTGAGCGCAACGTCGGGACGCCCGTCGGGCGCGCGCGTGACTTCGATGTCGCGCCACCCGATGCCGCGCGCGGCCTCGCTTCCCTGCAGCGCCTTGTACACCGCCTCCTTCGCCGCCAGGCGCACCGCCACGTGCTCGGCGGGATCGGGTCGCGAGCGGCAATACTCCGCTTCGGCCGCCGTCAGCAGACGGTCGTAGACGTGCGCCCCCTTTTCTTCGAGCATCTTGCGAGTGCGCGAAACCTCCACGAGGTCCACACCGACGCCGATCGCGCTCACGGTGCCGGCCGAGCTACGAAGAGCCGGTGCCGATAGCGCCGCCCCTCCACTTCCACCACCACGATGTACGCTCCGTTGACCACGCGCCGCGCGCCTCCAAGCGTGAGGTCCCAAACATACTCGTTGGTGGGCGCCGCCACGGTCGCCTCGCGCAACCGCTCCCCCGTGAAGCCGTAGATCGAGACGCGCGCCGTCCCGGTGCCGGCAGGGGGGGGCCACGAGATCACGACCTGATTGCCGCGGACGGGATTCTCCGAGACTTCGGCGTCTCCCGGACCGGCGAGCAGCTGGAAGGCGCTGGGCGAATCGGTAGCGAACCCGACGGCGTCGAGCGACCACACGAAATCATGCTCCGAGATGAAGCGGACGCGGGCCCCGCGGCGGCCGCCCGCCTGCGGGAGATCCACGCGCACGGGGTACCAGTTCGGCCCGTCGCCGACGATCACCGCGGCGTCGCTCCAGGTGACGCCCGAGTCGCCCGAGAACTGGATCACGCCGCGCTGCTCGGGCGTGTACGTCGAGCCGCGGTGACGCGTCCACAGATGCAGCCACACCGCCGTCCGGCCTCGCAGGTCCACGACGGGCGAGACGAGGGTGTCGCTGCGCGTGGTGCTCCACGCGAACGCGCCGGCCAGTGCCGCGCTGTCGCGCGTCCAGCCCGTCCACCCGGCGTCGAGCGGCTCCGCGCCGGCGAACGACAGCAGCTCGGCGGCGAGGCCGGTCCCGTCGGCCCGCAGCGCGCGGACTGTGTCCAACCGCAGGTCGGTCCGCCACACGGTGCGGATCGTGCCGCGGCGCAGCGAGTCGGTTTGCGCGGAGCGGAACGCCGTGGCGCCGGTAGCGCTGCGCAGCGTGAGCGAGAGCGGCTGCGGCGTCGCCCGGTCGAGCCCGAGCCAGGCATCGGGCCACAGCGATTCGAAGCGCGGCGGCACGGGCGTGAGCCCCGATGCACCCACGGCCGCGCGCAGATCGCCCGCAGCCGCGATCAGGGCCAGGGCGAACGGCAGGTTGTCCCGGAACACTTGCTCGACGAGGACACTGTCGTCCGGGTGGTAGTAGGTGAGCGTCGAGCCCGGCAGGTTGTCGCGCACCGCGGGCGCGAAGTCGGTTCCGGCGAGCGCGCGATACAGCGGCAGGTCGGGTGGCAGCTCGCCCGAGCGATAGCCCCACGGATAGAGCACGAGGCCGCTGTAGGAGTGATACGACACCGACAATACCGGCGGGTGCGCCGCATGGAACGCGATGATCGCCTGCGTCTCCGGCTCCGAAGCAGGCGCCGTCCCACGGTAGATCTCAGTGTTGGGCGTCGGGCTCGAGCCGAGGTCGTCCACGCCCCAGAACGCCGGATAATTACGATTCGGGTCCACACCATACGTGCCGTCGCCGTTCAGGCGGCGGTTCTTCCGCCAGAAGCGGTCGGTCGTGAACGTGTACTGGTACCCGTCGGGGTTCTCGACCGGAATCACCCACACGTCGCGCGAGCCGAGCAGCGCCGGCGACGCCGAATCGGCGAGCCAGCGGATCAGCCTCATCGCGACCGCCGTGGAGACCCACTCCCGCGCGTGGTGGGGCGCCATGAACAGCACGTTGGGCCTGGCCGGATCATCGCCCGCGGGGCCGACTTTCACCGCGATGATCGGCCGCCCTTCGACCGAGGCGCCGATCGAGTCGAGCTGGATCGCCGGATCGGCGGCGGCCCAGGCCTCGAGGGTCGCGCGGATCCCAATGCCCGGTTTGTCGAACGACTGGTACGCGTGGAACGTGTCGGCGGCGGGCGCCTGAGGCACGGCGCTCGTGAGCGGCCGCGCGGCGCCCTGCGTTTCGGGCGTCACGACGATGACGGCGTACAGCACCCCGTCGATCTCGCGGACACCCGCCACCTCGAACCCGAGCCGCGCCAGCGAGTCGAGTGTGGCGCGTCCCGTACGGAGACCGATCGGCACTTGGGCCATGCGATGCTGCGCGGCCGCGGGCCATGCGGCGGCGCAGATGAGGAGCGCTAGAAACCGAGACGTTGCGCGAGCCATGCGGGGGCGGGCAAATAGCCGCCGAGCACGAGGCCGAGCCAGATGAGCGCCCCGGCAATCGGGGCCCAGAGCAGCGCGACGGGCCACAACGCCGGGCGCCAGCGGGTGAGCGCCTCGATTTCGGGGGTCCAGCGGCGCCGCTCCTCTTCGACTTCCGCCTCGAGCGCGAGCCACGCGGCCTCGAGGCGCCGCGCGGCCGCACGCAGCGCGTCCTGCCACGCCACATGGGCGTCTTTGTCGAGCACCGTCGCCCCTTGCACGCGGGCGGCCGCAGCGTCGAGCTCATCGAGCGCCGCGACGAACGTCGCGCCACCGGTGCCGAATCGCGCCGCGATCGCGCGCTTCTCCCCCATGGCGAGGAGCAGCGCCTTGAGGCGACGGCGTGGCAAGCGCACCTGGCGCGCAGTGCGCACGATCTCGGCCTCGAGCGCCTCGGCCACGCGCGCCGCCGCGCGGCGCACCGCCTGATCCCACGCGGCCGCCCAGGCGGGACGACCCGTCACCTCGAGTACCTGCGCGCGGTCCTCGCGCACCGCCGCTCCGCG
>WNGP01021556.1_pt1 | contig 11272 bp, 13 predicted proteins | sample 5407671 | NCBI WGS metagenome assembly WNGP01 (sample SAMN13153381, study PRJNA577476) | soil metagenome | isolation source: 40 cm soil or saprolite under Garry oak tree replicate 2 | place: USA:California | collected 2016-06-15
GAGCCGCTCTAAGATCGCGCGCCGCACCGGATCCGAGAGCGCGAAGAAAACGCGATCGAGCACCGCTTCGTCGGGATCGGCGCCTTGGTCGAACAACGCCACGATCTGCGAGCCGCTCGCCATCGCGCGAAACTATCAAGCATCCGATTGATAGTCAACTGAATGATTGATTATCTTCTGCTGAGCCAAAGATCACGCGTGCTCAGCCGCCTCCACGCAGCCGCGCCAAGCCCTCTTCAAGGAGCCGCGGCGCGGGCGCGGGAAGCGCGAGCTTGCGGGCCTCATCGCGTCCCAGCGGCGACATCTTGTTCCAGGTCTTAGCGAGAATTCCGGCAAGCTTCTCCTCATCGGTTTTTGCGAGGAAATCGCCGAGGTAGTGCTCGAGGAACACGACGCACGCGACGTCCTCGATCATTTGTGCATCTGGGTCCGATTTCAGCCGCTCCTTGCGGACGAGCGCGCCGACCCGTTCGACGTCGCCGGCGTCGTAGCCGGCGGCCATCATGATCTCGCCGATCCGCCGGGCGTGAAAGCCCTGCAGATCCTTGCGCCACTTGAGATAACCCACGCGTCCCGCCGGATAGCTCGCGCGCGGCGAGGTCCAACGCTCGATATGCTGTCCGCGCGCGGCGATGCGCAGGTGCTCGGACGCATGCGGGGCCAGGCGCGCGAGCGTCTCGCTCATGCGCCGTCCATAAGCGAGCTCGGCCGGCTGAGGTCGGCCGTCGACTTCGATCGTGTTGGGATCGAGCGCGTTGGCGGCATCGATCGCCGCAAACACGTCGGTCAGCCGCTTGCCGTCCTCGCGCATGCCTCTCTACACTCGGTTGGCGACGTCGCCGCTCGGCAGCGCCGGACCATAACGCTCGCCGCGGCCGTCGTCATTGTTTCGTGGGCCGCGCGCCGACCCCATTTTTTCCGACCGCGCGGATGGTAGGATAGTCGATGAGGCGGGCCGGTTGTTGATATAGAGTTCTGCGACAGGAGCATCGCCGCAGCGAAGGGAGTACTGGATGTCATCCTCGAGCGATTGGGAGATGCCGCATGCCGTCCAGCCCAAGCCGGAGAATTACGCCTATGACCTCGAGGGAGCCCTGACCTCGCTGGTGGGGCTGCGTGCCATCATTCCCGCGGACGCGTTCACCGCCGAGACGTTGGGCACCGAGCGCACCGGCAACGGCGTCCTGATCCGCGAGGGCGTGGTGCTCACCATCGGCTACCTCGTCACCGAGGCGGAAACGATCTGGCTGCACCTCGCGGACGGCCGCGCGGTTCCCGGTCACGTCTTGGCCTACGACCAGGAGACCGGCTTCGGGCTGGTCCAAGCGCTGGCGCGGATTGGCCTGCCCGCGCTGCCGATCGGCCAATCGAAGGCGGCCAAAGTGGGCGATTCCGTCGTGGTCGCCGGCGCGGGCGGACGCAAGCATTCGGTGGTGGCGCGCATCGCCGCCAAGCAGGAATTCGCCGGCAATTGGGAATATGTGCTCGACGAGGCGATCTTCACCGCGCCGGCGCATCCGTTCTGGGGCGGCACTGCGATGATCGGACCGTCCCTGGCTCGGGCTCAATGCAACCGAGGTCGACGACAAGGTCGTGGTCGCGCGGGTCTCCACTGGCGGCCCGGCCCGGCGCGCCAATCTGCGCACCGGCGACGTGGTGTTGGGGGTCGCCGGCCAAGAGGTCAGCGATCTCGCCGGCTTCTTTCGCAAGGTATGGTCGCTGGGCAAGGCCGGCGTTGAAGTGCCGCTGACCATCTATCGCGACGGCCGCACCTTCGAGGTGCGCGTGACCTCAGGCGACCGCAATCGCTTTCTCAAGGGACCGAGCTTGCACTGATCGGACCTCAATCGGGGGTGCAAGCGGGACGCCGAAGAGGACCGAGGTCGGCGGCAGATCGAGCTCCGAGCCGGCAGCGACCAGCCGCCTCCGAGCCATCTCGATCGGTCACGGGCCGCTAGAAAAATTCTTCCGGACAGGGATCGACGATGGCCCAGAGCTCGGGGCCGTTCTTGACCTTCTTCATGTCCGCAGCGATGCCGCCATGCTGGTCGAGCCAGTCCTTCACCGTCGTGGGATAGTAGGACATCAGCTCCGCGGTTCCCTCGTAGCTCATCACCTTGACGCCGAAGGTCGTGGCCTTGTCGTAATAGGCCATGTGGAAACCCAGACTCGCCCTCGGCGTCACGCAAACGCGGTTGAGCGGGACGATGCCGAGCACCAGCGTGCAGCCGGAGTTGCAAATGCCGTCGATGACCACGCGCTCGCCGCGATCGCGGATCACGGCATATTTGGCTTTGTAGTCTTCGAGCAGCCCACCATGATCGCGGGTGATGCGGTATTCGGCGACCGCAGACGAGCTCCAAAGGGCCGCGGCCATCAACAGCGCGAACGCAAGACGGCGCATGACTGCGAACCTCCGGACATTGCCAAGACGGGAAAGCGCGGCTGCTGCCGCTATCCCCGCCAGCGCAGATTTGTCCGTGCTATGTTTTGATTCCGTTAAGGCCGCAGTCGCGTTTTTGCCGCAATCGGCCGACCCAGCATCGTCGCATCGATCTCGTTCGTAAAAGGTTTTTCAAAAAGGACGTCGGTCCCACTTGGCGCCTGACAACTCCGTTCTGCGCAGGTCTCCCATGCCGACCTCCTTGTTGCCTGCGGCCGTCACACGCGCGACATGCTGGCGTGGGCTAATTGAGCTGAAATGCCGAGGAGGGGTCATGGGAATCATCATGATCAAATGTCCTGTGACTGGACATGATGTCTCCACGGGCATCGAGACGATCGGCATCGAAGAGCTTCCAGCGGTAACCGCCAAGATGGTGTGTCCTGCCTGTGGCCGCGTGCACGACTGGATCAAGACAAATGCCTGGCTCGCCCACAGCGGCGAGCAATACCGGCTAGGACCGACGCCTGCGAGCCATTCGCGGACGACGTCGATATCGCGCCACCGTTCACCGGCAGCTTGAATTTGCGCGCGTCAGCATACGGGCGCGGCTTTCACCGCGCCCGGGGTTGCCGTCGCTCGGGAGAATGTCACGCCTTCGGCTGCGGCACGATGCGGATATAGGGCTTGGGCGACTTCCAGCCCTGCGGATATTGCTTCTTGGCGTCGTCGTCGCTGACCGAACCTGCGATGATCACGTCCTCGCCGTGCTTCCAATTCACCGGCGTCGCCACCTTGTGCTTGGCGGTGAGCTGTAGCGAATCGATCACACGCAACACCTCGTCGAAATTGCGGCCGGTGGTCATCGGATAGACCAGAACGAGCTTGATCTTCTTGTCCGGGCCGATGACGAAGACGTTGCGTACGGTCTGGTTGTCGGCGGGCGTGCGATTGGCCGGATCGCCGGACACGGCGGCGGGAAGCATGCCGTAGAGCTTCGACACCTTGAAGTCGGAGTCGGCGATCATCGGGTAATTCGGGGCGAAGCCCTGCGTCTCCTTGATGTCGTTGGCCCAGCCGTGATGGCTGGCGAGCGGGTCGACGGACAGGCCGATGATCTTGACGCCGCGCTTATCGAATTCGGGCTTGATCTTGGCCATGTAGCCGAGTTCGGTGGTGCAGACCGGCGTAAAGTCCTTGGGGTGCGAGAACAACACCGCCCATTTGTCGCCAATCCAATCGTGGAAGCGGATCTTGCCTTCGGTGGTCTCCGCTTCGAAATCCGGCGCAGTATCGTTGATTGCAAGAGCCATGACTTACCTCCGTCGCCTGGGTAATATTTGGGCGGGTAATATAGTGAGTTGCAACGTCAGCGCCAGTATTCCCGGCGATAGCCGCCGGCTATGAACGCTTCATTTCCTCCGCATCCCCGTGCGCAGACATTATTGCTTCGTGGCCGTGCGCGCGGAGAAGGAATAAACCGCGCGCCCGGCGCGCGGAAAAGAATTTTGCGGCCTCCATCGCCGCGTCAACGCAGCGACGCTTTGCCGCGCCGGTGATCAGCGAAGCGGCGGCAGCGCTGCCACGATCTCGGCACGGCGGGACTCATACCAGGGCGGCAACTTGATCGCGTTGCCCAGCGTCTCTTTCGGCTCGTCGATGGTGAAGCCCGGATCGTCGGTCGCGATCTCGAGCAACACGCCGCCCGGCTCTCGAAAATAGACCGAACGGAAATAGCAGCGGTTGATCTGCTCGGTCGGGCGCAGCCCTTGCGCCTTGAGTGTCCCGACCATTTCGGCCTGCGCCGCGTCGTCGGCCGCACGGAACGCGACGTGGTGGACGGAGCCAGCGCCCTGGCGGCCGACCGGCATATCGGCAGCGGTGCGCACGTCCACGACCGTGCCCAGGTCGGCGCCGGCCCGGTAGCGCTCAAGGCCGCCCTCGCTCCCACTCGCTTTGAAGCCGAACGTGTCGGTGAGTACGCGCGCGGTCGGTGCGCCCGCGCCGAGCATGAGCGTTACCCCGCGCAAGCCGCGCAACGCATGCTCCGCCGGAACGTCGGCGTTCGACCAGCCGGGGATTTGATCGGCGCCCTCGATGGCGACGAGCGCGAGCCGCATGCCATCGGGGTCGTGGAACGCCAGCACGCTCTCGCCGAAGCGCGTCTGGGGCGCATCGTGGGCGATGCCTTGCGCGGTCAGCCGCTGCCGCCAGTAGCCGAGCGAGCCGAAAGGAACGATGAAAGCGGTTTCGACGGCCATGCCGTTGCCGTTGCGACCGGGCGGTAGCCCATCCCAGGCGAAGAAGGTCAGCGCCGTGCCCGGCCGGCCGGTCTCGTCGCCGTAATAGAGGTGCCACGTGGTGGGATCGTCGAAATTGACGGTTTTCTTGACCATGCGCAGGCCGAGGCTGCGGGTGTAGAACATGACGTTCGTCTTGGGGTCGTGGCAGATCGCCGTCACGTGGTGGATGCCCGCGCTCGCGCTCATCACAAGTTCCTGATCGTGCCGCACCGCACACCGACTGGCGCCGGTACCGGCTTATGTGGAGGCCGCGGCAAAAGGCGACAACTCCTCGTGACTCCGCCGGTTTTTCCGGCGCTGCCGCAACTTCGCCACATCCGAGCCGTCAGCCCGCCACTGCTCGCGGGCCACGCATGAGTCGAACCAGAACGGCGCGTTCCGCGACTAATACATGAGTGCATGAGGGAACCCTTCAGTCTCGACAGCGTTGGGGGGTCGTCCCTCACCGAGTGATCCGGAAGGTCCCTGTCAAGGGACGGGAGAGCGTCTAATGAGCACGGGCTCCGAGCTATCGGCCGGCGCGCGTTTATACGCGCTGCTTGCGGCGATCAAGCGGTCGCCCATCGTGCTGCGGCTGGCCGAGCGCCTGCTGCTCGCCCGCGATTGGGCGAGCGTGCGCAAGTCGCCCGACGTTGATGCCTACGTTCTCGCCTGGATCGCGAGCCATGTCCGCGGCGCCCGGCGCCCGCGGCGCATGTTCATGTAGCTCTCAAAGCGGTTCGCCCGGGGAGCGCCGCGCGCACGCGCGTGTATACGTTCGGCCCGATCACGCCTAGAACGGTTCGGATTTGGTGGCCGGGCCGTCCATGGACCTCCAGGAGTTGATTTCCCGCCTTGCCCTCGCGCTCGGCATCGGCCTCTTGATCGGGCTCGAACGCGGCTGGCGCCGGCGCGGAGCGACGCCGGGCAGCCGCGCGGCGGGAATCCGCACGTTCGCGCTCTCGGGCCTCCTCGGCGGCGTGATCGCTGCTCTGGCGCAGGCCCTGCCGAAACAAGAGTCGGGAGGCGCCGCGAGCATCGCCATCGTTCTCGGCGTGGCGTTCGCCGCATACGGCGCCGTCATCGCCCTCTTCGCTCGCGACGAGAACCAGGCCGCTGGAAATTTCTCCGCGACGACGGCAATCGCCGGCATGTTGACCTTTGCGCTCGGCGCTTATGCGCTGCTCGGCGACATGCGCATTGCCGCCGGCGTGGCGGTGGCGGCCACGGCTTTGCTCGCCGCGCGCGACGAGCTGCACGGCTGGGTGGAACAGATCACGTGGCCGGAATTGCGATCGGCGGTGGTGTTGCTGGCCATGACGTTCATCGGCCTGCCGATCTTGCCCGACGCGCCGCTGGGACCGTTTGGCGGCATCAATCCACGGGAGGTCTGGCTCATTGCCATCGTTCTCGCCAGCGTCTCCTTCCTCGGCTATGCGGCGGTGAAATATTTCGGTGCGCGCCGCGGGTTGCTGCTGGCGGCCGCGGCCGGGGGTGTTGCGTCCTCGACCGCGGTCACCATCGCCAATGCGCGCCGCGCCGCCGCCCGCGAAGGCTCGCCCCGGCTGCTGGCGGCCGGCGTCGCGGTTGCGTCGGCGGTCATGTTCCTGCGTGTGGTCGGCATCGTGGCTGCTCTCAAGCCCGAACTCCTCGTGCTGGTCGCGCCCTCGCTCGCGTATCGCAGCGTGAAGTTCCGCAATCCGTTCGATCTCCTGTCGGTTGTGGGATTTGCCGTTTTCCTGGGTGTGATCATCGTGCTCGGTCGTGCGCTGGGCGAAGCATTCGGCGCAACGGGCGCGGTGGCCGGCGCGATCGTCGTCGGGCTCGTCGATGTCGATGCGGTCACCGTCTCGATGGTGCGCCTCACCCCCGACACTCTGAGCCGAACGCATGCGGTGCTCGCCATTCTCGCCGCCGTCGCCAGCGATACGCTGAGCAAGATCGCCATCGGCGCGGCCATCGGCCGCGGCTGGTTCGCGGCCGATCTTGCGGCCCTGGCATCGGGCTGCCTCGCCGTGGGTGGCGCAGCCGCGTGGTTGACGTTTGCTTTTCTCGCGCCGTGAACGGCTGTTGACATTTACCCTGCTGCGCCGCAAAGCCTAAAGCGCCGGGTTCGCGGGGTCCCAATCGCGGCATGTTCAAGCGTATCCTGATCGCCAATCGCGGCGAGATCGCCTGCCGGATCATCAAGACCGCGCGCCGCCTGGGAATCGCAACCGTCGCGGTCTATTCCGACGCCGACCGCGACGCGCTGCACGTCGAAATGGCCGACGAGGCCGTGCCGATCGGTCCGCCGCCGCCATCCGAAAGCTATCTCGTCGTCGAGAAGATCGTCGCCGCCTGCAAGCGCACCCGCGCGGAGGCGGCGCATCCGGGCTACGGCTTTCTGTCCGAGCGCGAGGCCTTTCCCAAGGCGCTGGCGAAAGCCGGCATCGTCTTCATCGGCCCCAATCCCAAGGCGATCGCCGCCATGGGCGACAAGATCGAGAGCAAGAGGGCGGCGGCGAAGGCCAAAGTGTCCACCGTTCCCGGTCATCTCGGCGTGATCGCCGACGCCAAGCACGCGGTGAAGATCGCGGACGAGATCGGATACCCGGTGATGATCAAGGCATCGGCGGGCGGCGGCGGCAAGGGCATGCGCATTGCGCATTCCAAGGCCGAGGTCGCCGAGGGTTTTGCGCGCGCGCGTTCGGAGGCCAAGTCCTCCTTCGGCGACGATCGCGTGTTCATCGAGAAATTCATCGTCGATCCGCGCCATATCGAAATCCAGGTGCTGGGCGACAAGCACGGCAACATCATTCATCTCGGCGAGCGCGAATGCTCGATCCAGCGCCGCAACCAGAAAGTGGTTGAGGAAGCGCCGAGTCCGCTCATCGACGCGGCGACGCGAAAAAAAATGGGCGAGCAGGCGGTCGCGCTCGCCAAGGCCGTCGGCTACGACTCCGCCGGTACCGTGGAGTTCGTCGCCGGGCAGGACAAGAGCTTTTACTTTCTCGAAATGAACACGCGGCTGCAGGTCGAGCATCCCGTCACCGAGCTGGTGACCGGTATCGACCTGGTCGAGCAGATGATTCGCGTCGCGGCGGGCGAGAAGCTCAAACTCAAGCAGCGCGACGTCGAGCTTTCGGGCTGGGCGGTCGAGACTCGCGTCTATGCCGAGGACCCCACGCGCAACTTCCTGCCGTCGATCGGGCGCCTGGTGCGCTACCGGCCGCCGGCGGAGCGCAGCGCGGGCGGCGTGACCGTGCGCATCGATACCGGCGTCTACGAGGGCGGCGAAATTTCGCTCTACTACGATCCCATGATCGCCAAGCTCATAACCCACGCGCCAACGCGCAAAGCGGCGATCGCCGCCCAGGCCGACGCGCTCGATGCCTTCGACGTCGAAGGGTTCCGCCACAACATCCCGTTTCTCGCGGCGCTGATGCAGCATGAGCGCTGGCAGGCGGGACAGCTCTCGACCGCGTTCCTGGCGGAGGAATTTCCCGCCGGCTTTCATCCGGTCGTTCCGGACCGAGAGACGGCGCGCGTGCTCGCCGCGGTCGCGGCCGCCATCGATCATGTGCTCGGCGAGCGAAAGCGCCGCATTTCCGGTCAGCGGCCGGGAGCCGCGGTGACGCGGGAACAGCGGCGAGCCGTGCGGCTCGGCGAAAGCGAGATCGCGCTCGACATCACGCGTGAGGGCGACGCCCTCGTGGTGCGTTTCGAAGCCGCCAGCAAGGCGCGCCGATCGGCGCACGTGCTGGCATCGGCCTGGAAGCCGGGCGATCCGGTATGGTTGGGCACCATCGACGATCGGCCGATCTCGGTGCAGGTGCGGCCGGTGCTCAACGGCTTCGATCTCTCCCACCGCGGGGTCGAGACGCGCGCCTACGTCTACACCGAGCGCGAGGCGGCGGCTGCGCGGCTGATGCCGCCGAAGAAGGTCACGGACTCCGGCAAGGCCGTGCGCTGCCCGATGCCCGGTCTGGTGGTCTCGATCGCGGTCAGCGAGGGGCAGGAGGTCAAGGCGGGCGAGACGCTCGCCGTGGTCGAAGCCATGAAGATGGAGAACGTCTTGCGCGCGGAGCGCGACGGCGTCGTGAAGGCGATCAGGGCCAAGCCCGGCGACAGCCTTGCCGTCGACGCGGTGATCATGGAGTTCGCGTGACGCACGCTCCGGCGGGGGCCGTCATGGCATGCGTTGCTGCGCAGCCGGCCGTGGCGGGGTGAATTCGCCATCGCGCCGTGCCACGATCGGGCGGGATGGAATCGCTCGCCTTGTTCTTCTCCGCACGCGGCCGCGTTTCGCCGCGCGCCTTCGCCGCCGCTGTGGTGGCAGTTTATGGCACGGCCTTTCTCTCGCAGCTCTTGATCTCTGCGCCCGTCATGCTGCATGCCGGGCTCGCGCCGTTCGCACTCGTGCAAGCGATCGCGATCTGGGCCTGGTTTTGCCTTCACGCCAAGCGGCTGCGGGATGCCGATCGCGGAATTGGCGGCGCGGTCGCGATCGCCGTGCTCTATGTGCTGGCGGTGATCCTCTTTCTCCTCCTCGTCGCCTTGATCATGCCGCTCGGCGATGCCGCGCAGCCGGCAAGCGCCGGCAATGTCCTCGCCCTGTTTTTCCTGGTTACGACGCTGATGGCCGATCGCGGGCTCTTCGCCTATGTGGCCGCGGGGATTTTCGCGCTCGTTCTCGCGCCCGTGCCGATGGCCATCGCTTTCTCGATCAGGGCCGCGACGCGCCCCGCCGTGACGAACGCGCAGCCGTCGACCGCGCGTGAGGCCGCGCGCTGCGTTGCGCCGGATCGCAGTTCTGCTAATCGAACGGGATGACGCTGCATTTCGCCTACGGATCGAACATGAGCCGCGCGCTCATGGGCGCGCGCTGTCGGGGCGCCGAGGCGATCGGCACCGCGACGCTTTCGGGCTGGCGCTTCGTCATCAATCCCGAGGGCTTCGGCTCGATCGCGCCGCGGCCGGGTGGGCGCGTCCATGGCGTGCTGTGGCGGCTGAGCGCGCGCGACCTTGCCGCTATCAACGCCTACGAAAGCGTCGACTCCGGCCTCTATGTGCGCCGCCGATTGCCGGTGCGGTGCGGCGGCGTGCAGGCGATGGCGCTGGTTTATGTCGCGCGGCGGCAAGGGGAGGGGACGCCGAGGCCGGGCTACATCTCGCTGGTGGTCGAAGCCGCGCGCGAGTGGCAGCTGCCCGACATCTACGTCCGCTCGCTGGCGCGCTGGGCGCCCTCACGGTGGCGCGGCGCGCGCGCCAAGGACACCGGGGAAGTGGGATGAGCGCTCGCGTGATCCGTCACGTCGTCATCCGCGGGCGCGTGCAGGGCGTGGGTTACCGCGCCTTCGCGGAATATACCGCGCTCGATCATGGGCTCGCTGGCTGGGTGCGCAACCGGCGGGATGGCGGCGTCGAGGCGGTGCTGGCGGGGCCGGTGGCGGCGGTGGCGCAGGTGGTCGAGGCCTATCGCCGCGGTCCGCCGGGCGCGCGCGTCGACAGCATCGACGAGCGTGACGGCACCCCCGACGAGCTTGCGCTGTGCGGCGGCGCGGGGTTCGCGGTGTTGCCGACGGTTTAGCGTCACCCTGCCGCCATGCTGCGGAAGGCGGCGGCGAGCGTTCGCAAGGCCGCCCGCGCATGGGCATCCGAGATGCGCGAATGCAGCGCGACCTTCGAGCGGCCAAGCGGCGGCAGCGCCAAGCTGGGACCGACGTCGAGCATGCCGGGAGGCGCAAGGCGGCGCGCGAGCGGGGCGACCGCAAGGCCGCAATTGACCGCCGCGATCACCGCGGTCACGCCGCCGCCGGTGAAGGCCTCAACCCATTTGATTTTCGCCTTATCGAGCGTGCGGATCGCGTGCGCCCGCACGCCGCAAGGCGCTGCCAACATGGCCAGGCGCAGTCTCTCTCCGGGTTTATGATGGAAATTTGTGGCGGCGAGCCAGGCAAATTCGTCTTCCAGCAGGTATTCACCACCGCGCCGATTTCCCTCTCGCCGCACGATCACCGCATCGAGCTCTCCGCCGTCGAATTTCTCAAGCAGCGCATGGGAGAAGTCGATGCGCACGTCGAGGCGCAGCAGGGGATCGAAGGCGTTCATGCGCGTGATCAGGCTCGCGAGGCCGGGGCCTGCGACGTGGTCGCTGATACCGATTGTGAGCCGCCGTTCGATGGGCTCGACGCGGGCGAGCGCGCGATCGTGCGCCGCAAGCAGATCGCGCGCGCGCTCGAGGAAGCTTGCGCCGGCGGCGGTTAGCCGCACGGATCGGGGCGTTCGCTCGACCAGCCTGGCGCTCAGCCGGTCTTCCAGCCGCTTGAGTTTCAGGCTGACGGCGGATTGCGTGGTCGCGGTCGCCTGCGCCGCACGCGTAAAACTCTGCAGCTCGGCAACCAGCGTGAAGGCGCGCACGGCGTCGATATCGAGGGTGCGCCCGGTCGCATGATTTCGTCTCATTATCATTGATATCATCAACCATGACGTTTCGCAATGATAGCCGAACGCTTAGGTTCGCGCCATCGAACAAAGGAGATCGTCATGCCCATGATCACTGTCGCCTATGCAACCACCCGGTCCGAGGCCGGCCTCAAAGCGGCCGTTGCCCAGGCTGCGAGCG
>WNGP01004804.1_pt1 | contig 11263 bp, 8 predicted proteins | sample 5407671 | NCBI WGS metagenome assembly WNGP01 (sample SAMN13153381, study PRJNA577476) | soil metagenome | isolation source: 40 cm soil or saprolite under Garry oak tree replicate 2 | place: USA:California | collected 2016-06-15
ACTGCGTCCCAGTGCTGCTCACGGGCCCGCAGACTGACCGTCAACCCGGCCGCGCTCGGAAAGAGCTCTTCAACCGCCCGGGCAGAAAGGCTGCGCCGCGCCAATGGATCGAGTTGTTCGACAACGACCTGGCAATAGGCTCCGTGAGGTGGCACCTCCGCTACTTGGCGCTCCAAGTAGGCAAGGACCTCTGCCGGGGAAAGCTCTGATGCGTCATCCAGACCGTAGGCGTGCATCGGGCGCGTTTCAAGCACTTCTCGCTCGACTGTGACTGCTGACCCGTCGAAGGTCACCCGGTTAAAGCTAAAGACATGGCCGGATCGGAAGTCGCCGGAGGTGACCATGGCCGTCGCGCCTGCATAGAAGGCGGTAGTCGTGCCGGGAACCTGCGCAAAGCGATGGCAGTGGCCAAGGGCAATATACTCGTACCAGGTGGTATAATGGGTCACATAAACATCGACGGCGGGGCGACCGGTCTTGTAGAATGGGAGTCCATCGGCTACACCGTGCGCGACCAGGACGTTGTGGCATCTTGGGTCGAGTTCAGATCGATTTGGAAGAAAGCCTTCGAGCAGCGCCCGGTGGGGAAACGCATGCAGCAGGATGGCACCTACCTGCACGCGCTGAGCACCGTGACAGATGACCCGCACCCTTGGAAGGTGAGCGAGGAGCCGTAGGGCATGTCCCTGGCTGCGGTCGCGAGGGCTGGAGTGGTTGCCCTCGACGATCACAACAGGAATGCCTGCCTCTGTAAGCCGTCGCAATTGCGTCATTGCGAAATCAAGCAGGTGCGCTGTCGGACGAGCGGTATCGAAGAGATTGCCGCTATGAAGGACAACATCGGGATGCGGCTGCTCCAGAATCCGATCGACTGCCCGTATCAAGCCGAGCATCAAGTCGGCTTCGCGTTGGCGGATCGGAACCCCCGGGCGCCAGGGGGCATCCACCATTTTCTCGATCCCCTGGCCTCGGTAGCCCAAGTGCGTGTCCGATAGATGCACAAGCTTCATACCAGTACCAATTTTAGCGTCCTGAGCCGACGGCGCACCGTCGCTTCAGACACACCATACCGCTCGGCCAAGAATGCGACGCACTTTCCAAAGTGGGCAAGATCAGTTCGGACCTCATCTGCTGGAAGGAGAAAGGCGCCGGCGAAAGCGTCTGCCTCCGTTTCGATATCGCCTGCCTCAGCGTCATCCGAGGCAGGTTCTGCATCGACTCGGCGCTGGTCGCAACGTTGGTAAGCGATATGCATACTCGACTCATTGCGCCGAGCGTGCAAAAAGTAGTGTCCAAGCTCATGGGCGATCGAAAATCGCTGGCGCACCGCCGGGTCAAACTGCTCAAAGAGAATAGTTGGGCACAACGGGCTGCCCTCAAGGACCCCAGCGAGCCGCACTCCCTCGCGCATGAGATTTGGTGCAGGATCTGCGGTGCCTGAAGTGAGGACCATAGCGACAAGCGCCATATCGCAGACGCGCTCAAGAGTGATTCCGAGTTCAGTAAGGCGCTTGTCCGCAAGCGCCCGTGCAGACTGAGCGGCCACTTCGATATCATACAGACGGTGTATATCGATCATGTCAATCCTGCTCGGGCATCCGCTGGCGCTTCTGCTTGTTTTGGGTTCTGGTGAACAGAAGCCTTTGTGTTCCTGACCCGGGTGAAGGTGAAAGCTGTGCGAGCGCCCGATTCAACCAGCGCATGAACTCCCTGATTAGACTGTTTGGCAGCGCCACCTGTTGCACCACACGGCCAACCACAGCGGTTCGCTTGGCCGGATCAAGAAGTATTTCTACAGGGGTTGAATCGCTCTCTAACTTTGCCAGAGTTTCTGCTGGTAAGGCAGGTGCTGCGTCGCGATCGAAACGCAGCAATTCGCCAAGGGTACGCACGGTACTTGTCCGCACCCAGGGATGTCCGGGATATTTCGTTTCGAGCTTCTGTAGGAATAGCGCGTGAACTCGTTGCCGCTCAGCTTCTGGCTCTTGCCAGGCATCATCAATGGCAGCGAAAAGCGCACGAAGACGCTCTACCTCCATACGTTCCTCTTCGGATAATCCCTCTGGAATCTCAGGCCCACCTGGCGATAACACCATTTCCAGTAGCTGCGAAAAGCGATCATCGTTGAGTCTGTTAGGAGAGGTCATGGAGTAGCCCCCTTTCCTGGGCGACGCGGTAGGCATGTGAAAGAGCACGCCGCGTCCTTTTCTTTACTTGGTCCTCCGTCATATTAAGCTGCACGGCAGTCTCAGCCACGCTCAATTCCTGGACGTGTCGCAGAATCAAGACCCGTCGTTCCTCATCTTGCAGCGCGTCGAGAATGAGGTTGGATGCGAAGTGAGCCGTATCGAGCGAGACGACTGTCTCCTCAGGAGTATCAGCCAGTACATCCGGCAATTCACGTAAACCGCTCCACATCGTCTCGTCGGCATGCTCCGTAACCCTTGCTTGCCGTTGATGCCGCCGGTATTCATCGATGCTACGACGACGCACGATCTGGCATAAGAGCCCCTTGGCATGGTGGATTGGCTTATGAGCGGCCAGCATCTCGTAGAACTCGAGATAAGCCTCTGCTACAACGTCTTCAGCCATCTCAGTAGGAGCCTTCGCGCGGGCAATCACAAGAAGCAAAGGAAATGATATTTCATAAAACTCATTAAATATCTCCTCTGCCCGTTCTGAGTCATCAGCATTCCAGCAAGCATGCATTTCGTCCACAAGCTGCTGCCACTTCTGATTAGTTGATAGACCCGCCGGACGATGAGCGAGTTGATCACGGGGTATCATCGAGAGTCAAGTACCTCCTTCACAAGTACCTCTTTAAGAGGTCGGCGAGCACCCCTGACGATGTCGCTCGTTTGCCTCCTTTAACCCAATGCTTGAGCTCTGCCAGCAAGGTTCCCCAATATACAGGTCGACGGACCGCGCTGGTGCGTGCCGAAGAATAATACTACCTGCATTACCCGAGTACTTAGGGCCTTTCCCTCATCGGTTAGATCGGCTTCTCTTCGCTCAGAATGCCGAATAACCTGGTAATGGTCCGTGTGGGCTTGCTTTGAACTGGCAGCGGATCATAACTGTAGCGGCCAATTAATGAAATTGGAAACGCTGACATATGACGAGGCGAGTAAGTACTCGTTTGCCTCGCTAAATAGATCAACAAGAAGATGAGCGGTATGAGACGGGGAACAAACCCGGGCTACTAAAAACATTCACCTCTCCCTACCCTCTATGGTTCTTTGAACTATCATAGCAGACATGCTGAAAGGGGAAGACCTGGAATGACAAGCAATAGGACTTTCATCCCTCTTTGAGGTTAAGATGACTCAATCCGAATAGGCATTTTGATTGAGCAATTCCACACGCGTTGTGAGTTGCTCAAGAGTTGGTTGGCTATAAAGCCTAGTGGTATCAAGGGAGGTATGTCCCATGAGGGACGCGAGCCCAACTACGTCTCCTGGATTCTCTGCCAGGTAGTTGCGTGCGAAGGTATGTCGCAGAGTATGCGCGCTGGTACTGGCTGGCACCAATCCACGAGCCGCTGCATAATGCACTACGATATCCAGCATTTGACGCATGGCCGACGTGGTGAGGGCAGCACCCTTCTGGCTTCGCCAGAGAGGAGCCGACCGCCTCTGCGATGTCGATCGTGGCCAAGCCGCAGCAACGGCTTTGACTGTTGAGTCGCAGCCAAAACGAGGTGCGAGGTATTCGGCAAGTGCCGTCCTGGCGGAGGCATTAAGCGGGATCGTGCGAGCCTTATTGCCCTTACCGGACCGAATGGTGAAGCGGCCGCTGCGTTCACCAAACTCAATGTCTGCCAGTGTGAGTTGACCACACTCATCCAGGCGCATTCCGGTCTGCAGAAGAACCTGCACAACTGCGTAGTTCCGTGCGGCATCGCGAGAGGACTGCACCTGGCGGAGGAGAGCATTGACCTGATTAGGAGAGAGCCCCTCTCGCGAAGACGCCTCCTGACGCCCCACTAGCTTAATGCGCTTGGCCGGATTTGTCTCGAGATAGTGCTCTTCAGTCAGCCAAGCACACCACGTCCGCAGTGCACTGATATGTCCGTTCACGGTACTTGTGGCCCGCTTCTCGATTCGCTGCAGAAAATTGCGGTACCCGATCAAGATAATTGGCGAAAGCTGTTCGAGAGTGAGGGGCCGATGTTCTTCCTTGTCATACCAGGTAAGAAAACTCCGGATGGCACTCTTATACCGTCGTACAGTTCCAGGTGCAAGATCGTTGGCTCGTAAATCGGCCAACCACAATTCCAGTAAGGCATCTATTGTCAAGGATGCCATACGTGTCCTCCTCGCGTTTTTTCGCCTGTTTCTGTTTTTTCATCTGTTTTATTGTGCTGTTAGAAGTATACCATACTGATGATGTTGAGCGTGAACAATGAGCTACTCAACGAAAAAACAGGCGAAAATCCGCATTTTCGCCTGTTACTACGATCATCATACCAACTTTCCCCTGTCTACGGGCGATTATTTTGACTGACTTTCATAGTGAGCAATGAGTTGCTGTGCTTGTTGTATTATATGGTCAAACGTGCTGAATGAAAATTATCGGTATCTGGCTAGCATAAGGATTATTGGCACCATAACGCTTATAAAGCGCTGTAACGACGATCAAGTGGATTAAAGCATCGTCGAAAGAAAGTCGTGTTTCTCTTTGCGAACTTCCAGATGTAGTACTGATCTTGTACTTTGCTAGAGCAAAGATTTATCAGTAAAACTGGCTCTCTGCTGCTTAGCCGTGTTCGAAAGGCCCGTATCAAGGAGAAATTTTAAGTTATACCTGCGCTCAACATCTTCAAGGCATCGTCGATAGCATTCTTTACACTTACCCATCGTTTTTGTGGTAGCCACAACCACCCTCTCCTCAGGAACTGCCCTCGCGTCGGGCATATATTCTCCTGCTGGTAACACCCTGCCAAGCATTGGACACGACGTATTGCAAACGCTTCATTAGTTTCGGTAAACGCTGCAAGCGCCTGAGCAGTGAGGGGTAGCCTATTAAGATTATGCGAAATGATAATTCTATGACTCATCTCTCTGGTAATAGAGGCGATAGATAACCGTACAGGGTGCTCAGAATCCATCTTTATGCGTAGAGCAGAAGTTCTTACCTCGATAGCAAACTCCTCGTCTCGTCGTTTCCAATCTAGAAGAGTCGTTAGTGGATGCTTTCTCAGCTGGTTCTGTTTGCGTATTAGGGTATGGCTTCTCAGCCATTCTCTATCATGATTATACAGCCATTTATGCACTCCTGGGATTCTGCTTTTGATCTGCTTAACTCCTTCTTCCTGGCATTCTTCTACAGTAGAAAGCCATATCGAGCGATACTTCGCTTGCATCACTGGATCTGGTACATTCACTGCGTGAACATTACTACTGCTTTGAACCTTCTGTGAGAGTGCGGATTGCCCCCAACTTCGAGGGAGCGACCACCCAAGTTTTTTAGTTTGACGTTCTAATGTACGTGCACTAACACCCAATATGCGCGTACTTTGGCGTTTGCTGATAGTTGGATCTTCCAAAAGTTCCCGCAATTTTGCCTCCCATCTGGAACCGAATAGTTTAACGTGACTCGCTTGAAAGTGATCTTCCTCAGAGCGATCAGGTCCTATTCGTGAATATGTAAATCCACACTCGCATGAGAATTTCCCTCTGGGTAGGCCATCTTTCGCCGACGAATAAATCACTTCGCATGCCTGTATTTGTCTTTCACGATAGTGCTCACAGATTGGATTCAGGCAAGGCCAAGGCCCAGTTCCAAATGGCTTCTGCTCTGTGGGAAGATCGAGAAATGTTTCTATTGCATGTCCCAAGAAGTGGATGAACAGGAGGTGTTGCACAGGATGCTTCACCTGGTTTGCCATATGCGGAAGACGGGCAACCCAATTATCATGGATGAATTCGCTTAGTTCACAATGGAGACGCTTTAATAAATCGCTAGGATACTCTTGCTGGAATGCTTGTAGCAACTTGCTTGTGTATATTTTGTTGCCTTTATAAGTTGCTAAACCATGATCAGCGAGAAGAATAAGATATTTCTTCTGTACAGAAGGTAAACTTGCTGCTAAATTATGGTTGTGAAGGAGCCAGAGTGCATCTTGAGCAATTTTTAAGAGCTCATTGTCGCAGGTATTTGTTTTCTTTGAATTAACACACGATATCGTACCAAGCATTCTTTCTGCTGAAAAATACTCAAAAACATTACTTGCTTCTGTTATATGCATCCTGCAATTTTGAAGATCAATGTTGTGAAAAGGACAGACTTCTACGCCCGGAATTTGATGCACGCGATGCCAATAACACTCGCCGAATTGTTTCCTATCTTCCTCCACGCAATATGGACAAAAATGTACACATTCGGTCGGCAGAATTCTATTTCTAAGAGCCAGCAACGTTGAGATCGGCTTCTGCCCGTCTGCTTCCATCATGCTTCGTAGAAGACTGGCGCGGTTTGGCGGTAGAAATGGTTCGTAGAATGGTAGCAGTGTGTGATTATCAATAATACTAGTAACTGTATAATTGCCATTGGGAGGTAGGTTGGCTACTAGCTTCCCAAGGCCATTGGGCAGGCTCACTCTTGGAGTTCTCTCTTGCCCAAGTAAGTCTCTGGCTATAGCTCGCGGAGATGAATATCGCATACGATCGCTATAACGAGCGAATACACTGTACAGTATTTCATCCGGGTATGGCACCGGAAAATTGCAAATCACGATATCTTCTGCCTTTCTTTGATGAGGGAAACCATCAAGGAGATAATGATCATCTCCTTACGCCTCATCAACATGTTCCTCTGTCAGTGGACCTTCATATCGTCAGATATATGAAAGTTCAATTTTCGTAGCGCTTCATTCAGCGCTTCGCTTACGGATAGTTCTGCGACGATGCGCTCTATCCCAGCTCTCTTAATGAACTCCCACCTTGTTGGATGATAACGTTCTTCTTCATACTGTTGTGTTACCCACTGAATGCGTCGAATGGCGAACGCCTCGCGTGTTTCGACGAGACTGCCCAATAGTTGAGCAACCACAGGAAGTTTAGGAAGATGCTGTTGTAGGAGAGCTAGCTGACCAATGTCTCTCCCAATCGCAGCGAGTGTAATCTGCGTCGGCTTTCCCGCTTGATGCCTGAGCCGATGTGCCGATATCTCTACCAACTGAGCAAGCTGCTGGTCACGTTGTTGCCAATTCACAGGTGAGACTTGACGTTGTGCTCCAAATTTGGCAGGCAGATGCGCTTTTAGCCAAGCTGTATCGTGTCTATAGAGCCATTCATATAGCTTTGGAAATTTGCCTCTTATGAATTTCACCCCCATACCTTTATACTCTTGCAATGCGTTAATCCATCTCGCTCGGTATTCCTCTGATATGCCTTGTTCAGAGATCCGTCGGAGGGGAGAACAGAGTTTTTGCGTTTCGTTGAGTTGACAAGTTCTACTTACAGGCCGGGGGAATGGCAAACCCAGTCGAGAAGCATGGCGCTTAATCGTTAGCGGGTCAACTCCAAGCTGGCGAGCAATCTCTCGTAGGCTGATAGTTTCATCTTCCCATAATTGGCTCAATCTCTCTTCCCAGATATGCCCAAAAGTCTGCACTCTGCTCATTTTAAACCGATCCTCTGCTGAAGTATCAGGTCCTGCACGTAGATACGTGAAGCCACAGGTGCAAGAAAAGCCGCCGATGGGCTTCCCGCTCACATTTGGACTATATGTAATGGAACATTCGCTTACTTGGAGTTGGCGATAGTGATGGCAGACCGGATTGAGGCATGGCCACGGCCCATCACCAAAAGGCTTGCTCTGTGTAGAAAGGCGAAAAAACGCTTCTGCAGTTTGTCCCAAGCAGTGGATGAGTAGAAGATGATGAAGTGGGTGCTGAGCATTATCAGGCTTATGCGCTAATCGTATAAGCCAGCTATCTTTTGTGTGCTCGTCTAACTCGCAATGAAGCAGCCTCAATAGCTCAAAAGCGTACATGTTCTTGAACCTTGAAAGTAGCGCATTCTTGTCAATCCTCCCTCGATACGTCGATAGACCTAAATTAGCTAACCCTCTGTGATACCGATGCCGTAAAGTTAGGAGATTTTGTGAGAGGCCTCTCTGATTCAGAAGCCACTGAGCATCAAGCGCAAGAGCAAAAAGTATCTCAAAGAATTGTTCATTTTCGTCGATTTCTTCGGGTAATGCTTCACAGATTGCGCTTTCTGCCGAGATAAACTCGTACCGGGTTTGCACATTTTGCGAACGAACGGCGCTATTTCTCACCCATATTTTATGCAACGGGCATATTTCTATGCCCGGCACTTGATGAATACGATGCCAGTAGCATTCGCAAAATTTCCTGCGGTCATCCTCTACGCATTGTGGACAAAAGCGAAGCCATTGAGGGAGAGAAACTCTACTCGCCATAAGGCCCGCGCGCATATGGAGCGCAGGCCCATTGTTGCTAGACATGTCTTGGCGAAGGCGGACATATCGTTCTGGCGGAAGAAATGGTACAAAATAGGGGAGTAGCGTGTGCTGATCTATAATGCAGTCTATGTCATAGTTGGTGTTAGGTGGCAGCTGCGAGACGAGATAGCTTAGATGGCTTGGCAAGCTGACACATGCCATTGCTTGGTCTGTGCCGAAAAGCTCAGCCACAACAAAGCGCTTGCTTGAAAAGCGGACTCGCTCCGAAAAACGAGCGCAGATACTGTAGAAGAGCTCATCGGGGTGGGGATCGGGCAAGCTACTTATCATTGATTGCCTCTTCTGGTCTGTTGTTTCTTACTAGAAGCAGGGCATCCATTTTGCCACAAGAGGCCATAAACTGGCATACCAAGCTTACATTCTTGAATGGCGTGTTCAGCACTGAAGAGTTCTGCTACAGCAGAGCATCTTCTTAGGTGTTGGACCCGCCCCGAATAACGGGTCCAGATGCTATAGAAGAGCTCATCAGGGTAGGGATCTGGCCAGTTATCTATCATCGATTGCTTCCTCCCATCTGTTGTTTATTCTCGGAAGGAAGATATCCATTTTGCCGCAAGAGGTCATTTAGAGGTATGCCAAGTTTACGTCCTTGAACAGCAAGTTCTACGAGCGAATCTACCACCTTCGTCTCAGTTTGTTCTGGAGGAGCATCTAGAGCTTTTTTCACAGGTGGCGTAAGTGACGGTGGTTTCTGTGCCTGGGGCGCTCCTGACCCATGGGAGGCTGGGACATTATCACCTTGTGATTTCTCTGTTTGAATACGGACAGGTGCTGGTTGGTTAGATTTATTCGTAATCACACGCAAGAGTGTATCATAGTCAACAGGTAAGACATCATCGACCTTGTAGAGTTCCTGAATGTCTCCGCTTTTCAAAGCGTCTAAGATAGGTCTGGCCATCTGAAGGCTGTCACGAGCCACCGAACGAATAATATTCGCTGTGATGGCCTCTTCCCCACGGGTGATAGCTCTTGCCTGGGCCAGCATGTAGACCTTGACAGCCAGATCTGTGATCCCCTGAGTGACATCGTAGAGCGTGTGACTGAGCCGAGTTGTAAGAGGACAGTTTTGTTGTGTATACTGATATCTCCACAGCGACTCGAGAAACAGCTTCCATGTGTCGTCTCTCCTCATGCTATCCCATACAAAATCCCCTAGGCCGGCACTCTTGCGCGCCAGGCGAAACTCGCTGCTCAGCAGAGGCTTCGCTTTATAGGTCCCGACAAGGATAATAGGCATACCTATCTTGTTGATCAGTTCTACGAAAAAGCTGAGCATCTGTTCGGACCCGCCACTCTTAGCAGTGCTTAAATGTTGAATCTCATCAATCACAAGAACGCCTATGCCATGAAGCGATGCCGCCCTGGCCATATTCTTTTTCATCACATCGGCAGTATCACGACCGTGATGCGCGTAGTTCGCAACGTAATTTGTTCCAAGAAGATTGTCTAGCGCCTCGAAAAAGTTGAGACACAGTCCTTTGGTGGTGCCATCGGAAGGGCACTCAAGCCTCAGCCAGGCAACTTGAACAAAGCTAAAATCATTTCCTCGAAAGCGATGATGGAAAATGACCTGAGGATAGAGAGTCAGAAGATGACCAAGCGTCACACTCTTCCCCACGCCGCTGATGCCTATCACAGCCAGGCCAAGAGCGGTAGATTGCAGATTGCTAAACAGAGGCCTCTCGGTCAGTAAAGCGTCGATCCGCGCGTCAATATCGCGGTAAAAACCGTGCAAACTAGGATTTCTTGCCTCGTATCCAAGACGGATCATTGATGAAAGTAATTGCTCAAGATCGATATGTCTTGGCATGACCTCAAAGAATTTGAGGACGTTTCGTATCAAATGCAAACGCAATTCCGGCCGCCATTGGCGATGCGCTTCCTGGTAGTCTGGATAATGCTGAAGCATATCGATCACTTGTTCCTTTGACCAAATCGGCGGCAGCGCCTCAATAAAAGGGTTGCCTTGATAATCAGGGATGAGAGGGTCGTTATACTCAGCCTCGACCATACGCCCTCTCAGCAGAGGAGCTGGCTGCCAGTTACTTTTATCCATTTGTCTTAGCTCCATTCTCTTGCGATTTAGCCCACTTCTCCTCTCGCAGCCTTCGAATTTCGTCAAGGGGTTGATCTGGAGGGATATAGCTGGTCTCCGATTCCTCAACCTGGCCTTCTGGAGCTTGTGTGTCTGATTGAGAAGGTGCTGCCTTCTCTTTTCCTGGCACCCATGCATCCCTCTTTGCCTCATCATCCCTTTCGTTTTGCCTATTCCTATTGCTATTGCTCAGGTGAGCGGATTTGCTCATTCCTTTCGTGGCCTGTGCCGTCTTTTCCTGGGCATTTTTGACGATGCTATCGATGTGAGCATTAAACTCTGCCTCGGCCTGGTATTGCCGTAATCGTGACGCCTCTTCTGCCTGCTTTTGCAGTTCGAAGTAATCAAGTATTTCGAACCAATCACGGCCTTGATATCTCGCTCGTTCTCTTTCCACCAACTCGCAGGCTTCCGGCTTCCCTTCTTTGTTCAGCGGCTTCCCTTCCTTGTCAAGAAGGTAAATAGTATCAAGCTTCCGGGGATCATAGGCCACAGTGACCGGCATTCTTCCTTGTTTGCGTGCCTTTACATACCATTGCTCCTTGATGGCACGTTCGCAGGTGTAATGAACTCCGTTAAAATAAATGCCAAATTCAGTGACCGAACCGGGCTCACGCGGAAGAAGTTTAAATTGGATCACTTCATCCTCCTTTTTCCGCAAATGGCCATTGCGGT
>WNGP01005207.1_pt1 | contig 11263 bp, 8 predicted proteins | sample 5407671 | NCBI WGS metagenome assembly WNGP01 (sample SAMN13153381, study PRJNA577476) | soil metagenome | isolation source: 40 cm soil or saprolite under Garry oak tree replicate 2 | place: USA:California | collected 2016-06-15
CAGAACATGTGAATGGCAACCGCAGGAACAGCTCAATTCGGTGCTTGGCTCGCTCCAGGATGATTACCCTCACCTCTCTTTTAATATTTGCCCGATGCAGGTAGGGAATTTCTTTGATGTTACTTTCGATGGACAGTCAACTATTACCAGAAAGAGTGATAACGAACCTGACCCATACTGCAACTTTGTTGGTAATAGCGGTTTCGTCCACACCTTGACAGGGAAGGCTATGAAGGGTGATATCCTGGCTATCTCACCATGGGTTGAGGAAGACCTGATAAAAAGGAAGGCAAAGATAGCACTTGCTGAGCGACGTAGCGCCCTTGAACAAGTCGCCCGACAGCTTTTACCGGGCGGCGCTCGCGCCAATCAATACTCAGAATCGGTGATTTGGGCAGATGTTGATGTTCCTGTTTGGTAGAAACATCAATAGTTCCGAAAAAGAGAGCAATCTAGTGACTGCCAGCTTTTTTCGGCTTCGTACGGGGAATGAGGATCCGTACAGGATGGACTACCAAGGGTATTGCTACCCTCTTGCCATCCTCTACCCCCTCCGACCCGAAGGCATCAGGGGCTACTTTTCTCAGAATGTTGCCCGCTCCGTTGACATCAGCGTTGATCTCTCGCCCATTTGCTGCACGATAAAGTCCACGCTCCACGCGCTTGCCGCTGAAGACGTGGTTCGAGCTCGTGCCTTTGCCCCGTACGGGCAAGGGATCACGGTCAAGGAAGCTGGCCTTGCTCGTGTAGGACTCTTCGGTAAGCTGAACGCGAATGCCCACTAATTCCGCCTTGTAGGTGAGCATAGCAATGAAACGGGCATAGGGGATCTGAACAAAGTTTTGATTGTTGCGCTTGCCCATCTCCACCTCCTGCTTCCACCCGTCGTTCTTGCCAATGACAAGCGTGCCTATCCCCTCTTGCACGAGCCAGTCAATGATCTTGCGGCTTGCCGTGTGCATGTAGAGATCGATACGACGGTTGCGCGTGTTAGTTAAGCGTTCCATACGCCGTGTGGTGCCTGGATGCCCAAGCTTCTTCTGGAGTTCTGCTCTCCGCTTGTTATAGAACTGGTTGATCGACTTGACTGGCCTGCCGTTAACGACGACTGGAACACATCCAGGTTTGTTTGAGGCTACAGTTGCCAGATTGGTGATGCCAAGGTCTAGACCAGCAGAGAAAGCCGGGTTGACAGGGGCTTGGACAGGCGCTTGTTCATAGACGACTTCGACGACGTAGAAGCCCTTGCGAGGGACGATGCGAACTTGTGAGATGGCCGGCGGGTCCTGTTTGGTCTTGACGGTGATTGGGAGCATCGACGGTTTGATGAGGCCTCGTTTCAAGCTTCTCTTGTCACGGCTGACCGCCTGCATGGTGTAGATGAGGAGATTGCGACCCTCTCGCTTGGGCTTGTACTTGGGAAGCTTGGGATGTCCCAGGAACTTTGACGGGTCTTCCTCGAAGGCTGCTCGTGCCTTGAAGAAGCTTTCCCAATCGTGATGCAGTTGCATCAAGACGTGTTGACTGACCTTCGCCGGCAGCGCTTTGTATGCCTCATGGGACTGCATGCGCTTCTGGACTTCATGGTAGTTGAGGTAGCGATGCTCACCAATGAAGGACTGGCGCACAAGGTAGAGCGCGGCATTGTACAGGTTCTTGGAAGCGAACGCCGCTGCATCGATCACGGTGTAGCGTGGGTCGTTGCGATCAATGACGTGTTGCTCAACAAGCTGCATTGACGTTGCCTCCTTTCTGCCTGGAATCTATCTTCTTTTCTCTATTCTCTCCCATACCCTAAAAAGCGGTTGTGCCTCTTGCTCTCTTACCCCACTGTCCACTGGACACTTCTGGATTGGACAACAATACGACGTGGACACTGGACAGCACTTAATGTCCACGCTGTCCGGCTACGAGGCGAACTTCTTTCTCAATGATCGACTTCCATTTACTTGCGGTCGTGGGTGAACACTGCACTTTTGCAGCAATAGCACGCCCTGATAACCCAGGACTGTTTTCCAAGAGTTCTCTGATTTGAGTTTCCAGCACTGCGTCTTCTTGTTGGCTCGTTGATGAGTGCATGCGCCTGCTCGCCATGTGAGTAACATGTGATGTATCAGCCTGTACTTGCTTTTTATCCATTTGCGCACCATCCGGTTTTCCCTGTCGGGTATGCTTCATGTGGCTGTGTAGAGTGTCCAGTTCTTTCTGTCCACTGGACACCTGTTGGCGCAACGTGTCCACTTCGCTTTGTTTGTTGGACAGTTGAAACTGGACATCTGTAAATGCCCCGAAAAGTGAGCCGTTTTGGCCCTCAAACATAGCGGCACGGTGCAATTGTTCATCCTGTGCGAAAGCGCCATCAAAGCAAGGAGTTTGGAAGAAGCGGGAACGAGCAAACCGGCGTGAGCGTCCTCTCGAGGAAGGGGTGATCCTGGTAGTTGCCTCAGTTCTGCTGAGCAGCGGATGCCAGGATTCTGCACCATCCCTACTCAATCCCATCAGGGTATAGACCTCGGGGTCATGGGTGGGCAGGATGTGCTTCCCATCCTGGGCGATCCGGCGCAGCGCTGCCATCACTTGCTCCAGATTGACGAAGTAGCCAATGGGAACCTGCCGCTTGACATTGGTGGCCAGGTAGGCGGCATCGCCGGTGATGATGGCGGTGCCTGATGGGACCTCCACGTAGACCATCTGGTGCGCCGGCGTATGCCCGCCGGTGAACACGCTACGGATTCCGGGGAAGAGTTCGCGCTCCAATGATCAATGTGCAGATGGGTATGGACGACATAGCCGATATCCTCCGGGTGGAGCCCATGCCTGGCAAGCTGGGCCTCCAAGGTCTGCTCTGAGGAGCGGCGGGCAGTATCATCCACGATGCGAAAACTGGTATCAACCAGGATGGGCTTCTCGGCCCCGATGATCAGCCAGCTGGTGGATGGGACGTTGGTGCGGGTGCCACGATTGGTCAGCCAGATCAGCGTGCTGAAGTCCGTTTCCAGCTCGCCGAGGTTGCGCGGATAAATAGCCAGAGACATGGTATCTTCCTCTTCTTTGGCGGGAGTTTCGCACCGCTTCATGCGTTTAGATCATCCGCCACGCTCGAGAACTGTCCGATTATGCTAAAATGAGGGACAGAACTGGTGCAACACTGTTTTGCTCACCTCAGCAGTGTATCACCGAGAAGCCTCCTGGTCTAGATGCGTAGGAAGGGTTGGTGGGGTGAGACCCTGCTTGTTCATCCCCCAGAGCAACATCACTTCACTTCTCTACTTGACAAATCGCAAAAGAAGGAGTAATATCGCTGCAAATCTCATAGTGATGAGGTATATGTTGAATATCGCCCTACGTCCCGATGCGGTGATTGCCCTGGCGAACAATGAACCAGATGCGGTCTTTCTCAGGCTGCTGTTGCTCACCGCGCATCAGGAGGGCGCATCACCTGGTATATGGGACTGGGCACCTAAGAAATGCAAACGCTAACGTATATTACCTGGAATGATGTCACGCAACAAAGCACAGACCTCGCTGAACTCAAGGAGTTCATTGCACCAAAGCGCACTGAGGCGCTGCTGGCAGCTATCAGTATCATCAGCATCATCCAACAGAATACGCCATGGAACCCAGCCCTGTTTCGAGCACAACAGCGTAGTCTTGCCCGGCAGATCTGTTCCTCCGAGATCGCCGATCACATCGAGCAACTTATTCTCTCTGGAAAGCGGGACCTCCTCACAGCTGGTGAACAACTGCTTCAAGCAGCAAAGCTGGCCATACTCTACGGGGAATCAGGTCCAGCAGAAAATATGTCGGTTGATGCTCAAAATGATCTCGGAAGGTTCTTCCTTCAGGTGAACGAACTGACAGACGCGCACGGAGAGGAAGAGCAGCCGACCGCAAAGGAACGCCTGATCACACTCTCCCTGCGCGACCTATCCCGAAAGCTCTCTTAACAGCCTCGGTATTTGTTGGCTCGCTACTATCATCTCCTGGTGACTCTTGCGCAAAGCAAGGGCGATCCTGATTTTGATTTTGACGCCGTTATTCGTGAATCGACTGGCCTCAGCATTGTGGAGTTTATGGCGCTGGCTTTCCTGTATTATGCTCCGTTTGGGGATGTCACTGAAGTCAGACAACTTGAAGCGAAGGGCTTCTGGAACAGCATCCAGCAAGTAGAAAGGCAGATTCGCAAACCAGAGGTTCGCGAGACTCTCCGACGCTTATTCTCAAACGACCAGGTTGGTTTTCGATCGATGTTTGAAAGGGAGATAACACACAAGAAAAAGTATCCGCTTGCCGTGAGCCTTCTCCCTTTCAAAAAACAGCCGTTTTATCGAACGGCACATGGCTCTGCGATCCCTCTCTCATTCCCGTTCGTTCTGGAAAAGTTTTCCAAAGGAACCTATTGGGCCTTGCATGCTCGATATGGCGAAATGGATAAAGAGAACGGTGTCAATAATTTTACGCATTTCGTAGGAGTCTTATTCCAGGAGTACCTCACCTCTCTTTTAAAGCGCGCCTACAGTGGAACTCAGTGTGGTGAGCAGCACTTTTATAATGAACAGGAGATCATTGCCTCCTCACCTCACGCCCCAAAAGAGAATCCCCCTTTCGACGGTATCCTTATCAACGGCGATAGCACTGTCCTTTTCGAGATGACGACGATTGGTCTGCCAGTAGACCTTCTGGAAAGAGGAGACCCTGAAGAATTTCTCCAGCACTTGCAACGCAAGCGTAGTTTCCTTGACAAGATCGGTCAGCTCAACCGTGCCATTGATGGTATTCTGGATGGGACCTGGTCTGCCCCTGGACTGTATCGAAGCAAAATTCGCCATATTTACCCCGTGCTCGCACTTTTGCACCCATTTCCGCAGAATCTCGCGACGTGGGAACCGCTACGGGATGCCGCAAAGAGGCCAGACTATTATCCTGTTGGAGGCGATGCCTTCGTCCATGATGTGCAAATCTTAACGGTAGAAGAGCTCGAAATGCTCGAACCTTCGCTTCATGATGGAAGGAAATCACTCCCTTATCTACTGAATCGAAAGGTCGGAGTTTGCAAAGCGGCTGATAGCAGCATGAAGGACTTTCTGCTCTCTGATCCGCACTACCATGAGCCGAGGAATGAACACTTGACGGCAATCTTTGATGACGTGTACATCCTGATGCGCAGAGCCTTGATAGACCAGGTGGAATTGGCACCCGAGTGAGGCCCCACAGCAGGAAACAAGACTTAGGTCTTGTTTTTTGCTTCGCTGAAGCTGCCCGACGAACCCCGTACCGCGCTGTCTCCTCTTCTCTGCGCCCTCGCCAGGTAAAAACCAGGCTTCGCCCGCCAATGGGGCAGGGGCACAAAACAGGTGATCTACAATCGCTTTGAGCGACGCTTCTGATCACACCCTGGCTGCAATGGCCTGGCAGAGCTGTTGTACGACCTGCTCTGGGAGCGAACGGGGTTCGTCGTCGCTTTCAGCAGCGAGCCGAGCAAAGAGCGCATCAACCGTGCGCTCGTTATAGATCCTGACTTCCCAGGACAGCTTTCATGGCCCGGACATCGGTTTCAGCGTCCATGATTCGTCGGTGGGCGCTGACACTGATAATATCGAACCCGTTCGTCGAGATCCAGACCTGGAATAAACCGGTGTGTGGATGTTGAACCAGGCCGATGACAAACTGGCGCGGAGCCAATGGGGCTGTTGGATCGGTGCGTCGATAAAATGCCTGCTACACCTGCACGTTGCGGGTCGTGAAAACAAGAGACTTGCCCATACACATCCTTTCCTGGGTTGCTCACCCAGCTAACAGCATCGTATGCCAAAAAAGGTCACGATGCAAGCGCTCGGGAATCGGAGCCAGCACAGTCGGACATCGCCTCACATGAGTGATAACACATGGTGCAAGTAGCCATTGCGATAAAAAATTTGATTTCTCCGAGAAAGAGGCATATACTTTTCTCAGGTTCGTTTGTTAGTGAGAGAATATTGGAGCAGTATGGACCTGCTCAATGAGATTGTCAAACTTCTCAGTAGCCCAATATGGAGCGGGATTGGCGTCCTTGCCAGTTCCTTGCTCTCGGTTATCGCTCTGCTGCTGGCTCGCAAATCTCCATCACAACCAACCCTCTTCCAACAGGAGCTGCCGGTGCTAGTGTCGTATCCCGCTGCCCCTTCTCTCCCTGATCGGAGATCCCGCCAGTGGGGTGATTCCGACGACGACCCGACTGGTGGCGTGCCTGATGCTTTCCTCCCGCCGAGTTACTGGAATGATTAGCAGTATCCCCAGGACAAGCCCCATTTTTGTTGCAATGAGTACTTTCACTATATGTCACCCTATCATATGGTCGATATCGAATCACCCGTTGAATCTTCACATTTACACACAGCTGCCCGGCTCTTCCTGTCTTTACCTTCTTGCTATCGTCTTTTCCCTCAGTGGAGAACGTCCACTTCTTCAAGATTACCTTCTCCACTTTCCCGGGTCAAGACCAGCGATTGCCCTACTCGCTTCCATTGACTGCTTTTGCGTTTTCTTGCTTGAAGCTTGTCGCTCAGGGACTTCTGCGGGCGATTGTTGATCTGCCATTGACCGCTCTTGCGTTTTCTTGCTTGAAGCGGTAGAATCAAGTTGGTTCCACACATTGATGGTACAGTGGGATTATGTCGGATTGGTTGTTTGTCCCCTTTCCCGAACATGCATTCCATGTATCCAGGCCCCAAGAAAGGTAGCACAAAACTGAATGACCATTACAACTCGTCCACGCACTATTGGTGAGTTGCGTGAAAGTGGATATAGGTTACTTCCCGTCAAAGAAGAGTTGCGGAGAAATCTCATCCAGAAGATACGTAGAGGCGAAGAGCTGTTCCCTGGAATTATCGGCTATGAAGAGACAGTTATTCCACAGATAGAAAACGCTATTCTCTCCGGCCAGGACATTATCTTTCTAGGTGAACGTGGCCAGGCAAAGACACGTATGGCGCGTAATCTTGTAAATCTGTTAGATGAAGTCGTGCCGGTCATTGCTGGCTGCGAGATAAATGACAATCCCTATGAGCCTATCTGTAAGGCATGCCGTGATAGGGTAGAGGAACGTGGCGATGACGTTGAGATTGCCTGGTTGCCTCGCGATAAGCGTTACGGCGAGAAGCTGGCGACACCTGATATCACCATCTCTGATCTCGTCGGCGAGGTTGATCCCATTCGTGTCGCAGAGGGTCGCTATCTCTCGGACGAGCTGACGATTCACTATGGCATGATTCCACGGACAAACCGTGGGATTTTCTGCATCAACGAACTGCCAGATCTGGCTGAACGTATTCAGGTAGGCCTGCTGAACATCATGGAAGAGCGTGATGTACAGATTCGTGGCTATAAAATTCGCCTGCCACTGGATGTATATGTCGTCGCCAGCGCCAATCCCGAAGACTATACCAACCGTGGACGTATCATTACGCCGCTCAAAGACCGTGTGGGTTCTGAAATTCGCACCCATTATCCACGTACTGTGGAGCATGAGATCCAGATCATGGAATCCGAAAGCAATCACTTTATCACTGAGGGAATAGAAATCATTTTCCCGCAGTTTATGAAAGAAATCATTGCTGAGATTACCCAACTGGCCAGGCGTAGCAACGATATCAGTCAGCGTTCGGGCGTTAGCGTGCGTGTCTCCATTTCGAACTTTGAGAATGTGCTCAGCAGTGCCAGTCGTCGCGCTTTGCGGCTCAAAGAGCGCAACGTGGCGCCGCGGATCAGCGATCTGTCTGCTATATTCGCCTCCACCTCTGGCAAGATTGAGCTTGATACCGTCGGTGATATCAAAGAAGAACGTGTCGTACAGAAGCTTATCAACGCAGCAGTACTCAGCGTCTTTGGCGATTACTTTGAGAACCGTGAATTTGAGCAACTGGTCGCAGGGTTTGAACGCGGTTTAAGCGTGCATGTGGGTGACGATATGCCATCCATGGAGTACGTGAACCAGCTTTCGAAGGTAGGCGGTTTGAGCAAAGCCATCGATAAATTGAACGGACGCGGTAGCCCTGCCAGTATTGCGTCAAGTATTGAATTTATTCTCGAAGGTCTACACCTGAACCGGCGTCTTAATAAGGATGAAGTCAGAGGTAAGATACGCTATCGACGCTAAAGGAACACTGCCATGTTCGAACGCTTTTTTAAGAACCGCTATGGGTATTCGCGCTGGGATGGTACGCAGCAAGTCGAGGGACTTGATGCTGACGAAATCCTGAAGGCCCTTTCGGATGATTACATGGAAAATGGAAACCTGCAACAGGCGCTCAAGCGCCTGATGCAGGATGGTATGCGAAGCGACGATGGGCGGCGCACCATGGGGCTGCGAGAGTTGATGGAGCGCATGCGCGAGCAGCGCAATCAGCAGCTCAATCGTTACAATATGGCCTCCGGTGTAATGGACGACCTGCGCGAGAAGCTTGAGGAGATCAAGCAACTCGAACGCGCGGGCATCCAGCGCCGCCTGGATGGGGAACAATCTGATCAGCAACAGGCGGATCAACAACCTGCCAGAGGAGCGCAGGGACAGGAGGATCAACAACAGTCACCTGGGAGCCAAAGCCAGCAAGGGCAGGAGGGCCAGCAAGGTGAGTCCGGTGGCGAGAATGGTAGCGATCTCACCCCTGAGCAGAAACGCAAGATGCTGGAGATGATCGCCAAACGCAAACAGGATTACCTTGATAATCTGCCTGCAGATATACCCGGTCAGGTCAAAGGGCTCTCTGAATATGATTTTATGGACGACCAGGCGCGGGAAAAATTCAAAGAACTGATGGATAGCCTGCAACAGCAGATGATGCAGCAGTTCTTCCAGGGGATGCAACAGTCACTTCAGAACATGACCCCCGAAGATATTGCGCGCATGCGTGAGATGATTCGCGACCTGAATAAAATGCTGCGCGAGCGACAAGAAGGTAAAGAGCCAGATTTCGATTCGTTTATGCAGAAGCACGGTGAGTACTTCCCTGGTGTCAATTCGTTGGATGATCTGATCGAACAGATGCAGCAGCAGATGGCGGCAATGCAGGGCATTATGGATAACCTCTCGTCAGAGCAGCGAGAAGAGTTACAGAATCTCATGGAACAGCTCATGGGTGATGACCGCATCCGCGTGGACTTGATGGAACTGGCGCAGAATCTTGAGGCCGTAGCGCCTATGGAAAATATGCGTACGCGCTTCAACTTCCGCGGAGACGAGTCACTTCCTCTCAATGAGGCAATGCGCATGATGAGCCGTTTGCAGCAGATGGAGGGGCTTGAAGATCAGCTTAGTGAAGCCCGTCGTATGGATAACCTGGAAGCTATCGATAGTGAGAAGGTTAAAGAACTGCTAGGCGACGAGGAGTACCAATCGGTTGAGCAACTGAAAGAGTTGATGAAGATGCTGGAAGAGGCGGGCTATATTCAGAAACGAGGCAACCGTTGGGAGTTGACCGCTCGCGGCATTCGTAAAATTGGGCAGAAGGCCCTGCAGGACATCTTTAATAAACTCAAGCGCGATGGTTTCGGTCGACATGTCAGTCCCTTCCGTGGAGTAGGAGGTGAGCGTACCGATGAAAGTAAAGTGTACCAGTTCGGTGATCCCTTCCTGCTTGACCTGGAAAAGACCCTGATGAATGCGCTGCACCGGCGTGGGACAGGCACACCGGTTGGACTGCAAAAAGAAGATTTTGAGGTCTATCGCACCGAGTTTACCACCCAATCATCAACTGTTTTGATGATCGATATGAGCCTGAGTATGATCTACAACGGCTGTCAACCCGCTGCAAAAAAGGTGGCTGTCGCGTTAGAAAGCCTGATCCGCTCGCAGTTTCCGCGTGACAACCTCTATATCGTCGGGTTTTCACGTATTGCTCAGGAATTTAAGCCCAATGAGCTGATCGAGATGACTACTCTTGATAATCAGCAGGGTACAAATATGGCCCACGGCCTGATGCTCTCACGCCAACTTCTGGCGCGTCATCGCGGTGTGAACAAGCAGATCATCATGATAACCGACGGGGGTCCAACGGTCTGGTACGAAGACGGCGAATGGCTCTTTAACTGGCCATATAATCACATGGCAGAGCAGCAGACGCTATTGGAAGTACAGCGTTGTACTCGCGAGGGCATTACCATCAATACCTTCATGTTGGAGGACGATAACTGGATGATTGCTTTTGTGAACCAGATGTCGCAGATCAACCACGGACGTACCTTCTATGCAGATAAGAACAATCTGGGTGAATACCTGCTGGTTGATTACCTGAATAGCAAGCGGAAGATTGTTTCGTGATTGACACTCCCACCCTTAGGGGGTGGGAGTTTTTTTCTCTCCAAATTTCGGAAGGTCATTCAATGGACAATAATTCGCTGGATATCTTTGTTGAATGTCTGCCTGTGTTTACCGTCGCGTCAGATAATCCGGAGGGATCAATCTTGGAACAGCTCCTGCGCTATCGGCAGGAACTGCTTGACTGGAACACCCGCATGAATCTCACAGCGATTACCGGCCCAGAGGAGGTTTTGATTAAACATTTCCTCGATTCGTTGTCCGTTTTAACGGTCTATGATCATCCCCGTACACGCCTGCTGGACATTGGTTCAGGCGCCGGCTTCCCTGGGCTTCCTCTCAAGATTGTGCGCCCGCAGTGGCAGGTTGTATTAGTAGAAGCTACCAGGAAAAAAGTAGCATTCTTACAGCATATGATCGAGACTCTGCAACTGAAGAACGTCGAAGCTGTACATGCCCGTGCAGAAGACGTCGGCCACAAACAGGAGTATCGTGCGGCTTTTGATGTAGTTACTGCACGAGCAGTAGCATCCCTCCCTGCGCTTTTAGAGTATCTGGTGTGGGAGCAGCAGAAGCTGTCTCCAAAGCAGTATCCGCGCAGTGGGGCGGTGATGACAAAGAAACCTCTGGGGGTGGGAAGATGACAGGAGCAAAGAATGTTGATATTTATGCCCCTTTCTGATACTTTCTCCTTATGAGACTGAGCCAATACGCCAAACAGATGAATGTCAGCTACAAGACGGCTTTTCGTTGGTGGGAAGCAGGGCGGCTTGATGCCTATCAACTCGACACAGGCACCATCATGAGGTAGCTCTCAGATAACCGGTATTTTAGTGACCATTCAGTAGAGTCATGTAAAAGCGGGAAAAACGGGATGGCCTGAGAGGGTATGACCAAGTGCCGAGAACAGTGCGATGCCTTGCTTGCGCAGGGTCGACAAGTAACTGCGAATACGGCAGAACATCGCCACTC
>WNGP01004805.1_pt1 | contig 11262 bp, 10 predicted proteins | sample 5407671 | NCBI WGS metagenome assembly WNGP01 (sample SAMN13153381, study PRJNA577476) | soil metagenome | isolation source: 40 cm soil or saprolite under Garry oak tree replicate 2 | place: USA:California | collected 2016-06-15
CTATTCGCACATTTGCCCAATTTGGCGATCGTAGTACACTCGACTTCATCTTGAAGGCCGCAAATGACTTTGACCCATACATACGCGCCCAGGCTCTCGAGGCATTAAAAAGCATCGACCCTCAAGGTGAGGATCCTCACACTCGCCAGGTAGTACGTGATGCGTTGAACGATCCTCGTGATACTGTTGTGCGTATTGCCTGCCAACTTATCACACAATATCATGATGTAGAGTCCGTCTCCGCGTTGCGTCTTCTTGGCGAGACACGCCCTGAATTTGCATCATCGGTGCAGGAGACCTTGAGACAACTGGTTTAAAATTGTAACGTAGGGGCCAGATTTATCGCGCCCCCATAGGCATTAAGTTAAGCAAAGAAAGGAAGACAAGTAAAAGCTCCATGTGCCATCATGAAGGAAAACGAACGTATCTGAATTCGTGATGGAGGAGCTATGATCAGTGTAACACAGTTTGCCGAGACCTTACGACAGATCCTGGAAGAGGAAGCCAACCAATTGGCCAAGGACACAGGCTTCATTCAACGGGAACGCACCATCACCGGAGCTGATTTTGCCCAAACGCTCATCTTCGGCTGGTTGGAGGACCCCGAGATCAGCTTAGACGGCTTGACGCAGATTGCGCAGCGTCGCGAAGTGGAGATCACCGCGAGTGGCTGGCACCAGCGTTTTACACCCGAAGCCGTCGCCTTTGTGGAGCGACTGTTGGAGCGGCTCACGCAGGTGCGCTTGGAAGCGGAGGCGGCCCCGAGTGCGCTGCTCAAGCGTTTCACGGCGGTCATCGTAGAAGATAGCAGTACGATCAGCTTACCCGATGAGCTGGCAGATCTGTGGCGTGGGTGTGGCGGCAGCGCAGGCAGCAGTCCGGCCGCACTCAAGCTGTTTGTGCGCTGGAACGTGCTCACAGGAGAGCTACAGGGGCCGCTGCTCACGGCAGGGCGGCATGCCGATGGCAAGAGTCCGTTCAATGAGCACGAGGTGCCAGCAGGAGGCTTGTACCTGGCCGATCTGGGCTTCTTCGCGCTCTGGCGCCTGCAGCAGTTGTCCCAGCGTCGCAACGGACACAAGCGGTATTACCTCCTGCGCTTGCCAGTAGGGACACGACTCTACACGCGAACGGGACATCAACTCGAACTGCGGGGTATCGTGCCGCAGCAGGAGGGCGCAGCCGTGGAACTGGGGGTGCTGGTGGGCAAGCAGGCACGGGTACCAGCACGCCTCATCCTGCAACGAGTACCCAAGGAAGTAGCCGAGCAGCGACGCAAGCGCATCCGGGAAGAGGCGCACGATCATGGGTATGAGCCCAGTGAGGAGGCACTCTATCTGGCGGGCTGGACCATCGTGGTGAGCAATGTGCCCCGTCGCTTGCTGAGCCTGGAAGAAAGCTTAGTGGTGCTGACGGTCAGGTGGCAGATCGAACGGCTCTTTCGCCTGTGGAAAGAGGGTGGGCAGATCGACGAATGGCGCTCCAAGAAGCGCTGGCGCATCTTGTGTGAGATCTATGCCAAGCTGGCGGCGATGCTGATCCAGCACTGGCTCATTGAGGCCGGCTGCTGGCAGGACCCGCAGCGCAGCCTGGTCAAGGCGGCCCAAGTGGTGCGGCGGGAAGCGAATCGGCTGATGGTGGGCTTGTGGGACGGGGACCTGGAGCGCCACATCAGAGGGATCCTACGCAGTATGCGCTCGGGCTGCCGTCTCGAGAAGCGCAAGCAGTTTCCCAGTACGGCACAGCGGCTGGAGGGAGCGCCGATGCTGGGAGGCAAGCGTCCGCAGTACCCTAAGGGGCGGCACCGCGATCAGCCTCGGCGCTGGCCAGCTGGCAAAGGGTGGGCGTCGTCCAAGCATCCCCGCAAGACACACTCGCGGGGGGCTTCCTTAACTTAATGCCTATGGGGGACGCTTGCGTCGCCCCGGCCTGGATAACAGCTCACAATCTATTCTGCTTGAGATCGTCCTTGATCGGGTTATTGCGAATATAGAGACGTTTCTCCTGTAAGTCAGCCTCATTCCGAATCACATGATCATGAAAATCTCGTTGCCAAAAATGCTGACCGCACCTCAGTCCTTTCGATCTGAGATAGTTGAGTGCCGCTCTTCCTGTCAACGATTTGAACGCTCCCACCACGCGGCCCAACGTTGGACGGCTCTCATGATTGGGATGTAACCAGACAAGAAAGTGGATGTGATCAGGCATGATAATACATTCGTCAAGTGCGATAGTCGGAAAACGTTGTGGTAAGGCGTTCCAGGTTTCCTCCACGATCGCACGCAGTTCAGGATTCAGAAGAAGAGGCTGAGGCTCGTCAAGACAGATGGTGACGAAATAGGCGCCTTCTGCTGCATAGTTATAGCCAGGGAGGCGTAGAGATCGTCGATAGTGAAGTGTTGGGTCGAAGTGGTGTCCTTTCAAGGTCTTTCCTCACATGCAATATGATTGTAGATAGGATGATATCTCTGGTTTGGGGCAGAGTATATACTTCGATGCAGAATGATGCAAGTACCCGGGGCGACGCTGGCACCTACCCGCCTTGCCAACGACGCTGGCGAAGCTTGATAGCATCTCTGCAACGACGCTCGCGCGTCTACTGCTCCGCAGTCAGCAGATATGCAAGGAAGTGTCTACTGCTTCGTAGTCAGGCAAGTCGTTAGGAGAAGCGTCCCCACTCCTCATCCACACACAACCCGCTATTAAGGGTAGGTTTTTCGCGAGGTGGTTTGGGAAAGGTAAGGGGTATTGTCCGCGTAGGGGCGGGAGTGGTGTGGAGAAGGGTGGAGACGCTTGCGTCGCCCTGGGAGGGGTCTCGTTTGCAAGCGGGGTGCGGTTCGGGTTCGTTGGGCGACGCAAGCGTCCCCACTCCACCCAGCACCACTCCCGCCCCTACGCGGGAGGAGAACCTACCCATCATTGTGCATCGGACTGCTTTCTTGTCTGTTTGCACAAAGCCTTCGGATTCGAACATACTACTTCCGTTTTTGCTTCATCTCCTGAAGTAGATCGGAGTAGCTCTTTTGGCTTCTTACCGTGTCTGGATGATTGGGACCTAGCACCTTTTCACTAATAGCCAGGGCACGCTGCATGAGCGGCTTGGCCTGCTCGTACTGGCCTTGCCACCAGTAGAGCACTGCCAGAGCATGCAAGGTGGTCGCTGTGTAGGGATGCTCAGGACCGAGTATCTTCTCATAGATGGCCAGGGCGCGCTGGCAGAAGAACTCTGCCTGCTCATACTTGCCTTGCCTCCTGTAGAGCAGTGCCAATTGATGCAAGGTGGTTGCTGTGTCGGGGTGCTCTGGCCCCAGTACCTTCTGCTTGATGGTCAGGGCGCGCTGCAAGAGCGGCTCTGCCTGCTCGTACTGGCCTTGATATGTGTAGAGCAGTGCCAATTGATTCAGTGTGGCCGCTGTCGAGGGATGCTCCGGTCCTTCCATCTTCTCACTTATGGCCAGGGCACGCTGGTAGAGTGGCTCTGCCAGTTCGTACTTGTCTTGATATGTGTAGAGCAGTGCCAAGACATGCAAGGTATAGCCTGTTGATGGATGCTCCGGTCCCAGTATCTCACTTATGGCCAGAGCACGCTGCAAAAGCGGCTCTGCCTGTTCGTACTTACCTTGCCGCCAGTAGAGTACAGCTAATTGATTCAGGGTGGTCGCCGTGTCGCGATGCTCCGGACCGAGTATCTTCTCACGGATGTCCAGAGCGCGCTGGCAGAGAGGCTCCGCTTGCGTATACTGTGCGCTTTCATATAGATAGTTTCCTGCTTGAATCAGTAATTGTGCCGCTTCCTCAAATGTCATGTTCCACTGATCGATGAGGGCTGCACAGGCCTGCACCTGGGGCATATAGTGTTGGCATTGGAGCCAGGTGTCATAGTCTACCTCTGGAAAGGCTTGATTGACGGCTCGTACCGCTCGCTCTGCCCAGCGACGCTGCGTGCTCGTGTTCATACCCTGCTTGAGAACGGCCTGCACCAGGCGGTGGATGGTGAGCGTGTGGTCGGGGTTGCGACGCAGTAAGGAGTAGGTACGCACATCTGCGATGGCCTCGTTCAATCGTATCGGCTCAGCAGCTACTGCTTGCAGGATGGGACCGAGTTCAGATGCTCCCTTGGTGATCAGTTCCTCAGGGATCACATCAGGATCCAGGAAGGCGCACAGCCGCAGCAGATCGGCCGCTACGGGATTGGCCTGTTCGACCTTCTCAAACGAGAGCGACCAGGTAGTAGCAACAGGGTCGGGGTGATCAGTCACCAGTCTGCCGCGCCGTTTGAGCACTTCAGCCTGTCGTGTGCGGTAGAGTTGCAAATAGTCTGCCAGGCCGCACTGGGTTTCCTCAATAAAAGCTCCCGCTTGATCCAGCGCCAGGGGCAGGCCACCTACTTCCTCGACCAGTTCCCCGGCTCTGGCTCGCTCGACCTCAGGTACGGCATCCAGAGCAGCATCCATATCAAGGAAGCTCGCTCGATGTAGCAGGAAGAAGGTGCCTTCCTCTGTCTCCATTCGTTCTACGTCGAGACGCCTGGCGATGTTGCCAGTCACTTGCGAGCGCGTCGTCAGTACGATGTGACCCTGGCCTCCTGCAGGCAGGAAGTCTCGGATCATCGCCAGGTCATCGGCGTTATCGAAGATGAGCAGCCAGCCGGTATGGCTTTGGAACCAGTCCTTGATCATTGCAACGACCTGCTCCTGATCCTGGTCAGGCTGTTGTGGCAGGTTGAGCAGATGCGCGAGCGTCAACACGTCTAAAAGAAGGGTTTCACGCGACTCGGCTTTGAGCCAAATTATTGTATTGTATTCGTCGCGGTAGCGGTAGGCATATTCAATAGCTGTTTGTGTCTTGCCGATGCCACCCAAACCACTGATGGCCTGGGGTTGACTTAACGCCGCTTGCTTTCCAGTGGCAAGGACGCTATGCAGGCGGGTGAGCAGGTCATCACGACCGGTGAAGTAGGGATTGCGCTGGAATGGCATACTCCAAATGCGTGGGGAGGCAGCATCAGGTATCTGATGGATACTCGCGGATTTCGTATTGACTGTTGGGTCACTAGCCGGAGCCTGTTGCTCCTCGGCTTGATTGCTAGAGCTAGAGAAATCCTGTTTGCGTTCACGGGGAGGCATCTTCCGCAGTGTGCCAAGTGCTGGTTTCGGGGTCAATGGCTGCTCTGTCAGGCGGCGGTAGAGTTCTTCATAACCCTCTGTTGTCGTAGGACGATAATACTTTACCCCTTGCCACGGAACCGGAATATCCGCTTCGTGCGCCCCTTCAAGTAAGACCGGAATGAACCGCTTATTCGAAGTGCCTGCATTGTAAATATATTGGTAGATGAGAGTACTTTCCCAGGCCACTCCATGTCCTGTACCTGGCTCTTCTTCTCCCATCACGCGATGGTAATAGGTTGGGGTGCAGATCATAAGCACAAAGTCAGCGGCTCGAATCTGGCGATCCATCCAGCGTGGGAAGCCTTCAGGAGGTGAGTCTTCATATTGATCAAGCACGCAGTCAATGCCGTCGGCGCGCAGGTGATCGGAAAGCGCTAACACGCGGTCAGCATGTTCTGGCGAGTCGTGGCTATAGCTGATGAAGACGATGGGTGGGCGTGTTTCATCGCTGGTCATGCTTTCCCCTCCTGTGAAGTTAATGCTGTGCCCATGCCATGTGTTCTCCCTCGCCATGAAGAGGTAGCTGTTGCAGTTGAGGCTATTGTAGCATAAAAAGAGGTTGATGGGTACCGAGCGACCGCCAGGGTCGCTCGGTACCCATCAACCTCAGAAAGGCCATCACCATCCGTAGCCGTGGATCGCCTGGTGATGGTGGCTTGTCGATGAAAGGGGCCTGCAGACCATAGGCGCGAACTTAAGCAACCGCTTATGGGAAGGTCCCCAAGAGAGGCGTTCCCAGAAAGCGTTGCTGGACCCACGCCAGAAACCAGAGCCGTTGGTGGACTCGTCGACGAGGGCTGGGACAGAAAAAGCGCCTCAATCGTGGCAAACACAACAGCACTCTTGCAGCACTCCACTGTCCCAGGACCAGCACACGCCAGCGACTCAGGCAACAGGCGGTCACCAGCCATCTGCTAACTGGACGCCTCAGTTCGTCTTCTTCCTCTTCAGCGTTCTTCCCCACCGTCTCTTCAGCAGAGTCCTCTGCCTCCCACTCCTCCAGCAGCGGCAGATAGGCTTGCACCAGGCTCTGCTGCCCTGGTTCTGCCGTGGTCATCAACAGGCGCAAAAGAGCTTGCCCTTCCTTTTCTTGCAGCACCCAGGCGACTAAGGCCGCCAGTAAGGTCGCACGAACGGTTGCAGGATGATGGCTACGCAGTCGCACGAGCAGTAAAAACTGTTTCATCTGTTTGATGAGCAGCTCAATCTGCCAGCGATTCCGATACAACCAGAACAGTTCCCCAGCGGAAAAGTCGTGTGCATCTAACGTGCTCAGTAACAGGATCCAGCCAGCCAACCGCAATGTCTCCGGTCGCACAACTTGCTGCTTGCGTTGAGCACGGGCGAGCACCCGTTGGCGCGCTTTCTCCGCTTCTTCTGGGGGCAGACGCAGCGCCAGCACCCGCACCTTGACTCGCTCTTTCCCCTCGACACACTATCCTTCGTGCTCACCGATCTGGACCGCTTCTTCCAGCTCGTCCAGCCATCGACTGACCTCAAAGAGGCTTCCATCGGCCTGCTCCAGTCGGCAGTGATTGGGCGAGAAGCGCAGCAACGCCGCCGCCTGCATCCCAGCCAGGGCGATGACATTGTCCCGTTTTCCGTAGCCACGATCTCCCACGAACAGATCGCCCGGCCTCCCTGGCAGCCCGATCAGGGTTTCGGCAAACTGTCGGTCGCCAATCAGGACGTCGACCAAACGCCCCTCCACCAGATCATAGGCCAGTTGCACGCGCCAATCGTCTCCGGTCCCGCCAGTCTGCCCCAAGCTCGTTCCGTCTACCAGGATCACGCGTTGCTGCGTGAGTGAAGGGAAACTCTGCGGTGTGCTGATCACTTCGGTGAGCAGCCACTGCAACCAGTCTCCGCACTGCCGGACGCGTTTTCTCCAGGCTGCTTCCGAGATGTCCGCCACTCCCAAGATCATCGCCCAACAGGCCAGTTGACGAAAGGAACACCCTCCCAGCACCCAGGCTAACAGGGCACGTAACAGATCGCTGGCTCGGTCGATCTCTCGGTAGCGTTGATAGGCCTTGAGCACGCGAGCCTGTTCATCCAACTGTGCTGGCAACTGGGGTACGATTTCCGTCTCCCACAGATCTAAGGGCCTCGGGGGCAGTTGCATCTGCGACGATGCTTCGGTATGATGCGAGCGTTGTGACATCGGTTTTCTCCTTGGTAGGTACAGATCTTGGAACGATTTTCTATACTCTACCAGAGCAAGCTGATGTCTTCTCTGTTTCCCTCCTTTTTTCCTATTTCCTTAAGTTCGCGCCTATGGGCCGTACCCCCCTTCCCACGGGCGACCATAAAGGCCCACACCACATCCACCCAGCCACTCTCGCCCCTACAGGATCCTGGGTTGGGGCTTAGGTTGATGCCTATTGGATGACCGCCAGGGTCACCCGGTCCACTTCGTGGGCTCATATCCTCAATATCTCGCTCCGCTGGCTGGTAAAGCGATTTGAGAGCTTCAACTGCCGCATCTTCCAGTTTCGCGTTATGCCCTGGATGGCGAAGAGAAGCGTATCATGGCCATAGATATTGTTCAGCGCGTCAACTATAGCCATGAAGCGAGCCTGCCGGTAATGCTCTACCAGTGAAAAGTTCCCGAACAGGTCAGGTTGTAGAAAGCTTTGAGGTGTGATCCTGCTTACATAGACACCTGCTTTATAGTAGCTGTATCCTTCCTGGTAGATCGTCTTCAACCCGTCGAGCGCATATTTGAGGAGATCAGGGGTACATGCAGTGGGATAGGGGAAGTTTACCTTAAATGAGTTGGAATACTGGCTGTGTCGGTCTTAAAGGAGTTGGTTTTTATCAAGATGGTGAGACGCGATGTGAACGAGTCCTGCTGTCGCAACTTCTCCGCTGCCCGTGCAACATACTTGGCAATAGCCTCTTCCATCTCGCTCCGACTGGTTATTGCTCTGCCAAAAGTTTTTGAACTCATGATGCCTTGCTTGGGAGGGCGTTCGATTTCAAGAGGAATACATGCTGTGCCTCGCAACTCCAAAACGATGCGCTCACCTGTAACGGTCAGATACCTCCTGATCCACTTCTCATCGGCATACTTTACATCTTGAGCTGTGAGTATGCCGTGATGGCTGAGAAAGTGGGCGTATGTATGGCCGATGCCCCACACCTCTTCGATAGCGACGGTTACCAGGCATGCATCGACTTCTTGATCTGAGAGGGTACTGAGGTCTAAGACGCCGTGATACTGCACATCTTGCTTGACGATCTCATTTGCGATCTTGGTCAGGCATTTCGTTGGCGCAATGCCGACACTGACAGGGATACCGGTACGTTGTAGAACTCTGTCCTGGATGGCGCGCCCAAATTCGGTAAGATCATCTATCGAGAGGCTTGTCAGGTCCAAAAATGCTTCGTCGATCGAGTACGTTTCTAATGCCGGGGAAAACTGGGAGAGAACCTTCATCACCCTAGCAGAGAGGTCGGCATACAACGAATAGTTGCTTGAGAAGACCTGGATATTGTGCTCTTTGATCAGCTCTACGATCTGGAACACAGGCTGACCCATCTTCACGCCTAATTTTTTGACCTCGGTGCTTCTTGCCACAACGCAACTGTCGTTATTGGAAAGTACGATAACGGGCTTATTTTGTATTGATGCGTTAAATACCCGTTCACAGGAGACATAGAAGTTATTGCAATCGATCAGCGCAAATAACTTCTTTCTCATTTCACCTTTCTAATGCAGTACGTAACAACTCCTCACACCTGAAAATTCATATCGCATGGACTCACCACTGACTTTGACATAAAAGGTAGCTTCGGGATGTTGTATCACAAGCTTATCTAAATCAAGAGGACGTTCCTTACAATCATCTGCAGGGGACGGAAAACTTACACGCACAAAGCTCAAAAAAAGGGGTATCTTGAGATTGCAAGGAAGTATCAGGTGTAATGTTTCAGTCATCATAGTTTGGTACATAGCATATCTAAACCATTGCTTGCTTGTTTCTTTATAAATAGAACGTATGTTTCAATAAACGGTAACTCTGATTGGTTGTAGTGCCTGGTGTCTTCCTTGCGTAACATCGATATCACAATACTGGTTATGTTCCTCGCTCCAGGTATTAGTAAGTGCGTTTCGTGTTTGCTCTGCCCATTGTTGATACGTGTTCGCTTCTTCCTGCTTCCCATATATATGAAGTAATGCCGCGAGAGCTTCATTAGCTCTTTCCCAGATTGAATTAAATAAAATATCCTTTGCTGCAAAAGGCGTTTCGTCGAGAATTTTTGTATAGTCCCATGCAAGGTCTTTAAATAATTCTATAAGGTAGATATATCTGTAATAGTCTGACTCGGTAGGTCTTTCTTGAGAACTGTGAGATCTTATATCCTTTCTATTCAAATCAACATCAGCCTTCCCAATTGATACCATGAAATGGCTTCTCCTGCCTTTGCTTTCTCCTCATTTCTGCTGAGGGGACATAGGAGGCTTGCTTTTCCACACTGCCTGGTGGCTGCCGGTTCGTTGAGGTGGACGCAACCACAGCGAGACAAAGGTCGGCTGCATCGTCTCTTCGACCACTGCTACCAAATCCTCCCTCAACTGATCCAGGTCAACTTCATTGCGTAGTGTGGCACTAAAAGCGGCCAGGGTGCGTGCCGCATCATACTTGCGCCGGTAGAAGCGGCGGTCAATGATGTTCTGGATACGACGGCGCAAGGGTTGGAAGAGGGCAGCAATGGCTAGTGTAGAGACCACTATGGCGACATCGTTATTCTGGTTGATAAGTCCGCGGAGCAGGGATTGCAAGGCAAAGATGAGGCCAAAGTAGACTAAAGCCAGGCTAGCGGTTAAGGCGCCATAGACCAGCGTGCGGTTGATGATGATATCGATGTCCCACAAGTGGGAACGCGCCATCGCCATACCAAAGGAGAGCGGGATGAGAAGGGTGACCAGGGTAAAAAGTGTTGAATTTCCCACCTCGTAAAGCGAGCCAGGTTGATCGAGTGCTGAAAAGATCTCAGCAAGTAGCACCTTCCCCAGGTTGATGAGCAGCACGATCGAGCTTCCGTAGAAAACCCACTTGGTCTGCTGCTGTTGTAGAGGCGTGGAGACGTGCCTATACCGGTAGATCTGGCCGAACAAGAGGCCTCCCACCAGGCAGACCCAGACCAGGATACTAGAAGATAACCCCACAATGGTCGAGAGCAGGTAGACAAGTGGAAGACAGCCAATCCAGCGAGGTACAAAGCGCCCACTTGGAAAGAGGGAGAACGTGAGAAAGAGCGTGAAGAGAGCGAGGGTGGAGGAGACAACCGATGCTACCTGCCAGGCCAAGGAAGCCGAAGTCACTTTGCCGGTAATAGAGGTCGCGCCAACCATCACGAGCATGAGTGCGACTAGTAGAGCCATCCAATCACTCGATCTGTGCCAAGCGATCACGAAAGCCACGACAAACCAAATGAAGGCCGAGATGATGGCGACGACAGCCTCGACTGTCGCATAGCCGCCAATGGAAAGACCCAGAGCGTGGAGTGCTCGGACACTCTCTGGCGTGAGTTGCAAGTTACCGTATCCGCAGCCAGTGCACACCACCTGAAGTTGTGTAACGTATGCTGGAATGCCGGTGGAAAAGACTCCCAAAGTGAAGACAACAAGTGTTACCCAACTAGCTCTCCCAACAAGAAGCCGATATCCCTCTAAGCGCGTCCCCAACTCTCTTGTCTGGACAGAACGAGGAGCCACCCTTTTTGGCCTATGCGAAACGCCCACAGGAAAACTCCTTTTGCCCCTCTTCAAAGACAGGCAAGATTACTCCTGAGAAAGCAAAACGCGACGATCGCCATGGAGGTTTTCATCTTGCTGCCATTATACCATACCGTCTTTCACAAAATCGTTGCAGTATAAGGAACCATCTGCCATGATTTAGTAGCTTGCCCAGCGAATGTACTCTTCTCTAGCTCTGCCATTCAGACTTTTTCAACAGGCTGCGCATGTTATCGGTACTACCCTTTGTTGTCTGATGTTATTTGACAACATCCAATCATCTGAACGTATTGAAGCGTTTTCCGTGAGGCACAGTGATGGACTTGCTGAGAAGAGACTCTCGAAAGT
>WNGP01027364.1_pt1 | contig 11262 bp, 14 predicted proteins | sample 5407671 | NCBI WGS metagenome assembly WNGP01 (sample SAMN13153381, study PRJNA577476) | soil metagenome | isolation source: 40 cm soil or saprolite under Garry oak tree replicate 2 | place: USA:California | collected 2016-06-15
TCAGTGAAGAGCAGGCAGGTGAATAATCTTGCCCCTGAGATTTAGGCCTTCGTCTTGCATGACCTTCTTTTCTTCCCGGGCCGCGGTATCGGCGGACCCCTCACAGAATCGAGTCGTCCTGTTGGTGTTAGTCCAAGGCCTACCGACGGTTAGCAGGAACCAGCACCAGCAAAGAAATGGCCGGCAGATGGGGCGCGTTGCTCATCCAATTTCTTGACGTCAGCCGGAGAGTTCGCCATCTGTACAATCACTTCTTTGCGACCATGTGCGCCCTTGCTTACGACGTCCGTTACTTCCACCTCGTTCAAATAGCGGAGTCGTGCGGATTCTTCGGTCCGCTGCGTTACCTGCACAAGGCCAATCAAAGTGGCACGCTCGGAGCTGGACATCCTCTCGTTGAGCATTACTCCGCTTCTTTCCACAGCCACAAACGGTGGAGTTCTGTCCGTCCCATACAAGCGCTCCGTGAATTTCGAAAGAACAACCGCAGGTGGGAATAAAGGCATAGCCGAGCCCAGAAAAATGGCCTGGCATGGATAGAGAACGCCGCCTTTTAGAATCTCTCGAGACACCGTATCTGTGCCTAGCGCATGCAACGAATCGACATCGGGAAGTCGCCATCTCGAGAAACGCGCAATCATCGCCAGCACAGTGGTGTCGGGCTTTGGGAATCGCCGGGGAGTAATCGCAAGCCGCTGTTCAACCTCGCGCAGGAGTTTTTCGGCCGCTTGGCAATCCTGCCCACAAACGACCAGTCCGTGATTTCCAAGCATGAGAACGTCGGTTTCCGGCGCGCTCGCCACAGCCTTTTCGATTTCTCGGGCTAGCGGAATCCCGGATGTCGCGTAGGGAATCCATTGCCAGTGTAGGCCCGTCAGGTGCGCTCTTAGTTGGTCGGGACCATCGAGACGTATGGCCCAGGCAAGAGCGTTGATCGAGTGAACGTGAATGACAACACGATGCCGCAGGATAGCGTGCATGGGGGTCTCGATGGATGGACGCAGTCCGTGCTTCTGAGCAAAGCGTGGCACAATTTCCGTGTTCTTCTGAATAGACTCTTTGACTTCTGCCAACTCCAGCGGCAGGAACATCCCTTCTTGCGTTGCATGGGCTAGCCATTTGCCGGATGCCTTAATCCACAAAATTCCATCGAGCTTTATGGACGTATTCCCATTGCTAGCTTGCACCAGTAGCGGATCGCTTCCGACTCGCGCAGATAGATCGCGAAGGGATAAGACCTCTCTTTCATCGCGTATGGACAAGAGTTTTGGTTGGACTGATTTTCTCACAAACTAATACCTCCTTTGTTCCTGGTTGCCGCACCTTCTTCTTTTGCTTGCAATATCCGAAGTGCGTCTTTGGCCTTCTGCTTTGCTCTAGCCTTCGCCCTGCTCTGGCCAATCTTGACGGAGGCTCTGAAAATTGTCCCGACGGAGAGAATTCCTCCCAATTTGTGCGAAGCCACGGAGGCCAAACCCATGGATGCGATGCATCCGCAGGATGCGCAATCAGGATTCCCGCCAAATTGGCATGGAGTGATCTTTGTCTGCAGGTCTGCCGACAAGGTCTGGGTGGTGAGCGCAAAAACACAATCTTGGGGGCTGTGTGGGGGCGAGGCGAATTGTCGAATCACCGCCGCTGGCATGTCCAGTTTCGGATATTGTTTTCGCAATTCCATCATGTCCGCGATGGCCCGCGCCCGCTCCTCTGGACTCAAGATTTCCGGCATTCGATCTCCAACCTGCGGAGTGAACAGGCTGAACCATACCTTCTTGATCTCCGGGCGTGGCGTCCAGAATCCCAGGAATTCGGCCAAGTATCCGGGTCGCTTCATCATTTGACCTGTCACCGTACAATGGACCGTGATCCTCTGGCCCAAGATGTTTTTTAGAATACGGTCGTAGGTTGCCGGCGCTCGTCGGAGATCGTGTTCCGGTTGCAAGCCATCAATGGATACCACTACGTGCAGATGCGGCAGACTCGCCCAGGTCGGACCCATCGTTCGGAAGGCGCTGGTAACAATCTGCACGTGGATTCCGCGCGCCAAGAGCAGGGGAATCAGCAACTCCAGCTCGCGATACCGAACCAGCGGGTCGCCTCCGACAATAGATAGGTGCAAAGGCTTCAGCCGGTCAACGACTTCAAGAACTCCGTCAACCAAGGCTTGACCTCTTCGATCGTTCAGGTCGCGCAGAGTCTGTCCCCCGCCTAGATGCGCGTCGTCATACGCATAGCAGCCCGGACATTTCAAAGGGCACTCACGCGTAATTTCAATCGAAAGGGAGGGTTGTTGGCCCTTTAGGATCTTGCCCCATGCTTGAATGACTTCAGAGGTGTGCACCGGTGATGGTCCTTTTCCGACAGCAAGCAAAACGTACGGTCTGTCAGTACGTTGCCTGTTGCAAGACTCGCTGGTGGAACGACGGGGCGGCGATTTGCTTCAAAGCAATATCGGTCGCTTAAGTATTTTATAAGCTGGAGAATATCCTTAGGAAAACCAGGGGGGAGATGTGTCAGTCGCTTGACGTACAAATGTCAGTCTATGGGAAGGGCTGCTACTTTCGGAGACCTGCCCAAACGAAAAGAAGCTGGCCCGAAAGTGAGGAGCGCCGGCCAGACAATCCGATGCATGGCTCTTCGCTGTAACAGGTACATGGAGAGGAAGCGGGGAAATCTGGTTGTTCGGATTGCTCTGCGGTTTGACTGCAGGTGGATCGGGCAGCCCGTCGAGAAACGACCCAACAACCAGCAGGCACAGCAAACACGCCGCGATTTGGGCTTTCATAGTCTCGTAGGCCTGGGCATTTATCCCTCGTGGAAGAGCGTTGCTTTCGGTCATTGGCCCAGGCGGCACAGGCACCCTCTGTTCCTACGATGCAAGAAGCTCAATGGGAGATAGCTTGCGGCCAGAAGTAATATATGTACAGCGAAATGGCAATCAGCGCAGAAGACGAGCCGCGGTGCCACTACCAAATCCTTGGCTAACGCCTTTGTTTTCAGAAACGGGTTGAAAAGGAAGGACTTCCAAGAGGTAGTACGTATGGCTTCGGGCGCAGAAGGTTCCCGGTTCAAATCCGGCGCCCCGACCACTAACTCACTGAACTGGCTGACTTTCTCTCTTACGCGGCTCGTCCACGGTGGTATCCGTCTGCTCTGTAAGAACACGAAATATTCTCCCACCCACAATAATTGTTGTAACGATTATCGTTGTAACGTATCTAAGTAAGGGACAATGGAAGGCCTGAATCGTTTACTGTCCGGCGTACATCGAATGTGTGTCGCAGAAAGGGGAAAGTTATGTCACTACGACCCGTCAAGCAGATTATTCAAACGCAAGCCACCATCGAGGGGGCTGGCGTCAAGCTGCAGCGCGCTTTTGGGTTCGGCAAGACGAAGGATTTCGATCCCTTTCTCCTGCTGGACGATTTTCGCAACGACAATCCGAAAGACTATCTCGCCGGATTTCCGTGGCATCCGCACCGGGGAATTGAAACCATCACCTATGTCCTCGCCGGTTCCGTCGAGCACGGCGACAGCCTCGGCAACAAGGGCAAGATGACCGCCGGTGACGTGCAGTGGATGACGGCCGGCAGCGGCATCCTGCATCAGGAGATGCCCAAGGGTGATAACGACGGCACCCGCGTGCGCGTCATCTGTGGCGAGTTCTGGGGCAAAAAGGGGCCGGTCGAGGGCGTGGCTGCTGACCCAAATTACTTGGACATTTCAGTTCCGCCCGGTCAGCGCAAGCGGCTCAAGGTCGAAACCACGCGCAACGCCTTTGCTTATGTGTTCGCGGGTTCCGGCACATTCCGCGATTCCTCGGAACCTCGGGCAGTTCTGACTGAGCAGGTCGCGATGCCCGATGCGCCGCCGGTATACGACGTCAGAAACCATTCGCTGGTGCTCTTCGATCGCGGCTACGAAATCACCGTCCAGGCAGGCGACGAAGGTATCCGTTTCCTGCTCGTCTCCGGCAAGCCCATCGAGGAGCCAGTGGCCTGGTACGGTCCCATCGTTATGAACACCCAAGCGCAGCTCCGCCAGGCTATGGCCGAGCTGAATGACGGCACGTTCATCAAGCACGGCTGAGGGGTCTCCGGTTCAATCCGGAGGCCTCCAGCTAGTCCCTTCCTTGCCCATCAAAAGAAAAGCTGCTTTGCATCTGTTTTGTTTATGCTAGAATCGCGCCGTTGAGCCACTACCAAAGAGGGACGATCCAGGGCCACAGCCAGGGAGAAGAAACGACTAGACCATAGATTTCGTTATCACCAAGGCCGTGACAAGATGGCCAGTCCTCGCGCCATCCGTTGGAAGCGTCTCTCACCGGAAAGGGGGCTCTCAACAATGCACCGGTTCCCTGTTCCCTCGAAGGAAATCACCCAGGTTGGCTACCAGGAGATTCGGAGACGCTCGAGATCCAGTTCGTGAAAGGCGAGGTCTATCAGTTTTTCAACGTGCCTTCCAATATTTTCGATGAATTCATGAGCGCCCCCTCCAAAGAGGGATACTATCACTCGAAAATTGGCGAGCGCTTCCCCTGCTCTCGCGTCGCGTGACGGCCATTTGGTTCTGCTAGCCGTCTTGTAGGGAAGGACCGCGGAGGCTTTCCTGGGCGTCTAGGGGCTGGCTCAACTAACTTCCCGCCGTAGGAATCGGTCCTGCGCCATGGAGCGTACTTCGCTCGCTGTTCGCCAAGCCGGGCGCTCGACGCTCTCCTTTAGACCTGCCAAATTCAGCAGTTCTCCTGATCGCGCTTTTTTCCGTAGTAAAGTGCCAGCCCAACGCCGAGGCTCATAAAGCCCGCTGGTGGGACGAGCAGCACGAGGACGCCCTTGCTGATGGCTCTCTGGCCGTCCTTGGAGGCCGCCGCGGCCGTGCTGAAACACATCGCGCAGCCCTGGCTGAAGGCAGGCGCTGCCCACATGGAAAGTAACAAGCCGAGTATTGCGGCGCGAAGTTTCATTTCACTCCCAGCTCGATGATACGCCTGGCATCCGGGAAAAAGAAGATGGTCATCAAGATAAGGCAGGCTACCACCGAGCACATCGTCAGCCACTTCATACGCGAAACTTCGTATCTCAAATGCATGAAAAATCCAATGATCAGCGCAGCCTTGATCAGCGACAATCCCATCAGGATGGTCAGCATCCTGATCGGCTCCATATTCTGATAGGTCAGATACACCTCAATGGCGGTCATCACCAGCAGCGCGCCCCAGACCCAGAAGAACTGTGCTTTCTTGTGATGGCGGTGTTCTTCCGCAACCCGCTCTGCGATGGCTATTTGATCTGGTTCCATGTCTCTCGCGCTCCTAGAGAATCTTTGCCGACATCAGATAGACCAAAGGAAAAATGAACATCCACACTAGATCAACGAAGTGCCAGTACAGGCCGGCGACTTCCACGTCAGACGAGTCGTATACTTTGGGCTTCAGCCACAGAATAATTCCGCAGACAATCGCCGCGATTAAGAGTACGTGCGCACCATAGTGGAACGGGCTATAAGCTGGGGTTGCCAGCCAAGCCACCAGCCATAGGACCAACAGAATTGGAATGAACTTGCGGCGCAGCGCGACCACGCCGAGATAAATCACGCCCAGCGTCACGTGCAGCATGTGCATTCCTGTCAATCCAAAGAAAGTAGCGGCAAACTGCGGCACATTCTGAGAAACGCTGGCAAACTCGCTGGCGGCTTCATGGCCCGGAACTTTGGGGAACATCGGCAGCGTCAAGCCTTCCGCGATCAAATTGCTCCACTCCCGGCCGTGAAGGACGATGAATCCCGCACCGCATGCCATGGTGGCGAGCAACCAAAGTGTCTGCGCCTTGGCATTGCGGTCCACCGAGGCGCGCACGGCCAAAACCATTGTCAGCGAACTGGTGAGCAAGAACGCAGTCATGATGGTGGCGTTCACAATGCTCTCGGAGTGGAATGGCGTCGGCCAATTCGGTGTGGAAATGCGCCCGTAGCTGTAAGCGTAGAGCAGCGCCCCAAACGTCAGCGAATCGGAGAGCAGGAACAGCCACATCCCGATTTTCTTGGAGTACGTGCCGAACAGCGACGGCTCGTAAACCGACGGGATGTCGTGCAGCGCGGAATCAGACATGCGTTCGACCTCCGGATCAACTTGCGCCTAGCGGACGAACTTCATCAAGCCAAAAATGTAAATCCACAGCAGCGCCATGAAATGCCAGTACCACGCCGTCACGTCGACGACGATGCTGCGCGTCTTCAGTGAACGGTGCAGCAGCGCAGCGACGCTCGCAATGAGCAGCGCGACAACTCCGCCCAGCAAATGTGCCGCATGCGCGCCGGTCAGCAAATAGATGAAAGAGCTGCTCGGTGTCGTGGAAACGTAGAATCCGTTTGCGGCCAACTGCTTCCAAGCCGTCCACTGCCCGAAAAGAAAGGCGAGACCGAGGAAAAGAGTCATCGCAAGCCAGGGCATTCTTATTTGATCGTCAGCGGAAGGTCCACTGGCCGTTGATGCCGTTTCCACGACCGCTCGCGCCCTGATTTGCCGGCGCGCTAATTCCATGCTCACGCTGCTGGCCAGCAGCACAAACGTATTGAGCAGCAACAATCTCGGTAGCGCCACTGGAATCCAGTCGCGAATGAGATTATTTGTGCGCGGATCCAGTGTCGGCAAGCCCTGCCGAACCACGTAAGCGCTAGTAAACGAAACAAACAGCATCAGCACAGGAATCAGCGCAACGAGCAACCCAAGCCGCGCACGGCGCAACCGCATCCCATAGTCCGGCGGACTGGCATTAATGCTAATCGCAGTTGTTGTGATCGTGGCCATGTCTAATCAGTGTTTCGGCTTGATTTCCGGATCGGTCTGCATCACGAAATCGCGAGGCGCGTCCGGCACGCTGTACTCGTAAGGACCGTTGTTGACGACCGGCGTACGCCCGCCGAAATTGTCGTGCGGTGGCGGCGTCGCCGTAATCCACTCAAGAGTGGTCGCTTCCCAGGGATTGTCGCTGGCCTTCGCTCCCTTGAACATGCTCCAGAAAAGATTCACGACGAAGATAAACTGGCTGGCGATGGTAATGAACGCGGCAATGGTTATGAATCTCTGCAGCGGGAGCAACTTAAGGATGTACGCCACTTCCGTGGACTGCGAGTAGCGCCGCAACCCCGCGCTCATGCCGTAGTAGTGCATGGGCATGAAAATGGCATATGCGCCCACAAACGTGAGCCAGAAATGCAGCTTCGCCAGCGGCTCGTTCATCATCCGCCCAAACATCTTCGGGAACCAATAATACGTCGCCGCAAATATTCCAAAGATCGACGCCACACCCATAATCAAATGAAAGTGTGCGATCACGAAATAAGTCTCGTGCAAGTAGATGTCCAGCACAGGCTGCGCGAGAAACGGGCCGCTGATTCCTCCGGTTACAAAGAGAGAGACAAATCCGATAGCAAAAAGCATGGGCGACGTGAATCGAATCCGCCCGCGCATGAGCGTGCCAAGCCAGTTGAACGTTTTAATGGCCGACGGGACGCCGATGCCCATGGTCATGATGGAGAAAGCAAAAGCGGTGTAGGGACTCATGCCGCTCATGAACATATGGTGTCCCCAAACCATGAAGCCGAGAAAGCCGATGGCCATGATGGCGTATACCATCGCCTTGTATCCGAAAATGGGCTTGCGCGAGAAAACCGAGAGCAACTGCGAACACATCCCCATCGCCGGCAAGATCGCGATGTAAACCTCTGGGTGGCCAAAGAACCAGAACAAGTGCTGCCAAAGCAGCGGCGAACCGCCCTTATGACCCGTAAGCTGGCCGTTGATCGTCCCGAGCGGAACAAAAAAGCTTGTGCCCAGATTGCGATCCATCAGCAGCAAAATGCCCGCCGAGAGCAGCACGCCGAACGCCAGCAATCCCAGGATCGCCGTGACGAACCACGCCCATACCGTGAGCGGCATGCGCATCATAGTCATGCCCTTGGCGCGCAAGTCCAGCCATGCAGCGGTGCTCCTCCGGTGACGAAGAAAGCCGCAACCAGCACGATGAAGCCCAGGAAAGTTGTCCAGAACGAAAGCATGTTCAAAACCGGAAACGCCATGTCCGGCGCGCCAATTTGAATCGGCAAGAAGTAATTGCCAAAGCCGCCCTGCGGCGCCGTGGTCAGCACGAAGAAAACCATGATCGTGCCGTGCATGGTGACCAGCGTGAGGTACGTCTCCGGCTTGATCTCCCCGAGAAACGGCAGCGTCGCCGCCGGCCAGATCAAGTGAATACGCATCAGCAGCGAAAGGAACATGCCGACGAATACCGCCAGGAGCGCGAGGAAGTAATACTGGAGCCCGATGACTTTGTGGTCCAGGCTGAAGACCCATTTTCGAATAAAGCCCTGAGGTGCCGCGTGCGCGTGAGATGCGTGGGCAGCTGATTCGTGAGTGGCCATGTTATTGCTTCTCCGCCTCCCTCGCCGCCATCCATTTGTCAAACTCTTCCTGACTGACCACCTTCAGCATGCCATGCATTTTGTAGTGGCCGAGGCCGCAGAGCTCGGCGCAAGCGATCTCGTAATCTCCGGTCTGAATCGGTGTGAAGTGCATGTGAATCGCCAGCCCGGGCACAGCGTCCTGCTTGAAGCGCATGCTCGGAACAAAAAAGCTGTGAATCACATCGTGCGCGCGCAAGATGACTTCGATCTCGCGATTCACCGGCACCACCATGACTCCGCTCACCACATCGTCCTTCGACGCCGGATCATGCGTATCCAACCCTAAAGCCGCTTCTCCACCGGCGGATGCATCTTCTAGTTCGGGTTTGGTCAATCCAAATTTGCCGTCCGGTCCTGGATACCGGAAGTACCACGCAAACTGCATTCCCGTCACTTCCACATGCACGGCATTGGCCTCTGCCGCGCGGAATCGTTCCGCTGCCCAGATCGAACTGCTCGCCAAATTCAATCCGACAAAAAGGATCGTGGTTAGCACCGTCCACACAACTTCCAGCGTCGTGTTGCCGTGTGAGTACGACGCTTTTCCGGAAGAACCGCCTTCGCGATATTTCCAGACCAGATAACCAAGGGCTAACTGCGCGGCGACAAATACGAATCCCATGAGAAAGAATGTGACCGTGAAGTGATGATCGATCCCGGCGGCCGCAGCAGAGGCCCCTGCTGGTAACCACCAGGTCTTCGCCACAAAAAAATATGTGCTGAAGAGGGTGATCAGCCAGATTACGACGAGCAGAACGAGGCCCATTGCGCGAGACCTCCGAAGTGGTTTCCAGAGCCTTCCCCGCGAAGCCTGCCCAAAATTCCAAAAAAGAAACGCGGAGAATTCAAACCGGGGCGAATATATCACAGCTTTTTCTCAGCGCAAGCGGCTTCTTGCATCTATATACTTTTTGCTGATGATCCTTACTTTTCGGAAAACGCTCTAAATCATTTCCGGCCAGCGCCGCAAAGACGCATTGACGAATTTTTTTGTTTTGAGTAATATCCGTTTCGTTTCTGGGGGGTCCAGCGAAATGTTGAGGACCTCGCGATGTTTTCGGATCAAACTTTCCCAATTCGTCGGGCCTCGGACGCTTTCAGCGATTGCGCCCTCTTCCTATAGTTTTTCCAGTCCATCCGAAAAAAAATTTGCGTGCGGTGGACAGTCGTCTCCATCCGCAGCCTGCAAATCGAAAGCTTTTCTCGAGCGTTTCGTAGTTTGCGGCAGGCCTATAACCTGAAGGGGGAGCGGGCGGCGCTTTCCGGGCCGCCAAATTATTTTCGAGGACCACGAATCCAGGAGGTAACGCATGGCGGGCCCGGAAACTGATTCGGCCAAACCAAAACCGGAAGCGGCGAAGACATCCGCGGCCGGTGGCGGAGATGCTACCAAGTATGTTGGTACGCCCGCCGTCGGTACATCCAAAGCAGCGGCAGCCGGCGGTTTGGCGACCGTCGGTCCGGAGCCGAGCGAAATCAATCGGAAGCGGCGCCGGCTGGTGTGGGTTACCGTCACCGGATTCCTTGGTGCGTGGTTCATCGCCTTCCTTCGTTTTTTTCTTCCCCGTACGCTTTTCGAGCCTCCCACCGTTTTCAAGATTGGTTACGCCTCAGACTACGCCCTCGGCGTGGATACCAAGTGGCAGCAGAAATATCGCATATGGGTGGACCGCACTCCGGATCGTGTCTTTGTAATCTACGCGCGCTGCACGCATCTCGGCTGCACGCCCGATTGGAAGGCCAGCGAAAACAAGTTCAAGTGCCCCTGCCACGGTAGCGGCTACGACAGCGAAGGGGTCAACTTTGAAGGACCCGCGCCGCGCCCCATGGATCGCGCGCATGTGGAATTAGCTCCCGATGGCCAGATCATCGTGGACACTTCCCGGCTCTATCAGTGGCCCAAGGGACAACCAAGCCGCTTCAGTGATCCGGGATCGTACTTGCCGGTGTAACTGGAGCGCACTAGAAGCTTTCCGCGGGTGGGAGAGAAACAGGAACAGTTCGAGCCGCCACAGAACGGGAGAGCAGACGATGCCCGAAGAGAAAACGCCGAACGGAAAGAATGGCAAATCCGCTGGCCTGGTCGAGCGACTGAAAGCTGGCGTTAAGGAAGACCTCGAATCCCTCAAGACAGACCTGCCTGCAAAAGCAAAGGAACAAGTCGAACTTCTTAAAAAGCCCACCAAGACCCAGGTTTACACCTCGATTTTTCGCCATAAGCACGACGACACGCCGCGCAATCGCGCCCTCGGCGTGCTCTCCAACGTCTTTCTCCACCTGCATCCGGCCAAGATTAATCGTGACGCCGTTCGCTACAGCTACACCTGGGGCATGGGCGGCATCACCTTTTATTTGTTCATCGTCCTCACCCTCACCGGCGTGATGCTGATGTTTTACTACCACCCCAGCAAAGTGCAGGCCTTCCGCGACGTGCTCTACCTTGAGCACGACGTGCCCTTCGGCAAATTGTTGCGCAACATGCACCGCTGGGCCGCGCACTTGATGGTCATTGCCGTTGAGCTCCACATGTTCCGCGTGTTTCTCACCGGCTCGTACAAGAAGCAGCGTGAGTTCAATTGGAACGTCGGCGTCATCCTGCTTGTGCTCACGTTGCTGCTGTCCTTCACCGGCTATCTGCTTCCCGACGATCAACTCGGCTTCTGGGCCGTCACGGTCGGCACCAATATGGCGCGCGCCACTCCACTCCTCGGACACGAAGGTCCCTTTGGCCAACAGTTAGGCATGACGCCCTACAATGACGTTCGCTTCGGCCTCCTCGGCGGCTCCATCGTGGATGCCAAC